>Ga0208586_1000146_pt1 | contig 28334 bp, 29 predicted proteins | sample NGESurshal072012_6_FD_184471 | JGI IMG/M metagenome (GOLD analysis project Ga0208586, IMG submission 184471) | Arctic peat soil microbial communities from Barrow, Alaska - NGEE Surface sample 53-3 shallow-072012 (SPAdes) | ecosystem: Environmental > Terrestrial > Soil > Wetlands > Peat ... | reverse complement strand
TCACCGCTTCGCCGAAGTGGCCACTCGGCGCTCACCGTGACCGTGGCGGACCTCGAAGGGCTGGCCAACGCCCTGGGGGCCGAGCACGGCGAAGCATCCGGTGCCTCCCCGCCCTGAGCCGCGCCGACCGGCGGTGCGGGTCACATCCTTCGCCGAGTGGGCTCCGGTCTGGTGGACGAGTCGCCGTGGGATCAGGACAATGACTGGATTGCAGAGGCCGCGGCGAGTTACAAGTCCAGGACTGGCGGCCGGTGCGGGCAGGTCCGTTTCTTTCTCACCAGGCGGCGATGCCACCGCAGGACGGTGCCGGGCGTGACCAGCCGGTGTGCCCGCAGCGTTCTGGGCAACTGCCGGATCAGCGCGGCCAGCACCGCCCGGCCGGCCGAGTCCATCCGTGGCCGGGCCTGGCGTGGCGCAGCACGGCGACCTCATGCAGCAGTACCAGCAGTTCCGCGTTCTTGGACGCCGATGAGCTGCCGAGCCGGATGAGGATCAGGTAGAGCAGGCGAAGGGACACGGGTGATCATCATGCCCCACGGCCATGACTTGGCCATTACCCCAGGTCACAGGTCCAGGCTCACTTTTGGAACCCGACAGGCAGGCGGCAGTCGAGGACATATGCGTTTACGCCGACGGATTTGCATTCGGCTTCCTCGCTGACTGTGCGGGTCTGCTGGGCTCTGACGTCGTCTAGCTCATGACAGGCGACATGTCCGGGCCTCGGACGCTTGCTGCGGTCCCAGTGTGCGTAGTCGAAGTAGCCGACGAGCTATATTGCCGGCGCTTCTGCCGGGGGTGATGAGGTACTTGTTGACGAGCTGGTCGGCTAGCCCGGTGGCCAGGTCTTGTTCCAGCATCCTTTGCATTCGATGATGACCGTGAGCGTCCCCGGCTCGGGTGGTGTCCCGGTTGGGGTAACCCGGACGTGGATGTGGTGCGGTGGCCGTTGAGGCCAGGGCGGAGGATCTGGACTTCACGGTTGACGATGACCGCCAGGTTCTTACCCCTGGTCAGATCGCCGGGCGTGTGGTCGAGCCAGACATGCAGCTGCGCCTTGAGCTAGTTGATGACCATGGTGCGGCGCTTGACGATATCGGCCCGGTAGTCGACCAGGTTGCGCAGCTCACGCAACCGCTCATCGATCCTGTGCCGGCGCGGCCCGGCGTGGCGATCGCGGCGAACGCAGCCGCGGCGGCATCGATCTGGTCGGACTTGGCGCCCGTAGCCGCATGCAGCCTCCGGTGAGCAGACGCACCCGGGCCGGAACCCACCACACCACCTCGTGACCGGCCAGCAGCAGCGCGTCGGCCAGGCGCCGGGCACAGCCTCGCCCATCCTCGATGGTCCAGGTGACGGGGGCGCCATCGGTGATCGCCTGGATCCAGGTCAGCGGGGCGGTGAGCTGGTGCGCATCGTTCTTGACCTTGACCTGCTTGCCTATTCGCGTGCCGCTGCCGTCAACGGCCACCGCGACGTGGACATGCTTGTGCGGATCGATCCCCACTGTCACCATCGAGCTGGTTCTCCTCTGCGGCCGCCGGGGACTGGACACAGGCGACAGCACCGGCCCGGGGACAGACCTATTGCGAGTTGAACGGCTCAGCACGCTTCTATCAAGTCACTCCTGGCTGGGGCTCTTGCCCCTGAAGGCCACCATGGACATATGACAAGCCCGCCGATAGGACGATGATGGGCCGTCGTCCACGACGCGCTGCGGTGTGACCTCGCCCGGCTGCAGACCGCACTGTCAGGCTCGCCGCCCCGGCGATGCCCGGCGGCGGGCGCTCGCCGGGTACTTCGACTAGATGATGGATTTCCTGCACCATTATCACCACGGCGAGGACACCGGCCTCTGGCCGCTGCTCCGGGAGCGCAACCCGCCGGCCGGGCCGCTTCTTGACTGGATGGAAGCCGACCACGCCGGATCGCGCTCGCGGTGGAGCTGCTCTGCCAGGCAGCCGGGCGGTACGCCACCAACGGCAACGAGCTGCACAGGGGTCAACTTGGCCGCCGTGCTGTCCGCCCTCGCCGTGCCGCTCTTGCCACACTGCGCGGCCAGGAGGACGACGCGATGCCGCTGGTCTCGGCCACCCTCACCGACGCAGAGTGGCGCGCCTGGACCAGCAGCACAACGTCCGCGGCAAGTCCTGAGCCGGCTGGCAGCCGAAGGCCACTGGCTATCGCGAAGACCGCGAATTCGATAGCAGCAAGATCGCCGGTGTCCTGGCAGTGCACAATTCAGTCAGCTCGGCCCGGTGGCAGTTGAGGGGTTGCAGGCGCGCGGGCCGTCCGTATCACGCAGTTACGATCCGCGGACGGCCGTCGCGGCGACGAGGACAGCGAGCAGCCCGATGACCGCTGCGGTGACGGACGGGGCGGCACTGCCGCCGATGGCGAGTGCTACCCCACCGACGGCTGCGCCGAGTGCGGTGGCGATGTAGATCCCGGAACCGTTGAGGCCGACAGCGACCGGGGCGATCTTGGGCGCGGTGGCGAAGAGCCTGTGCTGCTGGGGGACGATGGTGAGGCCGGCGGAGAAGCCGAGCGCGGCCATGGTGACGGCTGCGGTGGCGTCGAGGGTGCGGGTGACGGTGAGGATCGCCGTGACGGCGGTGATGCCGCAGGCGCCATACACCAGGGCGGTCCGGGCGCTGCGGCGGCGGATGAGGCGCGGCACGAGGATGGTGCTGGTGACTTGCCCGGCGCCGTAGAAGAGCATTGTGACCACGATCCACGAACCCGAGGTGCGCATGATCGCGGGCAGGTAGGCGATGACGAGGAAAACGGGGGTCAGCACGGTGACTGTGCCGGCCAGGATGCCGAGCACGCGAGGGTCGGCGAGCGCCTTGCCGCGCTCGCGCAAGCTTAGCCGCGGGGCATGGGCCGGAGGCAGCAGCCAGACGGCCATGGCCGACGCCACGGCGAGCACGACGAGGACCCACATGGCGGCACGCCAGCCCAAGCTCTGGCCGACCAGGATGCCGAAGGGCAGGCCCGCGACGAGCGCGACTGAGCTGCCGCCGGCCACGACGGCCAGCGACCGGGCACGGTGGGTGTCATCGCTGAGGATGCCGGCCGTACTGTAGGCGGTGGCCTGGTACCCGGCGGCACCGAGCGCGGCGAGCACCCGGCCGGCCGCGACGGCGGCGAAATCCGGCCCGGTGGCCTGCACGATCACGCCGACGACGAAGACGGCCATGCCTGCCGCGAGCAGCGTTCGCCGGTCCCAGCCGCCGGCGAGCGCGGCGATGACGGGTGAGCCTGCCGCGTAGACCAGGGCGAACAGGGTGGTGAGCTGGCCGGCGGTGCTGGCCGAGACGTGCAGGGACACGGCGACTTGCGGGAGCAGGCCGGACAGCACGAAGCCGTCGATGCCGAGAGTGAACGTCCCGATGGAGAGGATGAGCAGGTCGGTGGTCCGCAGCGTGCGCATTGCGGTCGGCTCAGCCATGACCGGGTGATTGGCGTTAGGCGCAGAGTTCATCGCTGTGCTCCCTGGAAGAACTCGCCGTGCGCGAGGTCATCGAGCAGGCCGGGATGGACGGGCTCCCAGGCCAGCAGTGACCGGGTGGCCGTGCTTGAGGCGGGAGCGTCGGTGCCGGCGAGGGTGGCGAGCCAGCCGAAATGCGCCTCGGCCTGGTCTGCGGGAACCTGTCGCACGGGTACGCCGAGCCTGGTGGCGATGAGTTCGGCGATGGCCCGCAGACGCACGCCCTGCTCGCCGACGCCGTGCAGGACCGCCCCGGCGGGCGCGTGCTCCGCGGCGAGCCGGTACAGCCGGGCCGCGTCCTGCCGGTGCAGGGCGGGCCAGCGCTGCGAGCCGTCTCCGAGGTAGCCGGCCAGGCCGGACCGCTGCGCGGTGTCGACGAGCGCGCCGGCGAAACCGCGCTTGACGCGTTCGTGCGCGCAGGCAGCGAGCCGCACCACCGACACGCGCACCCCGCGCCCCGCCAGCGCCAGCGCGGCGCGCTCACCGGCTGCGCGGGCCGCCGCTGGCGCGGCCGGATCCGGTGCGTCAGACTCGGTGCCAACGCGCCCGGGCGGGAGCACGAGCGTGCCGGAGGTGACGACAAGTGGCCTGCCGGACCCGGCGAGCGCGTCGCCGAGCACCTCGATCACCTGACGGTCAGTCGCTGCGGCCACGCCGGACGGCTCGCCGTGCCGGTACGCCAGGTGGATGACACCGTCCGAGGCGGCGGCAGCCGCATGCAGGCTGCCGGTATCGGCAAGCGTGGCCAGCGTGACACTGGCACCCAGCGCCGCGAGCCGGCCAGCCGACGCGGGCGAGCGGGCCAGTCCCGTCACCTCATGGCCGGCGTCCCGCAGTTCGGCGACCACGGCCGAGCCGATGAAGCCCGAGGCTCCCGTGACGAACAGACGCATGACAGCTACCTCCAGAGTGGCCGGTCCCAGCGACTTCCATGCAATCGTTCAAGAAGTCATGCGGCCCAATCTACCTATTCTTGAATGATCGGTCAAGAAGTCGTAGGATAAGTTTCATGGCTCGCACCGGACGCCCCCGCACCTTCGACACCCAGCAGGCGCTGGCCAGTGCGCGCGACTTGTTCTGGTCCCGGGGATATGCGGCGACCTCGGTGCAGGACCTGGTCGATGAGCTGGGGGTGCAGCGGGGCAGCCTGTATGCGGCCTTCGGTGACAAGCACGACCTCTACCTGAAGGCCGTCGCCCTCTACGCCAAAGAGAATCGCGAGCACCTTGAGGCCCTTTTGCAGGACGGCCCGGTGCTGCCGGCACTGCGGCGCATGCTCCTCGAGCCGTCGGCTCTGACCGGGGCGCCCGACCACCCGCAGGGACGGCGCGGCTGCCTGGTCGGCAATACCACGGCCGAGCTCGTCCCCGGCGACGAGGAGGCCCGCGCCCTGGCCGCTGCCGCTTATGACGGCTTCATCGAAGCCGTGACCGCAGCCCTGGCGCGGGCCCAGGCGACGGGAGAGGTCGCCACGAGCGCGGCCCCCGAGGTGCAGGCACGGTTGCTGCTGCTCCTGTTCCAGGGCTCGGCGCTGGTATCCCGCGCACACCCCGACCGTGAGCGCCTCGCCGCTAGCATCGATGCCGCACTCGATGCGCTGCGCCCGCACTGACCAGACAGCGAGATTTCTCCTGCAGCCTCCCATCCAGGCCCTGATCCTGTGCTTATACATGGCGGCCCAGTACCGTCAGCCGTGCGTGGACCGGACCGATCCGCTCCTGCCGCCCCGCCGAGGATCTCCGCTGCTGTCAGGACCCCGCGGCCGAGAATCGCGATCAGGCTAGTGCCTGATAGGCGACCAGGGCGGTGAAGTGGCTGGCCTGCGCGGTGCTCACGGCAGCGGCCAACCAGGGCGCGGGCCAGGGAGGACCAGCGTCAGGCCAGTGGCCCAAACCTGGGCTCCAGCTGGACGGTACCTTCACCTCAGCCAGAAGACCTCATCAACAGATCGAGGTTCCCATCGACGGCTGGAACGAGCGCTGGCGCCCCTTCACCTGGACCAAGACAGCCGACGACTTACTCCCGCACTGCTAGACCCGGCAAAGAGCCTCCACGCGACACTAAGTCGTGAACACCTGCTTGCTCATCAGGACGTCCAGCCGGTAGACATGCGCCGGATGAGCCAGGATCGCGTTCATCCGCTCGAGGTCTCGGAAGATGTCGCCTCCGCCGCCGTCGACGTGCGCCTGCCGTCCAGACAGGTTCGTGAACACTTCAAAGATGCCGAAGGTGGTCGGTGAGTACTGAACGCCGAACCAAGGGCCGGTCGCCGGCTCGTCCAGCACGCAGCCGAGGATGTCATGCAGCATCTGGCGTACCTCACCAGTCTTACCGGGCCGTGCCTCGATGTGAATGTAGAAGGCCTTCGGGCCATCCGCGCCGTCGGCACCTGTCAGCAGGACCCCTTGATGGCGTCCCTCCTGCGCGCTCGGGTCCGGGTATGGTTCGGGTCCCGGCGATGTGTCCACGCTCACCGTATTCGCGCGGGGGTGACCTGGACTTTGATGCCCTCGCCGTTGCGGACGCTGGCCAGTGCCTGGGGAAATTGTGAAGGGCATGCCAAGGAGTGGGCTGGTGTCAATGGAGCCGGCTGCCATCAGGTCAGCCGCCGCGCCGAAGCTGTTCAGCACGGCCATCGACCCGAGCACGGTGATCTCGTCGTTGTAGATGCGGAACGGCGACAACGACACGGCGGCGTCCGCGCTGGTGACGCCGAAGACCAGCAGGCGGCCGCCGCGGTCCAGCGCGCCAAACCCCGCCTCGATCGCGGCCGGCGCCCCGGTCGCGTCTACCACCACCCCGAAGGTGCGGCCATCCAGCCCGGACACATCTTCGGCGACTTCTTTCGCGCCGGCTGCCGTGGCGGCTGCCAGCCGGGACGGTTTCCGGTCGACCACGCTGACCGAACGGGCGCCCGCGTTGGTAAGCAGTTGCAGGAGCAGCAGGCCCATGGTGCCCGCGCCGGTCAGCAGGAGATCGTGGCCGGTGACCGGGCCAATGCGGCGCAGGCCGTGCACCGCGCAGGACAGGGGCTCGATGAGGGCGCCCTGGGCGTCGTTCACGCTGTCCGGGAGGTGGTAGGCGTTGGCTGCGGGCACGGCGACGTAGTCGGCGAAGGCGCCGTTCACCGTGTCGCCGATCGCATTCCAGTTCTCGCACAGATTGCCCCGCCCGCTGTGGCACATCGGGCAGTAACCGCAAAACAGTGACGGGTCCACGGCGGCCCGGTCCCCGTCCCGCCAGCCCGGCGGAATCCCGTCACCGCGGGCGGCGACGCGGCCAGCGAACTCGTGGCCGGGAATGATCGGGTAGGGCGTGGGCGGGAACTCGCCATCGGCGATGTGCAGGTCGGTTCCGCAGATGCCGCAGGCGCTCACCTGGATGACCAGCTCACCATGCCGTGGTGCTGGGTCGGCCACTTCGGTGGTCGCCAGCTTCCCGGGTGCCTCCCAGATAACGGCACGCATCATATTCCTCTCGGATGCTCAGATGAGCGGCTGGCGCTCATGAGAGGGGTGGATAACAAACACGCTGAGCAGGGGGGCCGAGCAGTTTTATATCGCCCAGCCGGTGCTGAGTCGGCAGATCCACTCGCTTGGCAGATCAACGCCGCGCGCTGAACCAGGCCGTGCCTTTCCGTTTGCCTGACAGCGTTACCGATCTGGATCATTTCCCGGTACAGCGGTGTGACCGCGCTGGCGGCATTCCCCGCGAATATCACCTGGTGGCAGAGGTTTCCGGCGCCCACAATCCGGGCCGTGCTCTGCAACATCCGGACGCCACGCATGAATGCGATTACCGAACGCTGGATCGGCGGATGCCGCCGCGGATTCCTGGATCGCACCCTCATCTGGAACCAGCCCCCTGCGGCGGATCCTGCGCCAGTACCGGACCCACCGCAATCAGCGCCGGCCACACCGCTGCCTGCTCGACGCCGCGCCACTGAGACCGTTATCCGAACCGGTTCATCTCGACGATTACCTGCGTCCGAAGAAAGGCTCGCACCCGTGGCATGATCAACGAATATCACCTGCAGCGGGGATGCGGTGAGCTGGCTGCTGCTGCGTGAATTCACTGGCCCCCCGCGGGGCGTCTGCTCGCCGACGCCGAAATGGGCAATTCGGACGCGCATCTGACCGCGGTCATGGGCGGGGACCACGATCCCGCTGTCCAGGCCGGGTAGCGCTGCGGTGCCCGTCGGGCAAGGCTCGACATACGGCCTTCAGTCGCATGAGTGGTCATCCCGCGCTGGTCAGGGCGGCAGGTCGGGGTCACTGCGGTGCCCGATCGCCAGGCCGTTGCGGGGATCAAAGAAGTGCAGGTTACTGGTGTCCACGCTGAGTTCTGTCCGGCTGCCCGCCGAGATCCGGCTGCGGGCGCTGGCCCGCGCGGTCCACATGGATTTGCCCCCGGCGAGCGGGATCGCCGCCTCGTCCTCGCCCTGGTCGGCGGCGAGGGCGGCGGTGTCCTCGTGCTCGACCGGGGGAGCGTCGATCAGGAACGTCACGAGGAGCTCGGTGCCGAGCTGCTCGGTGACGTTGGCAGTCACAGGCATCCGCGCCCAGCCCGGGTCGGCCAGGCTGGCGTCCTCGAAGTCGGATGGCCGGATGCCGAGGATCACCTCACGGCCGAGATATTTTTCGATGCCGGGCTTCGCGCCGGTCACCTCGACGGGGATGTGCAGCTGGTACCCGGCGAACGAGATGATGGCTGGCCCGCCGTCGCGGTCCGGACGGTCCAGGCGGGCTGTCACGATGTTCATGGCCGGTGAGCCTATGAAACCGCCGACGAACAGGTTGACCGGGTGGTCGAACAGGTTCTGCGGCGTGTCGACCTGCTGCAGCACGCCGTCGCGCAGGACGCAGACGCGGTCTCCGAGGGTCATCGCCTCGATCTGGTCGTGGGTGACGTAGACGGTGGTGACGTTCAGCCGGTCGTGCAGCTGCGATAGTGATGCGCGCATGCTGACGCGCAGCTTGGCGTCCAGGTTGGACAGGGGCTCGTCCATCAGGAACGCCTGCGGCTCGCGGACGATCGCCCGCCCCATCGCCACCCGCTGCCGCTGGCCGCCGGACAGCGCGCCGGGCTTGCGGTCCAGGTAGGGTTCCAGGCCGAGCATCTTGCCTGCTTCCCGGACCCGGCGGCTAATCTCGTCTTTCGCCATCTTGCGCATCTGCAGGCCGAACGCCAGGTTCTGCTCCACCGTCATGTGCGGGTACAGGGCGTAGTTCTGGAAGACCATCGCGATATCGCGGTCCTTGGGCGGTAGGTCGTTGACGACCCGGCCGCCGATCTGGATGGTGCCGCCGCTGATCTCTTCCAGTCCGGCGATCATCCGCAGGGCGGTCGACTTACCGCAGCCAGACGGGCCGACCAGCACCATGAACTCGCCGTCGCCGATATCCAGGTTCAGCTCACTGACGGCCTTCACGCCGCCGGCGTAGGTCTTGTCGACCTGATCCAGCATGATCTGGGCCATCTCTCTACTCCGTTTCTGCTGGCCACCGCTGGCGTCCGCTTACTTGAGCCCGGTCCCGGCCACACCTTCGACGATCTGGCGCTGTCCGAGCAGGAACACCAGGACCAGGGGCAGCGCGCCGAGCACGGCCGACGCCATCTGCAGGGCGTTCACGATCCCGACCCCGCTGACCACGGTGCCGATGCCGACCGGGATGGTGAACATGGTTGGGCTGGTGGCCGCGAGGAACGGCCATAGGAAGTTGTTCCAGGTCCAGACGAACGTGAAGATCGCGACGGCGGCTATCGCCGGGCGGGCCAGCGGCAGGATGATCCGCGCGTAGGTGGTCAGCCAGCCCGCGCCATCCACCTTTGCAGCCTGCTCCATCTCGATCGGGATGCCGTCGAAGAATTTCTTGAAGATGAACACCGCGATCGGCGCCGGGACCTGCGGGAGGATCAGCGCCCAGTAGGTGTTGATCAGGTGGGCGCTCTGCAGTTCCCGGAACAGCGGGATGATCAGTGCCTGGGGCGGGATCATGATCCCGGCCAGGATGAGTGCGAACAGGAGGCGCTTCCCGCGGAACGTTCCGCGCGACAGTGCGTATCCGGCCATGCTGGCGGTGATCACCGTGAGGGCCGTGACGAAGATGGTGACGATGGCCGAGTTGAGGTACCAGCGCCCGAGGTCGGTGGCCGAGAAGTCGGCGCCGTAGGCCGCGAACGTCGGGTGGGGCACCCCCCACGTCGCCGGGATGAGGATGGTCGCGTTTTCCGGCTTTATCGAGGTGTCAAGGGTCCAGGCCACCGGGATCAGCCAGACCAGGGCGAGGGCGATGACCACGCCGGTTACCGCCCGGCGGAACAGGCCGTCCCGCCAGTTCCTTGCCGGGCCTGTCGCCGGCCGGGCGGCGGGACGGGTCCTGGCTGCCCGGTTCTCCCGGCGCAGCGGCGCTCTGATGGTCATCGGGTCAGACCCTCTCTTGCCTTTGGACCAGGGCCAGCCAGACGAAGGACACCACGAGGATGACCACGAACAGCACCAGGGATGCCGCCGAGGCGTAGCCGACCCGCTGGCTGGTGAAGCCGGTGTCGTAGATGAACTCGATCGCGCTGCGGGTCGCGTAGTTAGGGCCGCCCGCGGTGATCAGGTAGATCTGGTCGAAAATCTTGAGCGAGGCGATGACCTGCAGGACCACCACCAGCGTCGTGGTCCGGCCGAGCATCGGCAGCGTCAGCCGCCAGGTCTGCCGCCACCGGCTGGCGCCGTCGATCGACGAGGCCTCATACACCTCGCGGGGGATCTCCTGCAGGCCCGCGAGGTAAAGAATGAAATTGAATCCGATCGTCCACCAGACGGTGACGATGACGATGGAGTACAAGGCCAGGGACGGCGACGAAAGCCAGCCGGGGGGACCGAGGCCGAGCAGGTGGAAAAACCCGTCGATCAGCCCGTAGCCGGGCTCGTACAGCCAGGTCCAGATCAGCGCGATCACGGCCGACGGCAGGATGTAGGGCAGGAAGAAGGCCAGCCGGAAGAACCACTGGCCGCGGGAGATCCGGTTGACCGCGATCGCGAAGAAAAGTGAGAGCAGGACCAGCGGCGGGGTGCTGACGAGGGTGAACAAGATGGTGTGCCACATGGCCTGCCAGAACCGGCTGTCGCCGAACAGCTCCCGGTAGTTGGCCAGGCCCGCGAAGCTGCCGAACCCGGGCAGCACGAGGCTGGTGTTGAACAGGCTCATCACGACGTCGAGGACCAGCGGAAGAATAAGAAAGAGGGCGTAGAAGATAAGGAACGGGGCCAGGAAGCCGAGGCCGCTCAGGTCACCGCCGCTCAGCCTCGCCCGGCGGGTCGTCCTCCCGGCCGTGGTGGCGGGCAGCCTCATCGCGCGGGTGGTCATACCGGCACCGTCTCCTTGGACAGGGTCTCGAATGCCTGGCGCATTTCCCGGTAGCCGGCCTGCGGCGAAAGGCCGCCCGTCATCACGGTGCCGATGGCCGCGCCGGCGTAGTTCTCCATGTCCGACCCGGCCCCGCTGTACCACGCAGGCGGATCGTAGGCCGCGCGGTCGGCGACAGACTCATAGTTCGATTGCGGCTTGAGACGCTTGTAGGCGGCCGTTGCGCGGACCGGCAGCCAGGCCGGGATGTGGCCGCCCTCGGCCCAGATGAGGCTCTGCCCGAGCAGCGTGCGGATCATGGTCAGCGCCATCGAGAGCTTTTCCGGGTCAGCGCTGGGCTGGCGCGGGATGACGAAGGTGTGGGAGTCGGCCCAGGCCACGTCGGTGCCGAACACGGCCGGGTACGGCTGCATGCTGAAGGGCAGCTTGCCCGCCTGGAAGACGGCGACCTCCCACTCCCCCTCCCAGAACAGGGCCGCATCCCCGGCCAGGAACAGCGCGGTACCGCCGTTGTTGTCGACGTTGCTAACCATCAGTCCTTCGGCGGCCATCTGGGAGATAAAGGACAAGACCCTGGTGGCGAGCGCTTCGTCCAGGATCACCTTGGTGCCGTTACCGGCGACCAGCTTGCCGCCGCCCTGGCTGTAGAGCGTGTAGAAGAGCCGCCACGCGGTGGACTGATCGTTGACCTGATCGCAGACCACCGGGGTAACGCCTGTTTTCTTCAGTTTCCGCAGCACCGCGAGCAGGGCCGCCGGCCCGTTGATGGGCGGCAGCTGGCCTGAGCTGTCCAGCAGGCCCGCTTTCTTGCACAGCGCCGTGTTGTAGTACTGGACGAGCGGGTGCGTGTCGAGCGGGATCGCCAGCTGATGGCCGCGGAAATGGGCTTTGGCGAAGGCCCGGGGTGTGAAGTCCTTGGGCTGCATCCCGTGCTCGGCCAGCAGGTCCAGGCTGAGCGGCGTCAGCAGTCCCGGCGGCCCGAACTCGTTGATCCGGCTCACGTGCATGATGGCCACATCCGGCGGGCTGCCCGCCCGGGTCGCCATGGCCAGCTTGGTGTAGTACGGGTCGCCCCAGCTGAGGATGGTCGACTGCAGATTCACGCCCGGATGCGTCCTGGTGTAGTAAGCCTCCATGGCCTGCATGTGACTGCCGTCGCCGCCGCTCAGCAGATTCCAGTACACGAGGGTGGACATTCCCGATCCGCTGTCGGTTCCGGTGAAACCCGACGCGACGTCGTAGGTGTTCGAGCAGCCGGCCGCCACCGTTGCCACGGCCAGCGTCCCGGCGGCCGCGAGGAAACCACGGCGGTTGAGCCGGTGTGGCTGGGTGGCAGTGGCCTGTGCGGGGGTTTGCCGATGAGCGCTCATGTCGATGATCTCCGCTGATCTCCGGTGATACTGCTCAGGACGGGTGCCGGGCAGGCCGCGAGGTCCCCCGCCCAGGTCCGGTCCCGTGGCGGGGAACCGGCGACGAGGCACGGGTCCCGGTCCTGCGAACCCGAGCCGCCCAGTGCGCTGTGCGGTACATTTCCGGACTGTCTCATAATCATTGCATCGATGCAAGAGATGGCCGGCAATCCGGACGGTGTCCAGGCAGGGCTGGGGACCTGAGCCTTGCATCGCTGCACAGGCACAGGTCATGCTGTCTGAGGGACATACCGGCGGGCGGCAGGAGGATCACCCGGTGAGGGCGACACAGCAGGACGGTTCTTATCCGCGGCCCATGCTGTGCCGTGAGCAGTGGACCTGCCTGGACGGCAGCTGGCAGTTTGCCCACGACGATGCCGACGTTGGCCTGGCGGAACGGTGGTTCGACTCCCCGGCGGCAGACCCTTTCGCCCGCACAGTGAAGGTGCCCTACCCGCCGGAATCGCCGGCTTCCGGGGTTGGAGACCGGGGGATCCACCCGGTCGTCTGGTACCGCCGCGCGATCGCTCATGACGCTCTGGTACCTGCCGGCCGTGACAGCCAGCGTGTCCTTATCCATTTCGGCGCCGTCGACTACCGGGCGCAGGTGTGGTTCGACGGGCAGCTCGTAGCCAGTCACGTCGGTGGCCAGACGCCGTTCACCGCAGACGTCAGCGACGTGATGGCGGCGGGGGCAGGTGAGCATGTGCTCGTTGTGCGGGCCGAGGACGCCCCGGGTGATCCGGAGCAGCCCCGCGGGAAGCAGGACTGGCGGGACAAGCCACACGGGATCTGGTACGAGCGGACCACGGGGATCTGGCAGACGGTGTGGGCCGAGACGGTCGCCCCTGATCATGTGGCCGACATCGCCTGGATCCCCGACCTGGGCGCTGCGGTCGTGCGGGGCGAGATCACGCTCGCAAAGGCCCCGGGCACCGCGCTTGAACTCCGGATCGAGATCCGCCTGGCCGGCGAGATCCTGGCCGAGCAGTCGGTCCGCGTGACGGGCAAGACCAGCACGATCCACGTCACGATCGAGGCGCTGCGCAACGGCCAGGACCGGGCCCGGCTGCAGTGGACCCCCGAGAATCCCACCCTGCTCGACGTCGCAGTGGTGCTCCGCGTACCAGAATCCGGGCTGGTACTCGACTCCCTCGTCAGTTACTTCGGGCTGCGCACGGTTTCGGTCGGAGGAGGCTGCTTCCAGCTGAACGGGCAGTCTTACTACCTTCGGGCGGTCCTCAACCAGGGCTACCGTCCCCAGACTCATCTGGCCACCCTCGGCGCCGCCGAGCTGCGCGCGGAAGTGGAGCTGACCAAGGCGATGGGGTTCAACACCGTCCGCATCCACCAGAAAGCCGAGGACCCGCGTTTCCTGTTCTGGGCCGACCGCCTGGGCCTGCTGGTGTGGGCCGAGACTGCCGCCGCTTACCAGTTCTCCGCGGCCGCCGCCGAACTGCTCGTCACAGAATGGATGGAGCTGGTCCGGCGCGATCGCAGCCATCCCGCCATCGCGGTCTGGGTACCGCTCAATGAGAGCTGGGGGGTGCCGGACATCGCATCCAGCCCCGCACAGCAGAAGTTCGCGCTGGCCCTGGCCAGCCTGACCCGGGCCCTGGACCTAACTCGCCCAGTCGTGTCCAACGAAGGATGGGAGCACGTCGACAGCGACATCCTGGGAGTGCACGACTATACCGTCGATGCCGAGCGCCTCCGCGCCCGGTACGCCGGCAGGCAGGCCGCGCTAGACGCCGTGCTGTCCCCTCACGGCCCGCAAGGCCGCCGCCCGATCCTCAGTGCCGCCCAGGCACAGAAGTTCCTGGACGGGGACGCCCCGCTGATGATCACCGAGTTCGGGGGCATCTCCCGGTCCAGCGCGGACGATGCCTGGGGTTACGCAACCGCCGGATCGGACTCCGAATATGCCACGCTCTTGCGGGAGCTGTTCGACGCCGTGCGGGCCAGCACGCAGGTCACCGGATTCTGTTACACGCAGTTCAGGGACACCGCCCAGGAGACGAACGGCCTGCTGTTCGCCGACGGGACAGCGAAGCTGCCCGTCGAGTCCATCCGGGAGATCGTCACCGGCGTCAAGGACGGCGCGACGGCCGAGGCCGGCTCCACGTTCGGATGGCCCGGCTAGACACCGGCGTGCTTGTCGCTGGAGCCGGCCCGGGGCGTGTGAGAAGGTGGCGAGGTGGCAGTGACCCTGCGCGACGTGGCCGCGCGCGCCGGCGTATCGCCACGCACAGTGTCCAACGTGGTCAACGACTTCCGCTACGTCTCACCCGCCATGCGGACCAAGGTCCAGGCCGCGCTCGACGAGCTAGGCTACAAGCCCAACCTGCTAGCCCGCGGGCTGCGCCAGGGACGGACCGGCATCCTCACGTTGCTGCTTCCCGACATCGCCGTTCCCTACTTCGGGGAACTCGCCCATGAGGTCGTTGAGCGCGCCAGCCAACTGGGCTTTACCGTCATGATCGACGAGACCAGCGGGCAACCACAGCGTGAGCGCGCGCTCCTCGACGCGGCCACCCAGTCCAGCTGGGTCGACGGCGTACTGCTCAGCTCCCTGGGGCTGAAGGCCCGCGATCTGGCCGGGCTCGGCTCCCACAAGCCGGTAGTGCTGCTGGGCGAAGTGACCGCGTCGACAGCCCTGGACCACGTCGGCATCGACAACGTCGCTGCGTCCCGCGACGCGGTCCAGCACCTCGTCGACTCGGGCCGGCACCGCATCGCCGCCCTGGGCGGGAGCAGCATCGGATCCGATGCCACCTCCCGTCTCCGGCTGAAGGGATACCGCCAGGCACTGACCGCCGCCGGACTGCCAGCCGACGGCTTGTATGCCCGCACACCGGACTACCGGCGGGCACATGCCGCCACTGCCGTGCGCGCCCTCCTCAGCCAGGATGATCCGCCAGATGGCCTGTTCTGCTTCAGCGACGCACTCGCAGCCGGTGCGCTGCGCGAACTCTACGAGCAGAGGCTGGACGTGCCATCCGACATCAGCGTTGTCGGGTTCGACGACGTAGAAGAATCGCGGTTCTCAACACCCTCGCTCACGTCCATCCGGCCTGACAAAGCCGAGATAGCCCGCGTGGCCCTAGACCTGCTCATACAAAGAATAAAAGGATCCACGCTGAAGCCACACGACGTCCGGGTCCGCTACGAGTTGATGGCACGGGAAAGTAGCGCTCGGACCACGGGCCGTGCCACTTCAAAACGAAACTCCAGTCGAGTGCGCTCCTGAGTGTTCGCTGCCGCCCGGCAGATCACGCGGCCGCCGGTCAGCACGCTGAACCGCTGGCTCAGCCGCGACAGCAGCGCCCGCGGGGGCAGCAGCCTCACCCGGGCGGCCAGGTCGATGGCCAGCGGCAGCCCGTCCAGCCGACGGCAGATCTCGGCGATCCTTCCGGCGTTCTCGCTGCTCAGCTCAACCTCTGCGTGTGCGGCCTGTGCCCGCTCCACGAACAGGCCTACCGAGGCGTACCGCAGCACGTCTGCAGCGTCCCGGCCGGCGGCACGTTCGGAGTACGGCCCGAACTGCTCGTGGACACGTTCTTACACGACTGCGACCCCGACACCCAGGCGCAGGCATCGGACCACCTCTCGAGGCAGAGCGTGCAGGTGACGGTGCAACTGGTCGCGGCAGCGGCCTGGCAGCAGGTGCCCACGACGTACCTCGTGTGCGCCCAGGACGGGGGAACCCCGGCCCGGCTGCAGCGGGAGTTCGCCCGCCGCGCCAGCGGCGTCGTCGAGCTCGATGCCGGCCACCACCCCTTCCTGTCCCAGCCCGCCGCCGTCCGCGACCTGCTGCTGAACCTGTGACGGCAGCCGCAGGGCGAGCGCTGCTGGCGCAGGAGGCCAGGACGTCGCGAACGGCGAGCAGGAGCTGCTGTTGCAACGGGCCGGACGCCGATGGCTCTGCCCGCTCTCGTAGGCGACGACGTCGACCTGGCCAAAGGGCTTGAACTGGCAGTGAGTGCACCTACCGATCTAGCGCCGGGGCGTCAGGTGGTCGGGCAGACACGCAGGATGGGAAACCGGCAACTAGCGAGCAGGGAGCAGGGAGGTGACGGCGAGGGCACGGGACAGCAGATTCTGAGTATCCGGCAAGTATTTGAGTGCTTGCCACGTTGCAAGGTGTTCCCGGAGACTGGTAGCGTCATCGACAGCGTTGCTCCGGACCCCGGTGGCGCCCTGTGTCCACATGGACATCTGGCGAACTGGGAGAGCCACGATGCAGGCACCGATAGTTTCGCGCGATCCCCGCAGTCCCCGGCGGGGGCCGCTGTCCGCTTCCGGGCTTGATGCAGGACCCGCGTATGCCCGGCCTCAACACGGCGCTCCTGCTGGCCGCTCCTGGCAGACACCTGATCGCAAGATCGTGCTCATCACAGGCACATCAAATGGCTTCGGCGCACTGGCCCTCGCCGCTGCGGGTCACACTGTCTACGCCGGGATGCGCCAGGTCAAGGGACGCAACGCGCCCGCGGCCAGGGTTTTTACCGGCTATGCGTCCGAGAACGGCCTGTCGATCCACCCGGTTGACCTGGTCGTGACTGACAGCAGACGATCGACGCCGCGGTCCAGGCGCTCCTCACTGCAGAGGGACGGCGGGATGTGCTCGTCCGCAACGCCGGGCACATGCTGCTTGGCCCGGGCGAAGCGTTCAGCCACGGGGAACTCGCCGGCCAGTACGACGTCAATGTGCTGGAAACGCAGCGCATCAACCGCACCGTCCTGCCTCATCTTCGGGCCCAAGGCTCAGGTCGCCTGGTCTGGATCAGCTCGACCAGCGCGCGCGGCGGCGGCGCGCCGTTCGCCGGGCCCTATTTCGCGGCCAAAGCCGCGATGGACTCCCTCGCGGTCTCCTACGCAGGCGAACTGGTCCGGTTCGGGTTCGACACCATCATCGTCGTGCCCGGCGCCTACACCTCCGGGACCAATCACTTCGCAAATGCGGGCGGACCGGCCGATGCCGCCCGCGCGACGGAGTTCGACAACCATTACGGCGATTACCTGAAGGTGATGCCCGAGCGCCTGGCCGCGCTGATCCCCGGCGATGCCAGGCCCGGGGCGGTGGCCGACGTCGTCGTCGCAGCAGTCAGCGCCCCCGCCGGACCTCGCCCTTACCGCGTCCACATCGACCCAGCAAAGACGGCAGCGAGATCGTCTCGGCCGTCGGCGACCGGGTCCGGGCCGAGGTCCTGACCGAGCCGGACTCGCCGACCTATTCACGCCAACCAGCAGCCTCTAAATAACGAACCACGGGAGTTTTCATGATCGTCCACACGCTGGTTTCCTCGTTTGGCGAGGGCGCGCCGGAACCGCTCGCCCAGGCCGTCGCCGGCCACGTTGACTGGCATCAGGTCGCCAATCTGGTGCAGCACGGATGCCCGCCACGGCTCGCGCCTCACATCGTCCACTGATGCGACCCCCGCGCGCGCCCTCCGAGCCGGTGACGCTGAATGATGCGACCAGCCGTCCGTTCACCGATCAGGCCTCGTGGGCCCAGCTCATCAGGCACGCCCGGTGTGCTGGCGGCGACCTTGATCCTGACCAGTGGTTCCCGCTCAGCGCCGAGGCAGGCAAGGCCCGCCAGGAGGCGGCCGCGGCGATCGCCATCTGCACGGCCTGCCTGGTACGCGGCCAATGCCTGGCGCTGTCGCTGCGGCACTGGGACATCGGCCAGCACGGTGTCTGGGGCGGCCTGGTCCCCGCCGACCGCGCGCAAATCCGCTACCGGACAGACGCGGACACGGGCTGGCGCAGCTGGATCGCACGAGAGCGCGGTCCGCGAGCTGGCGCTGCCCCGGCTAGCCGTCAGCCGGGGCCAGAACCTGCAGGGGGGCGAGATCTTCGGCTTTCCCGGCCCGGGCGGCGCCGGCAAGACCCCGACGTTGCGGATGCTGAGGACGCTGCTGGCGATCGGCAGTGGGTGGTCGTCGCAGGTGATGACGACCACCTGGGGAAGGAAGAAGCCAGACGGGAACTCCTTAACACGGCCCGCCCGGCCTGCGCACACGCTTCTACTTCCAACGACAGACCCTCGTTTATTTGACGTGACAGGGCTGCGGCCGGAGCTGCAGCCTCAGTGAAAGGAGCGGGGCCATGCCGATCTCTACGTCGCAGACTCCAAGGGTCGCCATCGTGACCGGAGGGTCCGGCGGAATCGGGCAAGCGGTGTCGCGGCGCATGGGCTCCGAGGGGATGAGCGTAGTGGTCCACTACGCCGACAACTCAGGGCGCGCCAATGAGGTCGTCGACAACATCGGCGGAGACACCCTTCGCCGTTCGTGGGGACTGCTGGCCCCAGGGGGAACTCTCGTCAGCTATGCCATCGCCTCCGTTGTCAAAGGCACCGGGTCGATGGTCATCCCCTTCCTTGCTCTCCTTATCCGCCTGGCGTGGTGGAACGCGCTGCCCAACGGGCACCGGGCTACCTTCTACGACGTGTGGGCCGGGCACCGGCGCCACCCTGAAGCCTTCCGTGCCCGGGTGCGGCAGGATCTCACAACGGTGCTGAACCTGCTCGCCGACCTCGTCCTCACCGCACACGTCGCCGCGCGGCTGCCGTTGGCCCAGGCCCGCGAGGCAATGGAGCTGGCTGAATCCCGCACCGTCTACGGCAAGGTCACTCTCCTCCCCTGATGACCGGCCGCCCGCAGCACCTGACACGGCCGCGCGCCAGCTACGCCCGGGCGGCAGGCTGCGACATGGTCTTCGAAATCAGCATTCTAAGTCACGAAAGGACCGCGCTGTGAGAAAGCCTCGCGCGAAAAAGCCGCTCTACCTGTATCCGGCGAATATCGTGTTCAAAGCACTTTCGCACATAGGAATGTCCCTGGGAGCAATCAATGTGCTGACCGTGGCAGGGCGCGTCTCCGGGCGGCCACATTCCACCCCCGTCTCACCTGTGCTCCTGAACGGGCGGCGTTTCGTCATTGCCCCGATGCCTCAAGCGGACTGGGCCTGCAACGCCCGAGCATCCGGGCGCGGGCGACTGACCAACGGAAGAAGAACTAAACCTGTGATCTTGCGCGAGCTCGGCGACCCTGACCTTCGCCGGGCAGTCATGACCGCCTTTCCCGCTGCCGTGCCACATGGGGTGCGCCTGTTCAAGGCACTCGGCCTGGTCAACGGCGCGGACCCAGACCAGTTTGCCGCTGCCGCCGACCACGTTACTGCCTTCGAAGTCCTGCCTTCACCAGCCCCCCGACGCACTCCCTATTCATCGGCGCCAAGCTGACCGCCCGCCTGAAAAGAAAGTGGCGACGAGGTACCCCTCCTCGAACGCCCGGGGAGCGCGGCCTCTTTGTCGGCGAGCGCCCCCCTCCGCTAACCCCACCACGAGCTGGCAGCAACCCTCCACCTATTACAAAGGAGAACCACCGTGACAGACACAACGAGCGGCCCCGGCGCCCCCATGGCAGCCGTGGCGGGTGAATGGCTCAAGCTGTGGAACGGCGACTACAGTGCCGCGGAGAAATTCATCAGCCCGGACTTCCGCGTCCACGCGGCGATGCTCGACGGCAGCGATGGCAGTAACGCCGCCGGGCCGCAAGGCATCGTCGGCTGGATCAGCCAGACACGCGCCGCCGTGCCCGACCTTCACTTCGCCATCGAGGTCGGGCCGATCATCCAAGACGACCGGCTCGCCCTGCGGTGGAACGCCGCCGGCCACTACGGAGGCGGCTTCCCCGGCGCAACAGCCCCCGTCGGGACACCGATCGCCTTCACCGGAACCGACCTGCTCCGCGCACAGGACGGGCTCCTGGCCGAGTACTGGGTGAACTCCGACATACACGTCCTGCTCGCCCAGCTGCAAATAACGCCCCCCGGCTAACACTGCGGGCCCCGATGAACTACTGAAATTACCGGAATGAGCTGAACTTGCGTCGCTGCGAGCAGGCATGGACGCGCCTGCCGCCCTTGCGTGACGCGATGGCCACCCGTTGCCCAACATCAGTTCCAGCGAAGGAGCAGCCGTGAGCGCCTCAGTAGTCCAAGCCTTCTACGACGCGATGAGCTCGATGGACCCGGCCGCGCTAGCCGCGTCGTTCACCGACGACGTCGTCATCGTCGAACCCCCGTCGCTGCCATACGGCGGGACGACCACGAGCCGGGACGCGTTCTTCGAGACGGTCAACGGCTACACGAGCCAGCGGGCGTCGTTCCGGCTCGAGACGTCAGAGGTACTCGGGGACGGCGACCGGCTCGCCGGTCACTTCACCGCGACGTTCACCGCCCACGGCAGCGGCGAGACCTTCTTGCTGAACCAAACCGAGCTGTACGAGGTGACGGACGGCGCCATCAGCAAGGTGGAGGTCTTCCAATACGACACGCACGCGCTGATCGAGTTCTTCGCCAGGAACGGGCCGGCGTCTTAGAACCCCTCCTCGACCACCAGCATGGCTCTGCTTCCCGAGTTCGATCTGAACGAAGCACTCGCGGGCAAGCCTCCGGGGAGTGAGCGCGGCGGGGGCGACGACCGCGGGTACCGTCGGCACCCAGTGCACCGACCCGCGCGAGGTTTTTCCGGAGCAACGACATCATCTGGATCCCCGCGGCGGCCGCGGCTTCGATAGAGCCGGTATCCGGCCGGGCCGCCTCATAAACAGGCGCGCACCGGACCCGCGGACCAAATCCTCGAATCGCTTGCCACCCACTGCAACCGGATTAGCGACTCAGGACACTAACGAAGCACCGCCGGTAACCTCGATCCTCCTGACTCAGATTCTCCCCACTCAGATAATCTTGACTCAGATTATCCGAGCGCATACAGTCGGGCCATGACTTCACTTCCTCAGCCTGCTCCCTGGGCCGGGCCCCTTCCCGAGGCATCCCCGCCGCCAGGCATGGCCATCTACCAGCTGCCCACCGGCACGTACGAAACCCGGGCGGCCTTCGCGGTCCGCGGCGGGTCGTTCCGCGATAAGCGTCACTTCGCGGCGACGGCGATCCTGGTGCAGCACCCGAAGGGCGACCTGCTGATCGACGCGGGCTTCGGCTCCGGTGTCGCGGCACACGTCGGGGAACTCCCGCGGATCGCGCGCGCTCCCTACGAGGCAGCCAGGACCGTGAGCGAGCAACTCGACGCCAGCGGCTACGACCGCAGCCGGCTACTCGGCGTGCTGCTAACCCACTCCCACTGGGATCACGTGAGCGGCCTCGACGGGCTGCAGGTACCGATCTGGATGAACTCGGGTGAACGGCACTACGCGGCCGAGGACCCGGACGGGAAGGTTTTCCGCACCGTGTCCGCGGGCCACGAGATCCGCGAATACGAGCTCGACGGCCCGCCGTACCTCGGTTTTCCGTCGAGCTTCGACGTGTACGGCGACGGCTCAGTGGTTATCGCCCTCGCCGGAGGTCACACGACCGGGTCCGTGGTTGTCTTCGTCACGGTGCCGTCCGGCAAGCGGTACGCCTTCATCGGTGACCTGACCTGGCAGCTCGACGGCATCCGCCGGCGTGCCGAACGGCCGTGGTTGCTGCGCAAGCTCGCCGACAGCGATCCCGGGCAAGTGCGGCAGGGCCTGCTCCGCGTGATCGCCCTGGCCGGCCTGATGCAGATCGTCCCCGCCCACGACCTGAACGCCTACGACGGTATTCCCCGCCTACCCGCCCGGCTGACACCCGCCCCGGCCCCCGAGGCCGCCGAGCGGCCGCTCTGAGCGACGTGATGCAGGTCGTCCCCTCCCATGACGTGAACGCCTACGACGGCATCCCCTTCCTTCCCGGGGTGATGTCGCGATGACGACCGGCACAGGTCCGACGATCGAGTCGGAAATCACCTGGCTGCTGCACCGGGCAGCGCAACGGATGCACGTCGTGACCGGCGAACACGCCGAGAAATACGGTCTCCAGCTGCGGGAGTACATCATTCTCAGCGCCATGCAGAAGACGTCGGGTCTGACCCAGGTCGAATTGGCCAAGACCGTAGGTCTGGATAAGACGACCCTGATGAGTCAGCTCGACCGGCTCGAGCAGCAGGGTCTGATCATCCGCCGCCCAGATCCCCGCGACCGCCGTGCGCGCATCCCGGAGATCACGCCGGCCGGGAACGATCTGCGCGCCCAGGTGGCCGACGCCAGCGCCACCGCGGAAGCCCACGCGCTGAGCGGCTTCACCGCAGACGACGTCGCCACGTTCCGACGGATGCTGTTCGAGATCATCGGCGACAGCGCCGACCCGGGGTCATGCCTGTGACCAGGCCACAGGCACTCGCCTATCTCGGATCCCTCCGAAGGACTCAATCATGGATGACCGTCACGAACGCGGGATGAAGATCTACGCGGAAAGCTTCGGAGTGCCCGAAGCCGACCTCCAGGATGCGTTCAACAATCGCGTGGGATCCATCTACGCGGAAGAAGCTATCTTCGCCGCGGGCGGCCCCGCCTGGAGCGACCCTGCTCTACCGGATCGGGACCGGAGCATCGCCATCCTCACCGCTCTGATCTGCCAGGGCGTGCTCGGCGAACGGCTCGACGCCCACCTGGAACGCGCGGTGAAGAACGGTGTCGGCCAGCACGCCCTCGAAGTTCTCATGGTCCTCCTTTCTCTGTACGCCGGCCAGGCTCGAACCTCCGTCGCGGCCGAGGAAATTCAGCGGTTCTTCCGCAACCGGGCCGCGCAGGAAGGAACGACCTCATGATCGTCTACTGGATCGCCGCAGGTGTGACAGCGCTGCTCTTTTTTGCCGCCGGCGCGATGAAGCTCGCCCGCCCGCGGGAGGCGCGCTGGCTGGTGCCGGGATGGAGTGGGCGCCCGACTTCGGCTCCGCCGATAGTGCCGTATCCGCCCTACCGGACGGCGCGAGCGGTGGCGCTGGTCGTCGGGAACTCCTAGCTTCGCTTCAAGGCCCCGCCAGCCGCAAGGCTGCCTGCCTGGGTGGCCGCGGACCGGCGGAGCGTGCTGAGGGCATCGGCCAGATGCGTGAGGGCGGTTTCGGGCAGCGGGGCCCGCAGCAGGCGGTCGAGCCCGCGGTCGAAGACGGGGGCGGCGATGCCCAGGAGTTCCATGCCCTCGGGGGTCAGCTCCACGATCGATGAGCGCCGGTCCGAGGGGTTGGCCCGGCGGGCGCACAGGCCGGCGGATTCGAGGCGGTCGACGGCCTGGCTGGCGCCGCCCACGGTGATCGCAACCGCCCGGGCGATGTCGTGGACCCGGCACAGCGGTGTCGCGTCGATGACGAGCATGCCGTTCAGGCTCGCGAGACCGACACCGCACTCCTCCTGCAGCCGCGCGTCGACCGCCCCCCACAGGATCGTCTCGAACCTCACCAGGTCATCGAATACCTGCCGCAGATCAGTCACGTCATCTCCTGCCTTCGGTCACCCGCACAATCTAGCATAGAGCTAACTAGCTTGACATTAATTATATTAGAGATAATCTAAATCCCGTACGCGGCCGGCTATCGGGGCACCCGCCCCGCCACGATGAAAGGAACGGAAATGACCGCCCAGCAGCGCGACATGATCGACCAGATCCTCCGCAACGCCCCGTTCGACCCCGCCGGGGACATCGCCGTCCAGCGCCCCCTGCTCGAGCAGATGCTCACCTCGCAGCCCCTGCCGGCCGACGTTCGCACGACGCCCGGAGACCTGGGCGGCATCCCCGTGATCTTCATCGACATCGCGGACGTCGAGCCACGCGGCACCATCTTCCACATTCACGGCGGCTTCTTCGCCCTTGGCTCCGCCACAGGTTCCGTGGGGTTGGCGTCCAGCCTGGCCCGCAAGACGGGCATGCGCGCCGTGTCGGTCGACTACCGGCTCGCGCCCGAGCACCCCTACCCCGCCGCGCTCCAGGACGTCACGGCCGCCTACCGCGCCCTGGCCGGGCAGGCCGGCAGCGCCGGTCAGATCGTCGTGTCGGGCGAGTCGGCCGGCGGCAACCTCGCCATCGAGCTCCTCATCGCCGGCCAGAAGGAGGGCCTGACGATGCCCGCGGCGGCCCTGCTGCTCTCCCCGATGACCGACCTCACCGTGACCGGCAGCAGCTACGCCGGCAAAGCCCACGCCGACCCCGCCATCAGCGCCCAGGCCACCCGCACCCGGGCCGCGGACTACCTGGCCGGCACAGACACAGATCCGGCTGACCCCCTGGTCAGCCCCATCTTCGCCGATCTCTGCGGACTGCCGCCGCTGCTGATCCAGGCCGGATCACACGAGGTGCTCCTCGACGACGCCACCCGACTCGCGGCGAAGGCCGCAGCCGACGATGTGGCCGTCATCCTGGACATCACCCCCGGCGTCCCCCACGTCTTCCAGGCATTCGCCGCCCTCCTCGACGAAGGCGACGCCGCCCTCAACCGGGCCGCCCGATTCGTCAAGGACAACACCGCCCAGAAGGCTCCCGCCTGACGAGCGCCATCAGTCCCCAGGGGAACCTCAGGGACACAGAGCCCCGGATGGGCGGCGTCATCGCCCCATCCGGGTGCCATGTCCCCGCACCAGGGCAGCTCGCCGGCACCAGCCGCGCCTAGCTGCCGCACTGCAGGCGACTAGCGACCTCAACCTTCGGACGCAGCACCATGCGCCTGCCTCCCCACAGAATCGCCCTCATCTGGCTTCGTCCTTGAGGCGATGCCTGCACGCTACGAGGGGACGCCCAGGCGGACCGGAGCATCTGCGAGCTGCGTGGGCTGCCTGTCAGGCGGCCATCGCGAGTGCACTAGCCGGATGAAGGCCTGGACGGCGGGATCGGCCGGCTCGGGATCGCGGTGGACGAAGGCCACGGGCTGCACGGTCTGGGGGTCGGCCAGGCGCAGCACGCTGGGCTCCTGGCCGGGTGACGCGGCCGCCTGCGCGATCCGGCGCGGCACGATAGCGGCTCCCAGCCCCTGCAGGTCCAGAGCGGCCAGGTCCGCGGGGTTACGCATCTCGCAGACGACCTGGCGGCGGGTTCCGGCCCGCGTGCACAGGGCGTCGACCTGGGCCCGCAGCCCGGAGTCCGGGTGACTTTCCAGGAAACGTGAGCAGTCCGCGAAGGTGCGCATGTCCGCCGCCGGAGCCCCGAGCAGCGGATGTTGAGGCGCTGCTGCCCGGCGAAGGACTCCTCGATGCCGTCCTGGACTGGGCCGCTCCGCTGGGCCGCCAGCCCCGCACTCACTGGCCGCCGCCAAGCGTGCACTCCTGGTCAGTACGCACGCGGCCCTGGACCAGGGCATCGCCGCCGAACAGGACATCTTCCGCGCCGTGCTTACCTCAACGCAGACCAAGGGGCTCCTGACGGCCCGAACTGCGCCAATCGCTCCTGGCTTCCTGGTTGATTCGATGGGCCGGGACGGTCGTTAGGGCCAGTCGGCAGTGGGTGTGGTGGTCCGGCCGCTGGCGGCGGCGGTCAGGATGTCGTCGACCAGGTGCGACAGACGCACGGCGTGGCCGAAGTCCGGCGCGGTGGAGGTGTCGTGGAGGATGTCGTCGCGCAGCGCCGCGTAGACCCGGGCGACGTTGATGACCGGGTCGGGCAGCGCCGCGGTTTCACCTTCATCGACCTTGACGGGGTCACCGTTCAGGGTCAGGCGCAACAGGCCCGACTGGAAACCCCGGGGCGCGCCGCCCTCGAGGGCAAGGGCGCCGTCCTCCCCGGCGATATCCATGCGGAACGGGGTGTCACCGGGCGGCCGGCCCCCGGCGACCTGGACCGCCAGGGCCCCGCCGCCGGACAGGCGGCCGTGCAGGAGCACGTGGTCCGGGATCGTCCGGTGGTAAGGCTGCGGCGGGTCGCCGGCCTGCAGCTCCGGGTACTGGATCGTGGTTAGGACGGCCAGCGAGGTGAGCCGGCCCGCGAGCATGATGGCGAAGTCGGTGGTGTGCGCCGTCTGGATCGTCGTCAGGTTCATCCCCGTTTCGGGCTTCTCCATGGATAGCTCACTCTCCGCGACCCCGCGGCCGAAAGCGGCCGTGGACGAGTAGACGGTCGCGCTGAGGATCCGCCCGATAGCGCCGGACTGGATCAGCCCGGCTGCCTGCACGGCGGCGGGATTCATCCGCGCTTGCAGGTCGACCGCGGTACGCCGTCCGCTGCGGTCGGCGACCCCGGCGATCTCCCCGGTCTGCGCGGTGGTTGTCCCGACCGGCCACTCGGTCACTACGTGCTGGCCGGCGCCGAGCGCGGCGACGATGAGAGCGCGGTGCGCTGGTACCGGCGCGGCGACCGTGACGATGTCGATATCCGGGTCGGCGATCAGATCCGCGGCGTCTCCGTAAGCCCGGCTGACCCCGAACGCGGCTCCGGCCGCATCCGCGCTCTCCTGGTTCTGGGTGGCCACGGCCGCGAGTTCCAGGCCGTCGAGGGCCTGAACGGCGGGCACGTGCGATTCGCGCGCCCAGCCCCGCCTGGCGCTGACCCCGATAATCCCCACCCGCAGGTTCTTCGTCATATCCAGCAGCTCCCTATTTTCCGAACGTTCCGTTCAGAATATGCCGGGCACCGGGCTTTTGCAAACGGTCCGTTCGGTAATATGGGTCTCATGACCCGCACCCCTCAGGCGCCCGGCAGCCCCGCAGACGTGGCTGCTCCTGGCCGGCGGCGCGGGCGCCCGGTCAGCCTCGAATCCCGCCACGCGGTGCTGACTACGGCCGCCGGCCTGCTGGACGAACGGGGCTTCAACGGCTTCACCATCGACGAAGTCGCGCGGCGGTCCGGGGTCAGCAAGGCCACCATCTACAAGCACTGGGCCGGCGGTTTCGATGTGGCCGTCGACGCCTACGGCGACAGCGTCACCGGCGCCGTGCCCGTCATAGCCACCGGCGACGCCGTCTCCGACCTGACCAGCCAGATCCGCCGCCTGGCTGAGTTCTACGCCAGTCCCCGGGGCCGGGTCATCGCCCAGCTTCTCGCCGCCGGGACCGGCCAGGAACGCGGGGCCGCGCTGCTGCGCGAGAAGTTTTTCGCTAAACGCCGCGCCGACACCGCCGCGCTGATCGAGCAGGGCAAGGCCAACGGGCAGCTCCGCGCCGACCTGGACACCGACCTGGCCATCGACCTGCTCTTCGGCCCCATCGTCTTCCGGCTCTTCAACGGCATCGAGCCCCTGGACACCGACGGCGCTGCCGCCCTGGCCCGCATGGCCCTGCGGGCCATCGTCCCCAGCCCCGGCTAGCCCAGCCATGATCCTGGCCGGACGCGGTTCCCGCTGCCTCCCAGCTTCCCGGGCCTGGGTCTTATCCTCGGCGATGAGGTGTGCCGTGCCAAGAAATCGCTATAGCCATGAAGCGGGATTTCGTGCTTCCTAGGCTGGTCTCCGGTATTCCCGCGAAGAGGGAAGCGACGCGAGGACACCTCGGGTACCCGGCGCGCGTCATTAGGTTAGATACCGGGCCATCCGGGCAGCGATCTGCCCACAAGGCTCATGACCGTGATCGACCCGCGGGATACCCCGGAGCTACCTGCCATCGACCTCCCGTAGACTCGCGCCCCCAGGCTCAGGCCAGCCCCAACGACCACGCCGGGCATCCGATTCTGCCGATGAGCACCAGGATGTGCCACCGCCTGGCGGGCGACGCGCGCCGATGCGCTCAGAAACGGTCTCGCAAACGGTCATGCCTTTGTGCAGAACGTGCGCCGCGGCCACTACGACATCGCTACCGAAGTCCCCAGGCCCGGGGAGACGTTACGAGAGCGGTGCACGCCGCGGCTGCCCGGCCCGCGGCGTGCAGCGCCACGTCTCACTTGAAGGCGTCGGTGTGGTGCTCAGCCCACTGGCGGAAGGTCCGCGGAGCGAGGCCGGTGAGGTTGGTGATGTCGTCGGTGAGGACGCCGGCCCGGCTGGCACGGAAGAGCTCGTTGAGGTTCTGCACCGCACCAGCCATCTCGGGCGGGGTCCCGTGCTCGAGGCTGTGGCGGGCGAACTCCCCGGGTGTCACTGGCACGAACTCGACCGGCCGGCCGAGCACCTCGGCGAGGGTCTCCACCTGCTCACGCGCGGTGAGCGCCTGCGGTCCGTTAAGGATGTAGCCGTGGCCGGCGTGGCCGTCCTGGGTGAGGGCGAGCGCACCGATGCGGGCGACGTCGTACGGGTCGACGACTCCCTGCTGTCCGGGGTCGGTGGCGTCGAGGACG
>Ga0208586_1000145_pt1 | contig 28345 bp, 30 predicted proteins | sample NGESurshal072012_6_FD_184471 | JGI IMG/M metagenome (GOLD analysis project Ga0208586, IMG submission 184471) | Arctic peat soil microbial communities from Barrow, Alaska - NGEE Surface sample 53-3 shallow-072012 (SPAdes) | ecosystem: Environmental > Terrestrial > Soil > Wetlands > Peat ... | reverse complement strand
TCGCTGACGCCCGCCGTGACAATTGCTCCCACGATCGCCACACCGAGCGTTTGGCCGACCTGACGAGAGGTGGACGCAATACCCGACGCCACGCCGGCCTGGTCGCGAGGCATGCCCGAGACCGCCGTGTGCGTGATCGGTGGATTCACGAGACCAAAGCCCGCACCGAAGAGCACGTAGGCCGCGAAGAGCCAGGTGAACGAAGTGGAGGGCGAGATCACGGTCAACATCGCGCTGCCAGCGGTCATCGTGACCCCCGCGGTAAGTAGTGGCGCGCGCGAGCCGCTCTTTCCGACCATACGACCGGAAATCGGTGACACGATCATGGCCGTCACGGCCATCGGCAACGTGTCGAGTCCGGCATGCAGTGCCGAAAGGCCTCGGACATCTTGAAGATAGAGCGTGTTCAAAAAGAGGAATCCTCCGAGTGATCCGAACGCGGCCACGGCTAGGGCCGTCGCTGACGCAAACGGAATCGAATGAAAGAATCGGACGTCGATCAAGGGCTCGTCGCGGCGATCTTCGAACCAGAGCAACGCGATCACTGAGAGCGCCGCCGCGATGAAGGCCGCGAGAATTGGCGTGGACGTCCAGCCCCGTTCGGGGGCCTCGATTATCCCGTAGGTGAGCGAGGAGAGGAGCGTGATCACCAGGATCTGACCCGGGATGTCCACGCGACGTGGTCGTGCCGCTCGCGACTCGGGAATGAAAAGCAGTGAGAGAACAATCGCGCACACGCCAACGGGAATGTTCACCCAAAAGATCGAACGCCATCCCACCGAATCGACGAGCAGCCCCCCGACGGCCGGCCCGAGAGCCATGCTCAGGCCCATGACCGCGGCCCACACACCGATGGCCTGAGCTCGCTCGCGCGGCACCGTGAACGTATTAGTGATGATGGACATCGCGACGGGGTTCAGCATCGAGCCACCAACTGCCTGCAAGGCACGAAACGCAATCAGCAGGGTGAGATTCGGCGCGACGCTGCACAGCAATGACGCGATGACGAACACGGAGAGTCCAAGCACGAAGGTTCGCCGACGCCCCAATCGGTCGGCGGTCGAGCCCGAGAGCATCAAGAGACTCGCCAGCACCAAGGTGTAGCTGTCAATGATCCACTGCAGCCCCGAAATCGAAGCATGCAGATCACCCTTGATCGAAGGGAGCGCGACATTGACGATCGTGACGTCGAGCCCCACAATCAACAGACTCATCGAACATATCGCGAGAATGACGTAGCGGCGCCGAGCGCTTTGCGCGGGTAGTGGCTCGGTGTGAAGGTTGCTTTGTGGGAGGGACATGGAGTTGTCAATCTAAGTCCTTCCGTCGTACTTTCGGGTCACCGGGTCGCGCGGACGGCTTTCGTGTCGACACCCTCGTCTGAATCCCTCGGCGATACACCGGCTTTCGCGCACTCGTTGCGGGAATTGAGGCGTTCGTGAGCAGGTCGTTTGAGTGCATACGATGGACAGGGATCAAAATCGAAAGGCCGTGCAATGGGGCACCCAATGTTCAACTACAACGCCGAACTGACCGACCAGGTCTTTGAGTACTGCCGGGACCGACTTTCAATGGATCCGGTGCCACTCGACTTCGGAAGTCTGCACGCATTCCCTCCCGGCGACATGAAGGATTTCATCACAACCCATGGTCGCAGGGCCGATGAGATCCTCGACTTCTTCCGCGACGAACTGGCGCCCGCGGTCGTGTCGATTGACTCGCCCGGTTTCCTCGCGTTCATTCCCAACGCCCCCACGAAGAACTCCCTGCTCTTCGACATGGTGGTCGCCTGCTCGGGCCTGAACGGCACCAGTTGGCTCGAGTCGAGTGGCGTCGTCATGGCCGAGAACCTCGCACTCGAATTCATCGCGCACTTGGCGGGAATGCCCGAGGGTTCGGGCGGCGCATTCGTCTCGGGAGGTTCGCTCGGCAACCTCTCGAGTCTCACCGTTGGTCGCGACGTCGGACGTGCGAAGCACCCCGAACTGGCGCCCCACGAAGTGCGTTACGCCATCTCTTCGGACGCCCACTCGAGCATCGGCAAGGCGCTCCACGTCCTCGGCATCGAGCCCCTCATCGTGACGACCAACGACCACCGATTCACGCGAGCCAGTCTCGAAGCGGCGATGGCGGCGGACCCGAATCCCGGCAGCGTGATCGGCGTCGTCGCGACGTCGGGCACGACCAACGCCGGCATCGTCGACGACCTCGAAGGTCTCGGTAGCTACGCGCGCGAGCACGACCTCTGGTTCCACGTCGACGGGGCCTACGGCGGCGCCGCTCTCTTCTCACCCTCCGAGCGTCACCTCCTCGCAGGTCTTCGTTACGCCGACAGCTTCATTGTCGATCCCCACAAGTGGCTCTTTGGTCCGCTCGACTGCTGCGCGCTGGTCTATCGGAACCCGACCGTCGCCCGCAAGGTCCTGGCCCAGCAGGCCGGCTACCTCGACATCTTGCACTCGAGCGACGACGAGCACTACGAGTGGAACCCGTCGGACTTCGCGATCCACCTTTCGCGTCGCGCCCGGGGCCTCCCCTTTTGGTTCTCGCTCGTCACCTATGGCACCGACGCCTACGAGAGCGCCGTCCAGAGCGCCGTCGACCTCGCGCACCGCACTGCGAAGAAGATCGACGAGCTCGATCACGTAGAAATGGTGCGGCCGGTGAGCCTCTCCATTGTCCTCTTCCGTCGTCTCGATTGGTCGAGCGAGCAGTACACCGAGTGGAGCCACCAGTTACTGCGCGACCAGATTGCCTTCGTGACGCCCACCAAGTGGGAGGGCGAGACCGTTGGGCGATTCGCGTTCCTGCACCCCAATACCACCGACGAACTGGTCGATCAAATCCTCGACACGATGCGCGACTAGCGGCCCTTCAGCAGGGGGTCGCTCGGCGTTCGTGTCGGTTCACCGCGCTCCGATTTACGACGCCACGCAATGCCCCCGAGCGCTTCAAGAACGATTCGATTGCCGAGATAGGCCGTGATCTCGGCGTGGTCGTACGGGGGCGAGACCTCCACGACGTCAACGCCACCCAGCGGTGTCGCCATCGCAATACGTCGCACCGCATCGAGAAGTTGACGGCTCGAGAGGCCCCCGGGCTCGGGCGTGCCCGTGCCCGGCGCCGAACCGGGGTCGACCACGTCAACGTCCACGGAAAGAAAGACGGCGTCGCAGCCGTCGGTTGCAATGCCCATCGCTTCATCCAACACGGCGTCCAGTCCACGACTCACGATCTCGGTCATTTCGAACGAGCGCATGCCCTGGGTCGCCATCCAGTCCAGGGTTTCGGGTTCGGGCCAGTACCCGCGCAGTCCTATCTGGAGAAATCGGTCCCCGCGACAGGCGCCCGATTCAATCAGTCGTCGCATCGGAGTGCCGTGTCCGTAGAGCGAACCCATCTGACTGTCGCCGGTGTCGGCGTGGGCGTCGAAGTGGATCACCGAAACCCGTCCCCAACCCACGTGCCGTGCCACGCCGGTGACGTCGGGTAGCGCAATGGTGTGATCCCCACCAAGGATGACGGGAATGACGCCGGCGCTGGCGACGGTCGTGACCAGGTCCTCTAAACGTCGAAGTGACTTCTCGGTCTCACCGGAGGGCATCTCGACGTCGCCAAGGTCGACGACGGCGAGGTCGACCAGGGGGTCAACACCGAGCGCCAAGCTGGGCCGTTTGCCATCGTGTGGGAGATAGTCCGTGATGCGTATTGCCTGGGGGCCGAAGCGCGCGCCCGGCCGATGCGACGTCCCACCGTCGAAGGGCGCTCCGATGATGGCCGCACCCGACGTCGACCACTCACTCGGGTCGTCGGGGTCGGCGCCGGGGACGCCGAGAAAGGTGGCGTCCGGACCGTAGAGGTTGCCTAGGCGCACGTCGCTCCGAGAACAGACGTCACGGCCGTCACGAGGACTTCGTCGCGTTGGTGATGTCGGCAGTTAACTCGTCGAAATGATTGGCAATGATCGAAAGGTGTCCTTCGCTCGGATAGTGATGCTCGTTCACGTTCTTCAGAGTTCGAAGCAGCCATTCACCGTGCTTGGAAGGAACCATGAGATCCTCGTTGCCGTACCAGACCGCGACCGGAATCGAAATGGTGGCGGGATCGAATCCCCACTCACTCAACATCGCGCGGTCGTCATCGAAGAAGCCGAAGTAGCCGTTCGAGAACCCCTGGCGAAGCGAGTCGGCGAAAAGTTCGCGGGCGTCGTCATTGGCGAGTGTCGCCTTGTCGGGATCGGAGAGGAGCCCGCCGAATAACTCAATCACGTTGCCCTCGGTCGCTTCGGCGAAGTGGGCCGCCTGGGCCGCGACGTACGGTTCGTACTCCGGTCCGCCGGCCATGGCGAGCGCGAACTCTTCGAGATTCTCAGGTCCCATGCCCTCGGTCCAGTCGATGTCGGCGCTGATCGGTACGACCCCGGCGATCGACCACGCCGCGGTACAGCGCGCAGCGTCGAGGGCGGCGCAGGCCAGGGCGTGTGGACCGCCACCCGACCATCCGACAACCACGTAGTCCTCGCGTCCAAGGGCGTCGAGCACGTTCGTCGTGTCACCCGCCGCGTTCGCCACCGTGCGACCTTCCTGTCGCGATGACGTACCGTAGCCGGCGCGCGACATCGTGATCACGAAGAGTTCGCCACTTTCGGCGAGTGGTGCCAGCGTGCGCACCAGTGACGCGGAGCCGGGCGTACCGTGATGAAAGAACACCGTCCGGCCGGTTGGCTCGCCCAGTGTGGCGACCTGCAACTGTCGGCCGTCCGACGCCGTGATCATCTGCTCTTCGTACCGCATGACGCTCCGTTCACTCTGTCCAGCAACCACCCTACGCTGGGCGAATGTCAAAGACACGCTGCGTTTCGGCGACCCGACTCATCGCGGCGTCGGCGCCGAAAATCTTCGATCTGCTCGCGACGCCGGCCCAACACGTCCTCTTAGACGGATCGGGCACCGTGACCGGCGTGCGTCGTGGACCGACGCGTTTGGCACTCGGCTCCTCGTTTTCCATGGACATGAAGATTGGTCTGGGCTATCACACGACCAATCGTGTCGTGGTCTTCGAGGAGAACAGCTGCATCGCCTGGCATCACTTCGCTCAGTTCGTATGGCGCTACGACCTCGTCGAAGTCGATGGCGGAACGCAGGTCACCGAGTCCTTCAACTATGACAAGCCGTGGGCTTTCGTCATCACCGCCCTTGGTTTCCCGGAACGCAACCGCCTCGGTATGGAAGCGACGTTGCAGCGATTGGCGAACGCCGTTACGGCTTAAGTGAAAGAATCGCACCAGTGTTGAGGAGCTCGACCCAGGTCTGGCCCGGCGTCAGGGCGACCGGCGTACCCTTCGCCGTCTTATAGACAATCACGTCGCCCTTTGACGGTCCCCTCGACCACGTGCCGACGGTCTCCTTACCGTCGGCGAAGAATGCGGCCGTCCCCGTTCCCTGCAGGTTCGCGTAGGAGGCCTCGGTGCCAATGCCGTTCACGTAATTGACGTACATGACCACGACGTTCTTCGGCGACTCGCGAACGCCGGTACCAGTGATGTCGGCGTTACCGAACAACGTGCGGTCCCACGAGCGACTCTTCGCGTCCCACGTCCAGGTCACGCCGTAGATGCTCGGGAAAGGCACCGTGAAACTGGCCATCGGACGACCGGAGAACTGGTGCGTGGCCGTGAGATAGGTGAAGAGATCCGGTGGGGGCACCGGCGTACCGGCGAACGTGAACAGTTTTGGAGCAATCGCAAAGAGATTGTGGGGCGCGTAGCGGGTCGGGTCGCGGTACATGGCGGAGCCGGCGCTCGACTCGTCGACCAACTTCACCGGCGCGGTTGAGATGCTCGCGACCGCGTAGGGCGCTCCGCCCGAGTAGGCGAAGATGCCACCGAGCGGCCACACGACCTGGGTGTCGGTTGGACGCACCGAGCGAACCGGTCCCACTTTCACGGGGGCGTGAGAGTTGAAGATGGCCGCCAATCGAGTGATACCGCCGTTCACGATCTCCTCGTAGACGACGTCGGCCTGATCGATGCCCCACTGTGGCAACGCTTCGGGCGTGTTCTCAATCTTCACCGTGAGGGCCGGTCGTTTGAGGGAGATGCCCGTTGGGTCGGCCAGTCCCGTCAGGGGCGCAGTGGGATACTTCGGCGCGGTCGTGGTCGTCGTTGACGTGGTCGTTGACGTGGCGACGTTCGCCTTGTGGTAGTGCACGAACAGGAGGACTGCGATGGCAAGGACGAGGACGACAATGAGACCGATCAGGTACTTTCGCATCTCTTCAACTTAGTTAAGAAACCGGGGCCTACTCGGCCTCGTCGTCACCGGTCAACCGTTTGAAGATGATGGTGTGCGGTAGATCAGTCTCGGCACTGAGGTGCTCGGAACCTTCGACGCTTCGCCACCCGACAGTTCGGTAGAAACCGAGTGCGGTGTCGCGCCCGTTAGCCCAGATCTGTCCGACACCCCTGGCTCGCAAGTCATCCTCCGCGAACTGGAGGACCAGTGCGCCGTACCCGCGGCCCTGTACGTCAAAGTCCGCTGCCATGTAGCGAAGTTGATACGTGGTGAGTGACGGATTCATCGGGGGCGCGGAAGGAAAGAACGAGGCACTGACCACGAGTCGGTCGGCGAGGAACCCTCCGTAGTGCAGTGAACTCGGTTCGTCGTCTCGGGCGTCGGGGTGGTACAACATCGGGTCGTCATTACGCAGCACTCGTTGGCGGAGCGCGTGCAAATCGCTCGCTTCAACGAGCTCGACACGCAGTTCTTCAGTCAAGGTCGCGCACCAAGGTAATCAACGTGAGCGAGGGATCGCGGTCCATCGTGAATGAATGGCCGGTCGGGCGAAAACCGACCTTTTCGTAGAAGGCACGGGCCCGGGCGACGGTCGACGTCACGTGGAGGTACACCTCGTTCACTCCCTCGTTGCGCGCCCACTCACAGACGGTATCAACGAGACGGGCCGCCGTCTCGGTGCCGCGCGCCGACGGCGTGACGTACATGCCGTACAGCCAACGAGTCCCCGGATGGGCATCGTTGAGGCCGCCCGAGACCATGCCGACGACGTTGCCGTCACACTCGGCCAAGTAGAACAGACGGTTCAACGCCGTGTTCATCCACTGTTGGTCACTCCACCGGCTGCACTCCTCAAAGGTCGAACCGTACGCCGCGGGTGTGTCGGCGAGCGCTTCGAGACGAATGGCGCGAAGTTCGCGCCAGTCGTCGAGGACGCAACGTCGGATCGTCAGTGTCGTGTCACTCATGGTTCTTCATGTGCTCGGCGACGATGCGCTCCGACAATGAACCGGTCGCCAAGTTGTCGCGTACGGCGTCGCGATCGACATCGGGACGATTCTGCGAGAGTTTCGCCTTCCCCTGTATGGAAACCACGTCGATTTCGATGCCGACGATCGCCTTCACCTGTTGGGCGACGTAGGCACTCGGCGCGTCCTCGACGCTCCATCTCACGGCGCGGTTCGCCTCAAACCGGTCGGTGACCACGCGAACTTGGCGCTGTAGCCATTCGGGGTCGTCGTGCACGATGATGCGACCGCGCACTTCGGCCGCGACGAAGTTCCACGTCGGGACCGTTCCCGGTCTCTCAAAGCGACTCGGGTAGTTCGATGGTGAGATATAGGTGCTGGCGGTGAGGAACAGTGCGAGCACGTCGGTACCGTTGGCCAGCGATCGCCACCAGGGATTGGCCCTGGCGACGTGCGTGAGGATCGTGGCGCGGTCGTCGCTCACGACGACCGGCACGAAGACACTTTGGAGTCCATCGGGTGCCGATATCACCACCATGCCCGCACCGGCTTCGTTGACAATGGACCACGCCGCTTCATCATCGACGGAGTGTTTTGGGGGAACGTACACGCGTGCATTATTTCACAGCGTGTCAAATTCGGTCCCTACCGGGCCAAGAGTCGGTCGAGTTTCACGAAACTTTCAGCCCATCCGGACTCGCCGTGCAGGGAAACGAAGCGGTCGCGGTCCTCTCGAATTGGATACGTCGTGAGCACCTTCACGGTGGTGTGCTCATCGTCGTCGTCTTCAAAACTGACGTCATAGTTCCAAACGACCGGAACGTCCTCGTAGGCACTGCCCCGCGGTCGAAACATCTGCATCCAGTCGTCGGGATGTTCGCTCAGATCGTTCACCATCGTGAAGCGCCGAGCGATCACGATGTTGTTAAAGGTGCCAGTCGCCGTGTAGTCCGGACCGCTTTCGTGTCGCATCGCGATTCGGTACGCGCCGCCTTCGCGAAAATCCAATTCACACTCGGTGACGTCGAAGGTCAACGGTCCCCACCATGCGGCAACGAGTGCGTCAGAGGTCCACGCCTCGAAGACCCTCGAGAGTGGAGCGCGAAAGGTTCGAAGCAGTGCCGTCCGCGATCCCTCTTCCGGCACGAAGAATTCAATCTGCTCGTGGTCCACGTGGTCAGCTCCTGTCAGGTACCTTCGGGGCCCAGTCCAGCACGCCCGCTTTCGTGTTGCGGTAGACGGGCCGAGTAAATCGAGTAGCCGTCGATTTGGCGAACGATGAACGTCGCGATGACCGTTGCCGCCATCATGGGAATCGCCAGCGAGAGTCCGTTATGTGTCAACTCCAAGACCAGTACGAGTCCCGCGAGCGGTGCCTGCATCGAGGCCCCGACCATTGCGGCCGCGCCCACGAGCGCGAACGCGCCGATCGGCGTTCCGGGCCACAGGTGTAGCCACACGGCTCCGAAAAACGCACCGAAGAGTGCGCCAGTAGCGAGGAATGGGGTGAAGACACCTCCGGCCGCGCCACTTCCGAGCATTAACGTGGTCACGAGCGGTTTCAACGCAAAGAGGGCGAACAGCAGTCCAAGACCGCCCGCGCCAAGGAAAGCCTGGTGCGCGAGGCCCTTACCGTTCCCGAACAGTTGCGGGTACCAGATGCCGAGAAGTCCGAGGACCGCAAACGCCATCGGCATCGCCCAGAATATATGTGCGCCCTTCGCGCGAAAGTGCGACGCCCATCCGATGAGTCGGACGTAGAAAACGGCGAGCAGCCCAATAAGCAACCCCGCGACAAGGGACCAGACCATCAGCGATCCACTGAACCGGTAGTCGGGGATGTCAGCGTACGTCGCCGACCTCGGTAGGTAGAGCCACGCCACCATTGTCGCAATGAGCGACGTCGCGAGCGCCGGCATGACCACGGGCAACGCGAAACTCCCGTAGAGCACCTCCGCGGTAAAGATTGCGCCACCGAGGGGCACGTTGTACACGGCCGCCAACCCGGCGCCCCCACCACAGGCGACGAGGAGCCTTCTTTGGGCCGGCGAGAGTTTAAACCAGTGCGACGCGACGCTCCCTGACGCGCCACCCATCAGCTTGGGTGCCGCCTCACGGCCAATCGATGCCCCGAGACCGACGACAACCTCGGAGACGATTGAGGTGAGCAAACTCCGACGGAACGAAAGTTCGCCGTCTCCAGTCCACACGGCGTCGTCGATGTCGGAGTTCTCCCTTCGCAAAAAGCGACGAATGAGATACCACGACACGGCCCCAATGACGCTGGCGACCAGTATCCAGAAGAACCGCCGACTCGACGACACCGAGGAGAACGCGTGCTGCAAGCTTCCCGACCGGTAGTTGAACGCCAGTCGCTCGAACTGAGCGAGGATCCACATCATCGCATCGCCGAAGAGGCCAGCGGCCACGCCGGTCACGACGACCGCGGCCCAGAACATCGGTGTCAGATTCGTTTCGCCGTCGTGGGTGACGTTCGGCTGTTCCATCGCGCCGCGACCGGACGCGATACGTCGCTTAATCATTGGCGGTGGAACGCGTAGCCGTTCGCTCTCAGCGTTGCGCCTGCGCACCATAAACCTCTCAGAGGAACTCGTTCAGCCAATCGTACTTCGGGTCAATAAGGAACTTTCTCTCTCGAAAATGTTCGCGAAGCTCCGTCGACTTCTCCCAATCGTTGACGTCGACGGGCTCGACCTCGCGCGGTGCACACTTCAACTTGGCGGGACATCAACGTGATGACGTCACCCACGGCGGCGGTGCGACCTCAATTCGATCGAAGGGCGACGCGACGGACGCGAATCGATCATCGCCCGACATCCACGCGCGCCACGCGTCGGTGATCTCGTCTTGCGTGCGCGCGACGAAGTTCCACCACATGAAGGGCCTCTCCTCGAAGGGCTCACCGCCAATCAGCATTGCGCGCGCGGGGCCCCTCGATTCCAGCGCGCACTCGTCACGCCCCGTACCCAGGTACCCCAACTGACCGGGCGTGATCACCTGACCATCGAGACGAACCTCACCACTGGCGACAATGATCGCGTATTCGTACGAGGGGACGAGATCGAATGTCGTGACGCCACCACGAAGGTCGAGTTCAACACCCACGTGTTCGGTGTCGTGACGAGCTTTGGATTCCAGTGCGGCGAACGATCCCACGAGGACCGTCGCCGAAGCGTTCGCGAGGTCGAGCTGTGGCAGTCCCGTCAGGTGTTCGAACGCCGCCGCACCTTCACGTGACGACGCCGGAAGCGCCACCCAGAGTTGCATCCCGTGCACTTCGCCCGACGTGAGACCGGGATTTTCCTCCGAGTGCGCCACACCATGGCCCGACGTCATCAAGTTCAATTCTCCCGCGCGGATGAGTTGCTCCGACCCGAGACTGTCGCGGTGCAAAAAGGCGCCACTGAAGAGCCACGTGACCGTTTGGAGACCGATGTGGGGATGAGGAGCAACGTCGAAGGAGCGCCCGGGCGTGATGGATTCCGGTCCCATGTGATCGACGAAGCACCACGCGCCAACGGTACGGCGTCCTCTGGTCGGAAGTGCACGTCGCACGGTGAGTCCGCCCACATGGGCGAAGCGACTCTCCGTCAGCGCGAGTTCGTGAGGGGCCGATGCCGTGTTGCTTTCTGTTCCCTCGCCGCTCTCACTCACTGGGTGACTCCCCCTGCCACACCGCGCGAAGGCCCGTGTCGATCGCGGGCGTCAGCCGTCGTACGCGGCCCTCAGTGCATCGCACTCGATCTTGCGCATCTTGAGCATCGCTTCACGGACGCGCATGGCCTTTTCGGGATCAGCATCGGACTGCAATTGAAAGAGGAGTGATGGAATTATTTGCCACGACACACCGAAGCGATCCTTCAACCATCCACATTGACTCTCTTCGCCACCGTCGGTGAGTACAGTCCAGTAATAGTCCACTTCCTCTTGCCCTTCACATAGGACCGAAAGCGAGAACGCTTCGTCGAGCGTGAACATCGGCCCCCCATTCATGATCGTGAGCACTTGATTTTCGATTCGAATCGTCCCGACGACAAAACCGCCGTTTGGAGCGTCCGATTGGCGGAACTTCGTGACATCGATGATTTCCGAGTTAGAAAAGACCTTCGAGTAGAAATCGAGCGCCTCTTCGGCGTTGTCGTTGAACCACAGAAAGGGAGTAACCGTGACCATCGCGTCATCGTAGTCACGCCGACGCGCCCCTTAACCCGCCAACGGCCGCCAAACTGCCGATTCCAAGCGATTTGACCGCTCTGTGCATAAATGTTCGTCGGTCATATACTGCAAAACATGCTGTCAATACTGTTTTGGCTCGCCATAGTGGTCTTCATGTTCGTGTTGGAACTGCACTCCAACGCCTTCATCGCGGTCTTCATTGGCTTCGGTGCGGCGATCTCCTTCGTCCTCGCGCTCGCCGGCCTCCCCTTCGCCTTCCAAGCGGCGGTGTGGCTCACGGTGTCGGTCGTCACGCTGCTCACGCTACGACCGTTCGCGATGCGGCGATTTCACCACCACGCCATCGAGATCAATATGTCCCAACCTACGAATACGGCAATGACCGACATGCACGGCACCGTCGAACTTCCGGTCGGTGACGCCACACACCCCGGGCGCGTGAAGATTCAGGGCGAGTCGTGGAAGGCCGTGACGGACTGGCCGGCCCAACTCCCCGACGGAACGCCGATCGTCGTGAAAAAGGCGTACGGTACGACCCTCTGGGTCGATCCCGTCTAAATCGTTCGCTCCGGTCGTTTTCCGAGGGTGGGGCGACCGAAACTACGAAGGTTGCACGCCGGGTACGTCGGCCATCACACTCTTGATGGCCTGTGCGGCGCCGAGCAACGCGGCACTCTCGGCCGGGATGATCAGCTTCGTGTTCGCACTCTCGGCGAATTTCGCCAGGGTGTCGAGTTGAAGAATCGCCACCAATGTCGGGTCGGGCTGCTGCAACTTGATCGCGGCGTACACCGACGCAATGGCCTGCGCGCGACCCTCGGCCTCGAGGATGAGTGCCTGGCGTCGCCCTTGGGCGCGAAGGATGTCCGATTGCTGGGCGCCTTCGGCCTCCTTGATCGCGGCCTGTCGCTGACCGTCCGCGACGTTCACGGCCGACTGCTGTTGACCTTCTGATTCGAGAATGCGCGCACGCTTCTCTTGGTCGGCCTGCTTCTGCAGCGCCATCGCTTGCAAGATCTGCTCGGGCGGCGTGATTTCCAGGACTTCGACTCGGTTGATGCGAACGCCCCACTTGTCGGTCGCCTCCTCCATCTGTGTCTGGAGCATCGTGCCGATCCGTTCGCGCTGAGAGAACGCTTCATCGAGGGTGATACTGCCGAAGACGGCGCGAACGGACGTGCGCGCGAGATTGTCGACGCTGACCAGGTAGTCCGAGTTGGTGAAGAGCGCGAGACGTACGTCCACGACTTGACTGAAGATCGTGGCGTTGACGATGACGGCGACGTTGTCGCGGGTGATGACCTGTTGACGGTCACCGGTCCTCGGCGTTTCACGAACGTCGACGATCTTCATCACCTCAATGAACGGGATGATGAAGGTCAGGCCGGGATTCTTGATGTCCTTGAACTCACCAAAGCGTGTGATCACGCCCACGAAACCCTGTTGAACGATGCGAACCGCTTTCAAGATCATTGCCAGTACCAAGACAACGATGATCGCCGCGATGACGGCTAAGACAATTCCAACCATGTCAGTCCCTTCGAGAAGGTTCCCAACGGTCCACTTCGCCGCCGTTTCACCTAGTAATCGGAGTGTACCCGACGACGTTGCGCGACCATCGAGCGCCGACCGCGTGCGAAATACCTGTCAACTCCCGTCGAACTTTGGGCAACTCACCCAAACGTGAAGTCGTACGCCTGCACGCCCGGTGAGAGTTTTAAGACCATCGTGCCGGTTGACGTTTGGGACGAGTTCAAGAGCGTGTACAGCCGCGGGACCCCGCTGACGTCAATTGTCGTGGGGGGCGTGCCGTCGCCGGCCGACACCTGGACGGTGCCCACGCCGCCCATCACGAGGTAGACGTGTTGCGCCAGATAGTTGAGTTCCAGTTTCGCATTCGCTCCCGTCGTCGCCTCCTGTTGCGCGAATGTCCACGTACCCGACAGCGCGAACGTGTACGGCTGCAACGACGACGGGAACTGGAACGACGTGGCAACGCCCGCCGAGGGCTCGGCATTGGCGTCGAGGTACTGCAGCCGCTCGAGCCCCACGTAGGACTCGGGATTCGTCTGCGCGGTCGGCGTGAGGTTGGGCACCGACGTTGGCGGGGGCAGCTTCAGTCCGGGGTTGGCCGCGACGAGCAGCGTGCGAATCAGGTTCTCCGTCTGGCCGTACGAACCCTCGCCGAAGTCGACGTGTCGAACCGTACCCTTCGAATCCACGAGGTACTCGGCCGGCCAGTACTCGTTACCGTACGCATTCCACGTGCCCAGATTGTTGTCGACGGCAATCGGGTATCTCACGCCGAGGGCCCTGGCTTGGGCCTTCACGTTGCTGATCACGTGTTCGAACGCGAACTCGGGTGACTGCACGCCGACGACGTCGAGCCCGTAGGGGGCGTAGCGCTTGTACCACGCTTCGACGTGGGGCAGCGTTCGCTGACAGTTGATGCACGAGTAGGTCCAGAAGTCAACGAGCACCACTTTGCCGCGAAGTCCGTTCATGGTCAGGGGCACATCGTTGGGTGTGTTGAGCCACGCCGCAATGTCGGTGAAGTTCGGTGCGGGGCTGCAGTTGACGAGGTTGGGCGACGAGACTGGGCACTTCGCGAGCGCCACTCCCTTGCCGGGACTGAGATTCTCGAGTCCCGTTCGCGTACTCTTCGAACCTTCGAATTGGTTTTGCAGTGCGGTCGTGTAGCCGGGGAGGTCGCGCTGCAAGAAGCTGAGCGAGTTCGTTCCTATGACGACGGCCATCACGATCAACACGACGCCGCCGACGCGTCGCAGTGAGGGCGCTCGTTCACGTAGGTAGCGAACTCGGTGCACCATCTGATCACCGGCGAAGGCAATGACGAAGAGTGGAGCACCGGCGCCAACGGCGAAGGCAACGGTGATGAAGACGAGTTCGAGACTGACGTGCTCCGTGGAGCCGAGCACGGTGATCGACGCCAGAATCGGTCCCGCGCACGGGGTGAAGACGAGGCCGAGTCCGAGCCCCACGACGAATCCACCACTCGAGCTCCGCGGCTGAAGCCCTGCGAGGCGGACAAATGGTCGTTCCAACCAGAGGGCCAACTGCGGCAGCAGATAACTGGCGCCCACGATGACGAGCACCGTGACACCGAGCCAGCGCAAGAACCAGTACGGCAAGTGCAGCACGTTCAAGATCTCGGTGCCGGCGAGCACGAGGATGCTGAAACTGACAACGATGCCGAGCACGATCGCCGTCGAGCGTCGCCACGTGGTTGGTTTCGGGTCGCTGAGGTCCGGTGTCGCCACGCCGGCGGCGAAGATGATCGGTAGAACCGGGAGGATGCACGGCGAGATTCCCGCTATGAGACCGGCGACCAGTGCGATGAGTACTAGGGACATGTGAGAATGCGCTTGATGGGCCCTGGTTGATACGTCGACCAATGACCCATGGACCAAACTTTAGGTGTCGCCATCCGTCCAGGGCTCATCATCGATAGTCATCGGAGCCCGCAAACCCGTTACAGCGGCGCGTATTTGTTCGATTCTTACGCTTGGAAGTTCGTGAACTGCCACGGGTCTGCGCGATCGAGGCTTCGACCGGACCACTGATCGAACCAGTCGGCCTTCGACGACACGGGGTCCCAGTCCAGTGGCCCGGACCACAGCGTCCCGAGATACGGTGCCGCGACGTTCAGCACGTCGCGCCACGGAAGTTCGTCGGGAACGTGCACGCCTTCGCGGGGCGCGCGCAACAACCAGTCGACCGCTCCGAGTATGGACGCCGCGACCTGAATGGTCGTGGCGCTCTGGTGCGGCGCCACGGCACGGGCCTCAGCGATGGAGGTCAGCATGCCGGTCCACCACGACTTGTAGGGATGACCCATCAGTAGGACCCCGAGTTCGTCGCGCCCGGAGATGATCTCGTCGTTCATGATCCGCTGGTTCTCCGGATACTGGTACTGCCCCCCCTCGAGTTCGACGAAACTGGCCCACGCCGCGTCGCTCGGGCAGTACGCGTAGTGCACCGTCGGGCGATAGACCGCCCGGTCGCCCTCCCAGACCGTCAGATGATCGCAGATCGTGAAGGCCTCGCCGTGGCGGATGACCATGCCAACAATGGCGCTATCGGGGACGCGGCTGCGCACGAGGGTCTTGTGCGCCATTTGGGCCAGGCAAATCTGATTGCGCGGCCCTTCGCCCTCGTGTACGTAGGCCAGCGCCGGCAACGACTTCTCGTGCGTACCCCACCCCATCTCGGCGGGCGCCACTCCCTCTTCGTAGAAACCGTCGACGCTCCACGTGTTGACGAACTCCCCCACCTCTTTGGGTCGGTCCGAGATCTGCGTGTCGCGTTCGGCGATGTGAATCACTTTCACGTCGAGCAACTGGGCCAGTACGTTGTAGCGGTCTGTCCGCAGAGCCGTTTCGATGTCCGCGTGACGCTCGATGAGAAGTCCGTCGCGCAGTACCGAGTCGGCGATCTCGACGAGTGCCTGCTTGGTGAAGTGACTGACGAGGCCGGGGTTGGCGCCGTGTTCAACGACCGCCGACGGACCACTGTTATCGCCCCATCGGGCCAGTTGGCGTCGTAGCGCCATGTGTCGAACGTAGAGCGTGCGTTCGAGGGGCGACGTGGTCGCCGGATCGAGGTAGGGATCCCACACTTCGACCGAGGTGTTGAGATAGCGCACGTCGTGGTCGCGGCACCAGTCGAGCAGTTCGGTCAAGTCAATGTTCCACGCTAAGTCGATCAGGAGGTCACCTTCACCGAGATGGCTGGACAGCGTCGAGGCCAGATTGGTCGGCGTGATCTCGAACTGCTCGTAGTGCACACCTCGAGCAATGGAGGAGGAAATTCGATCGGCGTTGGCCCGACTTTCGATGACCGTCACGGTCGAGGGATCAAAGGAGAAGTGGTCGAGCAACAGGGGCAAAAGGCACTGCGTTACCGATCCGCATCCGAGAAGTACTACCCGAGCCGGTACGCGCCGTTCAGTCAATGAGAGCTCACTTTGTGGTCGTGCACTGCGGCGATATGCCGTTGCGAATGTTACTTCTCGCTGGACGATGAGCCAATCGAGGTCATCCGACTGGACTAAATCATGAAGTCCTGTTGCTCGGCGCGGAGACGTTCGAGTTCGTGGACGCGCTCCAGCAGACTGTCGACTTCGACGGGACCGGCCACGTGACCGTGGGTCGCGAGGAGTCGACCCGGTACCCCGACAATGACGCTGTTCTCCGCCACGTCACGCACTACGACGGCGTTGGCCCCAATGCGACTGTCGTTACCGATGAGCACCGGTCCGAGAATCTTCGCTCCGGCGCCGATCATCACGCGATCGCCGACCGTGGGGTGGCGCTTGCCGCTCGCGAGGAGCCGTCCTCCGAGGGTGGCCCCGTGGTACATCGTCACATCGTCGCCGACGATGGCGGTCTCGCCAATCACGACACCGATGGCGTGATCAATGAAGAGACCTTCACCGATAACGGCCGCCGGATGGATGTCGACGCCCGTCAGGATACGCACGAGCGCCGAAAGAGCGCGCGCGAGGAGGGGGTGATTGCGCTGCCACAGTGCGTGCGCGACGTGGTAGCCCCAGACCGCGTGGAGACCGGGATACGTGAGAATGACTTCCGCACGACTGTGGGCCGCGGGGTCACGCTCCAACACCGCGTCAACGTCGCGGCGAAACGAATGAGCCACGGTTAGTCGCCGAGCCCTTCGAAGAGAAGGGTAGAGATATAGCGTTCGCCGAAGTCGGGAATGATGACCACGATGGTCAAACCGGCGTTCTCGGGACGTTGCGCCACTTGCAGTGCAGCCCAGGTCGCCGCTCCCGACGAGATGCCCACCAACAGACCTTCGCGCGTCGCCAGAGACCGCGCGGTGGCGAACGCGTCGGCGTTCTCGACTTCGATGATTTCGTCGACGACCGACATATCCATATTCGCCGGAATGAATCCCGCACCAATGCCCTGAATCGGGTGCGGTCCCTTCACGCCTCCCGAGAGCACGGGGGAGGCCGCCGGCTCGACGGCAATCACGCGCACGTTGGGCTTGCGCTCCTTCAGCACCGCGCCGACACCAGAGATGGTGCCACCCGTGCCGACACCGGCCACGAAGATGTCGACCGAACCGTCGGTATCATCCCAGATCTCGATGGCCGTTGTGGCGCGGTGGATTGCGGGATTGGCCGGATTGTCGAACTGTTGGGGCATGAAGAAGCCTCCGGCGTCGGCGATCTCCTTTGCCTTCGCGATTGCCCCGCCCATACCGTCGGGACCCGGCGTCAAGACCAACTCGGCGCCGAAACCACGGAGCAGCATTCTTCGCTCGACGCTCATGGTCTCGGGCATCGTGAAGATCGCCTTGTAACCGCGCGCGGCGCAGACCATCGCCAACGCAATGCCAGTGTTACCACTCGTCGGCTCAACAACCGTGTCGCCGGGCTTCAACAGTCCTCTCTTCTCGGCGTCATCGATCATCGACACGGCAATACGGTCCTTCACGCTGCCGGCGGGATTGAAAAACTCGAGTTTGGCGAGGACGGTCGCGCCACCTTCGGGGACGAGCGTTCGTAGTCGTACGAGTGGTGTACCTCCGACCAAGCGTGTGATGTCGTCGGCGATTCGCATGATGGCCTCCTTCAAGAAGGCGCGTGCCTTCTGTGCCACCGTATCGGTGTCGTGCCTGATGCGCGACGCCACGTGGGGCGATGGGCGGAACGCATCGAAATTCGGCGTTGAGAGAACATTCCCGTAGAATCAATGCATGTTGGCCGACATCGTGGTCTTTGACGGGGTTGTCGAATTGGACGCGCTCGGACCTCTCGAAGTGCTTCGCCGGGCGCAAGAACTTGATGACGATTTCACAGTTCGCCTGGTCTGTCACACCCATCAGGATTCGGTCCGCGGGGCCGGCGGACTCACCTTTGCCACTGATGACGCGTTCACGCCGGGTGACGCCGACATTGTCGTCGTCGCGGGCGGTGGTTGGAACGCTCGATCCAAAGAGGGTGCCTGGGCCGAGTGCCAAAAGGGTGAGTTGCCGTCGTTGCTCGCCGAGTCGGCCCAGTCGGCGACGGTGATGGCCAGCGTGTGCACGGGGGCAATGCTCTGGGCGCACGCGGGCGTGATTACGGGTCGACGGGCCAACACCCACCATTCGGCTCATGAGGAGTTGACGGAACTCGGCGTCATCGTGGTTCCCGAACGGGTGGTGGACGACGGAGACCTCGTTACGAGTGGTGGCGTAACGAGCGGCATCGACCTCGCCCTTTGGTTAGTCGCGCGCGAGTTGAACGATCTCCTCGCGCAGCACATCGCGAAGAACATTGAGTACAGGTGGTACCGGCCTAATCGGCCGCTCACCGCGTAGCGAAGAGTCCTCGAGGCCTACGGACGGAAGTGGAACGTGGGAGCGGGGCCGCGTAAATCGCGCCACTCATCTTCGAGAACGGCGTAAACGACCTCATCGGTCCACTCGCCCTTCACGAACTCGTTCTCCACGAAGTGTCCTTCCCGTCGCATCCCGAGACGTTCAAGCACCGCCGCCGAGCGAGTGTTCCTCGCATCGAGTCGACCGGTGACTCGATGCGCGCTCAAACCAGAGATGGCGAGTTCGATGACGATCGCCGCTGCTTCAGTTGCGTAACCGTGACCCGAGTACGCCGGGTCGAAGACGTAACCAACCTCGTAGTGGCCGTGCGTCGCACTGATGTGGGCCATACCAATCTCACCGACGAGTACGCCGTCCTTGTTCAGTTCGACGCCAAAGTTGACCCACGCGCCCTCGTTGGGGAGGTCGAGGATACATCGTCGCTTCAGATGCTCCCGGGCCTGCTCGGGAGTGAGCGGCTCTTCGTAGAGATAGCGCACGACATCGGGATTGGAAAAGATCGAGAAGTGTCGGTCAAAGTCCTCGAGGCTGAGAGGACGAATAGTGAGACGCTCGGTGCGCACGGGGAAGACGAGTTGCACGGCGTGTCCTTTGTCGATCTCTAGTTCGGTGGAAGAACGAGGTTGGCGGCCTCGTCGACCACGATATTAAAGAAACGGCCAGCGTTGCGGACCGAACCCTTGTAGTGACCAAACAGTTCAAAACTGATGCAGCCAAAAATCTGGGACCAGACCATCAGGGAGAGCGCCCGAACGCGCTCGGGCACGCCCGGCATGACGACGTCGAGCGCACGCGTCTCGAGCAGTCCCTTCATCGACGCGTTCCCCCGCGCCTCGTCGTCCGTGAACTCCGAAGCGTGGCGACGCCACGCTTCAGCCACGATGTTGCCCAGTACCAGCGCCACGCGCGCTGCCGGTTCGACAGTAAAAGGAGGTGCTTCGTAACCGGGGACCGGCGAACCGTAAAGGAGCGCGTACTCGTTGGGATTGGTTTTCGCCCACTTGCGAATCGCCGACGCGGCCGCGTGCAGTTGGCGTCGCGCGTCGTCATGGGGAATCCGTTGCGCGGCTCGTTCGGCCGCTGCACCGAGATCGTTGTAGGCGTCGACAATCAACGCCGTCAGCAAATCGTCGCGCGTGGCGAAGTAGCGATAGAGCGCCGACGAGACGACATCCATCTCACGAGCAACTTCGCGCAACGAGAGTCCCGGGGCGCCCTTTTCGGCCATGAGTCGTCGTGACGTTGCCTTGATCCGATCGATTTGCTGAACGCGCGCTACGGCCCTGGAGGTTCGAACGTTGCCCATCGCACCAGTATCGCAGGTCACCGGCCCTCATGCCCAAAAACGAGAGCGGTGCTCTTGCATTCCGGTACGTCCTGTGCCACACTTGTTAAGAGAGCGGTGCTCTCTAAACTAAGGAGGCTTCATGAAGACGTATTTGATCGTTGGTGCCGGCGCAATCGGGTCGGTCGTGGCCACGCAATTGGCCGACCAGGGTCACCAGGTTCGACTCTTGTCACGGCGCGGCACCGGACCTCGACACCCCTCAATCGAGCTCATCGCGGGCGACGCCTCCGATCTCGCCACGGTGACGACGCACGCCGCCAGTTCCGACGCACTCTTCAACTGCGCCAGTCCCGCCTACCACCGTTGGCCCACCGATTGGCCGCCCATCGCCAACGCGTTGCTCGGGGCTGCTACGACGACCGGAAGCGGACTGGTCACTCTCAACAACCTCTACGCGTACGGGCACCCCACTGGCCCAATGTCGCCCCATGATCCGCTGAACGCGACCTACGAAAAGGCACAGGTGCGCGCCACGATGTGGCGCCACGCGAAGGAGGCCCACGACGATGGACGAATCCGCGCGACCGAAGTGAGGGCATCGGACTTCATTGGACCCAACGCGCAGAGTTACCTCGCGCAACTCCTGCCCCGAATCCTCGACGGCAAGACCTGTCAGGTGATTGGCGATGTCGATGCCCTGCACAGCTGGAACTACACCGTTGACGTGGCACGCACACTCGTGACGTGTGCGCAGGACGAGCGCTCGTGGGGCCGTGCCTGGCACGCTCCGGCCAACCCCCCGTGCAGTGTTCGTAGCGCCATCAACGATATCGCGGACGTTGCGCAGGTCGCCCACCCCAAGATCACCACGATTCCAACGACAGTCCTTCGTATCGTCGGACTGTTCAACCGAGAGGTTCGCGAACTGCCGACGACCGTGTACCAGTTCAGCGCTCCCTTCACCGTTGACGATCGTGAGACGCGCAGCGTCTTTGGAATCGAACCGACGCCTTGGCGCGACGTAGTGAAGGAGACAGTCGCGTCGTACGCAAACACTGGTGATTTACTGGTCTGAGGTAGAGCCCCACAACGCCGTGGTAAGCACGTCGCGGAAGTGCGTCAACTGCAATCGAACGAGGAGGGCGAGTGTTCCACAACATTCCCGACACCGTGCGCTCAATCATGGAGGATTTGGAACGTCGCGATGAGTTGGACCGCGATGACGGAACGCCGCATCTCGAACGGTTGCGCCAGATCACACCCGACACCGGAGCCTTTATTGCGCTCTGGGCTGCGGCGGCTCCACCAGGCGCGATGATTGAGATTGGTACGAGCGCCGGTTATTCGGCGCTCTGGCTCTCTCAGGCCTGTCGACTCACGTCGAGAACGTTGACCACATTTGAAATCCTTCCGGCGAAAGCCGCGCTCGCCCGCGACACGTTCGAGCGTGCCGCCGTCACCGACGTCGTGCATTCCGTAGAAGCTGATTTCCTCACGCGGGCCGATGAATTCACCGATATCGGCTTCTGTTTTCTCGACGCCGAGAAAGATGTCTACGAAGCCTGTTACGACGTGGTCATCCCGAAGTTGGTGTCGGGCGGTATTCTCATTGCCGACAACGCCACCAGCCACAGGGACGATCTCCAGGACATGCTGCAACGCGCGCTCGATGATGACCGCGTCGACGCGATGATCGCCACCGTTGGCAAAGGTGAGTTGCTCTGTCGGAAGTTATAACGCTCGATCAATGTGCTCGCCAGCACGCCCCAGCAACGTTCAGCTGATGATGAGGAGTGCTGCAGCCAATGTTGCGACGGTGACGATGGCCCCCACCTTCGTAAATGTTCGAATCGACGGCGCGGCATCGTTCTGGCGTGCGATGCGCAGCCACAGCAGTGACGACATGGCGCCAATGACGAAGAAGTTGGGCCCGAGGTCCAGTCCGAGCAACAGTTCGTACGGGTGTGATGGCAACTTCGAGGACAGGAGGGCCGAGGCCGGAAGGTTGTTGATCACGTTGGCCGATCCGGCCCCAATCGCCGCCGTCGTCCACGGACCGGCCGAGGCCATCAGGTGGGCCGGATAGGACCACACGCGGGCAACAACCGCAACAATCAGCGCGAAGCCGAAGAGGCCACCCAAGAGTGGAAGATTCGCGACGCTCATGACGGCCCCCACTTTCGTGCGGCGCAGCCAGACCAACTCCACGACTTCGGCGACGATGCCGACGCCAAGTACGAAGAGGGCCGGATCCGAGACGAAGAGCATCAATCCGGTCGCGGCGCAAAGACCAACGAGTCCGACGCCAATTCGAAATCGCGGAACTTCGTCGGGAACCGTACCCGTTGAGGACCGCAAGTTCGACCAGTTCCACGCAATCATGACCACTGCGGTAAGGACGATCGACGAGATCCACTCCGGAAACATCGTTCGTGCAAAGACATCGCCGCGCACGTGCCGACCCGTGAAGACGAGGATGTTGGTGAGATTTGATCCGAGGAGCAATAGTGAGGCGGCATTCGCCATGAATATTGACCCGTAAAGGAATGCACGCTCATCGACCCCCCGGCGACGCGCGGCGTGCAGCACAATCGGCGTCACGAACACCACGGAGGTATCAAGGTTCAACGTGGCCGTCACCACCGCGACCAGCGACAACATCGACACCAGCAGGATGACGCCCCCTCCGGGAAGCGTGGAGAGTCGAGCCCCGAGCGACTCAAAGAGACCGTCAGTGGTGGCGCAGTGTCCAATCAGAATCAACCCAAGAATAAGGATGAAGGGCTGCCACGTTTGATCGAAAGCGCTCAACAACGTCGTCAAGGCAACACCGGTGCTTTCTTCACCTCGTGATTTTAGGCAATCTTCACGCGCGCAGTCTTCGTGACGTGAACGCTCGCACTCGATGGCCAACGTCCCGATGGAGAATCGGCACTACGAAGAGTGCCGCAACGCCGGTCAAAGGTCTTTGAACATCGACGTTGACATCACTTCGTAGCCCAAGGAATCGTAAAGTGATCGCGCGGTGAGATTTGGCCCGAACACATTCAGTGCCAGTCGCGTTCCGTTTCGCTCACGAGTCCATTCTTCAGCGGCCTCCATGGCGGCACGGCCCAGACCTCTTCCTCGAAACTCCTTGTCAATTTCGACGTCGAAGACGAACCACGTCTCGCGCGAACCACTGTGCGGACGCCCGAGCCACATCGTCCCCACGACGCCATCGTCTCCGATGATGTTCATGATGAATTGGTCATTCGCCGGAACATCGTTGGGAAAGAGTTCGTTACGCTGGACGAGGGATAACTGCTGCGCCGACTCCGGCTCGTGGCCGGCCCTGATTCGTTCGGCAACGTACTGCTCGAACACGCCGGGAAGCCACGCACTCAATTCGTCAGCGGACTTGATTTCCAATTTCACCATTGAACGACACTAGTTCTGAGGCTGCCGCGAACTGGGAATCGCGCGGTGCGTACGGGTGAGCACAACACCGCCGAGTGTTAGCGTCGGCGAGGTCGAAGGGGAACCATGGCACTCAGCAATGCAGCACTCTGTGAGTCATCGGCTCTCGAACTTGCACACCTTTTGAGTTCGGGTGCAATCACGTCCGTCCAGGTCGTGAATGCTCTTCTCGAACGCATAGGCGAACTCGACGCGCCGGGCACCGAGATTGAACTTCGCAGCGTTCTCGCACTCGCTCCGGACGCGCTCGACGTGGCACAGCGTCTCGACAAGGAACGCGCCGCGGGCCACGTTCGTAGCCAACTCCACGGCGTGCCGATCGTCGTGAAGGACAACATCGAGGCGGTCGGTCTTCCGGGAACGGCTGGCTCAACGGCCCTGCTCAATCGGCCGGTTCCACACGACGCTCCCCTCGTGACGAGACTTCGCGACGCGGGCCTCGTGATTCTCGGTGCGACGAACCTCTCTCAGTGGGCCAACATGCGCTCCCCGTTCTCCACGAGCGGATGGTCGGCAGTGGGTGGTCTCACCCTCAATCCCTATCGGCTCGATCGCTGCGCCGGCGGATCGTCGGCGGGATCGGGAGCGGCCCTCGCGGCGCGACTCACTCCACTCGCCGTGGGAACTGAAACCGATGGGTCAATTACCTGTCCCGCGTCCCTCAATGGCGTGGCGGGTATAAAGCCGGCCGTCGGCACGGTACCGGGCGAGGGCGTCATTCCGATTTCGGCGAGCCAGGACAGTGCCGGTCCCATGGCCCGCACGATCGCCGATGTCGCCGCACTCTACGAAGTCTTGTCCGCGACCGAGGGTGTACTTGACTGCGTTCGACGAGGTCCGGCCGACGCCCGGGTCGCGGTTGCGAAGAATCTCGTCACCGGCCATCCCGCCACCGACGCGCTCTTCTTCGCCGCCATTCGCATTGCCACCGATTCGGGAATGTCGTTCACCGAGATCGAGGTTGCCGAAGTGAACGAGACGGTGGGAGCCGACGAACTCACCGTATTGCTCAGCGAGATGTCCGACGACCTCAGCGCATTTCTCGCTCGGCGAGGTGGTGCGGGACCGTCGTCACTCGCCGAGGTCATTGACTTCGAGAACGAGCACGCCGACGTGGAGTTGCCGTTTTTCGGTCACGAGTTCTTTGACATGTCCTTCGCCTCGGGAGGTCGCGACGGCGAGAAGTACAAGGAAGCGCGTGCTCGCAACGTCGCGTGGGCGATCGAAACGTGTCTGGATCCGGCCCTCAGCGACTCTGACTGCTTCATCGCACCGTGCTACGGCCCGGCGTGGAAGAACGACCTGGTCCTCGGCGGGAGCGGGAGTGCCAGGTGGTCATCGGTTACCCAGGCGGCGGCAATTGCCGGATGGCCAATCGCTACGGTACCCATGGGCCTCATCGATGGGCTGCCAGTAGGACTCGCCCTCGTTGGTCGTCCGGGCAGTGAGCCGGTCATGCTCGCCGTGGCCGCTGGTTTTGAGAAGGCACTGGGTCTCAACGATGCCGGAGCGCTCGTTCCTCAGTTCCATCGCCCGCAACGGGGGTGAACATTCCGGCAATCTCCGTTTGGATTCTCGTGGAGAGAGGGAGTTCACGTTGTCGCCGAAGCGACTGTGACACGATTTTGCTACCTTGACGACATGTCAGCTCACCTCAAAGGTCTTCGAACACTCATTTATCCCACGCCCGACGTCGTCGCCGCCAAGGCGTGGTGGTCGGGATTCCTCGGCTTCGGCCCCTACTTCGATGAACCGTTCTACGTCGGGTTCAACGTAGGTGGGTACGAACTCGGCCTGGTTCCCTCCGACGATGACTCCGCCCCCACGACGTACTGGGGTGTCGACGACGTCGCCGTTGCACTGGCCGACGCCGAGAGTTCCGGCGGTACGATCCGAGAAGCGCCCCAAGACGTTGGCGACGGCATCGTCGTCGCGTCGTTCGTGAATCCACAGGGTCACGTCGTGGGACTCATCTTTAACCCGCACTTCAGCGCAATTGCTTGAGGAATTACTTTCTTGCCAGAACGTCGACGTGTTCGACGTTGAATGTGCCGTCGTCAATCTCCGACCAAATACGAAAGGCGTCACTCAGGGTTGACAGTTCGGCCAACGAAGTGAGCCCATATTCAACACCCTGGCTTGCAAACTCACTCTGAAGAACCCGGTCGGCCCAAAGCCCTCCCCACCACCTTCGTTCGTCAGGTTCGTCAAAGGTCCACGTGGAGAATGCTTCTTCGACCAACGAGAATCCCGCTTCAGAAACCCACGATGCCAAATGCTGGCCGGCGTCGGCATCGGCGTCGTTGCGCGTCGTGATCTCGTGATACAGCTCCATCCAGCGATCGAGCCGCGGGTCAGACGGTGACCAGGTGAATGCGCTGTAGTCGGCGTCACGTACCGCGAGAAGACCGCCGGGCCGCAGGACACGACGCATCTCACGCAGTGCGGCCACTGGATCACTGAGATGTTGCAGCACCTGATGGGCGTAGACGACGTCAAAATGGTTATCCGCGAATCTGAGGTCGTACACGTCGCCGACTTCAAAAGTAATGTTGTCGCGCCCACTCGACATCGACGTTAACCGCGCCTTCTCGATGACATCACTTGATCGGTCAATCCCCGTCACCGAACCTGGCGCAACGATGCCCGCGAGATCGATGCTGATGGTCCCGGGACCGCAGCCGATGTCGAGCAGATCGTCGCCAGCGTGCAGATGAGGCAGTAGGAAACCGGCTGAATTCGCTGCCGTTCGCCACACGTGACTTCGCAGCACCGATTCGTGATGACCGTGGGAATAGCGATCGGGCGTGTCGGACATGTAGGTACGCTACCGAATATCGGCGGGTCGTCAATCACCTGTTCGCAGTACGATTCGTCCATGGACGCCGACCGGCAGGTGGTTTGCATTTTCCGCTCGACGCGCACCGGGCATTCGACGCAGGAATACGACGACTGGTCAGACCGAATGGATCGAATGGTCGTCACAATGCCCGGCTACATTGGCCACGCGAGTTTCCGCGACGATTCGTCTCGGACGGGAATCACCGTGTCGTACTTTCGAAGCATGCACCTGCTCGAGGCCTGGCGCGAGTTGCCCGAACACCGAGCGGCACAGGCGTTGGGGCGTTCACGTTTCTACGAGGACTACGAGATCGAGGTCGCCGAGATCGTTCGACATTACGATTGGACCGCCCCCGAATCCACGACCTAGGGGTATCGCGCCGGATGCTCGTTCGTGAAGCCGGTGGCCGAACTCTGGGGTTTAGAGAATCCCACCGTTCCCTGTAAGTTGCGAGTTACGAGATGTGGGAGGGAGCGGATGTGAGGCACGTCACTGTCGCCGCTGTGCAACTCTCATCAGGATCGGACGTTGAGAGCAACGTCACGAGGGCCATCGATCTCATTGCCCTCGCCGCAAGACAGGGAGCAACCTACGTGCAAGTTCCCGAATACTTCAACTATCTTGGACCGCCTAAAAGTTTCGAGCGAGCCGCCGAGCCAATCCCCGGCCCGACCACCGATCGCATGGCGGACGTTGCACGTGAAGTTGGCGTGACCTTGCACCTTGGCAGTCTCTTGGAACGCTCGCCGATTGCGGGAAAGTTCTTCAACACGAGCGTGCTGCTCAGTTCCACGGGCGACATCATTGCGACGTACCGGAAGATTCATCTCTTCGACGTGGATCTGCCAGGCGAGATTGTTCACCGCGAGTCCGACGCGACCGCCGCGGGCGACGAACTCGTCGTGGCGAATCTGACACTCTTTGCACTGGGCATGACGATTTGCTTCGACGTACGGTTCCCCGAGTTGTACCGAGCATTGGCGAGCGAAGGAGCCGAACTCTTCGCGGTGCCCGCTGCCTTCAACGCCGTCACGGGGGCCGCGCACTGGGACACCCTCATCCGCGCGCGCGCGATCGAGAACCACGCCTTCGTTGTCGCGGCGGCCCAAGTCGGCACCACAAATGAGGGAATCGCCACCTACGGCCACTCGATGATCGTTGACCCCTGGGGCGTCGTGGTCGGCCAATCCCTCACCAACCAACCAGAGGTCGTCATGGCCACCATTGACCTCGACGAAGTACTCCGTCGTCGTCACCAGATTGCGGTCATGCAGTACCGTCGGCCCGATCTCTACGGCTCGGGCGTTCGCATCACCGACTAGGTCTTGTCGGTGACGAGGGCGCCCCTTCGCCGTTTTTGCTCACTCCCTTAGTCGGTGAACGTCAACGCCTGCAGTCGTCGACCGCGCTTCTCGGCCAACTCGTCACCCGAGAGTTCAAGACGTGCGTACAGCCAGAGCAGCAGATCTGACGCCGTGGACGTGAGCACGGGAACCCCTTCGGCAACGCCCGAGGTGAATCGAATGGTCCCCGGTACGACGTCGTCCACAATGGTCCAGCTGGCGTCAACGTCGCTGCACGCGAGTGCCAGCGGACCGCCCAACGCCGGTCGCGGCGGTTCGGCCGGGTCGGCAGTGTTGGACACCGAGAACGTCAAGAATTCGTCGACGGAGTCGGCCGCAACGTCAGGTTCAATCAAGATAACGCGACCCGTGGCGTGACGAACGTCCCAGTGGTGGACCACGATCTCTTGGACCTGATGGCGGCTCACGAAGGCAACGTTGTGCTGCGACGGCGCCCACGTATAGACCGTGTCCATTTGATTGGCGTCACGAAGAGCGGCGACCAACTTCTTGGCGGAGGAGATGAACGTCGAAATCAGTTCATCGCGTTCGACGGGGGCCGGTCGGCCCGACTCTGGGCG
>Ga0208586_1000144_pt1 | contig 28430 bp, 26 predicted proteins | sample NGESurshal072012_6_FD_184471 | JGI IMG/M metagenome (GOLD analysis project Ga0208586, IMG submission 184471) | Arctic peat soil microbial communities from Barrow, Alaska - NGEE Surface sample 53-3 shallow-072012 (SPAdes) | ecosystem: Environmental > Terrestrial > Soil > Wetlands > Peat ... | reverse complement strand
CCCATCCACGTCTTTCTTGTTTCGTGCCGCACCGACGTGGATGCCCGGGACAAGCCCGGGCATGACGAGCTTAGCAACAAGCCCGCGATCTTACCTACTCTGGTGCCGCTCGATCTTTTGCCACAGCCAGCGGGCAACCGCGGCGGGCGAGGACGCGCCGTTGCCGCCGGCGGCGCGCAAATTCGCCTCGCGCATCGTGGCGATGTCGATCTTGCCGAGCAGCGGCTGCAAGGCCGCGCGCAACGCCTGATCCGCGGCCCGTTTCGGCGCCAGCAGCACGATCGCGTCATAGGGCGGAATCGCGTGGCGAGGGTCGTCCAGCACCACGAGATCGTATTTGGCGATCAGTCCGTCGCTGGTGTAGCCCGCGATCACGTCGACCTCGCCCGAGGCCGCTGCGGCATACATGAAGTCCGGCTGCATCTGGCGCTGGGCGCGAAAGATGAGCCCATAGGCCTTGCGGATGCCGGCCCATTCCGGCCGCGAAAAGAATTCATAGTCCGCCGCGATCGACATCGAGGCCGCATGCGATGCGAGATCGGCGATCGAGTGAATGCCGAGGGCGTCGGCGCGCTGGCGCGGCATCACCAGCGCATAGGCGTTCTCGAAGCCGAGTTCGCCGAGCAGCGTGACGTTCCGCTGTGCCAGCGTCGACTTCAACTGCTCGAGGAGTGCCTCGCGCGGCTTGATGTCGCTGTGGTGAAACTGGTTGGCCCACAGCGTTCCCGAATAATCGACATAGACGTCGATATCTCCGGAAACCAGCGCATCGAAAATCACATTGGAGCCGAGGCCCTCGCGCGAGCTCGCCGACAGTCCCGCGGCCTGCAGCCGCTGTGCGATCAGCGCGGCCAGGACATATTGCTCGGCGAACGTCTTGGCACCGACGATGTAGCTTGACGGGGAGCGCGCCATCGACGGCACTAGGGTAGCCGCGAGCAGCGCCGCGATGCCGACGCCGCCGAGCAGGACGCGGGCGCGGCTGCGCAGCCGCATACCGGTCTCGATCAGCGCCAGCAATTGATCGACCACGAGCGCGAGCGCCGCGGCGGCGATGCAGCCGAACAGCACGAATACCCAGTTCTGGGTCTGCAGCCCGGCAAAGATGTAATTGCCGAGGCTGGTCTGGCCGATCGGCGTCGACAGCGTCGCGGTGCCGATCACCCAGACCGCCGCGGTGCGGATGCCTGCCATCATCACCGGCAGCGCCAGCGGCAGTTCGACTGACAACAGCGACTGGCGCGGCGTCATGCCGACGCCTTGCGCGGCCTCGAGGATCGCCGCATCGACGCCGCGCAGCCCGGTGATGGTGTTGCGGAGCACCGGCAGCATCGAATAGAGCGCGAGCGCCAGCACCGCGGGCAGAAATCCGAACGCGGAGAAGCCAAATCCGAACCAGGATAGCGACAGCGCGGCCAGCGCCAGCAGCAACGGATAGAACAGCGCCAGCAGCGCGAGACCCGGCACCGTCTGCACGATGCTGGCAAGCCCGAGCAGCGCGCCGCGCATCACCGGCCGGTTGCGCGCCGCTATCGCCAGCGGCAGGCTCGCCAATAGTCCGAGCGCCAGCGCCGTGACGCTGACCCGCACATGGTTGCCGAGATAATCCGGCAGATGTGCCAGCGCTTCGCTCCAGCGCGGGTCGGAAAACAGGCTCATGCCGCGCCGTCCCGCGGCAGCCGCGCGTTGAGCCGCTCGGCCTGACGCCGCGGCGTGCGCAGCAGCTCACCGACATAGGGATCCCCGCTGGCTGCAAGCTCGGCCGGCGTGCCCTGTGCCAATAGCCGCCCGGCACGCATCACCGCGATGCGGTCGGCGAGCAGCACCGCCTCGGCCATGTCGTGGGTGATCATCACCGTGGTCAGCCCCAGCCTTTGGTGCAGGGCGCGGTAGTCGTCGCCGAGCGCATCGCGGGTGAGGGGATCGAGGGCGCCGAATGGCTCGTCCATCAGGACGATGCGCGGCCTTGCCGCCAGCGCCCGGGCGACGCCGACGCGCTGGCGCTGGCCGCCCGACAACTCGTGCGGCAGGCGGTCGCGGTGCTGACCGCGCTCGAGCCGGACCAAATCGAGCAGCTCGTCGACCCGCGAGGCAATCTCGGTTGCCGGTAGGCCCTGCAGTTTCGGCGTGATCCCGATATTGTCGGCGACGCTCATATGCGGAAACAGCCCGCTGCTCTGGAACACATAGCCGATGCGGCGGCGCAATTGCACGGGATCGGCCGCGCGCACGTCCTCGCCCTCGATGGTGATGCTGCCGCTGTCGGCATCGATCAACCGATTGGCGAGCCGCAGCAGCGTGGTCTTGCCGGAGCCGGAGCCGCCGACAATGGCGAGAAATTGCCCCTCGGCGACCTCGAGCGAGACGTCGTCCACGGCAACGATGGGTTTTGCGCCGCGGCCGCCGTCGAAGCTTTTGCCGACATGCGCGAACGCGATCAATGGCGGGGCGGCGCTCATAGGGTGGGACTATCACACCGCCGCCACGCTACCAAGCCGACCGCGGCACCTGCCTGGTGCCGCGATCGGTTGAATTGTCGCGGCGGGGGCGTTAAGCCACAGGCCGAACTTGGAGAGATCGGGGGAAAACGCGTGCGGGCAGCGGGTGTCGCGGGATCGACGGCGGTCGCGCTTGACGATACCACGGTGGCGTTCCGTCTCGCCGATGCGCGGCTTTATACGGCCGTCGAACAGGCCCGGTTGTCGGTCGAGGACGGCGAGTTTGTCGCCATCGTCGGCCCCACCGGATGCGGAAAATCGACGCTGCTGAACGTTGCCGCCGGGCTGCTCAGGCCGGTATCGGGAACCGTGCGGATTTTCGATGCGCCGCTGACCGGTCTCAACCGGCAGGCCGGCTATCTGTTTCAGGCCGACGCCCTGTTTCCCTGGAAGACCGCGATCGACAATGTAGCCCTTGGGCTCGAGATCGCCGGCGTCAGCCGCAGCGAGGCGCTGGCGCGCGCGCAGCAATGGCTGGGCTCGGTCGGTCTTGCGGCATTTGCCGGTCGTTATCCGCACATGCTCTCGGGCGGGCAGCGCAAGCGCGTCGGGTTGGCGCAGGTGTTGATCCGCGATCCCAAGATCCTGCTAATGGACGAACCGTTCGGCCCGCTCGATGCCCAGACCCGGCAGATCATGGGCAATCTGCTGCTCGAGTTGTGGACTGCGGATCGCAAGGCGGTGCTATTCGTCACCCACGACCTCGAAGAGGCGATCGCGCTGGCGGATCGGGTGGTGATCATGTCGGCAGGGCCGGGTGCGCGCATCATCGGCGACTGGCGGGTGTCGCTGCCGCGCCCGCGCGATATTTTCGAGGTCCGGCTGGATAAGGAATTTCATTCGCTTCATCGTGAGATATGGAGTGTTCTGAAGGCCGAGGTGTTGAAGGGCTACGCGCAATCGGGTGCTGGATAACTGGCCGTGCGAGGCGGCTCGGCCCGTTGCGGCGAGGATCGCGCCGGGATCTTGCCGGCGGAATAGTTCGGGGAGGAGAGCTTGGGCGGGTCAAGGATTGGGCTGTTCGCATTGCAGTTGCTGGTCGCGGTGGTGGGCGTCGCGGCCTGGCAGTTGCTTGCTACGGTGCCGATCTTCGGCCGCATCGTGCTGCCGCCCTTCTTCTTTTCCAATCCGGTTGACGTCGGCAGCCAGATCGTCGCCTGGTTCGCAAGCGGCATCATCTGGAAGCATCTGGCGATCACGCTGTGGGAGTCGATTCTCGCCTTCGCGATCGGTTCGCTCGGCGGCGTGGCGGTCGGCTTCTGGTTCGCGCGCCAGCCGCGGGTTGCCGCGGTGTTCGACCCCTATGTGAAAATGTCCAACGCGCTGCCGCGCGTTGTGCTGGCGCCGATCTTCACGCTATGGCTTGGCCTCGGCATCTGGTCGAAGGTCGCGCTCGGTGTCACGCTGGTGTTCTTCATCGTCTTCTTCAACGTCTATCAGGGTGTGCGCGAAGTCAGCCGCACCGTGCTCGACAACGGCCGCATGCTCGGCATGAGCGAACGGCAACTGATGCGGCACGTCTATTGGCCGTCGGCGCTGTCGTGGATGTTCTCGTCGCTGCACACCTCGGTCGGCTTCGCCGTGGTCGGCGCCGTGGTCGGCGAATATCTCGGCTCTGCGGCGGGGCTCGGCTACCTGATCCAGCAGGCCGAAGGCGTGTTCGACGTCGCCGGCGTTTTCGCCGGCATGTTCGTGTTGTCCGCGTTCGTCATCCTGATCGATCTCGCGGTGACCATGGTCGAGCGACGGCTGCTGGTGTGGCGGCCCGCGGCGGCGGACGGCCGCGGCTAGGCCAATTCGCCCCGTATTGCCCCGTAGCCCGGATGGAGCGCAGCGAAATCCGGGGCAGTTGCCTTGCGTTGAAACTCCCCGGATTGCGCTGCGCTCCATCCGGGCTACGTGGCTACCCCGGCCGCGTCTTCAGTCCAGCAGCTTGGTGTCGTCAGGCGCCTGCGGCGGGATCTTGATCGCGATCGCCTTGACCGAGCGGTTGTCCGGCTTGGTGCCGCCATGCGGGGTACCCTTGGGGATGATGATGAGATCGCCCGGCTTGATTTGCACTTGCTTGTCGCCAAGCCAGATCGTTCCGGTGCCTTCGAGGATGTACTGGATTTCGTTGGTGTTGGGATGCAGGTGCTTTGGCACGTTGCCATCCTGGATCGAAATGGTGGCGCCGTCCGCGGAGACGAACATCTTGGAGCGGTAACCGACCTTGTTGGCCGCGCCGAGCGCATCTCCCTCCATCTCGCCGGTGTGAATGATCTGCGCCGTGATGTTTTCGGCGGCGAATGCGGGGCGCAGCAGATGCGTGACACCGCAGCCGGCGGCGAAGGCGGCAGCGATCGACAGTGTGGTGGCAATGCGATTCATGGATTTTTCCTCCCTGGCGGTTTTTGTCCGCGGATGCTAGGCCGCCGCGCGGCGGTTGGCCAGTCCGCCGGAAGTCGCCTTCTCAAGCGGCGCGCGCTGTTCTATCGTGCGGCTGGCCAAAAGGAGAGCAAACCATGAGGACGATGTTTGGCAGGATCGCGGCGACGCTGTTGGCGCTGATGCTGATGTCTGATTTCGCCGCAGCGCAAACCAGGATCACGGTGGCCGTCGGCGGCGGCGCCTGCCTGTGCTACCTGCCGACTGTGCTGGCCAAGCAGCTCGGCGAATTCGACAGGGCGGGCCTTGCGGTCGAACTGGTCGATCTGAAGGGCGGCTCGGACGCGCTCAGGGCCGTGCTCGGCGGCAGCGCCGACGTGGTTTCGGGCTATTTCGACCACTGCGTCAATCTCGCCGCCAAGAAGCAGGAGCTGCAGGCGTTTGTGGTCTATGACCGCTATCCGGGGCTGGTGCTGGTGGTGTCGCCCTCGCACAATGGCGAGATCAAATCGATCAAGGACTTGGCCGGCAAGAAGGTCGGCGTCAGCGCGCCGGGCTCGTCGACCGATTTCTTCCTCAAATATCTATTGAAGAAAAACGGCCTCGATCCGGCCAGCGCCTCCGTGATCGGGGTCGGCCTCGGCGCAACCGCGGTGGCGGCGATGGAACAGGGCCAGATCGACGCCGCCGTGATGCTCGATCCCTCGGTCACCGTGTTGCAGGGCAGCCATCCGGACCTGCGCATTCTCAGCGACACCCGCACCCAGAAGGACACGCTGGCGGTGTTCGGCGGCGAATATCCGGGGGGCGCGCTCTACAGCACGACCGCCTGGGTCGCCGCGCATGAGAAGGAAGTGCAGGCGCTGACCGGCGCGATCCTGAACACGCTGGCCTGGATTCATTCCCATACGCCTGAAGAGGTGATGGCGAAAATGCCGGCGGAAATGGTCGGCAAGAACAGGGAACTCTATCTCGCGGCGCTGAAGAACACGATCCCGATGTATTCGGAAACCGGCAAGATGGATCCCAAGGGCGCCGAAGCGGTGCTTGCCGTGTTCAGCGAAAGTTCGCCCGATGTCGCCAAGGCCAACATCGACGTCACCAGGACCTATACCAACAAGTTTGTCGATCAGGCGAAGAAGACCACGGGGATGAAAGCGAAATAGGCGCGTCAGTGGCCATGCCGGTCATTCATCGCGTCACGACGCTCGATCTCAAGGTGCGTCCGCGACCGTGGCCGTTCGCGCAAGACCGGCGCGCCGAGATCGACGCGCATTTCGCGGCCGAGCAGCGCAAGCGGCCGAAGCTCTGGAACGGCCATATTCTGCTCGGCTGCCATCCGGTGTTCGCCGCCGGACGTTTCAGCGCCGATTATTTCGAGACCGATTTTGCCAGCTTCCTGGCCTGGCGGGACTGGGGCTTTCCGGACCGCAGCGTGTTCAACGGCTTCGGCATGGGCGCGCTGCGCAGCGGCGACGGCGCCTTTGTGCTCGGTGAAATGGGCGAGCATACCTCGAATGCCGGTCGCATCTATTTCCCCTCCGGCACGCCCGATCGCGATGACGTCAGCGGCGATCGGCTCGACATCGAAGGCAGCATCGCCCGCGAGGTCGAGGAAGAAACCGGCCTTACCGCTGCGGACTACCGCGCCGAAGCCCATTGGGATTGCGTCTGCACCGGCGTGGCGGTCGCGATGATGAGGCTGTTGCATATCGACATGCCGGGCGAGGCGCTGCGCGCCAGGATCGAGGTCAATCTTGCGCGGCAGGCCGAGCCCGAGCTTTCCGGAATCCGTCTGGTGCGTGGGATCGGCGATCTGGCCGCGGCGATGCCGGGCTTTGTCACGGCCTATCTCGAGCAGCAGTTCAGCGTCCAAACAGAGGATCGCCAGCCATGAGCAGGAAGCCATCGCCGTTTCTCGCGGCCGAGTTGAAGCCCTTTGTCACGCCGTTCCGTGTCGATGGCACCGGCGAATTTCACCTGAAGTCGCACACGACCCGCGAAAAGGGCGGCCTCGACAAGGACAAGGGCGAGAAGATTCTGGAGTCCAACCGCAAGCATCTCAGCGATTTTCAGGAACGGCTTTATGCGCAGGATAGCTGGTCGCTGCTGCTGATCTTTCAGGGCATGGATGCGGCCGGCAAGGACAGTGCCATCAAGAGTATCTTTGACGGCGTCAACCCGCAGGGCTGCGAAGTCACCTCGTTCAAGCAACCGTCGACCCGCGAACTCGACCATGACTTCATGTGGCGCAGTGCGGTCGCGCTGCCGGAGCGCGGCCGCATCGGCATCTTCAACCGTTCCTACTACGAGGAATGCCTGGTGGTGCGGGTGCATCCCGAGATCCTTGCCAAGGAAAAGATTCCGCCGCGGCTCGTCAACAGGAACATCTGGCGCGAGCGGTTCGAGGATATCTCCGCGTTCGAGAAGTATCTCACGCGCAACGGCACGGTGATTCTGAAATTCTTCCTCAACGTATCGAAGCAGGAGCAGCGCGAGCGCTTTCTCGACCGGCTGGACCAGCCCTCGAAGAACTGGAAGTTTTCCATGGCCGACGTCAGCGAACGCGCGCTGTGGGCGCGATACCAGGCCGCCTATCAGGAAGTGATCCGCCACACCTCGACCAGGGCCGCGCCATGGTACGTGGTGCCCGCCGATCACAAATGGTTCGCCCGCGTGGTGATCGGCTCGGTGATCGTCAGCGCGCTGGACGGGCTCGACCTGAAATTTCCCAAGGTGGATGCCACCGCGCTGCAGCAATTCAAGCAGGTCCGCAAGGCGCTGGAGGAAGAAGGCAAGGGCGGTGCGAAACGGACGGTGAAGCGGGTGGCGAAGTAGGCCAAACGAGTCGCGCGAAGGTGCGGCGCCGGGAAAATGCCTTCGCCGGGTGGACGGTTATATGGCCCAAGCGGCGCGTGCCCGACGATTGCTGGCCTTGCGTTCTTTGCGCAAGGCGAGCGCATAGGTCTGCGCGGATTGGATCAAGGCAGCGATGCCCGTGGCCGAGCGGCCTCGATTTGGCTTCGCCAGTTGCTGCAATAACAGCCCGTCAATACCAGCCAGCATGAACCGGGCGAGCGCCGTGCAGTCGCTCGGCGTAAGCTCCCGCGTGCGCTCCGCGATAGCCAGCAATGCGCCGCGGTACAAATTCACATAGGCATCGTATTGATGCATCGCGAGCCACTCCGCACCCTCGCGAAAGGCGTAGAGCGTCAGTTCGTATTGTACGATCTGCAGATTGCGTGTCCGCATCATTAACCGCCACGCCGCTGTCAGCAATTCCTCGATGCAGGCGACGATGTCGGTGCGGTCTTGCGCCTCGACGCGCATGGCGGTGGTCGTCTCGTCGATGAGATGCCCGAGCACCGCCATGAGAAGCGCACCTTTGCTTTCAAAATGATAGTGGAGCGTTGCGAGATGGACCCCCGATTCTTCGGCGATCTTGCGGGTCGTCGTCGCTGATACGCCGTTCGCGCAGAGCGCGCGCAACGCTCCCTGTATCACCTGAGCTCTCGTCCTCGCGCCTTTCGAGCCCGACATCTCTGAATTGGCAACCGGCATTTCTTACTCCAGTGGGTGCTTTCGATCCGCGAGGCTCCTGATCTCCATTGTGCCCCACACTTGTACCACAAGATATCCGGGCAATGTCGTTTTTGGTCAATTGACCAATTCTTTAGCGTGCGCGACGGTGTGAGGCCTCACGACCTTCCGAAGCTGTTTGGGTAAAGCTGAATGCTGATAGAAAGTCTTCGCGCGAATGACAAGCTGACACGCAATGTCGTTTATCCTTTCGCCAACGCGAATTTTCTGGCCGAGAACCCGCCCTTGTCCATCGAAGGCGGGGAAGGGGTCTTCGTCTTTGACGGTAGTGGCGAGCGCTATCTCGATGGCCAGGCAGGTCTCTGGAACGTCAATGTCGGTCACAACCGGCCCGAGATCAAACGCGCCATCATCGAGCAGTTGGACCGTCTGAGCTACTACTCGACCTTTGGCAACACGACGAATATTCCGTCGGTGGATCTCGCCGCGGAGCTTTGCCGGTTAGCCGCTCCCGAGGGGATGAAGCGTGCCTTCTTCTCCTCCGGCGGCTCGGAGGCGAACGAGGCGGCGATCAAGCTCGCGAGGCAGTATTGGCGTCTCGTGGGCCAGCCGACGCGGACCAAGATCATCTCGCTGCGCCGCGCCTATCACGGCGTCACGCTGGGGGCGCTGTCGGCTAGCGGCGTGGCCGTCTACAAGGAGCAGTTCGAGCCCCTGCTGTCCGGCTTTTTCCAGGTCGAGACCCCCTATGCCTATCGTAATCCATTCACGTCGGACCCGGAGGAACTCGGCCGGCTTTGCGCCGAATTGTTGGAGCGCGAGATCGTCTATCAAGGTCCTTCGAGTGTCGCGGCCTTCATGGCGGAACCGGTGCAGGGCGCCGGCGGCGTCATCGTCCCGCCCTCCAATTTCTGGCCGCTTGTCCGCGACATCTGCGACCGCCATAAGGTGCTTCTGATCTCGGACGAGGTCGTCACCGGCTTCGGACGGATCGGCAGCATGTTCGGCTGTCGGGCTTGGGGCGTTAGGCCCGATTTGATGGTGTTCGCAAAGGGGATCAACAGCGGCTACGTGCCGCTCGGCGCCACTCTCATCAACGCACGCGTCGAAGCGGCGTTCTTGTCCGACGATAAGGCACAGTTCACGCCTCGGGCCTTCATGCACGGCAACACCTATGCGGGGCATCCGCTCGCCTGCGCGGCTGCTTTGGCCAACCTCCGGATTGCCGAAGAGGAAGACCTGCCTGCGAACGCGGCCAAGGTTGGGAAATATCTGCTTGAGAGCCTGCAGGATATCCAGAAGCGCCACCCGAACATGGGGGATGTGCGCGGCAAGGGCTTGATGGTCGGGATCGAGCTCGTAGCCGATCCCGAGACGAAACGGCCGTTCGATCTGTCGGAAAATTTCGGGGCGCGGGTCTGGGACCGATGCGTCGCGAAGGGCGTCCTCATCCGCAATCTCGCAGACACCTTCATCATCTCACCACCGCTCACGTTCAAGACGGAACATGCCGACATGATTGTCGAGGCGTTCGATGAAGCGATCAGCGCCGTCGAGTAGCGCTGACCATATGGCCGGGCGCTCATATCCTGTGGTTCAGATAGGGACTTGCTGAAATGGCGACCGGCTTCGTCTCCCACGAGCTCTATATGTGGCACAACACTGGCAATTGGGCCCAGGTGTTCCCACCGGGGCTCACCATTCAGCCGGGCGTCCACGCCGAGAACCCCGAGACCAAGCGCCGCTTCCGAAACCTCATCGAGGTAAGCGATTTGCTCGGGCGTCTGGTGCAGATCAAGCCGCGCTCTGCTACGCCTGACGAGATCGCCCGTGTCCATACACGCGAGCATATCGCGCGCATCAAGACGTTGAGCGACGCCGGCGGCGGCGATGCGGGCGAACTGACACCGCTCGGCGCCGGCAGCTACGAGATCGCGCTGCTGGCCGCGGGCGGCGCGATCGCAGCTGGCGAAGCCGTCGTCTCCGGCGATGTCGACAATGCCTACGCCCTGATCCGGCCGCCGGGCCACCACGCAAAGCCAGACCTTGGCATGGGGTTCTGCCTGTTTTCCAACGCCGCCATCGCGATCCGCCACCTTCAAGCAACACGCGGCGTCGCCCGCGTAGCCGTGGTCGATTGGGACGTGCACCACGGCAACGGAACACAGGCGGTCTTCTATGGGGATCCGAGCGTGCTGACGATCTCGCTACATCAGGACAACCTGTTCCCTCCGAACTCCGGGGCGCTCGACGAAAACGGCTCCGGAAGCGGCGTCGGCTTCAATATCAACGTGCCGTTGCCCGCCGGATCCGGCATCGGTGCCTATCGGGCGGCCTTCGAACGCGTGGTCATCCCGGCCTTACATTGCTTCAAGCCGGATCTCATCGTTGTCGCCTCGGGGTTCGACGCATCGGGCGTGGATCCGCTCGGACGCATGATGCTCTCGTCGGGCGGCTACCGCGAACTTACCCAGCTGTTGCTTCGCGCCTCCCGAGCGATCTGCGGCGGACGGATACTGATGACCCATGAGGGCGGGTATTCGGAAATGTACGTGCCGTATTGCGGGCTTGCTGTCCTCGAGGAACTCTCCGGGATCAAGACGCACGTCGAGGATCCCTGGCATCCGCTGATGATGGCGTGGGGTGGACAGGATCTACAGCCGCATCAGTCGCTCGCCGTCGAGGCGGCGGCCGCGCTGGTTGCTCGAATCGCTTAGAGGGAGGGTAGAATGAAGGGGATGAAGCCAACCGGTCTGGTGGCGCCGAGCGTGATCGCGGGAAGCCGCCGCAACTTCCTGCTCAAAGGAAGTCTCGTCGCCGCCGGCGCGATGACCGGTCTACCGGCACTGCTATCAAGCATCAACGGCGGCGCGCGTGCCGCCGGTGCGGCGATCCCGGTGGGGCAGGCCGGCCCGACGACGGATTTCGCGGCCCCTGACGGCATCGAGTTCAAGAATGGCCTCACACTCGCCTGCGAGGAAATCAACGCCCTCGGCGGCATTCTGGGCCGCCCGCTCGAGCCCTATTTCGAGAATACCGGGCAGATGGGCGACGCCGCCAACGTCCAGGCCGTCCAGCGCCTGATCGACAGGTATTCCGTCCATGCCGTCCTCAACGGCTACAATGTCGGCAGCGGCGCGGCGATCCAGGATGTCATCGCCGATAGCGGCATCATCTATGTCCACTGCGATACGACGATCGCTCACAACAACCTCGTCAGGTCCAATCCTCGCCGCTACTGGGGCTCCTTCCAGGGCGATCCCGCGGAATACTGGTACGGGCGAGGCTTGCTCAAATTCCTGCAGCAACTCGAGGATCGTGGCGAATGGAAGCGCAACAACAACAAGATGGCCGTCATATTATCTGCGGGCGTTTACTCGGCCAACATTGCCAATGCGATCAAGGACAAGGCCGGCGAGTTTGGTTGGCAAATCAGCCTGTTCGAGACAGTCAATGTGCCGAACTCGGAATGGGGCCCGACGCTTGCCAAGATCCGGCAGGACCCGCCCGGGGTGATTGCCATTACACATTTTTTTCCGGCTGACCTGGCGCAGTTCATGCTGCAGTTCGCACCCAATCCGACGTCGAGCCTCATCTATATGCAGTACGGCCCATCGATCCCGGCGTTCCGCGACATCGCGAAGGAGACGAGCAACGGCGTGCTCTATGCGACGGTCATAGGCGCCCTGCAGGACGAGATCGGAACCGCGTTCGAGAAGCGCTACAAGGCGAAATTCGGAGCCAATGCGGGTCACAATTCTGGCGTCCAGCCTTATGACGGGTGTTATGTCTGGGCGACCGCCGCCGCCCTTGCCGGGGGGACTGGCGAACCCGGCGCCGCAGAGCAGAACAAGAAGGTAGCACAGCGCATGAGCGCGATGATCTGGCGAGGCATCGCCGGCGTCACCCGGTTCATTCCGGGCGAGCAGGCGGCCTATACCTATCCGACGCAGACCAACGACCCGTCGCTCGGCATGCCACATCAATTCCTGCAGATCCAGGACTACAAGCAGAGTCCCGGCCTCATCGCGCCTTCGCCCTACGCCACCGCCAAATTTGCCGTTCCGCCATGGATCAAGCGCTGAGTGAGAAGTGAGCGCGCCATGGCTGCTGGTTCGGAGGCTCCATTGCTGGCATGCAAGAACCTCACCAAACATTTCGGAGCGTTGGCCGCTGTCGACGGCCTGAGCTTCGAGATTGCGGCCGGCGAGTCGCTGGGCATCGGCGGCCCCAACGGCGCCGGCAAGACGACATTGTTCGACCTGCTGTCCGGCTTCGTGCGCGCGACGTCCGGATGCATCGAGTTTGCCGGAACGGACGTCACCCATTTGGCCCCCGAGCGGATCTGTCAACTCGGCATGGCTCGAACGTTTCAGCTCAATGCCGGGTTCGACAGCCTCACTGTCCGGGAGAACGTACTGGTCGGGGCCTATTTCGGTCGCCGTGATCGCATCGTGCCGAGCCTGCGTGTCGACGCCGGCTCGCTTAGGAGGGCGGACGAAGTCCTCGAGGTGGTCGGACTATCCGCAAAGGCGGACGTGGTGGTCTCAATGCTTTCCGTGCTCGATCGCAAGCTGCTGATGATTGCGACCGCGCTCGCCACGGGTCCAAAGCTGCTTTTGATGGACGAGCCGGTTGGCGGTCTGACGCCCAGGGAGATCGACCGTATCGTCGAGGTCGTTCGCGGTCTTAAAGGCACGGGCATCACGATCGTGTTGATCGAGCACGTGATGCGTTTCCTCATTCAGCTCTCTGGCCGCATCTTGATCATGCATCACGGCGAGCGCATCTACGATGGCTCGCCGTCGGAACTGTCAAGAGACCGGACCGTGGTCGAGGTCTATCTGGGCGCTGCCACTGCAGCCAGTCTCGCCGCCGGGCCGGGAGCCGCCACACATGGTTGAGCCGCTGCTCGACGTCCGTGATCTTGCGGCGGGCTACGCCGGCCGCGACGTTCTCTTCGGGCTCAACTGCAGGATTTGGTCCGGCGAACTGGTCGCCATGGTCGGACCGAACGGCCACGGGAAGACGACACTGCTGCGCGCCATCTCGGGGCTGGTGCGGCCGAGCCGCGGTGAAATCCTGTTTGCCGGCAAGCCGCTCGCGAGACTTCGTCCTGACGCGATCGTTGCCCGCGGCGTGGTTCACGTGCCTCAAGGCGACTGGCTCTTTCCCGGCATGAGCGTGATCGAGAACCTCCTGATGGGGGCCTATTTGCCGGCCGCCGGCGTACGCGTCTCGGATCGCCTCGACTTTGTGCTGTCGCTTTTGCCGAAGCTCGCCGAGCGCCGCCGCCAACTCGCGAGCACGCTGTCGGGAGGCGAGCGCAGGATGGTGGCTATTGGGCGTGGCCTGATGGCGGGCGGCAGCCTTTTGATGCTGGACGAGCCTTCGCTCGGCCTCGCTCCCATCGTGATCGATCAGATCTACGAGGTGGTGTTCGCACTCAAGGGTAGCGGCCGGACAATTCTGCTGGTCGAAGAGAATGCGGCGCGGGTCGCGGACCATGCCGACCGTATGCTGCTGCTCGACAATGGTGCCTTCGTCTGGGAGGGCAGCGGGCCGGATCTCATGGTGAGGCCGGAGATCGTCGAAACCTATCTCGGTGGGTGAGCATGTGGACATCGTCATACAAATCATAGCATCGGGTATGACCATCGGGGCCATGTATGCAGTCTCGACGATCGGGTTGTCGCTCGTGTACGGCTCGCTCAACATGCTCAACATGGCGCATGGCGCGATCCTCACGTTCGGCGGCTATGTCTGCTATGCCGCGATGGCGCGTGTTGGACTTCCGTCCCCGCTTGCTTTCGGCGCGGCGATCCTCGCTTGCGGCGCGCTTGGCGTTCTCATCTATCTGGCGGCGGCATGGCCCCTTCTCCGCTCACCCAATTTCGAGACCAATATCTTCATCGCGACGATCGGCATCGGCGCGATCATCGAGAACGCGATGCTGAAGGTGTTCGGACCGTACCCGATCCCGCAGCCGCTCGCCGTTTCGGGCGACTTCGTCGTTGGTCACGTCCATGTGCCGGACCAGAACGTATTCATCCTGGCGGTTGCGTTGGCGCTTATGGCTCTGGTCGCGATCACCCTCGAACGTAGCCGTTTTGGGCGCGCCATTCGAGCGACGGCGCAGCATCGCAGTGCCGCCCAACTGATGGGGGTGCGCGTCGGCTTCGTCTACGCGCAAGTGCTCGCTATATCTGGCGCGCTTGCGGCAGTGTCCGGTATTCTGGTGAGTTCGATCGCGACGCTGACGCCCGTCATGGGCGCCGATCCCATGCTCAAGGCCTTTATCATCTGCGTGGTGGCGGGACTGGGCAACGTCTACGGCGCAGTCGCATCGGCGATCGTCCTCGGGCTGATGGAAGCATCAGTCCAATATCTCCTGGGCGTGCGGTGGAGCCTTGCGACCCTGCTATTGATCGTGGTGATCGTGTTGATCTGGCGCCCCCACGGCCTGTTCGGCCGGTCGCAGGAGGAGCGCCAATGACACCGGTGCGACGTGACCTTCTCGTCGGTCTCTTCCTGCTGGGGCTGGCGGCCTGCGTGCCGTTACTCGGTCCGGGCCGCTACGTGACGACGCAGTCCACCTTGTTCTTTGTCTGGGCCGTCGTTGTGGTGCAGTGGAACCTCGTGCTGGGGGTCGGCGGGATATTCTCGCTGGCCCAGATGGCGCTGTTCGCGACCGGCGCCTATGCGACTGCGATGCTTGGTTTCTACCTGAAATGGCCGATGCTGGTCGCGATGCCCGCCGGGGCCCTCGTTTGCGTGTTGGTTGGCATGTTGATCGGAGTCGCCTGCCTGCGGCTGCGCGGTCCCTATGTGGCATTGCTGACGCTCGCGATCGCGCAGATGATGTATGTGCTCATCGTCAACGATACGGAGTGCTTCACCAACGGCTCGATGGGCTGCCTACCGCTGTTCGGCGGCGTGCGCGGCATCGGTCAGTTCGGCGATCTCGGGCTGCGCGCCCTTTTTCCCTCCAAATGGTACATCGCCCACTACTACGTCGCATTGGCTCTGCTCGCCGCGGCCGTCGCGTTCTCGATCATGATCCTTGGAGGACCGCTCGGGCTCGCGTTCAGGGCGCTGCGCGATAACCGCAGCTACGCCATGTCGCGCGGGATCGGCCCATTCAAATATCAACTTTGGCTCTTCGCCCTGTCAGCGTTCTTCACCGGCCTGGCTGGCGCCTTTTATGCGATCCACTTCCGGGTCGTGGGGCCAACCGTGTTCTCATTCTCGACGCTTCTGTTTCTCCTGGCCATGATCGTCGTAGGCGGCATCGGCTCGATCTGGGGCCCAGTGCTCGGGGCGGCGCTTCTGATGCTGGCCGACGAGGGTATGAGGGAATTCCCCGAGATCCGAGACGTCGGCCTCGGCTTCGTGACCGTACTGTTCATCATTCTGTGCCCGCGTGGCATCATCGGATGGCGAAGTACCCTTGGCTCAGTGTGGCGTCGTCAACGCATGCGGCGACCGCCCGAATCCTCCCCGAATCCGTGAAGCCATGCCCACGGAGGGCGCAAGCCCGTGGGAGGCCGGCGGACCGGCCCTTAGGTCAACCCATATGACCATCTTTTGGCATTGCGGCGACACGCATTTCTCGTTTAGAACGGGGGCCGAAGCGCAGCGCCGGCAACGAACCGTCAACGGTTTTGGCTGAGGATGGCGCTTCTTCAGGGTCTGGCAATGCTGATTCGCAGCGAAAAGTACGGAGTTGAGCGGGAAGCGGTCATTGCCGTGCCTTCCCGGGCGGTTCCGGCTGCGTCCCTGCCCACCCTGCTTCTTGGCGGGCTTCTGCTTCTTATCGGCCCCTGAGGGCCGTCTGGGCGGTTTGCGCCTGGGCACTCAGGGGTTGCGCGAGATCAAAAGCCCCTTCAGCGCTCAAAGGCAGCGCATCAGCCAAAGGAATTTTCCGATGACCACTGTGAACAAGTCCGACAAGGACCGCGTCGTTATATTCGACACCACGCTGCGCGACGGCGAGCAATGCCCCGGCGCCACCATGACGTTCGAGGAAAAGCTCGAAGTCGCCGAGATGCTCGACGAAATGGGCGTCGATATCATCGAGGCCGGTTTCCCCATCACCTCGGAAGGCGATTTCCAGGCGGTGAGCGAGATCGCTCGCCGCTCCAAAAATGCCGTGATCGCCGGCCTGTCGCGGGCGCATCCGAAGGATATCGACCGCTGCGCCGAGGCGGTGAAACTGGCCAGGCGTGGCCGCGTCCATACCGTGATCGCGACCTCGCCGCTGCACATGCGGGTGAAGCTCAACATGACCCCGGAGCAGGTGATCGAGACCTCGATCGCCAATGTCAGCCGCGCCCGCAATCACATCGACGACGTCGAATGGTCGGCCGAGGACGGCACCCGTAGCGAGATGGACTTCCTGTGCCGGATCGTCGAGGCCGTGATCAAGGCGGGCGCGACCACCGTCAATATTCCGGATACCGTCGGCTACACGGTTCCCGAGGAATATACCCACTTCATGCGCACGCTGATCGAGCGGGTGCCGAACTCCGACAAGGCGGTATTCTCGGTGCACTGCCACAACGACCTCGGCATGGCGGTGGCGAATTCGCTGGCCGGCATCGCCGGCGGCGCGCGGCAGATCGAATGCACGGTCAATGGCATCGGCGAGCGGGCGGGCAATGCCGCGCTTGAGGAAGTCGTGATGGCGATCAACGTCCGCAACGACAAGTTCCCGTGGTGGAACAAGATCGATACCACCATGCTGACGCGGGCTTCGAAGCTGGTTTCCGCGGCGACGTCGTTCCCGGTGCAGTACAACAAGGCGATCGTCGGCCGCAACGCGTTCGCCCATGAAAGCGGCATCCATCAGGACGGCGTGCTGAAGGACGCCTCGACCTACGAGATCATGCGGCCGGAAATGGTCGGGCTGAAGCAGTCGTCGCTGGTACTCGGCAAGCACTCTGGGCGCCACGCGTTCGTGCACAAGCTGGAGGAGATGGGCTACAAGCTCGGCGCCAACCAGCTGGAAGACGCGTTCGCGCGGATGAAGGCGCTCGCCGATCGCAAGAAGGACATCTATGACGAGGATATCGAGGCCCTGGTCGATCAGGAGATCGCCGCCTCGCACGATCGCATCAAGCTGGCGTCGCTCACCGTGATCGCCGGTACCCATGGTCCGCAGCGCGCCACCATGAAGCTCAATATCGATGGCCAGATCAAAATCGAGGAAGCCGAAGGCAACGGCCCGGTCGATGCGGTCTTCAACTGCATCAAGCTGCTGGTGCCGCACGAGGCCAAGCTCGAACTCTATCAGGTTCATGCGGTCACCGAAGGCACCGACGCGCAGGCCGAGGTGTCGGTGCGGCTCGCCCATGAAGGCCGCTCGATGACCGCGCGGGCGTCCGATCCGGATACGCTGGTGGCTTCGGCCAAGGCCTATCTCGGGGCGCTCAACAAGATTGTCATGAAGCGCCAGCGCGACGTTCCGGCTGCCGCGGCGGGCTAAGGCCCGAAGTCACGCAAGTCCGACAACGCGGCGCCCGCAGCGCCGCGTTTTCTAATGAAGCGGCTGGCGCCAGCGGCGCGGGATTGCTAGAGGAGACCGTGCCGGCAAGGTTCGGGGCCGCGTTGCGCCTCGCAATAGATACGCGGAGGATACATGCGCAAGTTGATTTTGGCCGCGGCGTCGATCGCGGCATGGGCTGTGGCGGTATCGGCGTCGGCACAGTCGCCGATCGTCATCAAGTTCAGCCACGTCGTGGCTTCCGACACGCCGAAGGGCAAGGCGGCCGACAAGTTCAAGGAACTCGCCGAGAAGTACACCAACGGCAAGGTCAAGGTCGAGGTCTATCCGAACTCGACGCTGTACAAGGACAAGGAAGAACTCGAAGCCCTGCAACTCGGCGCGGTGCAGATGCTGGCGCCGTCGAACTCCAAGTTCGGACCGATCGGCATCAAGGAATTCGAGGTGTTCGATCTGCCCTACATCCTGCCGGACCTGAAAACGCTGCGAAAGGTCACGGGCGGCCCGCTCGGCGGCAGGCTGCTCAAGCTGCTGGACTCCAAGGGCATGACGGGCCTCGCCTATTGGGACAACGGCTTCAAGCAGATGAGCGCCAACAAGAAGCTGATCGCACCCGCCGATTACAAGGGCCTGAAATTCCGCATCCAGTCTTCGAAGGTGCTGGAAGCCCAGTTCCGGACGCTGGGCGCGATCCCGCAAGTGATGGCTTTCTCGGAGGTCTATCAGGCGCTGCAGACCGGCGTGGTGGACGGCCAGGAAAACACCTGGTCGAACATCTACACCCAGAAGATGCACGAGGTGCAGAAGTACATCACGACCACCAATCATGGCTATATCGGCTACGTCGTCGTCGTGAACAAGAAATTCTGGGACGGCCTGCCGGCGGACATTCGTGACGAGTTGTCGAAGGCGATGAAGGAAGCCACCGAGTTCGGCAACAGCCAGTCGGCCAGGGAAAACGATGACGCGCTGGAAGCCATCAAGAAGACCGGCAAGAGCGAGATCCTCACGCTGACACCGGAGCAGGACGAGGCGATGCGCAAGGCGATGATGCCGGTCTACAAGGAGGTGGCGTCGCGGGTCGGTCAGCCCCTGATCGACGAATTCCTCAAGGAAACCGGCCGCAGCCCGATCAACTGAGCGGCCCTCGAGAGCAGCCAAAAAGCAAAACGCGGCCGGCATGGCCGCGGGCAGACGAGGTGCATGATCGGGCGGTGTCAGGCACCGCCCGATCGTCATGGGGGACATCCATGTTTCTGCGCGTTCTCGACCGGCTGGAAGAGATCATCATCGCGGGCCTGATGGGTGCTGCGACCTTGATCACCTTCGTCGCCGTCGTCCATCGGTTCCTGGTCGACGTTCCCTGGCTGTATCCGATCCTGTTTCCGATCAGACTCGCCTGGTCGCAGGAGCTGTGCATCTACATGTTCATCTGGATGGCCAAGTTCGGCGCCGCCTATGGCGTGCGTACCGGCATCCATGTCGGCGTCGACGTCCTGATCAACCGGCTCAATCCCCGCTGGCGCAAGGGCGTCATCCTGTTCGGGCTGTTGGGCGGGGCGCTGTTCACCGCCATCGTCGGGACCATGGGCGCGAAATTCGTGATCGAGCTGATGAGCACCGATCAGGTCTCGCCCGACCTCGAACTGCCGAGCTGGATCGTCTACGCCTGCATTCCGCTCGGCTCATATCTGATGTGCTTCCGCTTTCTGCAGGTATCCTGGACCTTCTGGAGGACCGACGAGCTTCCGCATCACGACGCCACCAGTGTCGACGGCATCGAGGTCAGTCCGACCGCGCCGATCGCGCTCGGAGAGGCGTGATGAGCGCAGCCCTTATCTTCGGACTTCTGTTCGCCCTGATGCTGACGGGCATGCCGATCTCGATCTCGCTCGGCCTTACCGTGCTGACCTTCCTGTTCACGATGACGGAAGTGCCGATCGAGAGTGTCGGCCTGAAGCTGTTTTCCGGGCTCGACAATTTCGGCATCATGGCGATTCCGTTTTTCATTCTTGCCGGCACGTTCCTGACCCGCGGCGGCGTCGCCAGACGGATGATCGCGTTCACCACCTCCGTGGTCGGGCATCTGCCCGGCGGGCTCGGTCTCGCCGGCGTAGCGGCCTGCGCCATGTTCGCCGCCATCTCCGGATCGAGCGTCGCCACCGTGGTCGCGATCGGTTCGATCATGATGCCGGCCATGGTCGACCATGGCTATCCGCGCCGGTTCGGCGTCGGCGTGATTTCGACCTCGGGGGCGCTCGGCATTCTGGTGCCGCCCTCGATCATTCTGGTGCTGTACGGCGTATCCACCAACACCTCGATCGGCGCCTTGTTCATGGCCGGCATCGTCCCCGGCATCATCCTGGCGCTGATGCTGGCGGCGGTCACCTGGTTCATCGCCAGGCGCAACAATTATCCGCGCATGCGCAAGGCCACGCTCGGCGAGCAGGTGCTCGCGTTCCGCGACAGCGTCTGGGGGCTGGCTCTGATCGTGCTCGTGCTCGGCGGCATCTATGGCGGCATCTTCACGCCGACCGAGGCCGCCGCCGTCGCTGCGGTCTATGCCTTCTTCATCACCGTGTTCGTCTACAAGGAATTGAAGCTGGTCGAGGTGCCGAAGGTGCTGCTGCAAGCTGCCAGCATGAGCTCGATGCTGCTCTACATTATCACCAACGCAGTGCTGTTCTCGTTCCTGATGACGCATGAGCAGATCCCGCAGGAGATGGCGGCGTGGATCATCGACAGGAATTTCGGGGTCTGGACCTTCCTGGCGGTGGTGAATCTGATCCTGCTCGCGGCCGGCAACGTCATGGATCCGTCGTCGATCCTGCTGATCATGGCGCCGATCCTGTACCCGCTCGCAACCCGGCTCGGCGTCAATCCGGTGCATCTCGGTGTGCTGATGATCGTCAACGCCGAGGTCGGATTGTGCCATCCGCCGGTCGGCCTCAACCTGTACATCGCGAGCAGCATCGCCAAGATGGGCATCAGCGAGATCACCGTTGCGGTGTTGCCGTGGCTGCTTGCGATGCTGACATTCCTGGCGCTGATCACCTACGTGCCCGAAATTTCGCTGTGGCTGCCGCGGCTGCTCGGCATGATCTGAAAGCTTTCGATTGGCTTAACGGAGCCACATTACATCTTGGTAAGACAGGGCACCCTTGCCAAACTGTAAGTTGATCGGGACCCGACCCGCGCCCATCCTCGCGCAACCCTGCAACGGAGGTTCGCATGAAGAATATCCTGCTCGCCGGCGTCGCCACGCTCGCCATCGCCGGCTCGACCGTGGTCTATGCCCAGCAACATCGCCCGTGGGTTCTCGAACATATGCGGATGAGTCCCGAGGACAGGGCGGCCTTTGCCGACGCCCGGATCGCGGCGGTCCATGCCGGGTTGAAGCTCACGCCCGATCAGGAAAAGCTGTGGCCGCCGGTCGAGGCCGCGGTGCGGGAGTATGCAAAACTGCGGATCGACCGCGCCAATGCGCGAATGGCGGCGCGGTCGGACGATTCCAGGGATGCGCAGGAGCCCGCCGATCCGGTGGCGCGGCTGCGCCAGCGCGCCGACAACATGGCGACATCGGCGGCGGCGCTGAAGAAGATCGCCGAAGCCGCCGATCCGCTCTACAAGACGCTGGACGACGGCCAGAAGCGCCGGCTCCGGATCCTGACCCATATGGAGCGCCGTTTCGGCGGCGGCTGGCGACACCGCGAGCACGACATGAATCGCGACGGCGGCGGGGATCGTGGCTCAGGCCGCGGCGAGGATCGCGGCGACCACAGCGGCCCCGAGCGGCTCTGACCGTCCAGCGGCCGGCGCGTCGAAAGCGCACGGCAAAGCCGCCGGAATCCGGCGGCTTTTTGCCGTTTGGCGGCAGCGGCCGATGGCCGGGAAAACCGCGCCGGCTTGCTGGACATCCATAGGTCGCTTTGCTAAACGACCCGCTCTTGCGAAGGCTTTCCGGGCCGGTTCCGGGCGCATAGCTCAGTTGGTAGAGCAGATGACTCTTAATCATCGGGTCCCAGGTTCGAGCCCTGGTGCGCCCACCATCCAGTCTCCGCAAACCGCGCGTTTCCGGCGCGACGTCCGATAGGGCGTTTCTGCGGGCATTTCCGGCCATTCATTTCCCGGATTTTGGTCTCTGAGGGCGGTTCCGCTTTTGAGTGGCGATTTTGGGGGCGCTGTCTCTGCATGCAAAAATTCCGTTCCCGACGGTCGGGCTCGGACGTGAACTCCGGCCGCACCTGCAGCCGGAATTCCGATTTGGAGCCACCGCGATTAGGGATCTTGGGTTGACGCTCTAGCTATGCCGGATTGAGTCCGCGCGCCTCGAACTGACGGCTCCATACAGTCGGCGGATCACGGAGCCGCTCGATGCCAATGCCTCGGGACAGGCGGCCTTCTACGGCTGCCTTGACAAGATTGGGTGCGAGGAAGGCGAGCGAGATGGTCATATTGACCTGTCGGACGCTGCACCTCTCGCGGTCGCAAAGCTCAGCGATCGTCGTCACTCGACCTGAGACAACATCATCCAGCCATTGACGGCCACGTGCGATAGCGCTGACCAGGCGGGACCGGCGTTCGAACTGTGCCGGACGGGCGTCGCTTCGAGATGCATTGTGCGGAAGCAGGATCTGGCGGGATCTCCTGGAGGGTGGCTTCTGCCAGGGAATTGAGAGCGACAGGTCATCCGGGGAATCGGATCCCTCATCTGTGTTGTCCGACTTGAGTCGAATGATGAGCCTCTCCCTGTGCACAACAATTCCGGCGACCAGCTGTGCGAGACCGCCGCGACCCCATAGGGCACAACGCCGGTCGTCGCCCCTTCTTGTTCGGCGGCGAGATTCTCCTTCAGGAATTTTACTACGGTGTCTTCAATGTCAGGGGCAGCGGCTTCGGCAGATAAACCGTGATGCCGGCTGCCTCACAGGTCAGAATTTCCTCGCCGCTATAGTAACCGCGATCGGCAACAGCCTCGATGGCATCAGAACCAATCGCTGCACACGAGGCGAGTGTTGGATATTCGCCGCCCGCGATATCGAAATCGAACGGCATAACTTCCAAATGGTGTATCAGCGCCAGGACCTCGAAATCGGTCACCGTGAGGCCGACCGCCTTGGCCGGATTTTTCACGCTATCCGACGGGCTGCCGTCGATCATCCTGAACCGAGCGCTGACCAAGATCGAACGGTTCGTCGCTGGTTTCGCTAAAATCAGCAGGAATTCTCGCAAGGTTGAAGTCAATTCCATCGGCCTTAGTGATCGAATAGATCCGGCACAGATCTCCAATTCCCTGGTTCTTTTCAGCCTAAGCCGCTGATATGGCTTCAGTGTTTCCAAGAAAACAGATTCATTAAAAATTTCAAAACCGACGGAACCTTTTGATTTGGTGCGAGTATGCCTTAGCCCTGATAGCGCTCGGTAGGGCTCTGACAGCCGTGGTCCCGGCAGGAAGAGTTCGGATAGACGCGATTCTGGTTGTCACGGCAGAAACAGTTTTGATGGCCGCGATACTGATCGTTGAAGATGATGGGTTTCTCCGCGACGACGCGGAGATGATAATTCAAGACCGGGGTCACGATACACTTTTGGCCAGCGACGTAGACGAGGCGCTTTCACTCCTACGTTCCTCTCAACAGATTGATGCACTCTTTACCGATATCTACCTCAAGAGGGCGGTCCTTGGCGGGTATGAACTTGCCCACCAGGCCATCAAGCTCCGGCTGAATTTGCGTGTGCTCTACACGACCGGCAATACCATCAACGATAAAACGAAGGCTTTGTTTGTTGACGGCGCGCACTTCCTTCCGAAGCCGTACACGCGATTTCAGCTTCAAAACTCAGTTGAAGCACTGCTCGCCGCGTAGTTTTGAATCCGCGTAATCTATCCGTTAAGAGGGGCGATTATAAATTACCGGGGGAAATACCTTGACTATTGGAGTCGACGAAACGAGGACGCGGATCGACCTCTCCGAGGGCACGGACAACCCCGCGCGCCGGGCAGAAGAGACGCTGCACAAGACGGGGGCCCTGCAGAGCGCGATTTTCAACAGCGCCAACTTCTCAAGCATCGCCACCGACGCGAAGGGTGTCATCCAGATTTTCAACGTCGGCGCCGAGCGGATGCTTGGCTACACGGCTGCCGAAGTGATGAACAAGATCACGCCGGCTGACATTTCCGATCCGCCGGAGCTGATCGCGCGCGCCAAAGCGCTGAGTCTTGAGTTCGGCACCCCGATTACGCCAGGCTTCGAGGCCTTGGTCTTCAAGGCCGCGCGCGGGATCGAGGACATCTACGAGCTAACCTACATCCGTAAGGATGGCAGCCGGTTCGGCGCGGTGGTGTCGGTCACCGCGCTGCGCGACGCGCAGGACGCCATCATCGGCTATCTGCTCATTGGTACCGACAACACCGCGCGCCAGCAGGCGGAAGAAGCGCTGCTCAAGGCGGGGGCCCTGCAGAGCGCGATTTTCAACAGCGCCAATTTCTCAAGCATCGCCACCGACGCGAAGGGCGTCATCCAGATCTTCAACGTCGGCGCCGAGCGGATGCTGGGCTTTACGGCTGCCGAAGTGATGAACCAGATCACGCCTGCTGACATTTCCGATCCGCAGGAGCTGATCGCGCGCGCCAAAGCGCTGAGCGTCGAAATCGGAACCTCGATTGCGCCGGGTTTCGAAGCTCTGGTGTTCAAAGCCTCGCGCGGGATCGAGGACATCTACGAGCTGACCTACATCCGCAAGGATGGCAGCCGGTTCCCGGCGGTAGTGTCCGTCACTGCGCTGCGCGATGCGCAGGACGTCATCATCGGCTATCTGTTGATCGGCACCGAGCTCAAGGCGGGAGCCCTGCAGAGCGCGATCTTCAACAGCGCCAACTTCTCAAGCATCGCCACCGACGCGAAGGGCGTCATTCAGATCTTCAACGTCGGCGCCGAGCGGATGCTTGGTTACGCGGCCGCTGACGTAATGAACAAGATCACGCCGGCTGACATTTCTGATCCGCAGGAGCTGATCGCGCGGGCCAAAGCGCTGAGCGTCGAGTTCGCGACCCCGATCACGCCGGGCTTCGAGGCCCTGGTGTTCAAAGCCTCGCGCGGGATCGAGGACATCTACGAGCTGACCTACATCCGGAAGGATGGCAGCCGGTTCCCGGCGGTAGTGTCCGTCACGGCGCTGCGCGACGCGCAGGACGCCATCATCGGCTATCTGTTGATCGGCACCGACAACACCGCGCGCAAGCTGGTCGAAGCCGAGCAAAAAAAGCTCGATCAGCGCCTGCGCGACCAACAGTTCTACACCCGCTCGCTGATCGAATCCAACATCGACGCGATCATGACCACCGATCCATCCGGTATCATTACCGACGTCAACAAGCAGATGGAGGCGCTCACCGATTGCACGCGCGACGAGCTGATCGGCGCGCCGTTTAAGGACTACTTCACCGATCCAGAGCGGGCCGAGGCGGCGATCAAGCTCGTGCTGAGCCAAAAGTCGGTCACCGACTACGAGCTGACGGCGCGTGCCCGCGACGGCAAGCAGACGGTGGTGTCCTATAACGCGACCACCTTTTACGACCGAAACCGTACCCTGCAGGGCGTCTTCGCCGCGGCGCGCGACGTCACGGAGCGCAAGCGGGTGGAGGCAGAATTGCAGCAGGCCAAGGCCTCTGCTGAGAGCGCAAGCCAGACGAAGTCGGATTTTCTGGCGAGCATGAGTCATGAGATCCGAACGCCGATGAATGCAATCATGGGCATCGCGGATCTGCTGGCGAAGACCGCTCTCTCCCCGGAGCAAGACAAGTATGTGCAGATCTTCCGCCGCGCCGGCGACAACCTGCTGAATCTCATCAACGACATCCTCGATCTCTCCAAGGTCGAAGCCTCGCAGCTCGAGTTGGAACGGACGGGCTTCTCGTTGAACGACCACCTGGAGAAAGTGATGGAGATGGTGGCGGCTCGGGCCAATGAAAAAGGGCTGGCCCTGGTGTGCAAGGTCGCGCCGAACGTGCCCACCGACCTGGTCGGCGACCCGACACGGCTGCGGCAGGTGCTGCTTAATTTGCTTGGCAACGCGATCAAGTTCACGCAATCGGGCGAAGTGTCCCTGCGAGTTGAGCCGGATGCGGACTCCTCCATTCCAACCGCATTGCGGTTCACAATTTCGGACACCGGCATCGGCATTTCGGACGAGAAATTGGGCCAGGTGTTTGAACGTTTCACACAAGCCGACTCATCCACAACGCGCAGGTTCGGGGGCTCGGGGCTGGGGCTCACGATTTCGAAGCGCTTGGTGGAACTGATGGGCGGACGCATCTGGGTCGAAAGCGAGGTCGGGGCGGGCAGCGTGTTTGCCTTCGCCGTGCCATTCGAGATCTGGGCCACGGCCGATCGGCCGGTGGCCGTACCGGTCGGTACGGATCTGGAGCTGCCGCTGCCGGTGCTACGAATTCTTCTGGCGGAGGACTCTCCCGACAACTGCATAATCACGTTGGCCTATCTGGAGGACACGCCGTACCAGGTCGAAATCGCCGAGACCGGCGCCATCGCCTGTGAAAAGTTTGCAGCTGGACACTACGACCTTGTCCTGATGGACCGGCAAATGCCGGTCATGGATGGATTGACCGCGACGCGGACGATTCGAGCGTGGGAACAGGCGAACGATCGGCCGCCCACACCGATCATTGCACTGACGGCCTCGGCCCTGAAGGGCGACCGAGAAATGTGTCTGGGGGCGGGGTGCACGGCTTTTTTGACGAAACCAATCAAACAAGAGGTGCTGCTGCAAGCGATCAAGGAGCACTCCCTGGTGGCGCTTACGTCACCAAAAGAGGAAAGGCGCCGGATGGATCCGATCCTTTTGCGTGTGAATCAAAAATCCGCAAATCGGATCCCCGCGTATCTCCAGAACTGCAGGCAGAATGCCATCGTGATGCGCGCCGCCTTGGATCGAGGTGACTTTGAGACCGTAACAAGTCTGGGGCACCAGATGAGTGGCTCCGGGGGCATGTTTGGATTCCAAGCCATCAGCGACATCGGCGGTGCCCTTGAGCAAGCAGCCGAGAGCGCCGACAACGACGCGTCGCGCAAGTGGGTCGGCGAATTGTCCAACTACCTAGATGGCATCGACACCATTTCCAACCAGCCCGTCACTCAATCCCCGAAACCCAATCCGCCTTATGCGCAATAAGGGGATATCAAATCCAGATACTGATATTGGATCAAAGAAGAATTGGGACTTGTTCATAAAATGGATCTTCCGCCTGAGTGGAATGGAATACCGCTTCATCGGCAGAGAGTTCTGTTTTTCCAGAGGGAAACCGAGAAATGAAAATCGCTCAGATAGCGCCTTTGATGGAAAGCGTTCCACCGCGGCTTTACGGTGGCACCGAACGCGTCGTATCTTATCTCACGGAGGAACTCGTCAAACTGGGACACGATGTCACGCTGTTTGCTAGTGGCGATTCCACAACGTCCGCGCGGCTGGTGGGTTGCGCCACCCTCGCATTGCGTCTCGACCCCCATGTCGTAGATCCAATTCCCTATTATATGCTGATGCTCGATCGCGTCCGCCAGCATGCAGCCGCTTTCGACATTCTTCACTTTCACATCGACTACTTGCATTTCCCGCTATTTCGCTACCTGGCTGCACGGACGGTGACGACGCTCCACGGTCGCCAGGACCTGCCGGACATCAAACCGATATTTCTTGGGTTTGATGACATGCCACTGGTTTCGATTTCGAGCGACCAGCGACGTCCGGTAGCAAGCGCCAATTTTGCAGCCACGATCCATCATGGTCTGCCGCTGAACTTGATGCGGCCAATCTTCCAACCCCGCGGCGGCTATCTCGCATTCATCGGGCGAATATCGCCCGAGAAGCGGCCGGACCGCGCGATCGCTATCGCTCGCAGTCTTGACATCCCCATTAAGATTGCCGCGAAGGTCGACCGCGTCGATGAAGCTTACTTCCGGGAGACAATCGCGCCCTTGCTAGAAGGTCCGGGCGTAGAATTCATCGGTGAGATCAGCGAGCAAAACAAAAGCGCCTTCCTTGGCGAAGCGCTGGGGCTGTTGTTTCCGATCGAGTGGCCTGAACCGTTTGGGCTCGTAATGATCGAGGCGATGGCATGCGGCACACCGGTGCTGGCATTCCGTTGCGGCTCAGTCCCAGAAATTGTTGATGAAGGTGTCACCGGCATGATTGTCGAACATATGGACGAAGCCATTGCCGCCGTCCCAAGATTGTTGGCGATGGATCGTCGCGCCGTCCGTAGGCGTTTCGAAGAGCGATTTTCGTCGGCGCGAATGGCGCGCGACTATGTCCGTCTCTATCGCAAGATGCTGCAAGATACGTTACACGACACGACTGAAACGGAAGCAACAGAGCCGCCGGCGTTCAACATTGTTGAAACCGAGACGATGAATTGACGATTCCAGCGCTGTCCTATCGCAAATCATATTCGGGCATGTTCTTGATGCAAACGGCACGCTGCCGTCAATTGGCAGCCCGCTGGGACC
>Ga0208586_1000143_pt1 | contig 28585 bp, 28 predicted proteins | sample NGESurshal072012_6_FD_184471 | JGI IMG/M metagenome (GOLD analysis project Ga0208586, IMG submission 184471) | Arctic peat soil microbial communities from Barrow, Alaska - NGEE Surface sample 53-3 shallow-072012 (SPAdes) | ecosystem: Environmental > Terrestrial > Soil > Wetlands > Peat ... | reverse complement strand
CGATGGCCGGCGGCAGCACATTTCGAGACCTTGACCTCCGCCTCGCGACCGCGTTCGGCCGCGCTGCATCGCAAGCGGGGGTGAGTCGAATCATCTACGTCGGGGCGCTCGGCGACGCTCCTAGTTCTGATCATCTTTCCAGCCGTCACGAAGTTGGCGCGGCCCTTCGGAGTTTCGGTGTTGACGTCGTGGAGCTTCGCGCTGCGGTGGTCTTTGGCGAGGGGAGCATTTCGTTCGAGATGCTCCGGTATCTCACCGAACGCCTTCCCGCGATGGTATGTCCTCGCTGGGTGCGTACCCGAATTCAACCGATTGCGCTTACTGACCTTCTGGACTATCTCGAACAGTCGCTCTTGGTCGCGCCCGACATCTACGAAATTGGCGGCGCAGACGTGACCACGTATCGCGAGATGATCTCTGAGTACGCGCGCGCACGTGGCCTGCACCCACGCTTCGTTGTTGACATACCCTGGCTCACGCCACATTTGTCATCGTATTGGGTCGATCTGGTCACACCGGTGGATCGATCCGTGAGTCACGCGCTCATCGACAGCCTCGTCACGGAGGTGGTCGTGGTGCACGGAGAGCGAACGCATGAGGCCTTCTCCGTCACGCCTATGGGCGTCGAGCGCGCACTGGAGACCGCATTAAATCAGCAGGATGATGACGTGGCACGAACGTTGTTCACGCGACGCCGGGGTCAGCGTGACGGTGTGTACACCGTCGTCGCATCGCTCGCGATCCCTGAGGACCTCGAAGAGGCCATCCAACGGGACTTGGGAACTATTGGCGGCGCACTCAGCTGGTACGGCGCTGCGCCCGGCTGGGCACTTCGACTGGTCCTTGGGCGCCTTACGGGTGAGAAACTTCGTCCACGGTCTCCCGATGCATTGGTCTCCGGTGCACTGGTCGACTGGTGGCGAATTGTCCAGGTTGATGAAACTCATCTCGTATTGCGAAGTGATGGATGGACTCCAGGCGATGCGTGGTTGGGTTACCGCATCCACGAAGGCTCCCTCCAACAGATTGCCGCCTTTCGTCCCCGTGGTGTGCCAGGTTTCTTCTATTGGAAGTTGCTCGGACCTTTTCACCGAATTGTGTTCAATCGGATGATTCGACATCGACTAAGACGTGCGTCCGAGACCGAACTAACGCACGACTGACAGCGCAATTCGTTAGCGTCCAGAGAATTCGCAAGGTTCTGTTACCGCCGACGTTCAACGGGAATAGAAATCCGTCAACTATACGTTGACGATAACAAATCGTCAACGTATAGTTGACACATGACACCACTTCCTTCGATCCAATCGCTCATCGACATGGTCACTCTTGAAGCGCCTGACGACTCTCCACTCACTCACCTTCAACGAGCGTCGGAGAACGCTCGAGACATCGAGCAGATAGGCGACGAGCTTCTTGACCATTTCGTGGAGAAGTGTCGGGCGAATGGACTTTCCTGGAGTGAGATCAGCGCCGTCCTCGGCGTCAGCAAGCAGGCGGCGCATAAGCGATTCGCGGTCGCCAGCGGCAAAGTCCGCGACATCTACGACGCGGGGCCCGATCACCTCCTCATGGTGGCGTCGGACCGGATCTCCGCATTCGACCGAGTCTTCAAACAGCCGATCCCGGACAAGAGTGCGGTGCTCACCGCGATGACCGCGTTCTGGTCCGAGGCGTTCGCGCCGTTCGCGAAGACACACCTCGTCTCGGTCGACCCGGGCGACTTCCCCGCCGGCTCCGAGGCGATTGGCAGCCTCGCCGGGCGCACGATGCTCGTGCGCCGCGCCGAGATGCTGGAGATCGAGTGCGTTGTGCGCGGGTACATCACGGGATCGGCGTGGAAGGAGTACCAGAGGTCGGGGACGATGCACGGGACGGTCCTGCCGACTGGCCTTCGTGAGTCCGACCGCCTGCCTGAGCCGGTATTCACGCCGTCGACCAAGGCGCCCAAGGGCGAGCACGACACGAATATCACCTTCGAGCAGGCCGCGGACCTCGTCGGCCGCGAGGTCGCGGAACGCGCCCGGGAGATCTCGATCGCGGCCTACGTCGCCGGGGCGAAGATTGCCGAGGAGCACGGGATCCTGATCGCCGACACGAAGTTCGAACTCGGCATTGTCGACGGCGTCCTGATCATCTGTGACGAATTCCTCACCCCCGACTCGAGTCGCTTCTGGCCGGCCGAGCAGTGGTCGCCGGGAGCGACGCCCCCCTCGTTCGACAAGCAGCCCCTGCGTGACTGGGCCGAGTCGACCGGATGGGACAAGAACTCCACGCCGCCGACGATTCCCGACGACGTCATTGCCGAGATGCGCGAGCGCTACATCACCGCGTATGAGCGGATCTCGGGGCGTTCCTTTGCTGCGTGGATGAGCGGATTCAAGGACCGCTCGCGAACTTCTTAGTCCATCACGAGGTGCTCCGACAACATCGCCACTTACGGCTTTTAGCGAACTTGGCCCGCGTAGAACCCGTAACGGGCGAGCGGCTCCACGAGTTCGCGCTCTTCGTAGGCAAGATGTGAGAGCAATGCATCAGTGAGAATGTCAGTCGCTCGTCGCAGATCCGTGAAGTCGCCCGGTTCAGTGACGAGCGCTACCAGTGCACGGTCGAGGCCCTCAAGAACATCGTGGATGACGTGGTGCTCTTCGGACAGTCGGTCGATGACCGGCTCGAGTTGCTCTTCACACGTGCGTAGATGCGGGAAGACATCACTGTCTTCGAGACCGTGGTGCAACGCGATCACTCGGTAGTAGGCCGCGCAGTACGCACCAACGGTCCACTTGTTCTGGCGAAGTGCGAACTCGTCGAGCGATTCGACGGCGTCACTCGGCGACACCGCTCCAGATTCAACGCTTTCGACGAGTTGACGAATCTTGTCGAGTTCGTCGCGAAGATGGTCATGAACGGCGATCAAATGTGCACCGACGGCTTGTCCGACGCGGGTGTAGGTGATATCGGCCGGTGACTGTGTCCTCGACGGGCGTGTGGACTCGTCCCAAAGTTGCGTGTCGCTCACGCGAACGCCGGTGTCGACGGTGGGAAACACGCCCAATCGCTCGTATTGCGACGAAGAGTCGGGCGAAGTGACCATCCCACCACGTTAAGTGCGTCCTTAGACAGTGGCAACCGCATCTCAGCGTAGGTTTGCCTACTCCAACCAGGACTTTGGCATGCACTGGCGTGGCTCCTCCTGCGCCGACTGCATTTAGCACTCACCTTGTGAGAGTGCCAGAACTTTCAAATTGACCGATATGCTCGACGTCCCGAACTTATCTTCGGCTTCCCGGATCGGATCCTCCAAGGTTCTGGGTGGGAAGGAATTCTCCTGGCAGTCAGCACGTGTCGGTCCGGTGAATTTGATTACTGGAAAGGGATTTGCAATGACGAATGAGAAAGTCACCCTGCCGCTTCTTCCGTTGAAGTCCGGCGTCATATTGCCCGGCATGGTCTTCACCATGGCCCTCGAATCGAACGAGGCGCGCGTCGCCGTTGAGGCGGCGCAGTCGGCCGGAGGTCACCTCTTGCTCGTTCCCCACATTGACGGTCGCTACGCGAACGTCGGCGTCATCGCCGAAGTCATGGAAGAGGGCTCGTTGCCTGGCGGCTTGGAAGCAATCGTCATACGGGGCGATCAGCGCGCCACGATCGGCACCGGGGTTCCCGGGACCGGTGACGCCCTGTGGGTCGAAGCCGAACCACTCGACGACGGCGAGGCGACGCCGAACGTCATTGAACTGGCCCGTGAGTATCGCGCCGTCATTGAGAACATTCTGCTCAGTCGTGGTGCACGACAGATTGCCGCGCAACTTCGCGACATCACCGAACCTGGACGACTCGCCGACGTCGCCGGCTACTCCCCGGACCTCTCACTCGCCCAAAAGGTGGAGGTTCTCGAAACGGTCGACGTCGAAGCCCGATTGAGCCTCGTACTCGGTTGGGCCCGCGACACGTTGGCCGACTTGACGCTTCGTGACCGCATCAAGAACGACGTCGAAGAGGGCATGGAGAAGACGCAGCGCGAGTTTCTCCTGCGTCGACAACTCGACGCGATCAAGAAAGAGCTCGGTCAACTCGGTGATGACGACGTCGACCCCGATGACTACCGCGCCAAGATCGTCGATCGGGAACTCCCCGATCACGTTCGCACCGCCATCCTGCGAGAGATCGACAAACTGGAACGTACCAACGACCAAAGTCCCGAGACCGGTTGGATTCGCACGTGGCTCGACTCCATCCTCGAGATCCCGTGGGGCGTGGAATCCGAGGACCGCTTGGACATCCTCGAAGCGCAGCGCATCTTGAACGCCGATCACGACGGTCTCGAGGACGTGAAGGATCGGATCCTCGAGCACCTCGCCGTGAGGAAACTGCAGGCGGAGCGGGGATTGAAATCAGTTGACGGACGGGGTTCGGGAGCGATTCTCGCGCTCGTCGGCCCGCCGGGCGTTGGCAAGACGTCGCTCGGTCAATCGATTGCGAACGCGCTCGGACGCAAGTACGTCCGGGTTGCACTCGGTGGCGTTCGTGACGAAGCGGAGATTCGAGGGCACCGTCGCACGTACGTCGGTGCTCAGGCCGGTCGACTCGTGCGGGCACTGCGAGAGGCCGGCACAATGAATCCGGTCATCGTGCTCGACGAAGTCGACAAATTGGGATCCGATTTTCGGGGCGACCCGTCATCGGCATTGCTCGAAGTCCTCGACCCGGCACAGAATCACACCTTCCGCGACCACTACCTGGAGGTCGACCTCGACCTCTCGCGAGTGATGTTTGTCGCAACGGCCAACGTGATCGATACCATTCCTGGGCCGCTCCTCGACCGCATGGAAATCATTCGATTGGACGGTTACACCGAATCCGAGAAGGTCTCGATCGCCCGTCACCACCTCGTTGGTCGCCAGTTGGCCCGAGCGGCACTCCGCGACGATGAAGTCACGTTCGACGACGAGGCGTTGCAGACGATCGTGGCCGACTACACCCGTGAAGCGGGCGTGCGCAACCTGGAGCGAGAGATCGGACGGCTGCTGCGAAAGGCGGCGACGAAACTGGCCGCCGGTGAGCGCGAGGCTCCCATTCACGTCATCGCAACCGAAGTGCGCGAATGGCTCGGACGGCCGCACTTTTACTTCGAATCGGCCGATCGCACGAGCGTGCCCGGCGTGGCAACTGGACTAGCCGTGACGGGCGCCGGCGGCGACGTACTCTTCGTCGAGGCGAGCGTGTCCGACGGCCCCGAAGGTTTGACGCTGACCGGTCAGCTGGGCGACGTCATGAAGGAGTCGGCGGAGATCGCCATGTCATACGTTCGTAGTCACGCTGAAGAGTTGCGCATCGATCCGAAGGTGTTCACCGGGAAGCGATTCCACCTTCACGTGCCCGCGGGTGCCGTACCCAAGGACGGTCCTTCAGCTGGTGTCACGATGACCACGGCCATCGTGAGTCTGTTGCGAGACGAACCCGTGCGTTCAATCGTCGGCATGACCGGCGAAGTCACGCTGCAAGGCCGGGTGCTCCCTATTGGTGGCGTCAAACAAAAAGTCTTGGCGGCGCATCGCGCGGGATTGACTGAAGTCATTTTGCCCGAACGAAATGGGGCGGATTTGGAAGACGTCCCCGAAGAGGTTCGCGACGTCATGACGTTCCACCTCGCGGCCACCATCGCTGATGTCGTGACATCGGCGCTTCGTAGCGATGTTCACGCCGCCAATGAGTTTCGCGCCGTGGCCTGAAATCTGTAAGAACAGTCGGCAGTAATAGTGCGGTGGGCGGATCATTCCTGGTAGGTGGATCACGACCAATCTCGCTTGTCCGTGCCCTTTAGGGGTCAAGGGCAACGTGGCCCAGACCCCTGTGGCCGAACCACATAGAGGAGAGTTAAGTCCGGGCCTCGTGGCCACCCATCATGTGACGGTGAGCAGCGAAGACCCACGAGAAAACTGCCAACACTGTTGCCTCGTCCAAGAGCAGTCGGATATCTCCAGTGCGCCCTCCCGTCTGATAGACGCCGGGCGCGATGAGACCCAACACGGACCACGCGAAGGCGAGCAACGTGATGACGACGACGACCATGCTGATGAAACTGACGACCGCGGCGTAACTGCGAACAACTCGCTTCGATGGACTCGACTCGACCTCTTCACTATTTGCCATGTCAATCGCCTTCGCGCGGTGGGTCGTCGACGTGTAGCCACCCACGATCGATAGCAGAAGCCCGATCGTGATTCCCCGAATGGTCGAATCTCCGAGCGGGTGAACCTCGGTTGAAAAGGAGGTCCGGCCTCCCGCTCCAATGAGGCCGAACAGCGTGACGAAGATCGTGATGACCCCCGCGATCTCGAGCCACAAAGTAATGAACGCGGCGCCAACGTGGAAAATGGCGCTGGCGCGATTGCCCGACGGATCAGGCTCGGCGCGGTTTGCCACCACGATGATGATGTACGTGACGATGCTCCCAACACTGGCCAGCACACTTAGGAGGACGAGCACTGAAACGTACGTGCCCACGATCGCTCCCACTGATGACGTTGACATCATCGACCTCGCTTCCCGGTTCTAGGAGCAAACTACTAAGCAGACCGTCCCGAGAGCTGATCCAGTAGCACGCTGCGATCGTCCATACCGTAATGACACGCGCCGCCTGACGTTGTTGCAAGGATTGCAAGCTTCTACTCTCCTTCGGCGCACGTCCGCATGCTCAACTAAATGACTTCCCTCGAACAACGCAACACCGCGTAAGTGACCCGAATAGCGCCAGAAACGATCAAGGAAGTGCGTCGACGGCGAATCCTCGTCGTCGGTGACCTCCTTCCTTGGCCGACACGGGACGGCTATCGGCTTCATTTCTCCCCAACCATCGGGCACTGAGTGAGGTTGGCGACGTTGAACTTTTTGTGGCCACCTTTGACGGAACGGGGACTCGCGAACGCATCTCCGTAATTATGCCGTGGAATTCAGGATCGACGGCGAGATACCATTTCAAGCAATGGCCAACCCCCCGCAGCGAATCTCATATTTTCCTTTGGAGCAAATGGACGAATCCATGCTCGAGGAGATGCAGCGTTGCGCTCGCGAGGGCACTCCGAGACCCGAAAGTTCCGCAGTTCGCGGACACTCGGAACTTGCATTCTGGGCCTTTGCTGAGTCGTGGGAGAAGTTGTACCGAAATGGCGTCGTTGACCATTCGCTGAAGGAACTTTGCCGCGTCTACGTTTCTCGTTCCGTGCAGTGCGAGTATTGCGGAAATCAGCGAAGTGAGACGGCGCGAAAAGCGGGACTCGACGAAGAAAAGTTCGAAGAATTGGTCAACTTCGAAACCTCTGATCTCTACGACGAACGCCAGAAGACAGCTCTTTCGTACGCTGAGGCGATCACGTGGCGACTCACTGTCGACGACGCATTCTGGAAGCGCCTACACGACCACTTCACCGAGGAGGAGTTGGTCGAGTTGGCCGGCTTTATCTGCTTGACAATGGGCCAACAGAGTTGGATTCGCATTCTGAATATCCAACATCACGAGGTTCTTGCGGGAACCAGTGCTGCCCTCGCCCCGGGATTCGAAAGCGCCGACGCACTCAAGGAGACCACGAGCCAGTCCGGATACTGGGCGGCCAAGTCGCTTGAAAATGGTCCCGAAGTAAGTCCTGTTGGCGAATCGACGTGACGAGTTCCGATGCGATGGGCCGTCGACACTGCCGCATCTGAGATTTCGATACCACCTCAGACACCTGCCGAATATTCTGCGGAGGTCGGACTCGTTGTCGCCCGGGATTTAAGTGCGTTGGCACGATCCGTGAATGACGCGCCTATGACAGCGTCGGTCCTTCCGTTCGAACCCGCTCCACATCGACGAGGGCGGCACGAAGGTCATCTAACCATTCACTTTGGTGACGCCCAACCAATTTCACGCACCAAGCCAGAGCCTCACTTCGGCTTCGCGCGACGCCGGCGGTGACGAGCGTATCGAGAACAGCCCTCTCCGGGAGACGAAGTCTCGTCATGACGGGCAAGCCCAGTGTAGTGAAGAGCGTTCGGCGCCCGTCGACTTCAATCCCCCACGAAACCTTTCGGTCGAAGCGCGACTCGGCCTCAGCGGCGATGGCCATCCGTGCCTCACGCGTCCGTTCGCGGAACTCGTCGGCGACGGTGCCCGCTGGCAGAGGACCCACCCACAGGATCTCGTCATCATCCACCACGACGGTCGGCTCTGCCGCCAACCACGTCGCCGGAATCTTTTCCTTAAAGTATTCAGTTATCTCATTTGTCATATTACAAGATTACACTATTACATTCCTTTTAACAAGATCCAAAGGCTCGAAAGGTGAGTAGGCAAATACCCGAACAGGGTCACCGGTTTCTCCTTCACTGAGTCCCCACTTTCGCGCAATGCGAGCGTCACAAAACGGCGACGCCGAACGAAGTTCATCTTCGTCCGACGTCGCCGTTGCGTCAGCTACGGCCGATCGGTGTTGAGCACTCGTAGGACGTCACGCCGACAGGAGTGCGTCAATCTGCGAGGCCGCGCCGGCCATGCCTTCCTTCATACCCATGGCGAGCATTTTCTCCATTTGTGCGACGTCCACGTACGTGGTGACGGCGGTCATTCGCGTGCCCGCACCAACGGGTTCGAAGGTGACGTAACTGGGCATCGGCAGCACTCCGGGAACTGGTTCACCGTCATCGTCCGCGAGGCCATTGTCAAAATCAAGACGGTGAGGCTTGTCGATTGCGTTGACGCGCCACCAGCCGTGAGGTTTGTCGCCGCTCGGTCCGGTCATGTAGTAGCGCGATTCGCCGTCGACGACGAAGTCGTGGCGCGTGAACGTGGATGGGTAGGTCGGTGGTCCCCACCAACGCTCAAGTTGGCGTGGGTCCTCCCATACTTGCCATACCCGACTCGGACTGGCGTCGAATTCGGCGACCAACGTGAGGGTGAGGGCTTCGACGTCGGTTGTCACGTTAATGACGGTCATGAGGTACTTCCTTCCTTGCCGAGTATGTCGGCAATCTGTATGGCGCGTTGACGCCAGATCTGTTCGTAGGAGGCCAGTAGGGCCGATGCCCGTTCCAATGTCGGCACGTTCCCCAGCACAATCTGCTCGCGACCGTAACGTTGCTTCGTGACTAGGGAGGCTCGTTCGAGCACGCTCACATGTTTCTGTACGGCGGCGAAACTCATGTCGTAGTCATGAGCGAGCGTCGAGACCGACAGCCCCTCGTGCATGACGCGACCCACAATGTCGCGCCTGGTCGAATCGGCGAGCGCCTTAAAAATGCGGTCAACCTCGAGGTCTGAGAGTTCATATACAACCATATGGTTGTATATTAGCGAGTGGGTGTGCTGGACGCAAGTCGAACGCTTCACTATTTATGGCGGTTCCGTCATCTGCCCGAGGGGTGACACGTGATTGGTGAAGCTCCCGTCGACCATCGGACGAATCAAGCGTCGACCTGTTCCGCTCATTACAGCCGGGGGATAGTTTTGGCCGATGGACAATATGACCGATCCGCACGGTCGCACCTACGCACCCGAGCGTTCCGGTGAATACGAGACGATCTCGGGCTTTCTGGATTTCCAACGCGCAACCTTCGAGTGGAAGTGTCGCGGTCTCAGTGACGATCAACTCCGCGTCACCCGACCACCGTCGACCATGTCACTCGGATCCATCATGAAACATTTGGCGCTCGTCGAGGACTACTGGTTCACGGTCGTCGTAGGGGAGCACTCGATGCCCGAACCATGGGCGAGCGCCGATACCGAGTCGGACCCCGACTGGGAGTGGCATAGCGCCGTAAATGACACTGGTGAGCAATTGCGTCGACAGTTGACTACCTCGGTGGACCGATCACGCGCCGTCGTGGACGGATTGGTCAGTACCGGCGAAGAGGCCGCGCTTTCGGCAACGCACCCTGAACGTGGCAGCACGAACCGGGTCTCGCTTCGTTGGGTGTTGGTGCACATGATCGAGGAATACGCCCGCCACAATGGACACGCCGATCTGCTTCGTGAGTCAATCGATGGTGAAACGGGTGAATGACGCCGACATCGCGATGATTTCACCGACGATCGATCGAGCTCGCGACGAGGTAAAAAGTCCTCCTCGATATCGGAACGAAATTCCCACTGCATTTTAATGATTCTCGGTGGAAAACAATGTGCGGTACTGCTTAATATGCGCACATGACAACTCTCAATCGACCCAACAGTGCGCTCCTCGTTATTGATGTGCAGAACGATGTCGTGGCCGAGGCGTACAAGCGTGACTCCGTCGTCGAACGAATCCAGAGTGCGGTGGAGAAGGCGCGCGCAAAGGGAGTTCCCGTCATCTGGGTGCAGCACTCGGACAATTATCTCGCCATTGACTCGCTCGGCTGGCAGATTGTTCCGGAACTCGAGCCTCTTCCAAACGAACCGATTGTTCGCAAGCTGTACGGCAGTTCTTTCGAAGCGACGAATCTTGACGACTTGTTGGAGAGCGCTGGCGTGGGCCATCTCTTCATCTCGGGCGCCGAAACGAACAACTGTGTGCGCCACACGTCCCACGCGGCCCTCGAACGGGGCTATGACATCACGCTCTTGAGCGACGCTCACACCACCTCAGACTTTGAAGGCGCCCACGGCAACATCCATGCGGCGCAAATCGTTGACGAGCAGAACCAGAGTTTTGACGGCTACCGCCTTCCCGGACGTACGGCATCGGCCGCGAAGGTGGCCGAGTCGGCGTTGTAGCACCTCACTCGAGAACGACGGATGTAACACGCTCCCGGTACCCTCAGCTCAGTGCCGACAGACGGCCGGAACTGAGAGTGGGCGTGCATGGGTCTCGAACTACAAATACGCGGAGTCGCGATTGACTGTGACGACATCAGTGAGCTGGCGAACTTCTATTCACGGGTCACCGACCAACCAATCTTTTTCCAATCGGACGACTTCGCTTGTCTCAACTTGGCCACGTACTGGTTGACCTTCCAACACGTCGATCACTACGTTGCGCCCACCTGGCCCGCGTCGACCTCACCAAAACAGTTCCATCTAGAAATCTGGACCGACGATATCGACGGTGCCGAAAAGATCGTCCTCGAGTACGGTGCCACGAAGTCCGCGGATCAGCCGAGCCCGGACGACTCGTGGCGCGTCTACGTCGATCCGGCCGGCCACCCGTTTTGCCTCACGAAAAACGTTCCCGACCCGGCGACTTCGTAGAGTGTTCAACGATCTACGTAGGATCGGAGCGTGCGAATCGTGTCGCTTCTCCCCTCAACGACTGAAATCATTTGCGACTTGGGGCTTGCCGACGATCTCTTCGGTGTAACCGTTGAATGCAACTGGCCCACCGGGGTCCAGACCGGTCGAGAGATCGTCGTTCGGACCTTCGCTGATCCTTCGATGACGCCTCGCGAGATCGACGAGATCGTGCGCCAACGCATAAGTGAAGGACTGGATCTTTACGCTCTCGATGACGCCGCCTTACAGCGGTGCGATCCCGATTTGATTCTCAGTCAGGATCTCTGTCGCGTCTGCGCCGTTGCGAGCGGTGACGTTGAGGCGGCCAAGGTTCGACTCAACTGTGATGCCGACATTCTCCAGATTGACCCGCTCACGCTCGCCCAAGTGATTGCGTCGATTGCCACGATTGCCGATGCAGCGGGAGTGCGGGATCGCGGTCGGGCGTTCATCGAATCGCTGAACGCCCGTTTGGCCGCCGTGGAGGAGGTCGTTCGTGGACGAGAGCGTCGCCGTGTCTTCGTCCTCGAGTGGATTGATCCACCTTTCGGTGCTGGCCACTGGGTTCCCGACCTCGTCCGTGCCGCCGGCGGCGAACCAGTGCTCGCGAAGTCGGGCGAACGCTCCGTTGCAACCTCGTGGGAGGAGATCACGGACGCGAATCCGGACGTCATCGTCGTCTCACCGTGCGGATATGGACTCGAAGAGTCGACGGCCCAGGCCTTGCTCGTACTCGATCGATTGCCGCTGACGGCCGAGGTATGGGCCATCGACGCGGACGCGGTGATGGTTCGCCCTGGACCACGCCTGGTTGAAGGAGTAGAGGCGTTGGCTGCACTGTTGCATCAAGTCGCTCCGCTCCCCACCGCGCTCGTGGAGCGAATTCGCTCAACGGAGCCTTCCGCGCCTGCGATTTGAGAAAGTGGTCCGCTACGCTCCTGTTGTCGCCGTCGGACGCGGTCACTGATCAAGGGAGCGCGCATGGCAAAGATTCCGGAGTTCCACTCAACGGGCATCGAAGATGGCAGCGAAGTCGTCTTTCACAACCAGTCCACCTGCCCGATTGGTCTGGAACTGAAGAAGTCAGGCACGTCGCTACCGGGACAGGGTTACTATCGCACCCTCTGCAAGAAGTGCCAGGACATCGGCGACGGTTCGCCGGGAAGTCTCCCCCTCTAGAACGTCCTTTCCCGGCCGATGAACACGCACCGCGGCACATCCACGTAACGGCGGTTACATTCCGACGGGCGCTGTCGCCACTTGGAGCCTCAACATTGGCGAATGCGTCTCGACGGAAGCTAAAGGCCGAGCCGCACTCGAGCGGATTTCGTGAGGCCAGCGATCACTCTTTCGTAGGAATGCATCACCATCTTTGCGACCAGGTCGTCGTCAACGGTCCCGTCGAGCGCCACGGTATTCCAGTGTCGCTTACTCAAGTGATACCCGGGAGTGATCGCCTCGTACTGCTCGCGAAGTTCACTGGCCCAATCGGGATCGCACTTCAATGAGAGCGCTTCGGGAGAACTGTCCGGCGCGAGCAACGCGAACATCTTGCCACCCACTTTGAATACGTCGACAGTCGGCCCAAAGGGTTGTTCTTCGACGACGCCCGGCAGCGTCGACACCATCTCGGAGATCTCCTCGAGGTTCACTCGGTCAACTCCCGTGACGTGGTGAGCTCGAACCGATCAACGTCGATGTCGGCTTCGCTAATCGTCGATCTCTTGGTAGAGATCGTGTGACAAGAGGTCCGCGGGGAACTCACCGGGGTGCGCTTCGCGCCATTTCTTCATGGGCTCCTTGTCCATGATCGTTTCGTTCAACGCTCCATTATCGGCCAGTCCCTTGAAGTGCTGTATCACGACGACGTGGCCCACATCTTTGCCAGCGGCGCCCGTCAGCAACTCAACCTGTGACACGCCCGACGCCATGAACGCGACCTTAAGACTCTTGATGATTTCCAAGAACTCATCAAATTTTCCATTGTGCGGATCCCACACAGAGATTTCGTACGCCTTTGCCATTCGGTGACCTCCTCGTCGAGGTTCAGCGACGCGGAACCTCAGTAGCGCAGAATCTACCTTCGTCGCCCCGCCCGTGACGGGCCCACACGCACCCGACCCCTGGATATGTTTCGACGTCAATCGCGAGGGACCTCTGGCGGTTATTCGCCATCGCGATCGGACTCGGAACTGACGTGATCGCAATGTCGTATTTCCGCTAGTGGACGTCCAAGTTTGACGGTAACTTCATTCCATGGTCGAAAACTTCGAACGGTGTTACGCGGCGGTGCAGTCGCGTGACCCCCGGTTCGACGGCTGGTTCTACACGGCCGTCACGTCGACCCACATTTACTGCCGCCCGAGTTGTCCGGCGCACACGCCACTGCGAAGAAACGTACGGTTCTATCCCTCGGCCGCGGCCGCGCAACTCGCTGGTTTTCGAGCCTGCAAGCGCTGTCGCCCCGACGCCTCACCGGGATCACCCGAGTGGAATACGCGCGCCGACGTGGCCGCTCGCGCCATGCGACTCATAGCCGACGGTGTCGTGGACCGAGAGGGCGTCACTGGTCTCGCCTCGCAACTCGGCTACAGCGTGCGACAACTGGAACGAACGTTGCAAAGTGAAATCGGCGCCGGACCAATCGCCGTTGCTCGTGCGCAGCGTGCCCAAACGGCGCGCGTCCTCATTGAAACCACTGCACTCCCGATGACCGAAGTGGCCTTCGCTGCCGGATTCGCGAGTGTGCGTCAGTTCAATGACACGGTGCAGGCTGTCTATGCGTCGTCACCAACCACATTGCGACGGACGTCACGCAGCCATGTGGAAACATCGGGCGCCGGTGCGACCATCGTGCTGCGCCTCCCATTTCGCCAGCCCCTCTGTCCCGACAATCTCTTTGGACATCTTGCCGCGACCGCCGTTCCCGGCGTCGAGGAAGTGTGGGGGAATTCGTACCGTCGGACCGTTCGTTTGGCCCGCGGGCCAGGGATCATCGAACTCTCGTACACCCCCGAGTACGTCCTCTGTCGCGCCACCCTGAGCGACCTGCGTGACCTGACGGCGGCCATTGCGAGGAGTCGTTGGCTCCTCGACCTCGACGCGGACCCGACGGCGATCGACAAACATCTTGCTCAAGACCGCGGCCTACGGCCGCTCATCACAAAATCGCCGGGACGGCGGGTTCCTCGCTGCGTGGACGCGGCGGAGATGGCGTTGCGCGTGGTACTTGGTCAACAGATCTCCACGTCAGCGGCGCGAACGCACGCGAGCCGCCTCGTCCAGGAGTTTGGCGAAACCGTCGCCGACAGTGGCGGCGGGCTCACGCACCTGTTCCCAACACCCGAAGCGCTGGTTGACGCCACGTTGGCGATGCCTCTTCAGCGCCGAGCGACCTTTACGCGACTGAACGCGGCGCTCGTACGGGGTGACCTCCTTCTCGGACCGGGGTGTGACCGTGACACGGCCCTCGAGGTTATGGCCCAACTCCCAGGAATTGGTCCGTGGACCCAACACGTCATTGCCATGCGGGCGCTCGGCGACTCCGACGCCTTTCCCGTTACCGACCTCGGGGTCCGTCGAGCGGCTGAAGCCCTCTCGTTCGGTGCGACGCCGGCGGCGCTGCTCGAACGCTCGCGCTCGTGGCGGCCGTGGCGGGCCTACGCCGTGCAGTACCTCTGGTCGGTGGACGATCACGACATCAATCACTGGCCGCCGCGCGAACGAATCGCAGTACCGAAGCGTCAACGTAAGGAGACATCATGACCACAACCATCACGACGATGGTCGACAGCCCCGTAGGACCACTTCGACTGACCGCGAGCGACGGCTCGCTGACGGGCGTGTACATGGATGGTCAGCGCCACGCGCCGATGCTTCCCGACGACCTTGGTCGCGACGACGCGTGGTTCGCCGACGTCGCCACACAGATCGACGCCTACTTCGACGGCGACCTCACATTGTTCGACGTACCGATGAAGTTGCACGGCACGGACTTCCAGCGTGCAGTGTGGCAACAGCTCACGTCCATTCCCTACGGTGAAACGATCTCGTACGGCGAACTGGCTCGGCGCGTTGGTAACCCCAACGCCAGTCGCGCCGTCGGGCTCGCGAACGGCCGCAATCCCATCTCGATCATCGTTCCCTGTCACCGCGTCATCGGCGCCAACGGGAGCCTCACGGGCTACGGCGGCGGACTCGAACGAAAGACCTGGCTGCTCCGACACGAGGCGACGTTCCGGCGCTAGCGACGCGGTGCCAGACTCGTTGCGTGGAATCGGAGAACGCGAGCATCACCCTTCAGCCGATGACCCCGCGCGACGCCTCGGCGATTGGGAGTGACGACCGGCTGGGACGACTATGGGCGCCCGATTTTCCAACCGACGGTGACGTACGGGTGGCTTCGCTCGTGGAGCGGGGCATCATCTCGCCCGCCACGCCGAGTTGGCCATGGGGGCCGTACGTGGTCGTTGATAACGAGAGTGGCTGCGCTATTGGCGGCATTGGCTTCAAAGGCGGACCCGACACCGACGGCGACGTCGAAATTGGCTACGGCATCTGTCGTTCCGAGCAACGACGAGGTGTCGCGAGCGAGGCCGTTCGTGCGATGTGCGGCGCCGCTCGCCGCCACGGCGCCCGCTCTGTTCTCGCCGAAACCGACCTTGACAATTGGGCCAGTCAGCGCGTTCTCGAAAAGTGCGGATTCACGCGAGAACCGGACGACGACGACCTCTCCCAGTGGCGTTATTCACTCTGACGGGCGCCGAATCCGGTCGTCACGTACGGTCCGGTTTGAGCGCGGCCTCAAAGAAATCTGATGAGTCCTTGACAAGGTAGTGAGTAAGCACTTACAATCATTTCATGATGGTTTCGACCCGACAGACCGCAGCGGAGCGCCGAGTAGCCGTACTGAGCGCGGCCGTCACTGAATTCGCGAAGGCGGGCTACGCCGGCACCTCTACTGACGCCATCGCTCTTCGCGCGGGCATCTCACAGCCCTACCTTTTCCGCCTCTTTGGTACGAAAAAGGACCTCTTCATCGCCACCTTCGATCAGGTCGGCACGCGGATCGTGAAGGAACTCTCGCTGGCCGCCGAGGGACTCGAGGGCCACGACGCCCTGCACGCCATGGGTGAGGCGTACGTGCAACTCATGCAAGATCCCGAGCTCCTCCAGGTGCAGATGCACGGATACGCGGCCGCCACCGGCGACCCCGACGTCGCCGCCGCCTGTCGAAAGACCTTCGAGGTGCTGTTCTTCTTCGTGAAGGACCAATTGGGACTCGACGAGCAGATGATTCAGGATTTCTTTGCGCAAGGCATGCTCATGTCCGTGATGTCGGCGATCAATCTGCTCTCCGTACGTGAAACGTGGGCCGAGTCGATCTGCCCCGGCCCGGAAAAAGTGAAAGCAGTGTTGTCGATGTCCAAGGCGCTTCGCGACGGGGCGGCGGGCGCGGCGTTCGAGGACGCATCGTGACGACCCCTCTCTTTTTTTTCGCTGTGCAAGGTAGTGACTACTCACAACTAAATTTGTCCGCGATCAGGCAGAACTTGGCTCCGGACACGAATGAAGGAGCTTGAATGACCACCACACTGACCCGGCCCGACGTCCTTGAGCCATCGAACCGTCCGCACCCGAGGGTGCCTTCGACGAACCACCAGGGTGCGTGGGCCGTACTGATCACCGGCCTGGCGCTCTTCATGGCGTCGCTCGACAACCTGGTCGTCACGACCGCGCTGCCCGTCATCCGCGTACACCTGCACGCGGGACTCTCCGGCATTGAATGGACCGTCAACGCCTTCACCCTGACGTTCGCGGTGCTCTTAATGACGGCCTCGGCGCTCGGCGAGCGCTTCGGGCGTCGCCGGGTCTTCATGCTCGGCATCACGGTCTTCACACTCGCGTCCGCGGCCGCGGCCGTCGCTCCGACTATTTCGTTCCTGATTGCCGCGCGGGCCGTCCAGGGCGCCGGTGGTGCGATGATCATGCCGCTCTCACTCACCTTGTTGAGTGCCGCCGTCAAGCCGGAGCGACGTACGGCCGCGCTGGGTATTTGGGGCGCCATTGGTGGGGCGGCGATTGCGATCGGTCCACTCGTGGGCGGCGTCGTCACCTCCGGTTGGTCGTGGCACTACATCTTTTGGTTGAACGTGCCAATCGGCATCATCCTCGTACCACTCGCGTGGTGGAAACTCGCCGAATCGCGCGGCAGGCAGACGCGCCTCGATTTGCCCGGCGCGTTGTTGATCAGTGGTGGCCTCTTCGGCATCGTGCTCGGTCTCGTGCGGGGCAACGACGCCGGATGGAGCAGTGCCGGAGTGCTGCTCTCCTTCGTCGTGGGCGCCGTGCTCCTCGCGGCCTTCGCCCGATGGGAACTTCGCCGTGACGCACCCATGCTGAACCTGCGCCTCTTCAAGAACCGGGGATTCACTGCCATCAACGTGACCGCGATGCTCTTCAGCTTCGGACTCTTTGGGTCGGTGTTCTTCCTCTCACAGTTCCTCCAGACCGTCCAGGGCTACTCCCCGCTCGGTGCCGGCCTTCGCGTGCTGCCGTGGACCGGCATGCCGATGTTGCTTGCGCCGATCGTTGGCCTTCTCGCTCAACGTTGGGGTGGTAAGCCGCTGGTTGTCTCGGGAATGGTCCTCGAGGCAATCTCGCTGACATGGTTGGCCCTCCTGCTCACACCGACGACGCCGTACGCGCAGATGGTCCCGGCGTTCATCCTTGCCGGTCTGGGCATGACCCTCTTCTTCGTTCCCGTCGCGTCGCTCGTGCTCGGATCAGTGCCAAAGGAACTCGAAGGTGTGGCGTCGGGGGCGAACGCCTCCTTCCGCGAACTCGGTGGCGTCTTTGGTATTGCGCTCCTGGGTGCGGTGTTCTCCGCCAAGGGCGGTTATCTCTCGGCCCAGGACTACGTGAACGGCCTTCGTCCCGCGATGGTCGTCGGCGTCGTCGCCGTCTCGCTCGGCGCGATCACCGCACTGTTGGTACCGACTCGACGGGCGCTTTTCCCCCAAGCCGTCGCCTCGCTCCAGCGAATTGAACGGCTTCCACTCTTCGATACCGATTCACAAAGGAGTGCCTAGCTCGACACCGCGTACGCAATGCAGTCCGGTCGCTCCTGAGGACGTCAGCCGCTCAATCGGACGAAAGAGTCCAATCGTATAGTCAGGGATGCCGTCGAGAAATGAGACGATCGCGATGAACGAACAGTCATGGAACGGGCGAAACTCACGCGCACTCTCTGAACGCCGGTCGACGCGAACACTTCTGACGATCGTGAGCGCGCTCGCAATGACACTCGGTTCGCTCGTCGCCGGCGCGGCGGGTGCCTCGACTCTGACTTCGATCACGCTCGGCGCATCGGCCAATGGCAACGTCGTCACGCTGAACAAGGGCGAACACATCACCGTTGACTTAGCGAACGCCACGTGGAAGTTCTCCACGGTGGGCAATCGCAAAGCGTTGAAACTCGCCAGCCTGTCGATAACGAAGCCCGGCGCGAAGACAGGTGCCACCCACATCTGTCTCCCGAGTAACTGTGGCGACGTCTTCGCGAACTACTACGCACTGCAGCCGGGACTGATCCGACTCATCGCCGAACGGACCGGTACCGGATCGGCGATGTTGCATTGGACGGTCGTCATTCGCGTCCGATGACGGATTGTGGGCAATCGTCAGAGGAACGTCACGCCGATCGCTTGCTGCTTGCCTTGGTCGAAACCGGCCCGTGCGGTGGGGATGCGGGTCGTTAGATCCATCTGGTTCGTGCCCATTGCCGCTCGGGAACCGCCGTTCGGCGTGATCACCTCGACGTGGCTGCCCTGCTGGCGCAACGCCGCAACCTGGCTTGCCAAGTCCGCACCGGGCAGTCGGCGAAGTCCTTCGAATTGGCCTTCAGGGAGGGGCCCACTCCGTCCGCCTAACGGAGCGAGCACCGCGACGTTCGCAAAGCCCGAAGCAAGGTCGGCGTTTTCGGACGAACGCACGCCGCCGTCGATATAGCGCTTCCCGTTGATTTCGACCGTGGGCGCCAGACCGGGAAGCGCCGTGCTGGCAGTGACCGCGTCCACCAAGTCGACACCGGAATCTCGGTCGAAGGCGGCCAACTCCCCCGTGTGCGCGTCGACGGCCACCACGATCATCGGCCCGTCTGGCCAATCAGTGCGAGGCAATCGGGCGGCAACGATGGCGCGGCGCTGCCCCGCTCCGGGTTCAAGTATGGCGTCGCTCTCCAACCCGAATGCGCCCATCGCACGTTGTAGATCGGCGAGTGACGTGGCCGCGGCGCCGATAGCTCTCATACGCTCGAATACCGTCGCCAATGGCAGGGACGGCAGCCGTTCTTGGCTCCGTCGAACCGAGTGGACCTGTCCTGACAAAATCGCCGCCAACAGTTCTGCCGGTGTGGTACCACTGCGAACTTGCGCCGCCGCGGTGGCCCCGGCCGACGTGCCGACGACCAAATCGGCGAGCTCAGTCAAATCGAGACCAGCTTCGGCCAAGCCCGCGATGATTCCGATCTCCCACGCGTTTCCAGCAGCGCCACCACCGCCGAGGACCACGGCGACGTGGCGACCCTCCCGAGGGAGCGGGGTACGTCGCGGCGATCCAGACGTGAAGGATTGGAGGTTGCCCCCGGTCGATGGGAGCGATTCATTAAATTGAGACATGTTGTGGTCCCTTTCAGGGCATCCGAGATGCGGGTACCCAGGGACCAAAAACGGCGAAGCTCTAGCGGCTCCAGCGTGAAGGGGCGAGCACCCGACTGTGAACAAGAAAAATGGGACTCACCTCCTTAGGCCGCGCTGCGACAGCGCTTGAATATTCTCAGTGCGAAGAGTAGTCGAGCGGATCTCGGATCTTAATATCGGTGGAGAAGTCGCGGCACCGAAAGGCAACAAGAATTCGGCAGTTCGCCAGGTCGCTCGTCTCGAACTACCATATTCGTTCGAAGCGGCATACGTTGAAGTGACCAATCGGTGCGAGCGCTAAACGCGGATCCTTTGCGGACAGCTCTCAACTCTCCTGGATCTTTGGATGAGACCGTTACACGCACTTTGCGTCTAGGCGGTGGGTCGCGGCCCCGCATTCTCACCTGGCTCTCGCCTACCCGAGCTGGATGAGGCCGACTTGAAAGGCCATGACCACCAATTGAGTGCGATCACGTGCGCCAAGTTTGGACAGGATACGGCTCACGTGTGTCTTCACAGTGGCAACGCTCATATGCAATAGCTCGGAAATCTCGGCGTTGGAGTGGCCCTGAGCAACTGAGACCATGACTTCTCGCTCCCGATCAGTGAGCACGTCGAGTTGCTTTAGAGACGGTGGCGCACCATTCGGTCGTGCAGCAAACTCGGCAATGAGCCGCTTCGTTACGCTTGGAGCCAAGAGTGCTTCGCCGCCGGCAATGACTCGGATGGCGTTCAGCAAATCCTCCGGCGGCGTGTCCTTCAGTATGAATCCGCTGGCACCCGAGCGCAACGCCTCGTACACGTACTCATCGAGATCGAACGTTGTCAGCATCAAGATACGCGCGTCACGCCCGGAGGCTGAGTTCGAGATTAGACGAGTTGCTTCGAGCCCGTCCATCTTGGGCATGCGAACGTCCATCAACACGACGTCGGGTCGAGCAAAGCTCACCAAAGCGACGGCCTCTTCACCGTTGCCGGCCAGTCCGACGACCTCGAGATCTGGTGCCGAATTGACGAGCACCTCGAAGCCTGCACGTATCAGCGCCTGGTCGTCGACGATGGCGACGTGAATCATCAGAGAGCCTTGGTCGGCAGTCGTGCGAGGACGCGGAAGCCTCCATCGGGCAGATGGTCCGCGCTCAAGGTTCCATCAAATGCGAGTGCGCGTTCGGTCATTCCGATGATGCCATGGCCGTCTTCCGATTCGAGTTGAACTCGACTTCCACTTCGCCCGATGGATCCGAATCTCTTCGCGACGCTGTTGTTCTTCACCTCAACCGCGATCTCGCCGGTTTGGAAGGAGATTTTCACCGTCGTGGTCGCAGCGCGTGCATGCTTCACCACGTTGGTGAGTGCCTCTTGAACAATTCGATACACCGCAAGCTGTAGACCCGTGGACAGCGACGGGACACGCCCTTCGACGATCAGGTCTACTCTGACGCCCGCGGCGCGAACCCCGCCGACGAGCGTCTCGAGGTCGTCCAAGGTCGGTGTGGGCGCCCGGTCGGCGCCGGAATCGCGTCGACGCAGCACACTCAGTACTCGCCGCAATTCGTCGAGCGCGGAACGACTCGTCGTCTCGACTGCGAGCAGGGCTCTTCGGGCCTCTTCGGGCTGGTCGTCCATAACGTGTCGTCCAACGCCAGACTGGATTGCGATCACACTCAGGCTGTGGGCCAGGACATCGTGGAGCTCTCGGGCGATTTCGAGGCGCTCCTCAGCGATTGCGCGATTTACCCCTTCAATTTCCAGTCGCTGGCCCTCTACCGCTTGTTCGCCGAGGCCGCGGAGATAGACGCGCCGAGTGCGGATGCTGTCCGCGATGAACCACACTGCGATCAGAAGCAAGAGATTGGCGCTGGAGTTTCCATCTCCTCGTCCATTTAGGACGCTCACGAGAATGGATGCTCCGACGGCCCCCTCCACCGCGACTAGGACCTTCAACGACTGCCGCCGTGGATAGGTCGTCGTCACTGTGTACAGAGGAAGCGCGATGAAGGGAACCGGCGGCACCGACTGTCCAATCATCGTGACGACTACAACGGCGACTGTCGTCAAAGCCAGAACCGTCAGCGGCCATCTACGTCGAAACGCAATTGGAACCGTGACGACGAGGTACAGAGGAATGAGTAGATACTTCGAATCGGCGAGCGGAGCAGGTTCGACGTGGCGCGGAAGGTAGAAGATGTGCCCCATCGCCCCCACGATCAAGAGAATCGTGAGGGCGACGTCCAGTCGCATCCATTGGGTCTTTGTAATTCGCGCGAGCCACGGCGGTCGGTGGAGTTCGTCCGAAGGTGATGGCGTGGCCATGGTTCGACGCTACTGACTGTTCGCGCACCACGCATTCATCGCAAGTGTGGAGCTCCAGTACAACTTTCGGATGTTCAGAAGCAGCATCAGAGCGAGGGATCTGCAACTTCCGATCCAGCGAGAATTGGACCCGAGGCTGATGACTTTGTCGGCGGGTTCTTGAATACTTGATCTCGTACCACCACCTCAGCGGGGCGTTGAGGTGCCCGTTCGAAACAAGGAGATGAAGACATGATCGAAGTGCACGGAGTTACCAAGCGATACGGTGACAAGTTCGCAGTGAGGAATTTGAGCTTTGACGTTAAGGAAGGCGTGGTCACCGGTTTCCTGGGGCCCAACGGGTCGGGCAAGTCGACCACCATGCGGATGATCATGGGCCTCGACACGCCCAGCGAGGGATTGGCCACAATCAACGGTAAGACCTATCGAGAACTCAACGTTCCGCTCCGCGAAGTGGGTGCCCTCCTTGAAGCCAAAGCGATCCATCCCGGTCGCAGCGCGTTCAACCACCTGTGGTACCTCGCTCAATCCAATGGCATTCCCTATTCTAGGGTCGACGAGGTCCTGGACCTAGTGGGTTTGGCCGACGTGGCGGGCAAGCGAGCGGGAAAATTCTCCCTGGGCATGGGTCAGCGGCTCGGCATTGCCGCGGCCTTGCTCGGTGACCCGGGCGTGCTTCTCTTTGACGAGCCGGTCAACGGTCTCGACCCCGAGGGCATTCTCTGGGTCCGCAATCTCCTTCGGGGACTCGCCAGCGAGGGCCGCACGGTCTTCGTCTCCAGCCACCTGATGAGCGAGATGGCGCTCACCGCGGATTTCCTGGTGGTCATCGGTCGGGGCCAATTGATTGCGGCGGGTTCGGTGACCGAATTCATCGCCAAGAGCTCCGGCAAGTTCGTTCGAGTTCGGTCTCCTCAGATCGATCGACTCTCCGCGCTTCTAGTTGACGCCGGCGCGGTCGTCGTCCAAGAAGATGACGGGGCCCTAGCGGTCAGCGCCCTCTCGGCCGAAACCATTGGAACTCGCGCGGGCGATGCGGGCATCCGTCTCTACGAGCTGTCTCCTCAGATGGCGTCGTTAGAGGAGGCCTTCATGGAACTCACACAGGACAGCGTGGAGTTCCACGGCCTCTCAGCGGACCACCCCGCTCTGCACACGACCGAAATTCTCTCCCAACCGCTCGCTGCAAGAAAGTAGATCAATCATGTCCATGACAATGAACCCAACGGCGCAGACGCTCCGTCCGCGCCTTCGAACCGCCAATCTCCTCCGATCGGAGTGGATCAAGATGCGAAGCGTTCGATCCACGATGTGGACGTTGATCGCCATGACGGTGGTCACGGTCGGCATCGGCGTTATCGTCTGCCTTTCGGTCTCGAACAGCTGGAGGACCTTGTCCCTCGGCGATCGTCTCACCTTCGATCCGACGGGACTCTCGCTGAAGGGACTGCTGTTCAGCCAGTTGATCGTCGGTGTCCTCGGAGTGCTTATTATGAGCGCCGAGTACAGCACGGGCACCATTCGTTCGACACTGGCGGCGGTGCCCAATCGTCGCCGAGTGCTCGCGACGAAGGCTGCGGTCTTCGCGGCGGTCTCGCTGGTGGCTGGGGAGTTACTTTCGTTCGGCGCCTTCTTCGCGGGCCAGTCCTTGCTCGCAAGTCCGGCACCACACGCAATCCTCTCTCAGCCTGGCGTCCTCCGCGCCGTCGTGGGCGGCGGACTTGTCCTCATGATTTTGGGACTGTTAGCTATGGGCATCGCCACGATCATTCGTCACTCGGCGGGAGCCATTACCACATACATAGGAGCGATACTCGTGATCCCGATCATCGTCCAGACCCTGCCGTCGTCGATCAGCCGCCCGATTATGAAGTTCATGCCGTTGCAGATCACTAACGTAATGACGTCTGTCCGCCCCGGTCTCAATCTCGGGACCGCCTTCAGCCCCTGGATCGGCTTCACTGTCCTGTGCGGGTACGCCGCCATCTCACTCGGCGTTGCTGGGTGGTTGATGGTGCGACGCGACGCGTAGGCGCGCGACCGAAATATGTAGGAGTGTAGGGTTTGTTATCTCCGCCTCGAGAATCGTCAACCGAGCCCAAAACCGGCCGCCGAGATGTGGCATTTCGGAACAGAATCAGTTGCCAAAGTTGGGGTGAAGTGCCGTGACTCTTCGTCATCCATCGAGAAATCGGCGCTTTTGAGGGGGACTGCTTACGCTTTAGGTGACAAGTTTCTCTCACTGTCTTAGGCCGCCTGCAGTGCTTCGTCAAGGGCCTCGAACACAGTTGGTGTCATCTTGCCCAGCGCGCGCTGACGGCGACGGCGGTGATAGGTCGGTTCAATCCAGGTGACGATCGCGAGACGCAACTCTTCTCGCGTCTCCCATCGTTGATTGTTCAACACGTTCTTCTGCAAGAGCGCGAAGAACGATTCCACGGCCGCGTCGTCGTCACCTCAAACAACAGCAGTCCCATCTTTCGAGGACTGTCGAATCCAGTCGACTTAGGAACCACCAACCTGCTCCGAGTAAGACCGGACTAAATCCGTAGTAATAATTCTGCTTCGAACATAAGAAACAACTATGAACGTGTAATCGCCCCAGTACGTTCGCAATGTGGTCACAAAGGTTGATCATGTTACTACTTGGTAGGTGGCCTTGTTCTCTCTCAATTACGCGTGGAATGAGTTGCGACGACGACTCGGTCGAACGGTAGTCACGGCGATTGGACTCGCCGCAGGCGTTGGCCTAGTGATGGGGATCATCGGTGTGTCGCAGGGATTGAGCGACGCCCAAAACAAGGCTCTCTCGCCGCTCAACTCAGTGGGTACTGACATCATCGTGACGCGAACGGTAGCTCCTACGCTCTCAACCGCCACGACGACCACGACGACTCCCTCCAACAGGTTTGGCGGTGGCGGTGGCGGTGGCGGCTTCTTCGCCGGGCAGGGTGGGTCCTCACTTAACTCCTCAGATTCCGCCGCGCTCGCCTCAGCGAACTCCTCGGTGATCACCGATCTGGCGAAACTCGGACCGGCCGGCACCAAGTACATCCACGACTTCTTCGTTGCCGGAACACTGATCACATTCCCTTCCCAAGCGGTGAGCACCGTCTCAAAAGTGAAGGGTGTGACCAGTGCCGTCGGAGCCTTGTCGCTCGACGCCCTGCACGAAACCGGCACGGTGCCAAAGATCACGGCTTCAATCAAGACCGGTGGTCAAACGATCTCGACGACCGTCAAGGCACCCGTGCTAACGGCGGCCCAGCAAGCGGCCGAACGTACCTGTATTCAGTCTGTCATTACCAAGCAACTCGGCACTACACCAACGACGATTCCCAGTTCAGGTTCGGGGGGATCAAGTGGCGGCGGGAGATTTCGATTTGCCCCCGGTTCGACCGCCGCGTTTACCAAGTGCCTCACTCCAGCCCAGAAGGCTTACCAGCAGAACGTAACCGTGCCAGAGCAAACGATCAACAAAGTCCTGAACGCTCCGACCACCAACACGAAAACCTCCACCTATACAGTCGCCGGTGTGAACCCCGCAAACACAACGTCGGGACTCGTCACGAAGGCGCAGTTGGTGAAGGGCAATTGGCTGTCGTCAACACCTTCAGTCGCCAAATCCCAGGTTCTGGTCACGACCGCCTACGCGTCACAAAAGGGTCTGCAGGTCGGGGAAACGCTCACAATCAACAAAGTCGGCTACAAGATCGTGGGCTTGGTCAATCCCACGTTGACAGGTGACGTCTCCGATGTCTATTTTAGCCTCTCAAATCTTCAGTCGCTCTCTACTAACACGAATCGCATCAATGAGGTGCTCGTGTCGGTGGCCAACGCGAAGGACGTGAAAGCGGTTGCCAAGGCCATCAAGGCGGCCCTTCCCGGAGCGACGGTTCTCACGTCGGCGTCGCTGGCCGATCAGGTAACGGGAAGCCTCTCGAACGCTCGCAAGCTCGCTAACGACCTGGGCGCAGCACTCGCCCTGGTGGTGCTCTTGGCCGCATTTCTCATCGCGGGTCTGTTGACGCTTTCAAGCGTCTCAAAGCGTGTGCGCGAGATTGGTTCGCTGCGGGCTATCGGTTGGTCACGTCGTCGCGTGGTTCGCCAGATCATGGCCGAGACTTTGGGTATTGGTGTCGTGGGCGGAATTATCGGCATTGCCGTGGGGGCCGTGATCTGCCTAACCATAGGGGCGGTTGGTCCAGCATTGAGCGTCACGAGCACAGGTCTCGCCGTGGGCGCTTCGAAAGTCAGCGGACTGTTAGGACAAACAACTTCAGCAACGGTGGCGAGGACCGTTCACCTCACCGCACCGATTCATCCCCTCACGATCGTGATCGCGTTCGCCGGAGCACTTCTCGGTGGCCTAATTGCCGGCACCGTGGGTGGCTGGCGAGCCGCTCGACTCTCTCCGGCGTCCGCTCTCCGAGACCTCGGCTGAACACCTCTTCCAACGAAAGGCAATGAGCATGACTCAGGTTCAAATTGACGAGAACCGGGAATCGGCCCCGGGAGCCCCTCTCTATGAGTTGAAGGGGGTGACCCGCACCTTCACCAAAGGAGGCGTAACGGTAAACGCTCTGCGCGGCATCGATTTGGAGATTGCGCGCGGAGAGACGGTCTCACTTGAGGGGCCGAGTGGCTCCGGAAAGACGACGCTTCTGCAGCTCCTCGGAGCGCTCGACTCGCCCACCTCAGGAGTGATTCGCTTCGCGGGACGATCTCTTGAGGCCGAAACGGATCGCGTATTGACCGACATTCGCTCGAAAGAGATCGGCTTCGTGTTCCAGCAGTTCAACCTAATACCTACGTTGAGCGCCGAAGAGAACGTAAGCATCGCCATGGTGCCGCAAGAACCTTCTCACGAGAAGCGCCTAGCCCGCGCCAGCGAACTCCTCGGTCAGGTCGGCTTAGCCCATCGACTCGGTCACCTGCCGTCGCGCCTATCCGGAGGGGAGCAGCAGCGAGTGGCTATCGCCCGAGCCTTGGCCAATTCGCCGGAAGTCATCATCGCCGACGAGCCCACGGGCAATCTCGACTCCACTAACGCAGGCGAGTTTTTGGCTCTGCTGGACGACCTCCAGCAGCAGTTCGGCGTGACAATTATCATCGCCACGCATGACGACAATGTTGCCTCCCACACCCAGCGCAGAATTCGCATCCGCGACGGAGCCATCGCGGCTGACTATTTGAGTTGATACGACCCGGGGTGTTCGCCTCGGCTCACGCGCACGCGTGGGCGGCGAACGAGTTCGTATGACGACTCAGCTATCCGAGTTCGGGAGAGTGTTCATCTCGTTTCGTCCAGCGATCAACGGAAGACAGCTCAGGCGACTCGTCCACTTTCTCGAGCCCTTGACAAAAGAGCCTTCTTCATCCGTCGGCACCGGACTGATGAGATGATTGCGTCTTTCGGGCCGCGGTCAACCCAAATCGGTCTTCTGTCGAAAGCGCAATCAGAATGGACGACCCCGACCACTCCGTACACGTCGAGCCAAGTGAGGACTGTTGGATCTGGTTATCGACGGAGTGATCGAGGGCGTTGAGGGGATGTGGCAAGCAATTGCGCGGAATAACGTCAATTGGGTGTCGAGTTCATCCTCGATGGTTAGAGCATCCTTTCGAAAGTAGTTCTTCGACATCCTGACAAGTCAGTGTCAATCAGATCCAAAAATCCCTTAATCAAGCTGTAAGAAGTCGAGTTATGAATTCAGCGTCGCTGACGCAAACGCAAGTCCAAGCGGTTCGATCGTTGAATTAGGGGCTCTGAAACGCAGCGGCGGCGACCTTCATGAATGCCTATGGAGTCGAACGATAAGCGACGTTCAACGCCTCGGCCCCGTGAGGAGGGTCGGCTGACCAGCGCCAGCGGGAGCCAAGATCTGGCCAATGAATTCCCGACTGAACATGATCGGATGGCACTGCAGTGCACCGTCGAGCAGCCACCGTGGCTGCCCAAGACCTCGCGACCAGACGTTTCCTACGACTTAAGCGTCGTCGCAATCGAAGGTGGTTTTGCCTGACCGCGCAGACGCGGTGACCTCCCTCTCACAGTTCACTATCAGAATACTGATGCAATTCGTCGCTCGGGCGCTTTCATGGAGCTGCCAATTGGCTACTCGCGAGTAAGCACCGGCGTCGGAGGCCGACATGACGGTCCGCAACCTCGCACTGGAGGATCTCCAATCAGTAGTACGGCCACCCATCCTTCAGTCTCGGCGCCACGGACGGTTGCGTCCGCCAGGATTGTGTATTTTAACCTGGTTAGCTCGCGCATGACCGCAGATTGAAGTTAGACGATTTCGTAGGCTCGCTACATGGTGGAGGGTCTCCAGTGGGGGCAAGC
>Ga0208586_1000142_pt1 | contig 28649 bp, 28 predicted proteins | sample NGESurshal072012_6_FD_184471 | JGI IMG/M metagenome (GOLD analysis project Ga0208586, IMG submission 184471) | Arctic peat soil microbial communities from Barrow, Alaska - NGEE Surface sample 53-3 shallow-072012 (SPAdes) | ecosystem: Environmental > Terrestrial > Soil > Wetlands > Peat ... | reverse complement strand
CCTTCGACGGCGCTTGTCGTTGCCGTCCATCCAATGAGTCCGACGGCCGCAATTGTCTCGATCTTCCGGAGGTCTAGCGAACCGCTTTGCAGGGTTGGCACCTGGCCAGCCTCTGAGTACCCTTGCGATCCGCAGAGATATGTCGTCGATGATTCCGGGCTGCATGAGGTGCGGCGCTGGCCGATGATCACGCTGGGGCCGAGAAGAACAAGAGACGTTCGAGATTCGGCTGCGATCGCAGAAAAATACTGTCCGGCAGGGCCCCATTAAGCCCGTAACATCCGTAACATCCGTAACAACTCATTCGTTCAGGGGCGTATACCGTGCGAACGCGTCCTTGAACTGTTCGAGCCGATACCCTCTCGCTAATTTTCCGGCGAACCTCTGGACAACGGGTGCTATCCCATACGCCGAAAGCATCTTGGCCAAATGCACCGGCGTCATCGGCCTGCCGTTGGCGCACGTGGGCCAAGGCCGGTGCTCCATATCATTCAGTTCGGACGATATTCTCCGTGATGGGAGGCCATCGGTGCCGCTGACCGAGAATATTTGCTTCAAGTCGCAAAAAAGGAGACCGCCGCTATCCTCATCGGACTCGTGACCACTCAGCTCGATCGCCGCTGACCGGGCCCGGTGGCCCCAGTCTTCGCCGGCGAGATCCGCAATAGCCAATAGTTGCCGCCAGTTATCAGCAGCCCGGTCGTTCAACCCAACAATAACCGGATCACTATCTCTAATAAGATGACTGTTCGCGGCTGCCCAGCCTGCCGTGGCCTCATACAATTGTCTTATCTCGTCGTCTGGATCCAGGCGAAGCCGCTCGATATTTTCGCTGAGACTTCTCCGAGATAGACGGACGATAATTGAACGATCTGCAAGCGTCGGCGGAAGAATGCCGATCATCGCCAAAACTTTCGCGCACCAAACATCGTAAGTCCGGAATCCGTCGGGAGCCCGGTCGTCCGCCCGGATCACATACGCATTATGCCGAACATGGCCAGCGTTCAGGATCCCGACGAATTCCCGATTTTGCTTAAGGAAGGTGTCGGCTTCATCGATCAGCAAAGTTGGTGATTTTGCTTCAATGAGCCGGTACAGGGCAGCCTGGGTGATATTCGAAGTAGCGACCGGCCGAGGCACCAAATCCTTAATGAGATTGAGTGCCGTCGTCTTTCCGCACCGGGGGTCGGGCGAAACCAGGGCCAGCACCGGCGAGTACCTACCTTTGTCATGGCAATGCGCGTTGAAAATCCACAATGCCATCGCGTCCGCCGCTCCGGATGGCAGCACCAGGTGACGGGTCAATTTCTCAGATAATCGACGGAGAAGACTTCCAAGATTCCCGAAGTCACCGCTCGAAGTCTGGGGAAGGTCGAGATCGGTACGGGCGACGATGTTCACGAGGTGCCGTCTGCCTGGGCCACGAGGGCCGCATCACCGGCCTCTCTGCACCGTTCTTGCATCACCTCCGCATAGGACTGGCCGGTGCTCGCGAGCGTTGCCTGCTGATCGGTCCAATTCTGCCAACGCTCGATTGCCTTTGCGCAATAATCCGGCGCGATATCCATCGCGTAACATCGCCGCCCGCATTCTTCCGCGGCGATGATGGTCGTCCCACTCCCGACGAACGGGTCGTATACGGCATCACCTTCTGCTGAATTGTGCTCCATCGGTTTCAACATGCATTCGATCGGCTTCTGTGTCGAATGACCGTGTCCGCGATCTTCCCGATTCTCAACCTCCCAGACATCGGGCTGTGATCTTTTCGTATTCCAGGGCGCGGACTTCCCGCTACGAACAGTATAGAAACAAGTTTCCTTTTGCGAGCTGTAATGACCTCGAGAAAGAATATAGCGAGACTTTACGCAAACGATCTGGTTCCTGACAATCAATCCATTGTTCCTCAGCCCGGCTTGCACAATTTCAGCATGGCGATCGGCGTAATAGACGTATGCGACATCGCCGAGAAAAAGCTTCCATGCATCGGACCAATCAACTCGATCATCGTTGGGAACCAATCCCATCTTATTCGGGTTCCCATTGCCGACCTCTCTTCGCCAAGCTGGGTCGTAGTTAACGCCATAGGGCGGATCGGTGACCATCAAGAGCGGCACAACTCCGCCCAGGAGGCTACCGACATCTTCAGGACAAGTGGCATCTCCGCAGGCCAGATGATGTTTCCCGAGGTTCCAGAGGTCGCCGCGCTCTATATGCGACCATTCCGGTTCCGGAATTCTCTCCCGGTCAAACCTCTCGGTACGTTCAAATAGTTTCAAAGCCTCCGCGGCTTTGACCGGACTGTTCTCCGTGTCCATCAGGATAAGAAACTGTCCGTATCGCACCGGATCCTCGGTGGCCTTTTCGTAGACGTAAAGTCGACTACGGACTGTCGCTCCGCATTCATGGAAGAAGCAGCCCACTTTCTCTATCGTCGACTGTCTCCGTCGGGCAACTTGTACGTCTTCCGGCGTACAAGTTGACTGAGGTCGGAGATCAGTACGCTCGCCCTGTCGGGTCCGCGACTCGAAGTGTCGCTTCATCTCCCATTGTAGAGCCGCTCGATCCGATTGCCGATCACTCTGAGCGATGATGATTGCAATGAGTCGGTACCGAAGATCGGGCGGCAATTCGTCGAGCACGTCGAGATACATCGATTGCTTAGACAACGACCACCTCGACTGTTTCCCAGCCAAGCCGCTTCACAGCGGCAAACAGATGCGCGCCCGAAAGTAGATTCCCGTCGGCATCAGTGACTATTGGACCCATCAATCCGAATCTGTCGACGACGCCGGCAAGAAGCTCGATGCGTTGGGTGCCGATGCCCCGGTCAGCTTCTGGAGGGACTTGAATGCTTCCGACAGGAACCATCTTCCTCATGAAAGATCCGCGGCCAGACGTTTCAGGTTCAATCGTTGATGACCGCCTCAGTCGATCAACCAGATCGAAGATCTCCTGAGCAGGCCACCCCGTCGTACGCTTCGTCAATTTTACGCCTCTCGGAAAAATGCCATCCTTTATTCCCTTATACCAAGTAGACTTGGATACTGGAATCAGGCCGCCGGGCCCGATGATGTCATGCAAACGGAGAAACCCGTCTCGTGGATGCTTGGTTGACAAATGCGACTCCCGCATAGTGCGACATGAGCCCCTCTTCATCCGGCGCCGCCAGAGGGCCCACCGACAACGCGGCGCCTGCATGCGGTCATACCCAATCGCTTTGCCGGGGCCTAATACCAACTGGGCTCAACTGGACCAACTTGGCTCAGAACTTGCGAACGTCGTGAGCCAGCTACTGGGATGGAATCACGTGGAGGATGGGTGTGACCGCTGCCGTGCAGCCGTCGGTTGACACCTCCGGAGAGGACTGCATATTCAACCCTAACTTATTCCGCCACCCCAAACAGGAAGGAAAGGGTAGATGACCCAATTTCATTTCTTTGAGAAACGTCAGTTTCTAGTCAAGTGGGGGCCTCTTCCCCTATTCCAACACGTTATTAGCGGCTCCAGACTTTGGCCACCAAGGGATCACAGGCTTAGGAGGACGATGGAAGCCCTCCGCGAAATCTATCCATCGGGCTCCCCCGATGGCTTCTGGCAGACGCGCCTCGATAAAGTAAATGAATATCACCGCGAGCACGGTTATCCGACCGTTAAAAGAATGACCGTCTACCGCGCGATGCAGCGGATGGGCTGGCGTACTGAACGACGCAACCTTAGCAGCTCGACCGCGGCAGAGTAGACTTGGTCGTCGAACGATAACGAATGCATCTGTCTGTGTGTCCGCAAAAGCATAGAGCGATGCCAAATTGAATCGCACGAGCGCGTCGCTCGCATGGCGGTTGGAGAGTCGGCTGTGAAGAATGTTTCTGATCGCCGACTACGCCAATCGCGTCTGGGAATGTCCGGGACAGATGATCCATAGCAGGACGTGCAAAAGCTCCTCGAACCAGCGTCGGAGCAGGCTGAAGTTGTAGCCCGCGGCGGCGAGCACGGCATTGATGCGGTCGCCATCTCGACCTTTGAGGTAATTGCGGCGCATCCGGTGGTCGTCCTTGAGATGGCCAATCACGGGTTCGACGGCGGCGCGGCGACGCATCTCGCGGCGAATGGCTTTGGTGACGCGACGGACCTGGCCGCTGATCCAGACCTTGAAGCGGCCGGGATAGGTGTGGCCGCGATAGCCCTTGTCGCCGTGGATGCGGTGCACCGCGACACCTGTGAGCTTTTCCAGGTCGGCGATAACGGGACCGAGCGTGTGGCCGTCATATGGATTGCCGTGCAAGGCCTTGGCGTGCAGCACGAACTGCCCGCCCTTGGGCGCGGTGACCGGGGTCACGATCGAGACCTTGCAGCCGAACTCGTAAGGCGCCCGGGCTTTGCCTTTGCCGATGCACTCGACCTCCGGGGCATGCAGCGAGTAGAGATCGAGCAGCGGGCCAAAGCATTCCTGGCGCGCGGGATCGTGCTCGATCTTGCGGCGGATATCGCGGATGATGCGGCCGAGCCGGGTGCGCAGGAATTTGAGCTCGCGTCGGGCGCGCTTGAACTGGTGGGCATGGGTATAGCGTCCCACCATGATGGCGGCGCGCTTGGCCACGCGCAGATAGCTCTGGCGCAATTCGATGCCCTCGCGTTTGGCCAGGGCGACCAGCTTCTCGATCGCGCGGTGGATAAGCCGCGCATCGGTCGGATGCGCAATCGCCTTTTCCTGGACGGTGGTGTCCACCACCACGCGCTCGAGATCCCTGGTCTCGATCGCCTTGGTCCGGTGCGCGACCGAAAGGCTCTCCTGCAGCAGCGCCGCAATCTGCTCCTCACCCAGCCGCTGGCGCCAGCGCGTCAGCGACGAACGATCGAACGGCGCCGCGTGCTGGAATACCACTTCCCCGCAGAAGTACTGGAAATACGGGTTCTCCACCCAGCGGTCGCATCGCGCTTCATCCGACAGATCGTGCATGTGCTTGAGGATGAGCAGTCCGGCCACCAACCGCGTCGGCAACGGCGGCTGGCCCGGGCCAAGCCGGCAGACCGAACCGAAGCGTCCGGCCAGGAAGCCCCAGTCAATTTCCGTCGCCAGACGAACCAGCGGATGGCGAAGGTTGATGATCGTCTCCAGAGACGGGCCAAACAGATCGTCCTGACGATCGTCGCGCGGCTGGCTCATGGGCTCTCCCCAACACCGAATCTCTCCGGCAAAGGAATCACAAAGTGCCAACTTCCGGAATCCAAAACGCAAGAAAATCGAAACCCGCCCCCGGCTTCCTTGCAAAATCCAATACTTGCTGACGGCAAATCACCGCGCCAAATCAAGCGCTTCCGAATTCTTCACGGACGACTGGAGAAAACTTGAAGAAGCAACCAGCGCAAGGGAATCGCTGAAGCTGCATCGTTCACTGTTTCGGCGCGATGTTCGCCTCTTCGAGGGCTCCAGCCTTTGGTTGTATTAGGCGACTGCAAGTAATGGTCGGGTTGTGCCTTCACGTCTAATGGCATCGACATTGTCCGACCACCATTGCATCATCTTACGACGCTCGGGAAGGTGCTGCGCAGCGTTGTAGGCACCGCGAATCTTGTTTCGCTCTACATGAGCAAGCTGCAGTTCAATCCAGTCGGGCTGAAAGAGGTTAGACTCGTTGAGCAACGTCGAGGCGACGGCGCGGAAACCATGCGTGGTCGCGCGGCCGTGGTAGCCCATCCGATATAGAGCAAACAGCATCGTGTTATTCGACATGACGCCGTCCTTGCCGGGCGACGGGAACATGCGATCGCTATTTCCAGTAAGGGCCTTCAGTTCTTGCAAGATGCCGACCACTTGCCGGGACAACGGGACAACGTGGTCAAGGCGTCGCTTCATTCTTTCGCCTGGAATGCGCCATAGCGGCGATCCACTGTCCATGTCGCTGATTTCGGACCATTTGCCAGCGCGCACTTCGGTCGTGCGAAGGAAGGTATGCACCACCAGTTTCAATCCCAGCAGCGTTTGCGCTTTGCCGTCATAGGATTCAAGGGCTCGCAGGAATGCCGGCAATTCGCCACGTGGCATCGCCTTGCGCCGCTCTGGCTCGCCCCTGGCCGTGAGGGCACCTTTGAGGTCGGCACTGGGATCGCGCTCGCAACGGCTGGTGATGATGCCGAACCGGAATATCGCACTGACATATTGCTTTACCCGGCGGGCAGTTTCGTGGACACCTCGGGCCTCTATCTTACGAAGCATGTCAAGGATTTCAGGCGCGTTCAGGTCGGCAATGGGGCGCCGGCCGATCGCGGGGAATACATCTGCCTCAAGGCGACTCATAACTCGGTGGGTGTAGGCGTCGACGCAGCCAGTTTTCCAATGCTCATACCATTCGCGCGCTACCGCTTCGAATGTATTAGTCGCAGCAATCTTGGCTGCCAGCGCTTGTTCCCGTTTGACTTGTGACGGGTCGCGGCCACTAGCCAGTGTACGTTTGGCAGCATCCCGTGCCGCTCGCGCTTCCACCAGTTCCAGTGTTGGGTAGGCGCCGAAACTCAACGTGCGGGGCTTGCCGGACCATCTATATGACATGCGCCAGAGTCGCGAACCGTTAGGTTGCACCACCAGATGCAAGCCGCCACCATCGAATAGCTTGTAGGGTTTTGCTTTTGCCTTGGCATTTTTGCATGCAGTGGCGGTAAGCGGCATCGCGTGGGTATCTCCAGGAAGTCGGTCGAACGATACCCATAATTATACCTACATTTCTATCGGATGTCAGCAACCTCCTCGGATGTGATCGGGACGTAAGAGGACACGAAAGCGCTGCAGTACAATGCTAAATTTGAATTTAGTGGATTTCCGTGGACTGATTCGGACGCTAATGGAAGAGGCATATGGTAGCGGGAGAGGGACTCGAACCCCCGACCCCAGGATTATGATTCCCGTGCTCTAACCAGCTGAGCTACCCCGCCAAGGCGCGCGATAGCGCGGCTTCTCGTGCCGCCGTCGCGAACGCGCGGCATATAAGAAGCCGGTCGAGGGCCTGTCAAGCAAACCCGCGGGCGCACGCCAAAGACCTTTCATTCCCGCCAGGTCGTTGCGATTGGATGCTATTTCGGCCGGACATTGGGATCGCCGCCGGGGCTGCCCGGGGGCGGGATCACCGGCATATTGCCGCCATCGGGCGTGGGCGCGCGCATCGCCGGATCGACGCCGGGGGGCGGACACAGCACGCCGTCGGATTTCGCCAGTTTGTCGCCGAGCGGTTCCTGGCTTTGGCCTGTGGTGGCGCCCCTCGGCGCGATGTTTCCCTGCGCCGTTGATTGTGTCGGCGTGCATGCCGTCGCGTGCCCGGGCGCGGGAGGCGTGGTCCGGGCCGGCGGGGTTGCCGGCGTCGGCGGGGCCTGCGCGCTCGCGACGCCGGAGGCTGCCAGCAGCACGCATGAAAGGAACAAGGAGGTTTTCATCGGCATGCACGGAAAACGGCCGGCGCGCCCGGATGTTCCCTCGGAAAGCCTCAGGATTTGCGGTAACGGATCAACGAGAAATGCCCCATCGGCGGCATCGGCCGGCGTTCGGCCAGACTGACGCCGCCATGTTTTTCGGCCCAGTCGACCAGCCGCGCCCAGGGAAATTCCGGCCGCCAGCCAAGCCGCCGGGCGAGCGGCGCGAACGCCAACTCGAAGACGCGGCGCGGGCCGCTTTCGGCGCCGATATGATTGACCAGGATAAGTTCGCCGCCGGGCTTCAGCACGCGGATGAAATCGTCGAGCGTCCGTTCCGGATCGGGCACCGCGGTGATGACATATTGCGCCACCACCGCATCGAAAGACGAATCCGCGAAAGCGAGGTTTTTCGCGTCCATCACCGCGAGCGCCTCGACATTGGAAAGGCCAAGCGCGCGCACCCGGCCCTGCGCCTTGCGCAGCATCGGCTCGGAAATATCGACGCCGCAAAGTTTCGTGGTGCGCGAATAATCCGACAGCGACAGGCCGGTGCCGACGCCGACATCGAGAATCCGGCCGCCGATCCGGTCGGCCTCGGCGATGGTCGACTGGCGGCCGTGATCGAAGACCTTGCCGAATACCAGATCGTAGACCGGCGCCCAGCGCCCATAAGCCTTGGCGACCCCCGCGCGGTCGATATCTGCAGCCATGCCCCGCCCTGAAAATTTTATCCGCGCATCGCCTCGACCAGCGGCCACATGGCACCCGGCGTTGCGTTCTTCGCGGTCGCGCTCTGGATGAATCCACCGCCGAGCACGCGGGCCTGCCCCGAAGCCGCATCGTAGAACGCGCAGGCCTGGCCCGGGGATACCGCCTCTTCGCCCGCGACCAGTTCGACCTCATAGCCGCGCCCGGCCGCACGCAGCCACGCCGGCTGCGGCGCGCGGGTCGACCGTACCCGGACGAAAATCTCCAGCCCCTCGCCGATGGCGCGGTCGAGCGCGCCGTCGCCGATCCAGTTGACGTCGCGCAGCACGATCCGGTCCATCCGCAGGGCCTCGCGCGGCCCGACCACGACGCGGCGGCTTTCGGCGTCGAGCCGCACCACATAAAGCGGTGCACTGGAGGCAATGCCCAGGCCCCGCCTCTGGCCGACGGTGAAATGAACGATGCCCCGATGGCGGCCGATGACGCGACCTTCGAGATCGACGATGTCGCCGGGTTCGATGGCGTTCGGCCGCAGCCGGCCGATGATATCGGTGTAGCGCCCGGTTGGCACGAAGCAGATGTCCTGGCTGTCGTGCTTGTCGGCCACGGCAAGATCGAAACGCCGCGCCAGCTCGCGGGCTTGCGGCTTGGTCATGTCGCCGAGTGGAAAGCGCAGATAATCGAGCTGCTCGCGCGTGGTCGCAAACAGGAAATAGCTTTGGTCGCGGTCGGAATCGGCGGCGCAGAACAGCGCCCGCGAGCCGTCGGCCATGCGGCGCGAGGCGACATAGTGCCCGGTCGCAAGCGCGGCGGCGCCGAGTTCGCGTGCGGTCTTGAGCAGATCACGAAACTTGACCGTGCGGTTGCACTCGATGCACGGCACCGGCGTCTCGCCCGAGACGTAGCTCGCGGCGAAATTGTCGATCACGGATTCGCGGAAGCGATCCTCGTAGTCGAGCACGTAATGCGGGATGCCGATCCGCTCGGCGACGTTGCGCGCATCATGGATGTCCTGCCCGGCGCAGCAGGCGCCCTTGCGGTGGGTGGCCACGCCATGATCATAGAGTTGCAGGGTGATGCCGACGACGTCGTAGCCCTCGGACTTCAACAGCGCGGCCGTCACCGATGAATCGACGCCGCCGGACATGGCGACCACGATCCTGGTGTCCTGCGGACGGCCGTTGAGGTCCAAACTATTGGGCATGGTTACGGTCATCGATGCGATCGCTCCGGCATCCGACGCTTCACGACCGGAAAGCCATTGATGCGATCAGTAAAAGCACATTGCGGTCCAAAAGCCGCCCTTGAAAGCTTGTGAGCCGTTCCGGGCACACGCACACCCGTTCTCTCGGAACGCTGAAAAGCTGCCCTTTAATATAGGCCACCTTCCCCTGAGGCAATCACGCGCGCCTGTTTTGCGCGCTGCAAACGGCAAATCTTGCCGCCGGGCAGAAAAGGGTGGTTCCAGGCCCTTGCACCGTTCAGCGGCGAAAAGCTTAAGCTATTGAAATCCATAGATATTCAGAACCCCTCGGGGTGGCCCGGTCCTTGCTGATCTGTCAGCGAGTTTCATCGTCAGAGGCCGCCCGTGCAAAGCGTCGCGTCAGAAGCAGCCACCAGCATGTCCTTTCCGGGCCCGTCGCCACGGCCTGCGAGGTCATCTTCCGACCCATCGCCGGGCAATACCATGTTCGCGTCCCTGGTCGACAGCAACGCGGCGACCGACGCGAGGAGCGCACCGGCCCAGACCCAGGACCCATCCGCTCCGTCGCGCTGGTCCGACAACACCAACAATTCGACTGCCCCGGACAACAGCCGTTCGCGCGAGGCCGCTTCCACAGGTGGGTCGGCCAACACCGATTCGGTCAACAACAATCAGGACGCCAACGCCGCACCAACTTCCGCGGCCGGTGCCGGCGCGACAACCGACCCGCCATCGCACCCTCGAGGAAAGTCGGCCGGCTCGCAGGCCGACGGCACCAAATCGACCGCCAATTCGTCATCCTCCGATGCTTCTGCTGCAGCCGATCCCGCGAGCGCTGCCACCTCGCCGGACGCAACGCTGATCGCGGCGCCGAACGCGATCGCGGTAGCCATTCCGGTCCCCGTAACATTAACGGCGGTTCCCGCCGCTCCCACCGCTCCGGCAACGTCCGGCCCTGTCACCGCGCCGCTGGCGATCGCGGCGGCTGCGATCGCGGCGAGCCAGTCGGTCACGTCCGGATCGATTGCCGCAGCGCCGGCACAGACCCAGACCGACCCCAACGCCGCCGCCGGGACCGCTGTCGCATTAGCCGCCGCGGCGGTTGACCCGACAACCGCCGCGGCAGCCGTGGCCACGACAGCAAAGACCAGCGGCCAGCCAGCCGCGAGCGCGCCGACGCCCACGCCCGGAACCACAAGCCCGCAGACTGGCGCGGATTTCGCAACCATCGCTGCCATCCCCGCGGCAGTCGCCGCGCCGGCGCCGGCGGCGCCGAAAACCACGCCGCCAAAGGGTCCGGCCGCGGCACAAGCCGCGACCCCGGCATCGGACCATTCGGATACCACGGTCGCCAACGCCAATCCGTTGGCAACGACCGTGCTGCCCGCGGTCGCCAACAAGCAGACCCCGGCAAACAGCCCGGCCGATGCGGCGAGCGCCGATGCTTCCGCCAATTCCTCTTCTCTCGCCGCCGCCGTAACGCCCCACGAGCACTCCGCGGACGCCGCGACCGGGCCTTCGGCAACCGATTTGCCCGATAGCGGTGTGCAGGCGACCGGCGCGATCCAGCCGCAATTGCCGGCCGCGGCAATCGCAGCCGCTCCGGCGGCCTTGACGGCCACGGCCGCCACCTCCGCCGCCGTGCCCTTAAGCGGACTCGCGCTGGAGATCGCGGCCTCGGCGAAGAATGGCAAGAGCAGTTTCGAAATCCGGCTCGATCCGGCCGAACTCGGCCGCATCGATGTCCGCATCGACGTCGACCGCAATGGCCGGATGACGTCGCATTTGACGGTCGAAAAGCCGGAAACGCTGTCGATGCTGCAGCAGGACGCACCGCAACTGCAGCGGGCATTGGATAACGCCGGCTTCAAGACTGGCGACGGCGGGCTGCAATTCAGCCTGCGCGACCAGTCTTCTTCGGGCCAGAACAGCGGCAACGAGAGCGTCCCCAACGCGCAGCGGCTGATCATCACCGACGACGATGCCATCCCTGCGGCGGTCGCCGGGCGGACATATGGCCGGATGCCTGGATCGGGCAGCGGCGTCGACATCAGGGTCTGAGGAGAACGACATGACAGCAGCAACGGCAAACACGGCGAGCCCGATCGTTTCCGGCACGACGCCGCTCCCGGCCTCCTCCTCGTCGAGTTCATCTGCCGGGGCAGCCAGCGCGCTCGCTTCGCAACAGATCGCCGGCAACTTTCAAAGCTTTCTGACCCTGCTGACGACGCAGCTGCAGAACCAGAATCCGCTCGATCCGCTCGACACCAACCAGTTCACCCAGCAGCTGGTCGAATTCGCCGGCGTCCAGCAGCAACTCAACACCAACGACTCGCTGGCGACGCTGGTATCGCTGCAGCAGACCGCGCAATCCACCCAGGCGCTGGGATTCGTCGGCAAGACCGCGGTCGTCAATGGCAGCACCGCGGCGTTGAGCAACAGCTCGGCGACGTGGCAGCTCAGCGTTCCCTCCAATTCGAATGTCGATATCAGCATCGCCAGCAGCACCGGTCAGACCGTGTTCACCGGCAGCTACAGCGTCGCGGCGGGCGACAACCAGCCGTTCACGTGGAACGGTCAGGGCAATGATGGCACCCAGTGGCCCGATGGCAGTTACACCCTGAAAGCGACCGCAAAGGACTCCTCGAACAACACCGTGGCCATCACCACCGCGATCGAGGGCGTGGTCAACTCGGTCGACCTCACCCAGTCGCCGCCACTGCTGTCGATCGGTGGCCAGACCTACACCGTCAGCCAGATCCAGAGCATCGTGAACTGAGCAGCGCCACTTCCGCCGTCCTCGGCGGCTGTCGTCCGGCCCCGACCCGCCACCCGATCCTGACGCCCGGGCGCCGGAGCGGCCGGGATGTCATGGCATTTTCAAGGAGATTCGTATTGAAGCCTTGGGCTTAGGCAAATTTTAAGTCGCGGCGCGTAGGTTATTACCTGTGAGTTCAGTGGTTGAGAGTTTGTGAGTACGCCATGACAGAACCCCATCGCCCGAGGGTAAAATACGTCATCGGGCCTGACGGTAGTCCGTTAACAATTGCGGATTTGCCCGCGCCCGGCACCAAACGGTGGGTTATTCGCCGCAAAGCCGAAGTTGTCGCTGCGGTTCGCGGCGGCCTGCTCTCGCTCGAGGAGGCCTGCAGCCGTTACACCCTGACCGTCGACGAATTCCTGTCCTGGCAATTTTCCATCGACCAGCACGGTCTTGCCGGATTGCGCACCACCCGAATCCAGCAATATCGCCAATAAATCCGCTCCGGAACCAACGGCATTTGACAAAAATCGGCCTCGCTTTGCGCGGCCGGTCTTTTTCATGTTGAAGTTTCGCCGCAGCCCTTAACCCTCGTTAACCATATGGAAACCATCCCATAGGCAATAATTGCCCAGTCGGCTCGTCGGGCCGAATCTTGGGGGCTGGTGGTTTTGCAGAGTCTGTTGGACTTCCTGAAAGGGCTCGGCGCCTCGCGGTTGATGGCGATGGTCGCGGTCACGGCCGCGCTGATCGGCTTTTTCGCCTTTGTCATCATGCGCGTCACCACGCCGCAAATGACCACGCTGTTTACCGACCTCAGCATCGAAGACTCCTCCGCCATCATCAAGGATCTCGACCGCCAGGCGATTCCCTACGAATTGCGCAACGATGGCACCATCATCATGGTGCCCAAGGACAAGGTCACCCGGCTGCGCATGAAGCTCGCCGAGGGCGGCCTGCCCAAGGGCGGCGGCGTCGGCTACGAGATCTTCGACAAATCGGATGCCCTCGGCACCACGAGCTTCGTCCAGAACATCAACCATTTGCGGGCCCTTGAGGGCGAACTTGCCCGTACCATCCGCGCCATCGACCGCATCCAGGCGGCCCGGGTCCATCTGGTGCTGCCCGAGCGGCCGCTGTTCTCGCGCGAGACGCCCGAACCGTCGGCCTCGATCGTCGTCCGCGTCCGCGGCGCGCTCGAACCGCAGCAGATTCGCGCCATCCGCCATCTGGTCGCCTCGGCCGTCAGCGGGCTCAAGCCGCAACGGGTCTCGATCGTCGACGAGACCGGCCAGTTGCTCGCCGATGGCGAAGGCGGTGACAACGAGAGCGTCGTCGGCGACGAGCGCCGTGCCGCTTACGAAAAGCGGATGCGCAACGAAGTCGAGGCGATCGTCTCCTCGGTGGTCGGCGCCGGCCGTGCCCGGGTCCAGCTCTCGGCGGATTTCGACTACAACAAGATCACCCAGACCTCGGACAGTTTCGACCCCGAAGGCCGGGTGCTGCGCTCGAGCCAGACCCGGGAAGAATCCAGCTCGACCATCGACAATAGCGGCCAGGTCACCGTCAACAACGAGCTGCCGGGCAACCAGCGCCCGGACGCCGCGGCGGCGGCGCGCGACCAGAGCAAGAAGACCGAAGAGACCAACAATTACGAGATTTCCCACACCACCAAGACCGAAGTGACCGAAGCCGGCCGGGTCAACCGCATCTCGGTCGCCGTGCTGGTCGACGGCAGCTATTCCAAGAACGAAAAAGGCGAGATGGTCTACCAGGAACGCAGCAAGGAACAGCTCGACCGCATCGCGGCCCTGGTGCGCTCGGCGATCGGCTTCGATCAGAAGCGCGGCGATCATGTCGAGGTCGTCAACCTCAAATTCGCGGAGTCGCCGGCGGCGGCTCCGATCGCCGAACCGACGGGGCTGCTTGGCATGCTGCAATTCACCAAGGACGACGTGATGTACGTCATCGAGCTCGGCGTGATGATGCTGCTCAGTCTGGTGGTGCTGTTCATGGTGGTCCGGCCGCTGGTCAGGCGCATCCTCGCCTCCGAGATGATTCCGGCGCTGACCGGCGCGGATCAGGTGCCGGTGCTGACCGACGGCAGCGCCGCGGCCGCGACCGGCCAGAGTCTGGTACCCGGGCCGAACGCCGCCTCGCAGATGATCGACGTCGCCCAGGTTCAGGGCCAGGTGCACGCCCAGACGGTGCATCGCGTCGGCGAACTGGCCGAGCGCAACCCGAACGAAACCGCTTCGATCGTTCGTCAATGGCTCACGGAACCGGCGTGATCTGACATGGCCCTGCCGCAAACCAGCAACGCCAACGACATCAGCACCGTGATCGCCACGCTGGCGAGCCGTCAGGGCAATCGTCCCAAGGGCCCGCCGATCAAGGGCCCGAAGCGTGCCGCGATCCTGATGCTCGCGCTCGGGGAACAATATGGCGGCAAGGTCTGGTCGTTGCTCGACGATGACGAGGTCCGCGAGCTGTCGATGGTGATGTCGACGCTCGGCACGGTCGAGGCCGACGTGGTGGAAGACCTGCTGCTCGAATTCGTGTCGCGGATGTCGGCGTCCGGCGCACTGATGGGAACGTTCGACGGCACCGAACGGCTGTTGCAGCAGTATCTGCCGCCCGAACGCGTGTCCGGCATCATGGACGAAATTCGTGGACCGGCCGGCCGCAACATGTGGGAGAAACTCTCCAACGTGCAGGAAGAGGTGCTCGCCAACTATCTCAAGAACGAATATCCGCAGACCATCGCGGTGGTGCTGTCGAAGCTGAAGCCGGAGCACGCCGCCCGCGTGCTGGCGATCCTGCCCGAGGACATGGCGCTCGACGTGGTCGGCCGCATGCTGCGAATGGAGGCGGTGCAGAAGGAGGTGATCGAGCGCGTCGAACAGACGCTTCGCGTCGAGTTCATGTCAAACCTGTCGCAGACCCGCCGGCGCGACGCCCACGAGGTGATGGCCGAGATCTTCAACAATTTCGACCGCCAGACCGAAACCCGGTTCATCACTTCGCTGGAAGAGGAAAACCGCGAGTCCGCCGAGCGGATCAAGGCGCTGATGTTCACCTTCGACGACCTCGTCAAGCTGGATGCCGGGTCGGCGCAGACGCTGATGCGCAATGTCGACAAGGACAAGCTCGGCATCGCGCTGAAGAGCGCCAACGAGGAAGTCCGCGCCTTCTTCCTCGGCAACATGTCTTCCCGCGCCGGCAAGATGCTGCTCGACGACATGGCCGCGCTGGGGCCGGTGCGGCTGCGCGACGTCGACGAGGCGCAGGCGCTGCTGGTCAATCTGGCCAAGGATCTCGCCGCCAAGGGTGAAATCGTGCTGTCGAAAAACCGCGCCGACGACGAGCTGGTGTACTGATGGCCGCACCCGCAAAATTCCTGTTCGACATGGACTTCTCGGCACCGGACAAGACCCGCGAGCGCCCGGCCACGCCGGCCGAGGTCGCGCAGAAAATGGCGGTCGCCGAGGCCCGCGGCTATCGCGACGGCTTCGACGCCGGCCAGCGCGAGGCCAAGGCGGAAAGCGACCGCCGCGCCGCGCTCGCGCTCGAGGAGATCGGGATCGGCATCGAGGCCATCGCCAGGCGCTTTTCCGGCATCGAGACCCGCATGGAAACCGAGGCCGTCGACGTCGCGGTCGAGGTCGCGCGCAAGCTGTGCAGCGAACTGATTGCCGCCGAGCCACTCGGCGCGATCACCGGGCTCGTCAGCGATTGTTTCTCGCACCTCGTCTCGACACCGCATCTGGTGGTGCGGATCAACGACGCGCTCTACGAGGCCGCGTGCGAGCAGATCGAGCGGCTGGCGAAGCGAAGCGGTTTCGAGGGCCGTCTGGTGATCCTGGCAGAACCGGAAATCGTCACCGGCGATTGCAGGATCGAGTGGGCCGACGGCGGCGTGGTGCTGGAGCGTGCGGCGATCGAAGCCAAGATCAACGAACTTGTCGGGCGCTACGTGGCGTCCCGCGGTCAGGCCGAATCCCGGCCATGAGGATTGAACCATGAGTGACACCGACGCACAGGTCCCGCTTCCGGATCTCAACGCCGCCGATGCTCCGGGGGGCGACGACATCGCCTATCACGAGGACGAGAACGCCTCGCGCATTGCCGCCGATCTGGAGGCGGTGTTCGACGTCCCGGTGCAGGTCTCGGCGGTGCTCGGCCGCTCCAAGATGGATGTCGGCGAGTTGCTGAAGCTCGGGCCCGGAACCGTGCTCGAGCTCGATCGCCGGGTCGGCGAGTCCATCGACATCTATGTCAACAACCGCCTGGTGGCGCGTGGCGAGGTGGTGCTGGTGGAAGACAAGCTTGGCGTGACCATGACGGAAATCATCAAGGCGGAACGCGGCTGAACCTCCAGCGAAACGGCGCGCGACCGGCACGAACAGACGAACAGGAGATTACCATGCGGCTTCTCATCGTTGGCACCCTGAAGGGCCAGCTCACGACCGCCACCAAGATCGCCATGGACAATGGCGCTTCCGTCACGCATGCGCAGGACCACGAGCAGGCGATGCGCGTCTTGCGCGGCGGCAAGGGCGCGGACCTGTTGCTGGTCGACGTCGGCCTCGACATCCGCGACCTGGTGATGCGGCTCGAGGCGGAACACATTCACGTGCCGATCGTCGCCTGCGGCATCTCCAACGACGCCCGCGCCGCGGTAGCGGCGATCCACGCCGGCGCCAAGGAATACATCCCGCTGCCGCCCGACCCGGAACTGATCGCCGCGGTGCTGGCCGCCGTCGCCAATGATTCGCGCGACATGGTCTACCGCGACGAGGCGATGGCCAGGGTGATCAAGCTCGCACAGCAGATCGCGGGCTCCGACGCCTCGGTGATGATCACCGGCGAATCCGGCACCGGCAAGGAGGTGCTGGCGCGCTACGTCCACACCCGCTCCGGCCGCGCCAGGAAGCCGTTCATCAGCATCAACTGCGCGGCGATACCCGAACACCTGCTGGAATCCGAATTGTTCGGCCATGAGAAGGGCGCGTTCACCGGCGCTGTGGCGCGGCGGATCGGCAAATTCGAGGAAGCCACCGGCGGCACCCTGCTGCTCGACGAAATTTCCGAAATGGAAGTCCGGCTGCAGTCGAAGCTGCTGCGCGCGATCCAGGAGCGCGTCATCGACCGCGTCGGCGGCACCCGTCCGGTTCCGGTCGATATCCGCATCATCGCGACCTCGAACCGCAACCTCGCCGACGCCGTGCGCGAAGGCACTTTCCGCGAGGATCTGCTGTTCCGGCTCAATGTCGTCAACCTGAAGATTCCTCCGTTGCGCGAACGGCCGGCGGATATTCTCGAACTCGCGCAGCACTTCGCCAAGAAATATGCCGAAGCCAATGGCGTGCCGCTGCGGCCGATTTCCGCCGAGGCGCGCCGGGTGCTGACGTCGAACCGCTGGCCGGGCAACGTCCGCGAGCTGGAAAACACCATCCATCGTTCGGTGCTGATGGCGCAGGGCGACGAGATCGGCGTCGAAGCCATCCTGACCCCGGACGGCGACCGTCTCGATCTTGCCAGAACCGCGCCGGCGGTAGCGCATGCCACCTTCGCCGCCGAGCAGGTCACCCGGGCGCTGGTCGGGCGCACGGTGGCGGACGTCGAGCGCGATCTCATTCTGGAAACGCTGAAACATTGTCTCGGCAACCGCACCCATGCCGCCAACATTCTCGGCATCTCGATCCGCACGCTGCGCAACAAGCTCAACGAATATGCCGATGGCGGGCTGCCGATCACGCCGGCCGGCGCCGGCGAATACCACCGCGTCACCGCCACGGCGTGAGCGAGCGTTAGTCAAGGTAATCCGCAGCTGTCATTCCGGGATGCGCCTCTTGGCGCCGGCCCGGAATCCATAACCACGATCGGGAGTATGGATTCCGGGCTCGCGCCTGACGGCGCGCCCCGGAATGACGGAGGTCACCCGTCGAAATCGTCGCCCGCCGCCGAATAATTCGGCGCGTCCGGCTTGCGGAAGATGTGGATCGGATCGCCCGGTTCGAAATTGCGGCCGGTGAAGGCCACATAGGCGTAGAGCGCGAGGTAGCCGATCGCGACGGCGCCGATCGCGTAGAAGATCCAGATCGCGATCCGTTTCATCGAATGCCCAACGGCACGCCGGCAAGCGCGGCTATCACGCCGGCAAAGCCTGCGGGCGCGGCGGCGGATTGCCAAGGTTCACCGCCAGCTTGCCGTAGCGATCGGTGAAGGCCTCGGTGTCGATCTCCTCGAGTTGGATCGCCCCGCTCATCACCCCCACCTTCCACGCCTCGTGCTCGGGATCGTCGCGGAATTCCGGCATCACGTCGCGGGCGAACAATTCGAGCGATTCGCAGATATGTTCGTGGCTGTTCTTGCCGGCCTGGTTGAGCAGGATCACCTGGTCGATATGCGAGCTGCGGAAACGCCGCAGTTTCCGGGCGATGGTCTCGGGCGATCCGATCAGGCCGCTGCGCAGCGCCGCTTCCTGGGCCTGCGGATTCTCGCGCTTCCACTTGTTGTACTCCTCCCACATGTTGACGGTGCCCGGCGCGGGGCGTTTCCGGTTCTGCGACGCGCCGTAGAAGCGCAACGCGAACTGGAAGAAGGTGGCGCCGTCGGCGCGCGCTCTCGCCTCCTCGTCGGTTTTCGCGCACATGAAAAACGAAACCAGCGCCATGTTCGGGTTGATCTCGTAGTCCGCGAGCTTGGTCAGCCGCTTGGTGATGGCGTTGTAATAGGCGTGCACCCAGGCATGCGCCGCGTCGGCGCTGACAAACTGGAAGCCGAGCGCGCCGAAACCGTGCCGGCCGGCGCGCTCGATGGTTGGAAGCTGCGAGCACGCCATCCACAGTGGCGGATGCGGCTTCTGCACCGGCTTCGGCACGACGTTGCGCAGGGGAATATCGAAATATCTGCCGTGATGCTCGCTGCCGCCGTCCCTGAACATCGGGAAAATGGCACGGACGGCTTCCTCGAACACTTCCTTCTTGGTTTCCATGTCGCGGCCGAACGGCGTCAGTTCGGTGATCGAGGCGCTTTCGCCCATCCCGAATTCACAGCGGCCATTGCTGAGCAGATCGAGCACCGCGACGCGCTCGGCGACCCGTGCGGGATGATTGGTGGTGAGCTGGAAGATGCCGTGGCCGAGCCGGATGTTTCGGGTGCGCTGGCTGGCGGCAGCGAGGAACGATTCCGGCGACGGCGAATGCGAATATTCTTCCAGAAAATGATGCTCGACCACCCAGGCGTGGTCGTAACCACAACGATCCGCTGTCTCCAGCTGCGTCAGCGCGTCCTGGTAGAGCTTGAGTTCGCCGCCGGCCTGCCACGGGCGCGGCAATTGCAACTCATAGAAAATGCCGAACTTCATCGCGTCGCTCCCGCCGCCGGTTTGTCGTCTCGCGCAGTGTAGGCTCGGGGCAAGCCGAGTCCAGTCTCGGGCCAATTCCGCCGGGCGGAAGACGGCTTGTGCTGGGCGCACGAATGGTTAGTTTTGCCACTGCCGAGTCGCGGCCGCTATCGCTAGTCCGGGCTATTTCGTCGAGACCCCATGACCACCTTTACGCCGCATCAGGATTCCGCGCTGAAGGCTGTTGCCGACTGGCTCAAGGCGAAGCCCGGCCGGAACGGTACGCCGCCGATCTTCCGGCTGTTCGGCTACGCCGGAACCGGCAAGACCACGCTGGCGCGACACATCTCCGACGGCGTCGATGGCGAAGTGAAATTCGCGGCCTTCACCGGCAAGGCCGCGCTGGTGATGCGCAACAAGGGCTGCGACAACGCCTCGACGATCCACTCGCTGATCTACCGCGCCCGCGAATCCGGCGTCGAGCAGCCGAGTTTTGAATTGTGGGACGGCGCGCCGGCATCCAAGGCAAAACTGATCGTGATCGACGAATGCTCGATGGTAGACGCCGAACTCGGCCGCGACCTGATGTCGTTCGAATGCCCGCTGCTGGTGCTCGGCGATCCCGCGCAACTGCCGCCGATCCAGGGCGGCGGCTTTTTCACCGATTGCGAGCCCGACGCGATGCTGACCGAAGTGCACCGACAGGCGCAGAACGACCCGATCGTGCGGATGTCGATGGATATCCGCGAGGGCCGCGAGCTGGAGCTCGGCCGCTACGGCGAAAGCGAGATCGTATCGCGCAACGAACTCGATCCGGACCGGGTGATGAGCGCCGACCAGGTGCTGGTCGGGCGCAACAATACCCGCCGCGCCTACAATATGCGGGTGCGGCAAAAGCAGAATATCGAGGATCCGTTGCCGGTCGCCGGCGACAAGCTGGTCTGTCTGCGCAACAACCGCAAGAAGGGCCTGTTTAACGGCGGGCTGTGGCGGGTGAAGTCGCGTGCGCAGTCGAAATCGAAGATTATCACCATGCGCCTGTCGCCCGACGAGGATCTGGGCCACAAGGTGACAAAAGTCTCGGTGCGCGGCGATTGCTTCGGCGGCGCGATCGAGACCATCCCCTGGGAGCAGCGCAAGCCGTATGACGAGTTCGATTACGGCTACGTGCTCACCGTGCACAAGTCGCAGGGATCGCAGTGGGACGACGTGGTCCTGTTTGACGAGAGCTTTGCCTTTCAGGACAGCCGCGCCCGGTGGCTCTACACCGGCATCACCCGCGCCGCGAAGCGGCTGAGTGTGGTGGTGTAGTTGTCAATCTGCTCCCCTAAGCATTTTCCAGCTGGGTCGAATCATGACCGCGCATCCAGGATGGCCTCGTGGTTCGAGACGCGTGGCGTTGCCACGCTCCTCACCATGAGGGTCGAAGACCTTATCCTGAGGAGCGCGCTTGCGCGCGTCTCGAAGGATGAAGCCGCGGTGCTGTAAAATGGTCTTGACCGGCCTTGGTGTCGAGTTCCGAATCGCTAACGCCTTGGACAGGCGTGGATTTATTCACGAACTCGTGTGCGCCGCATGGTAACGGCGGCCGTCTCGCTGCGTATCTCGAAAGTACCGGGCCGAGCTACGACCATTGCGAACCGCGGCTTGCGCCCTACACTGCCGCCAAATCCGGTCACCTTCGCTCATCGAGAGGAACCCGCCATGTCCCGCAGCCAATTCAGCCGCTTTTCCCTGTGCGCCGCCGCGCTTGGCGCGCTGGCGATGGCCGCCTTCGCCGTCGCGCCGTTGCGGGCGGCGGAAGACGCCGTGATCGTTCCCCCGCCTGCCGTCGACGTTCCGCCGTCCGACGGCATCCAGACTGCCGTCGTCGCCGGCGGCTGCTTCTGGGGCGTGCAGGGCGTGTTTCAGCACACCGCCGGCGTCGTCAACGCGGTGTCAGGCTACGCCGGCGGCGGCAAGGCCACCGCGCAGTACGAAACCGTCAGCACCGGCACCACCGGCCATGCCGAGTCGGTGCAGATCAAATACGATCCGAAGCAGATCAGCTATGGCAAGATCCTGCAGATCTTCTTTTCGGTGGTGCACGATCCGACGCAACTGAACCGCCAGGGCCCGGACAGCGGCACGCAATATCGTTCGGCCATCTTCACCACGTCGGACGAGCAGAAGAAGGTTGCGGATGCCTATATCGCGCAACTCACCGCCGCCAAGGTCTACAAGAAGCCGATCGTGACCAGGGTCGGGCCGCTCGAAGGGTTTTATCCGGCCGAGGCCTATCATCAGGATTACCTGACGCTGCATCCGAACCAGCCCTATATTGCCTATAACGACATTCCGAAGGTGGAGAACCTGAAGAAGATCTTCGCGCAGAACTACGTCGAGAAGCCGACGCTGGTGAGCAGCGCAAAGGTCACCAACTGACGGGATGCCCAGTCACGTTCCAGTCACTGTAGAGGAGGCGTAATGGCGGATACCAAGACGATGACCGGCAAGGTCGAGAGGACCGAGGTCGAATGGCGCAAGGATCTGACGCCGACGCAATACGCGGTGCTGCGCGAAAAGGCGACCGAGCGGCCGTTCTCCGGCGAATACGAGCATGAACAGACGCCCGGTACCTATGTCTGCGCCGGCTGCGGCCAAGCGCTGTTCGAATCCGACGCCAAATTCGATTCCGGCTGCGGCTGGCCGAGCTTCACCGGACCTGCGGTGGACAGCCATGTCGACGAGGAGCGCGACATCAGCCACGGCATGATCAGGACCGAGGTGCTGTGCTCGAAGTGCAGCGGTCATCTCGGACATGTGTTCGAGGATGGGCCCGGTCCTACCGGGCTGCGCTACTGCATCAACTCGGCGGCATTGAAGCTGCAGTCCAAATAAGAGCGTTTGGTTCCTTCGCTGGAACCGGCGATTGCGATATGCTCTGGTCCTGACGGCGGCGCGGCGGGTGTCCATCCGGCGGCCGCCCGTTTTGGGGAGGGTGCCATGTCGCTCGGAATGATACTCATCATCATCCTGATCATTTTCCTGCTCGGCGGCTTCAGCGGCCGGTTCGGCGGTTACGGCTACGGCATGGGCCACTCCGGAATGGGCCTTGGCGGCGTGGTCCTGATCGTGCTCATCGTCTTACTGCTGCTGGGCAAGCTTTGATCCAGGCAACCCGTTGAAATAACGGCTGTTATTCTCTTTCCGGGAGCTGCGGACGGAGATTCATCATCCGGCCGGTGAGGAGTCGCATTTCTGTCAAACGAGCCTATATTAAAGACTGTCCTGAAATGACGTGCCGGTGCGCCTCCGCTTGAAGGGTCCGCACGATCCGTTCGCGATCTCGGTCGCGCTGTTGCCCAAAAACGATAAAGGTCACTGACAATGGCTTCCTTCAGCTACAACACCGCCGCCGAATTGTTTCCCGCCGCGATCCGCAAGAAAAAGCGCGCAGGCTTCGCGTATCGGCGATTTGGCACCGCGGCCGAAGCCGTGCGCTTCGCGATCGAGGAATTGCCGGCGGATTCACTGAACGGCGCCTATCTCCAGGTCGAGGAAGCCCGCTTCGACCAGAGCGGCATCCGCTCGCTCTATGAGAGCCAGGATTTTCCGCTGCCGCGCCGGCCGCGCGCGCCCGAACCGGCACCGGCCAGCAGCGACAACACCAAGGCCGACGCCGCGTAATTCTCTAGCGCGGCTGCCGCTCCATCCAGTGCCGCAGCAGCCGCATATTGCGGATGTTGGCGCGGAACAGCACGTCGAAGGCGTCTCCCGCGACCGGAATCATCCCGACCGTGCCTTCCAGCGCGACGTTGGCGAGCATCCGCGCCGTGACATGCCAGGGCGCGCCGAGCGAGCGCGCCTCGCGCACCAGCCACAGCGAGAACGCCGACGCAATGAGATCGCCGACCACCGGGACCAGCCGGATGATGCCGTCGATGCCATAGCGGATGTTAGTGCCGGGCAACACGAAGGCGATGTCCAGCAATTTCGCCAGCGCATCAAGCCGCGCCAGCCGCTGTTCGCGGCTGAGGTTGCCGAACGGGTTGGCGCTGGAATGACCGAAATCGAAGCGAAAGCCGTGAGGTCCCCTGCCCAGCGATTCAGGCGGGATCTCGCGCCCCTCCTGATCGATGATCGGGCCACGCGCCTGCGGACCGCCAAACGCCGCCGCGGCGCTCCGCGGGCCGCCGTACCGGGAACGTGCGGTGTTGCGGGAAAAGATTTCGTCGTTCGACATCGCCATCAGATGGTAACGCCCGAGGCGAACGCAAGTTGCGTCAAGCGGCGGGGACGCGCTCGTCGATCGCCTCATGCGCCAGCCAGGACGAGATCGCCGCCGGCACGAAGCCGACCAGGCCGTACAGGATGAACTGGGTGGCGCCGGTGTCCGCTCCCCGCGAGCCGTAGAGAAACTCCGCCGCGAAAAACGCAATCGCGCCGACGCCGAGCATCCGGACCACCGGGCTTATTCGTTTGACATGGAAGAAAATGTCATCCACCGCGGCGATCATCAGTACCGGCAGGATACCGAACAGATAGCTGTATTGAAGCGTCTTGAGAAACACCACGAACAGCTTCGCCAGATCCGAGGGGCTGGGCCGATCCAGATATCCCGACATCACGGTGGTCGCTATCAGGAGAAAGAACCCGCCGATGAACGGCCCCAGCGCCGCGAAAATCAAGTAGCGTTTCATACCTCACCTCGCGCCTTTTGCCGCCGGTATAGCATTTTTGTTTTGGGCGCGAACCACAGAAATCTGCTTTCGCTGGGTCGCACTCTCGAGTGCGCAAGGAAACAGCCACCCCCGGCTGTCGCATCCCCCGACCCACGACAACAAGCCTCCTGACAACATCCTTGGGCTCGGAGCAAGAACAGACTGCAAGAATACTTATCGTCTGTGGACTCATCGTCTTCACGAATAAAACTCTTGACCGTGAAAAGCATAGACCGACTCAAGTTTGGCAAGATGGTTCGTAGACTTCGCCTTGAGAGAGGCTGGACGCAAGAAGACTTGGCCGAACGAGCGAAATTGCACCCCACATATATTGGAGGAATCGAAAGAGGCGAACGGAATGTCGGCCTCGACAACATCGTTCGCATCGCTCGCGCGCTAGGCGAAACCCCCGCTGCGCTATTTGGGGGCGTTCAGAAATGAGAGCCGACCCAAGGTTTCTTTCAAGATCCCCACGTTTTTGGGCGCATGCAAAATATATATCAGAGAAGCTCAAATACAGTGACCGCAACAAGCAATTGCGTGCCTATGAGGCTGTTCAAGTCGTCGCTGCTTTGCGCGACCGTAACCTAACACCGGATAACGACCTAATCAAAGATGTGCTTGAATACCTGAACTGGCGCGCTGCCAAATTGAATACGGACATTTCTCCTCTTTTCATGAATCGGGAGGAAGCAGCTAAAGCTTTCGAACAGACAAGAAAAAGACTTCGGCCTACCAAATCGCATTCGATGAACAAACAAAAGGGAGAAAAACATCACCCTTCCTATTTATCTAGCATTGTCGGAATGATCGCAGAAAGTGTCGTCGGCCCAGAGGGATTCGTCGATGACACGCAAAATCTTACCATCCTAACTTGGGATGGCAATCTGGAAGAGATATTCTCCCGCCGCTTCGACGGGGCGCTACCAAGCACCGAGAATCCGAAAGCGGTCTGGGAAATCAAAGAATATTATGGAACAACGACGTTCGGAAGCCGGGTATCCGGTGGCGTGTATGAAACGTTGCTGGACGGATATGAAGTGGAGGGTGTTCGTTCTCGCCACAAGAAAAATATTCAACATTACCTTTTTATCGATGACCGCTTTACGTGGTGGGGAAAAGGCCGATCATATCTTTGTCGAATGGTCGATATGCTTCACACCGGACACGTTGACGAGATTTTTTTTGGGCGCGAAGTTCTAACGGATTGGGAGCCGCGGCTTCGAACGCTAATTAAGGATTGATCCGTTTGCGGCAATCGAGGAAGCATCGCCCTTAAGTTTGTGATACATCTTCTTCCAATCCCGGGGAGGCAGAAGGCAAATGTTGTCCGTGCGAACAAACGCACACTTCTTTTCCGTTCGATTATTCTTGCAAATGTTAGGACTAGAATGGCGACAACCTACCGTTTGCAACTCTGTCTCGTTGATGTCCAACGGTCTCCATTGATCTAACTTCAACGTCGGCTCCATAAGTCAAACTTTGAACCCTATTTTTAAAGCACGCATTTCATCGACGATAGCGTCGATTTGGTTCTCAAAGCCTCCTGTCGACTGCCCGGCGAGAGCCGCCTGATGCGCTGCCTGCGACAAAGCCGCTAATCGACGATGGCACTCCTTTGCTGGCGAATAGAGACCCAAGCCAACGTAATCCAAAATATGCGTTGATGCATCGGTACCCAGGTATTTTTGAAGAGTTGTTGAAACGAAATTTGAAGAAAGAAACGCGCAAATGTAGTGCGCTTCGACTATATCGTTTGAGGAGATTAGAATTACCTTTTGGTCGGGAATTGTAACGGCTCGGTCCCGGTCGTCGATAACTGCTACTCTCAAACGACCTTGGAATCCGGTGTGCTGCCAAACAACTTTGATGGGACTAAAGGTATAAGGACCAATTCGATACACCTCATAAAAAGGCCCGACGCCACCCCACCTATGATATTCTTTTCTAGCAAGAAGCTCGCCTTTAAACCGACAAGCAAATTCGTAAGCGTTTGGATATTGCTCTTTCACCTTCGCCTCATCCATTGCCTTCTTCGGACGATCTGGAGAGTAAAATAAAAGAAGATGTTTGGAAGGCTGGGCCTTCCATCGAACCACGTCTAAACCGACAATCATCGGATGAACAACTGCTTCCTCTGCCCATCCACCGCGGACTTCGCTGCGAGCCTTTTTCGCTACACCGACATTTTCAACCTGGAGCAACGATTGATTTTTTGCCAGCACGTTAAGCCAAAGAATGGTATTTGCTCCACCAGTATTGACCCCACCTCGCGCTTGATACTCACTTTTTCCAATCCCCGAAAGCGACGTGGTGTCCCCCTTTGGGAAAGCGACAATCGGTGAAGTCGAATCATCTTTATCGATAGGCTGGCAAAGCTGCTCAACGCCTGAAATGTCGTCACGTGCGCGGCTGCCGCCCCATTGGATGTAAGATGTAGGAAAGACTGATTTCTTGTCTACTTGAAAAAGCGCAACCGCTGTTCTATTTGCGGCGTCTCCAAACACTTTTATCTCAGAAAAATCGTCGAGAGCTAACAGCCCGTACCGCCGACCTTCTGCGGTACAAAAACGCCTAAATCCGGCGCCAGCATGTCGGCTTTGAAAAAGAGACAAAGGCAGGACAAAGCTCATCATAGCATTCGGCGCGGCATGGCGTTGGGCTGCTCGATAAACAAAGAGCGTAGACAAATCTGTTTTGCCCGCCGCGACTTTTGCTCGCCACCCTTTTTGGGTAATCAGCGTAGACGACGACCACTGCACGGCTAGCTTGTCACGATACTGACGTCTCAGGGCGTCCCAAGTCATCCATGGTGGATTTCCAACTATGAGGTCCGCCTGAAAACTTTGAACTGTTGAAAAGCAGTCTTCGAGATACCGGAATAAGGCATTGGCGAATATTGAGGCTGCTCGATCTCTCAGATTGAACTTCTCGCAAACACTAGAAATAGAGGAATACCATTCCTGACCTTTCTCGAAGGTTTCGCCGAACACGACCTTCCGGAATTTTATATTTGACTTGAATAAAGGCCCGGACGTTTGCGCTTCGATAGGATCGAAAATTGTGTCCGCAAGTAGAACCACGCATTCAATAGTGCGATTGGATTTTGCTTGGCGTCGTCTGGCGACGGCTAAATTCGCCTGACAAAATTCCACTGCCAATGGATTGATGTCGGCTGCTATTACTTTGATTGGGTGAGACGCTCTCTGTCCACCCGTTCGCTCGATGTAATGCGCTAAAAACCCCCCCGATCCAGCAGCAGGATCGAAGACGACCGCTGGTTTGTCGCTTGATAAAGTCTCAATCGAGGATAGCGAATGGTCTATCAACCAGCTGGGCGTATAATATTCCCCAGTGAGATGCCTCAGTGCAGGCGGAAAAATTTCTTGATACATATAGCTCAGGAAATTGGACAACTCCTGCGCAGTCGTGTTCGGACCGATATTTCCTAATGCAACGATTCTGACGATTTCATTTTTAATGGGCACCAAGGCTTCGGTAGGAAGTACATTAAGCCAATCAAAGAATCCTGGACGTGCGATATCGTCAAGGTCAAATCCCGCTTTTTCCAAAATTGCGGCAAGCAACATTTTGCAATAAGCTTGCAGAAAGAACAGACGCTGGCCATCGCCCGGAACAGCGTACCGTTCGAGCAATAGATCAGCCGTATCTAAATCAAAATATCTTGTACAATGTTGCTCCCAAAGAAAGTACCAAGCTTCATTTGAAGGGTCCGCCCTAAAGAGCTCCGCTAAAGCGCCGATGCTGTTACGGGCAGCCGCGCTTTCGAGTCCAATACTCGACAGCGTCAGTTCCCAAGAACTCAGCTTAGCGATTCTGGAAGGGGCGAACGATCTAGGACTGACAATAGGTGATTTCTTCTTAATTGGCTCATTCATTTGGTGTCCAACTAGGATCTCTGGAATCATTGTGCATGCGGTCGTACCGTTGCTAGCATTCTTAACAGAGACACCAAACGACAAGCCTCGCAAAACCTGAACTTCTCTTGTTGATGGATTGAGAGTACCAGCCTCGTAGGCGGCTAGGCGTTCGAATGAAATATTGAATAGCTCTCGGGCCTCCTTGACGGTGAGGCCGGCGCTTGATCGAAGGTCAGAGAATTTCATCATCCGCCCTACGTCTGAAGGATCACGCTGAAATCGTATGTTCCCCTTCTGTTCATGTCAAGGAAACCCTCAGGACGCCCCTTACTCGCCCCACGCCGCAAACGCGTCGTTGAAGGCCCGCTCGCCCGGCGGCCCCTTTTCGATGGCGATGATGGCACGGCGCTGGTTGACATAGACCAGCGGCACGTCGAACCACGAGCGCTCCTTGAGGAGCTGGATGTTGCGGGAGCGGTCGGCCTCGACGTTGGACAGCCCGACCAGGAAGAAGCCGTCGGTGACCTTGACCGCAAGGCCTGCCAGCGGCGTGCCGCGCGCCTGTTCGTTGGATTTCATCAGAATGCCCGGCACGTTGGCGACCCCGCCGCCATCGAAATCCGGCGGCAGGATGAAGGTC
>Ga0208586_1000141_pt1 | contig 28674 bp, 24 predicted proteins | sample NGESurshal072012_6_FD_184471 | JGI IMG/M metagenome (GOLD analysis project Ga0208586, IMG submission 184471) | Arctic peat soil microbial communities from Barrow, Alaska - NGEE Surface sample 53-3 shallow-072012 (SPAdes) | ecosystem: Environmental > Terrestrial > Soil > Wetlands > Peat ... | reverse complement strand
CTCACACATCTTGGCCAGCCTGTCCGCAGATCCCGCGGGAAGAACCAGGGGCCTTCGACTCATGCGATCCTGCAATACACGTTGGGTGGCCTGCCACAGGTCTACCTCGTGTAGCGATGCGGACGATTCACCGGAGCGCCACATTTGGTAGAGACTCGTCACCCTGTGCGTATCGCGCACGGGCGCAAATGAGACTGCACGCATCAGAAAGTCCCAGTCCTCAAGCACGGGTAGGTCTTCGTCGAATCGCAGTCCAACTGCCTCTATCAGGCTACGCGGCACGGCGAACGTGCAAATCGGAGTTTCGTTTTGCCAGAAGTGACGCAGCAAGTCGAAGTCGAGTTTGTAGCGAAACTGAAGCGAGGAGTGCACAACGTACGGATGACAATGAGAATCCTCCTCGGGCTTCGAGACTTCGCGCACCGCGACGCTGGAACGGATCACCGCGCCGTCGCCTGTCGCCGCATCGAGGAATGACTCCACCCAGTCGGCCATCACTAGATCGTCATCGTCAAGGAATGCAACATACTCCGCTTTGAGACGCGCCAGCGCAGCGTTTAGTGGCCGCCCTCGCCGGCCGCCGTTGACATGCACAACCTTGACTCGTGCGGAGAACATGGGACTAAAATCCGCGACAAGGTCCTGTACCTCGCCTACGACAGGTTCTTCTTCGTCACAATGAACCATCAGAAGCACTTCAAAACTGTCCGTCGTCTGCGCTGCGAGACATGTGAGCGCGTCGCGTAGGCGCGACGCGCGCTTGCCCTGTGTGCGCACGACCACCGCGAGTGAGTTGAGGGCTAAGTCGCCTTGCCCGTCAACGGTCGGTGGCGCGGCTTGAAGATCACAGGGAATAAACGCCCTGATGAACTGATTCGTCTCGCCGTGAGAATCGGCAGCATCTCGCCAGCTTCGGAGCGCTTGCGCAACTGGCGAGGTCCACGAGAGCGCCGGATGTTCCGCTGGAAAATGTTGATCACTGGCATGCAGCTTGAAATCGTTCGCATCGAGCTCCAGCAGCCCACAAGCCCGCGTCTCCGATCGCAGGCGCTCGGCAGTGAAGAATTGGGTGTGAGTCGAGTCGAGCAAGCCGGTTCGCGTGTAATCCCACCGCCCAAAAACAAGCTTGGCTCCGAGGTCAACGTGGGCAACGTTGGGGACACTTATGAGAAGCGGCGGGCGACCTACGAGATCCAACCCCGCCCGAACGGCCGCGAGAAAAGGTTGCGTTTGCGGGATATGCTCAATCACGTCGACCAGCAGAACCGCTGCGACCCGCCGCTCACCTGCCAGTTCCGGCATTCGCTGCGCCAACTCGTCTGTTTGGAGAAGATCCAACTCCTGGCCCTCTAGTCCCCGTTTTTCGAGCTCCTGCAGGGCAACGGGATCGATATCCACGCCTGTGTACTCGTAGCCGAGGTCGAGCAGCGGCTTGGCGAGAGAGCCGACGCCACAGCCGAGGTCAATCACAAGCCCCGGCTCTGGAGAAAGCCGCTTGACAAGTTCCACGACTCGCCCATAGGAACTTTCCCAGGCAAAGGAGAAGTCATAGCGGGGCGTAGTCAACTTCTCAGAAGCGGTGGACCGCATACTCACCGTCGACGAATTGCGCCACTTCCTCCGCACCCTCTTCCGGGGTCGGGATGCGCCCGCTGGCCGCTCGTGAACGAAACTCGGCGAGAGCAGCGAGCTGAACCTCCGATTGTCCAGCCTCGATAGATGCGATCGTCTCGTCTACGATGTCCGGACGAGACCAGCGTGTCGCAAGCATCAGCCGCCCCAGCGCCGAATGATATAGCTCGTAGTCCGGCGCAGGCCAGGCTGCATCTGGAGTCGGGCGCTTGTCATGGAAGACGACTGCGTGAGGCTCGATCACCACCTGATAGCCCAACTTGCGTGCTCGCCAGGAGAAGTCCACGTCATCGCAGTGCAAGAAGAAGTGTTCGCTGTCGAAGCCGCCGAGCTGCTCGAACAACGACCGGCGAACAATCACACAGCATGTGCTGGCCCAGCTCGTCTCTCCGGTATAGAGATCGTAGTCGCGCGGATGCTCAAGTGGAATTTGCCTAGCCTCGACGAGACCGATGCGAGGGTCGGAAAGCCTTCTGACGAGTTCCGCGAGCGCAGTGGGGGAAGGATAGGTATCGGGATTAAGGATCAGCAGCAAATCGCTTGAGCATCCGTTGGCAAGACGATTGTGCCCGCCACTCGATCCAAGGTTTTCACCCAAGAACTCATAAGTTACCGCGCTCAGTGCATCCGAGCTTGCATCGTTCAGCGCCGACAAATCTTCAGAGCCGAAAATAGGCTCTCTACTGTTGTCCGCCAATGCCCATTCTACGCGACTCAAGAGACCCGCATTGATCGCTTTGCCCGCCGCCGCGTCGAGACCCTGCAGCAACCGCCAAATCTGTTCAGGCTCGTGTCCGTACAGAACCGTCTGCGCGCGGAGCGACCATGCTGAGGCATCTGACGACATGCGCTGATGTTATCCGCACGCCCCGACGGGCGAATCCGGCCCGGCCCAGGCCACGGGGCTTCAAGCATTCCAGGCCAACAGCTCTAGCCCAACCCACCTGTTCACGAGCACGGCGCACCACCGAAGCATTCGCTTTCGAAAGCGGCTTCGCCGAGTTCGGGTTTACCGAGCTGCGGATCCGAGCCCCGCTTCGCGCCGTGCCTGCGACAGTCGGCCTCGAAGTCTCTCGGGGCAGCAGGCCTAGCTGTTCGGCTCGTGCGGCTGCAGCGGCTGAGTTCGCCATCACCTCAACGGATCATTGGGCGCAAACGCGCCCCTTCTGGCGATGCGTTCAATCAGCCTCTCCCCCAGCTCAAGGACGGCGCCCAGTTCCTCGCGCGAAAGCTCCTCGTGAATCAAGCTGTGCATTACAGCCGCCAGATCCAGACAGCCCAGTGCAGCCACCTGGTCAGAGAGCTCGTTGCGCGAGAGCGGGAACCGTCCATTCTCGATCAACAACCACCGCGCGATTGTGGTCACCGCGCTTCGGCACTGCTCACGGGCCGCCTCGACGTCGCCGCTCTCCAGAACCAGCCCGGCCACGCTCAACTCGCGACGCGCCTGGGTGAGCTTGCGCTCTGCGGACGGCACTAGATCGTGCTCCTCGACAAAACGGCTCGCGTCTCGATTGTGCACTCATGACAGCAACCTATCAGCTACTATGATGCACCCATGCGAACCACAGTTACCCTCGATGAGGACGTGGTCGCGAAGCTCCAACAGGCCGCCCGCGAGCGGGGTGTGTCCTTCAAGGGCGCCCTCAACGACGCCGTCCGCGCCGGGCTTGCCGCGGGGGCGCCGACCACCCGCAGCTTCCAGGTCCAGGCCCAGCCGCTCGGTATCCGTCCCGGTGTCGACATCGACAAAGCCCTCAGCCTCGCCGGCGAGATCGAAGACTCAGAGATCCTGCGCAAGCTAGAACTGCGCAAGTGAAGCTGCCCGACGCAAACCTCTTCCTCTACGCCTACGACTCCCGCTCCCCGCGTCACGGGCCGGCTCGCGAGTGGCTGGAGCAAACGCTCTCCGGCGCAGAGACCGTCGCCCTCTCCTGGACGGTGCTGCTGGCATTCATCCGTCTCTCCACACGCCCCGCCGTAGTCGAGACCCCCATGAGCGCAAGCGAAGCGATCGACCTCGTCCAAAGCTGGCTCGACCAACCATGCGTCACCGTCGTCAACCCCACCGAGCGCCACGCCACAGTCCTACGCGAACTACTGGACCCGCTTGGCACAGCCGGCAACCTCACAACCGACGCCCACCTCGCCGCGCTCGCCATCGAGCACGGCGCGCTGCTCTGCTCCTCAGACACCGACTTCGCCCGCTTCAGCGGTCTACGCTGGGAAGACCCGCTGCACACAGGGTAAGCGGCCTCCAGGCCCGGCCATACAGGTCAGCCGAACCCACCAGGCCCAAGACCGACTCGGCCTGACTGATGCGATCGACTATACGCAGTTATACGGCAATATCTAGTTTGGCTCGTATATTGATGTATATTATCGTATAGCCGCGATAACTTAGCCATGGACCCGAACATCAATCCCTACTCGATGGGCGCCGGCAACCCGCCACCGGCCCTCACCGGCCGCGAGCCGCAGGAGCAGCAATTCAGGATCCTGCTGGCCCGCCTTGGTGGCGGCCTGAGTGACCGCGGCATGATCGTCTCTGGCCTGAGAGGCGTCGGTAAGACGGTCCTGCTGCTTGAGTTCGAGGAGATCGCGAAGGAGGCCGGCTGGACGGTTCCGCGACCGATCGAGATCAAGTCGGACACAAACTTCCGCTCTGAGCTCGCGGACGCTGCCTACCAGGCTTTGCTGCAGCTCAGCGCACGACAAGCGCTTGGCGAGCGGATCAAGTCGTTTACAAGGCTGCTGCGCGGTTTCAAGCTCGGAGCGTCCACTGACGGCAGCGTCGAGTTCTCCTTCGACCCCGGCACGCTCGACTGGTCCAGTGGGGACCTGGAGCGAGATCTCGCCAACCTGTTCGAGCAACTCGGCCAGGTTGCCAGAGAACACCAGACGGGCGTCGTATTTCTGGTCGATGAGATGCAGTTCCTGGCACGAAGCGAGCTGGAGGCCGTAGCGGCGGCCATGCATCGGATGTCCCAAAAGAACTTGCCGGTCGCACTCGTGGGCGCCGGCCTTCCCCAACTGCCTGGCCTGATGGTCGACGCCAAGTCCTACGCGGAGCGGCTATTTGCCTATCCAAAGCTTGGACCACTCGGCCAGGATGCGGCACGTCAGGCCCTCACAGCGCCAGCCGAGGCCCTGAACGTGACCTGGAGAGAGGCGGCGCTTGCGCGGATCGTCGCCGAGTCCGAGTGCTATCCAGCGTTTATCCAGGCATACGGCAAGGAGGCGTGGAATCACGCGAGCGGCTCAGCCGTCGGTCTCGATGACGTCGTACACGCAGAAGCGCTCGTGCTCGAACAGCTGGACGACGAGTTCTTCGAAGCGCGCTTCGAGAAGGCCACCGACCGCGAGCGCGAATACATGGCCGCCATGGCCGACTTGGGTGAGGGCCCATACCGCACCGCCGCGGTCGCCGAACGCCTCCGGCGGCGCCCCTCCTACACCTCGCCTCCACGAGACTCCCTCATCAAGAAGGGCCTCATCTACAGCCCCTCCTACGGCCAGGTCGACTTCACTGTTCCGAAGTTCTCCCCGTTCATGCGCCGCCGCTACCCACTGCAGCCCAGAATCGACGAGTACCCGCCAATGAGCACTTGACATCCGATCCCCCGGATCGCCGAGTGGACCGCAGCGCAATGCAGCCGCCAGATCGACACGGCCCAGCGCAGCGACTTGGTGGATAGCTCGTTGCGCGAGAGCGGGAACCGTCCATTCTCGATCAACAACGTCGCCGGCGAGCAACCGCTCCCAGAACGCCTTCCCATCCGCCGCATATACGTCGACGTCTTCCTTGAGGAGCCGTTTGACTCCCTAGATCGAGATGTATAACATCTTATATCGAGATGTCCAACATCCCAATCGATAGCGTCGACGAGCTACTTCATGCCCTCGACGACCAGGGCTATCGCCTCGCCCTCGAGCGCGTCCTCGCCCACTTTGGAGTCGACGATGGACACCTCGAGCTTTAGCCGCCGGCTCAGCGACCGGCTTGTGTCATTTGCGTGGGATGAGTGGGCGCAGATGGGGCTGCTGGCCACACCGCACCGGCGTAGCCCCTGGGCACAAGATCCCGAGGCGCTGATCGTCTTTACCCTCCAGATCGCACGTGCTCAACCACGCCTGTTCGATGAGCTCATGGACTGGGCGCTTCTCAATGAGTCGCTGCTGAGCGTGAGGCGCCTACGAGCCATGTGCATCGACGAGGCCGACCGTGCGCTGGTCGCAGCCGCACTGGCATGGTTGGGAAGCCAGCCCCCCCGAGCCGGCGTGAGCAGCCGGCCATCCGGTTCGGGTGTCAAAGCACTCCAACCGCTGTTCAACGCCGGAGGACCGGTGCGGGAGACCGATGAGCCCTTCGCCGCCGCAGGATGGTCGCGAGCGCCCCTTAAGCCGTCACACAAGTCCCGTCCACCAGACCCGCTGGCACCGATCAACATGGCGTTCCGGCTACGCCAGATTCTCGGCGTGGGTATCCGCGCTGAGATCGTCCGCATCCTCTTGACCGTCGAAGACACCTGGATCAACGCCCAGACACTGGCGCGGTCAACCGGCTACTCCAAGCGCAACGTCCACGACGCCCTCACCGGCCTGACCACGGCCGGAGTGGTGTCTGCGGTTACAGTCGGCGCAGAACAGCGCTACCGTGCCGATCACCTGGCGTGGGCGGGCCTGCTCCAGTGCGCGCCCGACGAGCTGCCTGTCCACCGCAACTGGCCCCAGTTGCTGGCTGCCCTCAGACGCATATTGCGCTGGTCTGAGCAACGAGAGCCAGACGTCATGTCCGACTATCTACGCGCCAGCCGCCTACGGGACCTTCTCGAAACACTTCTGCCTGACCTGGCGTTCGCCGGCATCCCGATCAACCTCAACCAACCTTCCACCGACCCCCGGCACACTCTCGAAAATGTCATCGAGCAAGCACTCCCGCCGAGCCAAGCGTGAGTCGATCAGCTGTACGGCCAAGTCGACTTCATCGTCCCGAAGTTCTCCCCCGTTGACGTTGGAGCAACCCACGGCAGGCCAGAATCGGCCCCCTCTATGAGCGGTCCCAGCGATGCTCAGCGACTGGCTCCCCCCACTACGAGCCGCCGATCTGCGCGCCGCTTCCGAGAAGACCCCCGGCAACATCAACGTAGTACTCGGCCGGCTTGTGGAAGCCGGTGCCCTCTACCGCCTCCGTGCGGGCCAATACGCGTACACCACCCCCCGGTTCCGCGACTATCTGCACAGACGCGAGCCGCTGACGACCTGAAGGTGGTCGGGTCTGAGGCCATAGGCTCAAATGTGTTCGGTACAATTGATAAGTGCCACAACCGAACAAAAACGTGCCCACCCGTGGCCGCCCCACGCGGGCGTCCGTATATGAACGCCTGCGCATCCAGATCGCAGAGCTGCGCGGAGCACTCGGAGGTCTACCCGCGCCCGAGCTTGCCCACGACATCTGGCACGACATCTGGCTCCAAGAGGCCCACCACTCGACCGCCATCGAGGGCAACACGCTCGTGCTCTCCCAGGTCGAGCGGCTGCTCGATGAGGGCCGTGCCGTGGGCAACAAGCAGCTTCGCGAGTACATGGAGGTGCGCGGTTACGCCGACGCCGCCACCTGGGTCTACAGCCAGGCGCTCCAGCCGGGCGAGTGGTCGAGCGGCGAGCTGCTCTCACTGACCGAGCTTCGCCATGTCCACCGTCTCGCGCTCACGCCCGTCTGGGATGTGGCGCCCCACCCGAGTGCTGAGGAGAGCGAGAGTCCCGGCTCCTTCCGCCGGCACGACATCCGGCCCTTCCCAGGCGGAATGCGCCCTCCCCCTTGGCCGGAGGTCCCGGCGATGCTCAGTGACTGGCTCGTCGAAGTCCAGGCTCTGAGCTCCGAGCGCGAGGCCGTCGACGCCGAAGCCCTCGCCAGAGTGCATGCACGCTTCGAGCAAGTCCACCCGTTTATCGACGGCAACGGACGCACAGGCCGGCTCGTACTCAACCTGATCCTTGTGCGCCTCGGCTATCCCCCAGCCATCGTCTTCAAGGCAGAGCGGCGCAAATACCTCGACGCGCTCGGGAGCGCCGATCGAGGCGACCACGGTCCGCTCGGCGAGCTGCTCGCGAGGGCCATCCTCGACAACCTCCACAAGTTCGTCGTCCCGGCCGTCGCCGGGCCCTCTCGCCTCGTGCCATTGCCCGCCCTCGCCTCGGAGCGCATCTCCGCAAACGCGCTACGTGTCGCTGCCACACGAGGGCGCCTCAACGCCTCCAAGGCGTCAGACGGCACGTGGCGCAGCACGCGGGCTTGGGTGGAGGAATACCTCGCTACCCGCTACGAGCGGGAGCCGCAAGGCTGATCCGGCCGCCGGCGACCGCCGTCAAACCGAACCGGCTCGGCCTGCGATACATTACAGTGTTGTTGTTATACTTGCTATTTATTACAGATCTAGAGTAATGTCCGACACACCGAGCAAGAACCCGTATCGACCAGGCGTCGGAGTGCGCCCGCTCTACCTCGCCGGCCGCGAGGCGCCCCTACGGCGCTTCGACGCGATGCTCCGCGCGGCGCCCGAGCAGCCGGCCAACATGCGTGTGACGGGCCTTAGAGGAGTAGGCAAGACCGTATTGCTGGAGGTGTTCGCCGAGCGCGCGCAGGCCGCCGAGTGGGAGCCGGCTTTCATCGAGCTGCAGCCTTCCCACAACACCGACGCAGCGATCCGCACAGCGTTCGGCGGCCTACTCGAGCAAACGCGCCGGCGACTTTCGCGCAGAGAGCGCCTGCGTGCCGCTGCCGGCAAGGCCTTGGGCAGTGGCAGCGTGTCGGTGAGTTGGGAGGAGATCTCGCTGTCGGTGTCCTTCGGTTCAGAGCGCGAGCGGGACTTGGCAAGCGAGCTGTTCGCCACAGTTGAGCTGGCCTTGGCCAAGGGAAGGAGCGGAGTCATCCTGCTCCTTGACGAGGCCCAGCTGGTACGCGATGAGCGCGATCGCCACGGAGAGCACCCCTTGTCCCTGCTGATCGCGCCGATCGTCGCACTCCAGCGCAAGGAGCTGCCGATCGGTCTGGTGCTCTGCGGCCTGCCCACGCTCGCCGGAAATCTGCAGAAGGCGCGCTCCTACAGCGAGCGCCTGTTCCGCGGCGAGGAGATCGACTCGCTCGAACCGGCGCAAGCGCTCGAGGCCTTCACACGACCGTTGGAGCAGACGGCACGCGGGGCCGACTCCGCTCTTGCCACCAGAGTGGTCGAGGAAGTCCAGGGCTACCCTTACTTCCTGCAGCTGTGGGGCTCTGAGCTATGGGACGCCGCCGACCTGGCCGGTGCGGACCGGCTCACCGTCGAGCTACTCGACGCCACCCGCGATGAAATCTATGAGCGACTCGACCGCGACTTCTACGAGCCGCGCCTCGCGACCTTGACCCCGGCCGAGCAGGACCTCCTGCTCACCAGCGCCCACTGCCCCTACCCGCCGCTACGAGCCGCCGACTTGCGCGCCGCTTCCGAGAAGACCCCAGGCAACATCAACGTGGTGCTCGGCCGCCTTGTGGAAGCCGGCGCCCTCTACCGCCTACGCACCGGCCAATACGCCTACACCGCCCCCCGATTCCGCGACTATCTGCACAGGCGCGATACCGCTCTGCGCTGGGGAACAAAAAGCCGTCGGACCTAGCCGGACTCAAGCCCAGAGCCCGCTGATCGGCACAGCCCATATCCGATCGCTGAGCGGAATGGTCTGGCGGCCGGTGTAGAGGACAACACCCGCCTTGAATAGCTGGGGACGGTCGTCACGCAGCTTGCGCATCACGCGCCAGTCGCTCTCCCGAACCGAGGCGCTGGCCTTGACCTCAACCGCCGCCAACTCACCGGACTGAGCCTCGATCACGATGTCGATCTCGTCGTCGTTGACGCGATAGTGACGCAGCGTGGCGTGCTGTTCGGCCCAGCCCCGATGCTTGAGGATCTCCATTCCACAGAAAGTCTCCAGCGCATGGCCCGTGAGCTGGTCCTCGCTGGCGATTCGCCGCTCACCGACGCCGAGCTGCTGGGCAAGCAGGCCGGTGTCGGTCAAATACAGCTTTGGCGTTTGTAGCTCGCGCGAGCGCAGACCCGGACGCCAGGCAGGTACGACGTGCACCAGAAACACGGCCCGCAGCAGCTCCACATACGCGCTCACGGTCTTATCGGAGATCTGCAAATCACGGGCCAGCTTGCGGTAGTCCAAGAGCTTCGCCGAGCTGGCGGCCAGTAGCCTCAGCAAGATGGGCATCTCGACCAGCTTCTGGACCGAGGCGATGTCTCGCAGGTCGCGCTGCACGATCCCTTGGACATAGTCGCGATACCACTCTCCCCGCTGGCGCTCCCTCAGCGTGCGCACGGCTGGGTATCCGCCGCGGGCCACTATCTCCGCGAACGCCTCCCGACCGATCGGGGCATCACTGACCTGTGGAGGCTCGCCTGCGAACAGATGATCGACGAAATTGTGCTTGCTCCCGTGGATCTCCGACTGGCAGAGAGGCCACAGCTCGATCATCCGCACCCTGCCTGCCAGCGACTCGGAGATACGAGGCGCGGTAAGCACGTTGGTCGAGCCGGTGAGCAGGAACCTGCCAGGCGTCGGATCCTCGTCGACCGCTTGCTTGACGGCGTAGATAAGATCCGGCACCAGCTGGACCTCATCGATCAGAACCGGGCCACGCAACCCGGCTATGAAACCGTGCGGGTCCCGGCGCGCGGCCTCACGCGTGCCCTGATCGTCGAGCGTTACGACCGTCGCGGGGTACTCACTGGCCACAACCTGCCTGGCGAGAGTGCTCTTTCCCACCTGCCTGGCGCCCAGCACGAGCACGACGCGACTGTAGCCGAGCGCCTCGACGACGAGCGTGCGGGCGTGACGTTCGATCAACATTGGGACCCCTGCAAATGCGGAGAATTGAGTGGTGCAAATGCGGAGAATAGCACCTGCGAACGCGGAAAATTGTGCCTACAAATGCGGAATGCCGCATGTTGCAGGTACGGAACGGATCGCCGCCACGGCCACCCGCCCGGACCCGACCGCCCCGCCGATACCCTTCCACCGATGCCCCAACCACCCGCCAGCGGCCCAGAGCCCATCGTCGTCCAGTCGCTCTCCAAGACCTTCAAGGTCCCCGAGGAGCGCACCCATACGCTCAAGGAGCGCGCCTTGCATCCCATGCGCCGCTCCTCCCACCAATCGTTCTCAGCGCTGAAAGACATCTCCTTTGGGGTCCGGCGCGGCGAGTTCTTCGGCATCGCCGGGCGCAACGGCTCGGGCAAGTCGACGCTCCTGAAGTGCTTGGCCGGCATCTATGGCGTGGACCAGGGCAAGATCTGGATGAACGGGCGCCTCTCGCCCTTCATCGAGCTGGGCGTCGGCTTCAACCCGGACCTGGCAGCGCGCGACAACGTGGTGCTCAACGGAATCATGATGGGACTATCCCCGCGCGAGGCGCGGGCCCGCTATGACGCCGTGATCGACTTCGCCGAGCTGCGCGAGTTCGAGGAGCTCAAGCTCAAGAACTACTCCTCGGGCATGCACGTCAGGCTCGCATTCTCGGTCGCGATCCAGGTCGACGCCGAGATCCTGCTCGTCGACGAGGTCCTGGCCGTCGGCGACGCCTCCTTCCAGCAGAAGTGCTTCGACGTCTTCAACAAGATGCGCGACAGCGGCCGCACGATCGTGTTCGTGACCCACGACATGGGCTCGCTCAACCGCTTCTGCCATCGCGCCCTACTCCTGGAGAAGGGTGAGATGGTCCACCTCGGCGAGCCCCACGAGGTCGCCGACCGCTATCTGGAGATCAACTTCGGGCGCGACCCCGAGGCGGCCGCCAAGCGCGTGGAGGAAGGCAGGGGCGGCGACGGCGAGGCCCGCATCGTCGATGCCTGGGTGCAGGACGAGCACGGCGAGCGCTCCACCACCTTGGCCCAGGGCCAGCGCGTCACCGTCAAGGCGCTCGTCAACTTCCTTGTCGACGTCGAGGACCCGGCCGCCGGGCTGTACATCCTCAACGAGGACCACGTCGCGATCGTGGTCGCCACCAGCTCTACCGAGCACGAGCGCTCCGGGCGCTTCAAAGCCGGCGAGAGCGCTCTCTTCTCTTTTTCCTTTGAGAACGTGCTCGGCCCGCGTCGCTACAACCCCCTCTTCACGCTCGCCCACCGCGGCTCGGGCCTTGACCTGATGGACCGCTTCGAGGGCGCCTTCTCCTTCGTCGTCACCGGCCCCGACGCCACCGGCGGCCTCGTCGACCTGCCGGTCGAGGTCGGCATCGAGCGCAGCGCCGCCACAAGCGCCCAGGAGCTCGCCCTGTGAGCACGTCCGCAAACCCAGCCAGATCCCATGAGCACTGAGACGATCGCCGCCGAGCCCGCGGTCCCCTACGAGGGGTTGGGGCGCCCGATCCATGGCCCGCGCGCCTTGACCGACGACTGGGCGCGGTTCTGGCACCTCACCTACAACATCGCGCGCAACGAATTCAAGCTGAAGTTCTTCGGCTCGGCGCTCGGCTACGTGTGGCAGGTGATGCGGCCCTTGCTCCTGTTCGGGGTGCTGTATGTGTTCTTCGTCGTCATCAGCGGCGCCGGCAAAGGCGGCAATCCCGGCGAAGCGGCCTATGGCGTGCAGCTGCTCGGCTCGATCGTGTTGTTCGGCTTCTTCGGCGAAGCGACCGGCGGTGCTGTGCGCAGCGTGGTGGACCGCGAGAACCTGGTGCGCAAGATCCAGTTCCCGCGCCTGGTGATCCCACTCTCGATCGCCCTGCTGGCCCTCTTCAACCTGGCGATGAACCTGGTCGTGGTACTCGTCTTTGCGTTGATCTCGGACGTGACCCCGATGCTCAGCTGGCTGGAGTTGCCTCTGATCTTGACGCTGCTGATCCTGTTCTCCACCGGCATCGCGATGTGGCTGGCGGCGATGTTCGTCAAATTCCGCGACATCCAGCCGATCTGGGAAGTCTTCTCGCAGATCCTCTTCTACGCATCCCCCGTGATCATTCCCGCCGAATCGGTCCGCGAAAAGCTGGAGCACGGCGAGTTCCACCACATCCTGTGGCATGTCTACCTGCTCAACCCGCTCGTCGCCATCTTCCAGCAGTTCCGCCATGCCATGGTCAACCATGCCACGCTCTCCGCGGGTCAACTCTACGGCGGCTGGGCCTACCTGCTGGAGCCGCTCGGCATCATCGCGCTGACTTTCGCAATCGGCTTCTGGGTGTTCAACCGCTCGGCGCCGTCGGTCGCCGAGAATCTCTAGCCGGTCGCGCTCCCGAAGGGCGCGTCGGTTGCGTCTCCGTTGAAGGCCGCGGCGGCCTGCTCGGGCGTGCGCGGCGCCGACTCGGGCGCGCGGCCCTCGCGGCGGTCGCGACCCAGGCGCGTCCAGGCTGCGACCAGGCGCACCAGTCGCTGCATGGAGCCCATCTGCTCGTTCAAGCCCACGTAACGAATCGGCTTGGTGGCGATCAGGTTCATCGAGACTCCCCCCCACACGTGGTTCAGCCATGCCAGGTAGATGCGCCGCGCCAGACCATATGAACGCAAGGCGAAACCCAGTCGCAGACCCAGCGTCCGCAAGCGCCCTGTCTCGGGTGGGATCGCAAGCTCGGCGTCGCCGAAGAAGGACCGGTAATGGGGCTCGGCCACTTCGGTTAGCAGACCCGCGCGCGTGGCCTCCCAGCGGTAGCGCACGGCCCAGTGGGCATGCTCGTAGCCCTCGTACTCCTGCACCGCCTCGTCGTGCACCCCATCCGGGTCTCGCAACGTCTTCAGGGTCTCGTTGACCATCAACAGGCGCCCGCCGGGGCGCAGCACTCTGAAGATCTCGTTGAACGTGCGCCGCAAGCTGTACTTGTCGTTGTGGTGGAGCACCTGGCAGCAGTACACGTAGTCCACGCTGTTCGACGCCAAGGGCATCGCGTCCATCGAGGCGAGCACTCGCTCGAAGAAGACGCCGTCCTCGATGAACCAGTCGGCCGTGTACAGACCCTGCAGCTCGACCGTGGCTATGTCCAGGGCGATCGCGTGTAGGCCGCGTTGCGCGAAGTGGTTGGAGGCCCAGCACGTGTTCGAGCCCACATCCACGATCGTTTGGCCCGGCTGGAAAGGGATCGTGGTGAGCAATTGGTGCATGGAACGAGCCTGCACGTACCAGTAGCCGTGCTCGAGGTCGGGCAGCTTGCGCATCAACTCGCGGTCCCAGCCGCCGCCGGCCATCTTGGCCGCAAAGCGCTCCAGGCCGGCGGCCTCGGCCACGATGTGGGCGGGCGGCTCGTAGAGGAGCTCGGGCACGCCGCGATGCACTTCGAACTCGGTGGCGCAGGCACTGCAACGCAGGGTGCCCTCGCGCACCTCGTTGGCGTCGCTCTCGCCTGCCTCCAACACGAGCACACCGTCACGCCGGCAAGCGGGACAGCGCAGCGCATGAGCAAACTCTGACTTCACCGTCTCACATCCAGCGCGAGCTAGCGCGTGCCGCTACCAACGACTAGTCCGTCACGCTAGCTTGACCGGGAACAACATCGCTCGCAACCACCGTCTCGCGCGGGCGCGCCACCCCTTCCAGGAACGCCTCCAAAGCGTCGATACGCCGCTCCCAGGTGTATTCGGCGGCCTTGCCCACCCCGGCGCGCCCGACCCGCTCGCGCAGCCCGGGGTCGCCCAGCAACCGCGCCAACGCCTCGCTGACGGCCTCCCGGGTGGCCTCGGGCATCAGGCAGTTCTCGTTGTCCTCGCAGAAGTCGCGGTTGCCGTGGGCGTCGGTGCATACGACCGCCCCTCCCGTGGCCATCGACTCCAAGGCAGGCAGGCAGAAGCCCTCGTGGGTGGAGGTCTGGATGAAGACGGTGGCCCTGCTGAACAGCTCGCCGACCTCCTCGTCGGTGGGCTGCTCGACGTAGCGCATGCCCTCGTCGGTGGCGAGCTCGGGCTCGATCCCGAACATGCACAGCTCGGGCCTGGGCTCGGGCAGGGCGCGCCAGGCCTCGATCGTGAGCGGCAGGTTCTTCAGGGGGTTGGTCCGTCCGAGCGCGAGCACCATGTCCTTGCGTCGCTCGACCTCGGGGCGCTCCCTGAAGCACTCCAGGTCGATCCCAGGCGGGATCAGGACGGCGTCGAGGCCCAGCTCGCGCAGACGCTCACGGTTCCAGCCGGAGATCGTCATGTAGGAGAACTCGGGCCTGTAGGAGTCGATCACGGCATGGCGCACAGACTCGTCGTCGGGGTAGTAGGAGGTCTCGATGTCCTGCACGAAATACACGGGGATGCCATGCACGACGCTCGCGCGCCAGACAGGCATGGCGGTGTTCCACCAGGTCGCGACCTTGATCGCATCGATGTCCGCTAGGTCGGCGATCAGTTCGTCGTAGAACTCATAGGAGTGGACGGGCACTCGCAGGTCGAACCAGTCGGGTTCTTCTCCGAGCGTGTACAAGGCAACCTCATGTCCTCGCTCGGCCAGGCGGTTGAGGTGCTCGAAGATGTCTCTGTGCCCGCCGCCCACGCCGGTGCCCTCGGTCACATAGACGACCTTCAGCTTGCCCTCGGGCGTGCGCACGTCGCGGGCGTCGAAGAAAGGGCCCCACTGCTCCCAGAAGACGCGCTGGGAGATGCGCTCGCGCTCGCCCACGTCGGTTCCCCTGGTGACCGACTCGTAGTGGATGAGCGAAGCACCCGGGAAATAGACGACGCGCATCCCGGCCTGCCAGGCGCGCAGGCACCAGTCGACGTCCTCGTAGGCCATCGGATAGCGCTCGTCGAGCAGCCCGATCTTCTCGATCGCGGCGCGCCGCACATACATGCAGGCGCCGGTCACCGCCAGGACAGGGCCGGGCAGGGCGGCGGGGCCCCAGTCGGAGGGCTTGAAGCGGTAGCGGTGATCGAACCACTCGGGCGCGCCCAGGTTGCGGACGGTACCGGCGAACTGGATACGCCCGTCGGGGTAGAGCAGGCGGGCGCCCACGATCGCCACGTCGTCCTCCTGAGAAGCCGCGTACTGCAGGCAGGCAAGCCAGCCGGGGCGAGCCTCCATGTCGGAATTGAGCACGACCACGTCGCGGGCCTGATCGACGGCGCGCAGGCCGCGGTTGACGTTGACGGCAAAGCCTTCGTTGCGCTCCCCCGCGACGACCTCGATCCCTTCGATCGCACTCAGTGCGGCGAGGTGCTCGGGGCCGGAGCCGTCGTCGGCCACCACGATCTGGACCATCCCCTCAGGGACGGTGCGATGAATGCTCTCCACAAGCATGGCCACACGCTCGGCGTCGCGGTAGCTGGGGATCACCACGCCGACCGGCTCGCCGTGCTCGCCATACCATGCAAGCGCACGCCGGTAGAGGTCGTGGCCCATCCGCGAGCGCAACGCCAAGCGGTGGCGCAGTGGCGTGAAGCGCAAGGGGAAGGTGAGCACCCGAAACAAGAGGGTGCGCCAGCCGAGATAGTGCACGGTCAAATAGATGCGCCTGCGCAGGCCCGCCAAAGGCCCTTTGAACTCGCCGTCAAGCGCGCTCTGGGCGATCCGCTCGGAGGCGGCGATCGGCGGTCTGCTGTCCGTGCGGTCCTGCTCGTTCACGTGCGGTTGTCCTGTATCGATGGTGGGTCGAGCTGGAGGGGGGCGAAGCCGGGGCGCCCCTCCAAGGAGAGCCGCCGCCTTGCCCACGATGGGAGCATTCCAGCACGCGAGCCGAGCAAGGCGCCGGTCAAGCGCACCACATGGTGACGTGTCAACGGGACGAGCGGGGCGGGCGTGCCCTCGGTGCGGGCCGCGCGCCGTGCCGCGCCGATCTCTCCTCGCAGCTTGCGCGCGACATGCCTTGGCGATGCGGGCTCCTTGAAGCCATACACCTCGCGCAGGCCGCGCCACTCGTCAAAGCAGCGGCGCAGCTGCTCGGAGGGGGAGTACTCGTGGGAGTGCAGCACGGCGGCGTCCGGCACATAGGCCTTGGCGCGGCCGGCTCGCAGCATGTCTATCGCGAGGACCCGGTCCTCGGCGTAGGCGACTTCGCGGAAGGGCGTCCGCTCCCAGGCGGCGCGCGAGAGGCAGGCGTTGGCGTCGGTGAAGAAGCCCTTGCGCCCGATCAAGTCGGCGACCGGCATGCGGCGCTCCGCCTCGGCCAGGCGCTCGACTCGGGCCGAACCGTCGGGCGAGAGCGAGGCAAACCAATTCTCGAGTTCGATCCTCACCGCCGGCGAGGCGTCCGAGCGCGGATGGTAGGGGCCATAGACGATGCCGACGTCCGCGGCCAAGTCGAAGCCTCCCAACAAGCGCTCCAGCCAATGCTCGTCGGCCGGCTCGGCGTCCTGGGTCAAGAACGCCACACGCTCCCCAGAGGCCTCGCGCATGAGCAGGTTGCGGGTCCCCCCGTGCGAGAACGCGGATGGCGCGATCTCCAAGACGCGTGCCCCGCGGGCGCGCGCCAAGGCAGGCGAATCGTCGAGGGAGCCGGACTCGCACACGAGCAGCTCGTGCTCGACGCTTTGCCGAGCGAGCGCATCCAAGACACCGGCGAACAGGGGGCCGCCGTCACGCACCGGGACGGCCACGGTCACGCCCGCCGCCACGATCCCGTCCCCTCTGAGGACCCATCTCGCGGTCGCGCAAAGGGCCCTGTGGCGCAGACCTTCACCCGCGCACCACCTCGACCCAGTCGGCTTGCATGCCACACAGGCTGTGCCACTTCGACAAGGGCAAGCTGATCATCCGCTCGGGCTCCTCGCCCTGGAGGGCGACCGCGCCGAGGGTGCCGACCGCCCATTCGCCCGGCCCGAGATGGTCGCGGCCCGGAGCCTTTTCGACTTCCACCAGGTGCGGGCCGGCGGCCAGCCGCACCGTGGCCGCCTGCAGCCATTGACCGGGCGTGTTCGAGCCCGACACGGTCCCCACTTCGTGGCCATCCACCCACACGTGCAGGGGCCGCGGAAAATCGCCTTGCACCCATACCCGATAGGAGCCGGGGCGCTTGACGGTGAGCGTGCCGTCGATGCGTCCGGGTCCGACGGTGTACACCGAACCGGCCTGGCCCGGATTCGGGGGCCAGCGTGCGGGACGTTTTGGATTGGATTGAGGTTCGTACGAAACTACCTCCGGAGACTGGGCCTCGATCAGGTGGGCGGTGCGCGGGGCTTTCGCCACCATTGCCGCCAATGCGGGGCAGTCGATCGGGAACGCTGGGCTGTAGAGCTGCTGCAGGGGCATGTGTTCGAGCACTTCGGGCCTGTTCGTCTTTTCCCAGCCCAGGTAGTAGGCGTTTTCATAGACGAGCTTGTAATTGGCGGGCGGGCGACTCGCCGCGGGCGAGCGACGCGTCACGAGAATCGGGTATTTCTCGACGAACGAGAGCAGCTCTTCGTCGAGGTCGAAGTAGTGCCCGTAGAAGTAGGTCGGATTGCGCAATTCGACCTGCTGGGGGGTGAGCGCCTCGAACGGCACGCTGATCTTGGCGGCGCGCGCGAAGTACTTGGCGAACTCCTGGAACTCGTTCCACAGGACGAGGCCTCGGCCTGCGAAATGGTCGCCGGTCTGGCGAATCGCTTCCATCTGGGCTGTGGGGGCTACGCGATCGTGGTTGTAGGCCAACAGATCGGAGGCCAGGATCGCGAGGCCAACCCCGGCGGCAAGGATCGTGCCGATCGCGCTCAGGCGCCATCCCATACTGCGTACGCCGGCTCCCCCCTCGGGGCTTGTCCTGGCGTGCGTGTCTCGATCCGCACGCCGGCTGGGCAGCGGCACCAGGCACAGCAGACCCGCGACCCCGGCCAGCACGAGGAATGGGCTGCAGATCGCGAGCAGCTTGCCTTGGGCGTAGGGGCTCGCGCGCGGGAACACGATCAAGAGGATCAGGCCAACCATGCCGACCATCGCGGGTACCGCCGGCGCGCGACGCTTCAACGCGAACGCCACGCCGGGCACGATCGCCAAGAGGATCGCGACGGTCGCGATGCTCGTCAACAGGCCGGCGTGGTGGGAGGCGATCGCGGAGCGATATTCGCCTGAGAGCCACACCCCGCTTAGCTGGCTGAGGGGCAAAGGGCGCAACAGCTGGCCGAGCTGGATCGCCCCGACGCCGGTCGAGCCCTGACCGGTGCGGGCGACTTCGAAGAACGTCTTGAACGAGACAAGCGATGGGATCGAGAGCAGGGCCGCCAAGCCCAGGCCGAGCAGGACAGGTCCGATCCAAGTGCGGCTCGGACGGGAATGACGCACGAACAACAATCCCAACCCGAAAAAGAGCGCGAGCGCGCCCAGAAAGGGGACCGCGACGGCGTTGTAGGTGGCCAGCGCGGCGGCCGTCACGACCGCCATCAGCGCCGCCCCCGCATACGGGCGACCCAGCTCGATCGCGGCCCGCCCCAGCGCTATCCCTGCGCACAGCGTCGCGAGCAGGCCGATCTCCTTGATGTTGCCTTGCAGGGCGTACTGGTAGGTGAGGTTGGCGGCCATTGCCGCGAATGCCGCCAAAGCCCCCTTGCGCGCGCTCAGCAGGCCGCGTGTCACGGTCGCGAGCGCCACGGTGGCGAGCGCAGCCAGGCTTGCGATGAAGCCCTGATAGAGCACCGGCACATCGGTGTCGGTCAAACCGCTCAGAGTGCCAAGCAAGGACTGCGTGCCGAGCGGATAGCCGCTGTTCAGGTAGGACATCAAGAACTGCTGCTCGCTCGTCAATGGGATGTTGCCGAGCGTCAGCCCATAGCCCTTGATGTGTGCGGCCAGGAGCATCTCGAAGGCAGAGTCGTTGACGAAGTCATAGCCAACCCAGGTCCAGTGCCCGTAAGCGATCACGGGCAGCATGTAGAGCACATACACGGCCACTCCCGCCGCGCCCGGCCAACCCGGGTTCAGGCGCGCACGCAACCCGTCTTTGGCAAAGACCAGGCCGGCGAGGGTGACCGCCACGAGCAGGGCGATCGCAAGCGCATCGCCGGCGCCCGCCGCGTAGCCGGGAAAGATCAGGGCGAACGCCACGCACAGCCCGAGGGGGAGCAGCAAGGCGTTGCTCAGGCGCACTCGCAGGACGCGCTCGACGGACAGGCCGCAGCCCAGGCACACCACCCACAAGGCCACGGGCGCCCCGAGGAGGGCCATCAGGTCGTTACGCACAGCTTCGGGCTAGGCGCCGCGCCGCAACCCGAGAATGCTCAACAAGAACGAGGAGAAGAAGATCTGGATGCCCACGATGATCGAGGTCGCGGCCGTCACGGCCATGAATTCACCGGCCAGCGAGCCGAACCCGTGCGAGATCCATGTGCCGACGATGACCCCGCCCAAGACGATCCCCAGGAACACGAACAGGCTGCCCAGCATCAGGCCATGCTCAAGCCTGAAGCGCGCTCTCATGCGATCGAACCAAGGGTCGCGCTCGCCCATGTAATAGGTCCCGTACGCGTGTGCGCACAGCCCCAGGGCAAGCACCTGCGTGCCCACCACCATCAAGAGCGCACCCCCGATCAGGGCATGGATGCCCCACGAGCGACCGAACAGGTCCAGGCCCCCTCCGACCAGGGCCACGATCAAAGTGCCGATACTCGCAAGGACGGCGCCCGGCACGATGAACAGGTGGGTCGGGCTGTGCACCAGCAGGAAGCGCAGGTGGCGCCAACCGTCTTTAAAGCTCGACAGCTTGGACTCGCCCCCGCGCGGGTGGTATTCGATCGGGAACTCCGCGATCTTCAGTTTCTCCTTGGAGGCCCTGATCACCATCTCTGAGGCGAACTCCATGCCGGTCGTCCGCAGGTCCAGGCGCGGCAAGACATCGGTGCGCAAAGCCCGCATCCCGCAGTGGGCGTCCTTGACGCCCGTGCTGAAGAGCAGGTTGAGCAAGCCGGTCAAGATCGGGTTGCCGATGTAGCGGTGCAGCCAAGGCATCGCGCCGGGCTTGATGTTGTCCATGCGATCGCCCATCACCAGCTCCGCGCCGCCTTCCAGCTCCGCCACGAAACGGGGGATCTCGTTGAAGTCATAGGTCAGGTCCGCGTCGGCCATCACGATGTAGCGACCCTTGGCGGCCGCAAAGCCGGCCAGATAGGCGCTGCCGTAGCCCCTGCGAGGTTCTGAGACGACCCTAGCCCCCGCGGCCGAGGCAAGCGCGGCGGAGTCGTCTTCGGAGGCGTTGTCCACGACCAGCACTTCGCCCTCGATGCCCTCCTTGTCGAGCACCTCGCGAGCGGTCTTGACGCACAGCTCGATGTTCTCGGCCTCGTTCAGGCACGGAATCACGACCGACACAAGCGTCGATCGGGAATCCTCGGTGGCCCCGGCATCGGCGGGCCTGCTCTTCTGTGCGGTGCTCATAAGTTTTGGTCTTCCCGCGCCGTGCTCAAGTTCGGTGCTTCGGTCCCCGAGCACATGAACTCCCGGCAGACCAAAAAGTGGCGCACCGTCGTCGAAAATCGGCACGCCTTGCGGCTTCTGATGCTACCGGACGAACCGGAGGCGCCAAACGGCAAGCACCGTATACCGCGCTTTAGAGTCCCGCCCTGTCACTAAAGAGTTAGAGGTATTGCTTTAGAGACGTTAGAGTGTCGGCGTGGACGCAAGCACCTATGCATCGACCCCCTTCGGCGAGCCGCGACGCACGCCCGGACGCCACGGATACACCGCATACTTCCCTGCGCCGATCCCCCGCGTCATAGAAATTCCAACGGCCACCGTGCGGCTGCTCGCGGACGCCGAGTCATCGCTCGGGCGACTGGCCGGCGTCGGACAGCTGGTGCCCAACCCGCACCTGCTCATCAGACCCTATCTCCTGCGCGAGGCCCTTTCCTCGACCCGCATCGAGGGCACGCAGGCCTCGCTGGCGGACGTCTTCGAGGCCGAGGCAAGCGGCGAAGCCCCCAACGCGGACGTCGAGGAGGTTCTCAACTACATCGAGGCCCTGGAATGGGGCCTTGGCCAGATGGAGGAGCTGCCGCTCGGAGCTCGACTGATCCGAGGGATGCACCGGCGACTACTGGCGGGAGTGCGCGGGCGGGAGCGGACGCCGGGCGAGCTCCGCAGAACGCAGAACTGGGTCGGCGGCAGTGGATCGACGATCGAGACGGCCCGGTTCATCCCACCGCCGCCACAGGAGCTTCCCGGTTTGCTGGCTGACTGGGAGCGCTACGCGCACGAGGATGTCGAGGTTCCGCAGCTCGTGCAGAACGCCATCCTGCACTATCAGTTCGAGACGTTGCACCCCTTTCTCGACGGCAACGGACGAATCGGCCGTCTGCTGTCGGTTTTCATGCTCGTACAGCATGGGAGGCTGCCGGCGCCGCTGCTCTATCTGAGCGCATACCTGGAGCGCGATCGCGCGCACTACTACGAGGCGCTCCAGGCTGTCCGTGAACGCGGCGACGCTCTCCCCTGGATCGAACTCTTTCTGACCGCGGTGCGCTCACAGGCGCAGGACGCCGTCCTGCGTGCGCAACGCATCGTCACACTCCGCGAGGACTACCGCGCCGCAGCTGCCACGATCGCTTCCAACAACGCGATGATGCTGGTCGATCTCGTCTGCGCCACGCCGATCGTCTCCTCACGTGCCGTCGAGAGCGGACTGGGAGTGACGCGACCGACTGCGCTGAAGCTGCTCCGAGAGCTCGAGAAGGTCGGGGTGCTCGTGGAAGGTGACGCTGGTCCGCGCGGTCAGCGCCGCTACCTCGCGCAAGATCTGATGATGGCGCTCACGGACGAGGGATAGCGCGGAGGTTCCGATGCGCGTCTGCCTGATCTACGACTGCCTGTACCCGTACACCGTCGGCGGCGCCGAGCGGTGGTATCGCAACCTGGCCGAGCGGCTCGTGGCAGAGGGTCACGAGGTGACCTACCTGACCCTGCGCCAGTGGGAGCGCGGCGAGCCGCTCGATCTCGATTCGCGCATCAAAGTCGTCACGGTCGGGCCGCGTATGGCCCTGTATACCGACGCTGCTTCCGCCGCGGGCAGCGCCGCCCCGCCCGCTGGCGCATCCGCTCAATCCGCACGCCGACGCATCCTGCCCCCGCTCGTGTTCGGCGCCGGCGTGCTGTGGCATCTGCTGCGCAAGGGGCGCCGCTACGACGTGGTGCACACTGCCTCGTTTCCCTACTTCTCGCTGCTCGCGGCCGGCATAACCCGTCCGCTTGGGCGCTTCACACTGGTCGTCGATTGGCACGAGGTGTGGAGCCGCACCTACTGGCTCTCCTACCTGGGTGGGGTCGGTGGGAGGGTCGGCTATGCGGTACAGCTCCTGTGCGCGCGTCTGCCCCAGCGCGCCTTCTGCTTCTCCCGGCTGCACGCCGGACGCCTGCGCGAGGAGGGCTTGCACGGCGAGGTGACGGTACTCGAGGGCGAGTACGCCGGCTCGCTGGATGTCCCCACCCCGATCCCGGCCGAGCCGCTGGTCGTATTCGCCGGGCGCATGATTCCCGAGAAGCGTGCCCCGCTGGGCGTGGCCGGAGTCGCCGCCGCAGCCAAGCGCATCCCCGGCTTGCGCGGGATCTTCTATGGAGATGGCCCCGAGCGCGAGGCGGTCTTGGCGGCGATCGCGGAGCAGGACGCCCAGGAGACGATCTCCGCTCCCGGGTTCGTCGATTCAGAGCAACTCGATGCATCGCTGAGAGGCGCCCTGTGCATGCTGCTGCCCTCAAGCCGCGAGGGTTACGGCATGGTCGTCGTCGAGGCCTCCGCGGCGGCCACGCCCGCCGTGGTGGTGGCGGCACCCGACAATGCCGCCGTCGAGCTGGTGGCCGAGGGCGTCAACGGCACGATTGTGCAGAGCGCCGATCCCGAGGCGATCGCCGAGGCGATCGTGTGGGTACACGAGGCGGGCATGGCGATGCGCCAGAGCACCGCGCTCTGGTTCGCCGAGAACGCGCGGCGGCTGTCGTTGGAGTCCTCGCTCGAGACCGTGCTCGGGGGGTATGAGTCTGCGCAAAAGGGTGCCCTGCGCGCGCACGGGACTCTTTAACCAAGGTAGCCTTGATTAACAAGACCACGCACGCGCCCCCGCACGCGCGGGGGTCGCCCTTTGGGGACCACACGACCGCAAGCGGGGGCCACCATCCGAGGCTTCTCCGGAAGCCGGACCTCGAGAACAGCAGGATCAGCGGACCTCGCCGAGACGAACCGGACCTTGGCCTGGGAGGAAGGCAAACGTCGGCACACCTATAGGCTGGCTTAGACTAATCTAGAATATAGAAGACGCTCTGCGGAGAGCAGTCGCTCACCCAAGGGCGCGCCGGTAACTGTCTAGCGTCAGCTTGGCCGTGCGCTTCCAACTGAAACGCGCTGCCTGCTCGGAGCCAAGCGCGCGCAGACGGGCAGCCTCCGAGCGATCTGACAGCAGGCGCTCCAGCGAGGCGGCGATCGCCACCTCGTCGTGCGGGTCAAATAGCAGCGCCGCGTCGCCTGCCACCTCCGGCAAGGACGAGGCGTTCGAGCAGGCCACCGGCACCCCTCGCGCCATCGCCTCCAGCACCGGCAGCCCGAACCCCTCGTACAGCGAGGGGTACACGAATACCTCGGCCAAGCCCCACAATCCCTCCAACTCCTGGCCCGAGAGCCAGCCGAGGAAACGAACGTCGCGCTCCACCCCCAAGGCCACGGCGTGCTCGCGCAACTCGGCCTCGTGCCAGGTCTCATAGCCGGGCAGCACGAGCACGGGGCGGCTCGCCTCATCCATACGCGCCAAGGCCCCCAGCAGCACCGCCAGGTTCTTGTGGGGACGCTTGGCCGACAGGCTCAGCGCGACGCGGCGATCGCCCAAGTCCAAGCGCCTGCGCAACTCCACCTCCGGGAGCGGCTCGCGGCGGCGCGGGGAGCCCATCCCCAACGGCACCACATCGATCCGCCCCGAAGAAGTCCCCAACAACTCGACCAGGTCGGCGCGCGTGCTCTGCGAATCGACGATCACCCGGTCTGAGCGGCGCACCGCCAAGGGCACGAGCACCCGCATCCCGCGGTCGCGGATGCCCGAGTGGGCCTCGGGAAAGCGTGCATAGATGAGGTCATGGACAGTGACCACCCGCCGGAAGCGCCCCCACGCAGGCGCCGTGCTAGCGAGACTGTGCACCAGGTCCACGCCGGCTCGCCTCGCCAAACGTGGAAGAAGCATCTGCTCGCCCCGCACCCACTGCACTCGGTTGCGCGCGTTCACGGGCACTGTCACGGCCGGCAACAGCTCCCCCCAAGGACCGTCTTTGGCGGCCGCCGCCTCGCGATTGACGAATGCCGTGAAGCGCACATCCGGCGCGGCCTTGATCAGCTCGGGTATCAACTCGCGCGCAGCCACCTCCATGCCCCCGGTCTCGCCGGGCACGAGGAAGATCAGGTTGAGGCCGACGTGCATCTGGGATGCGACTCGCTCAGCAGTCGGCAAGCGCGCGCAGCGCCTGGCAGATCTCGACGCGTCGCGGGCCCAGATCGCCGGCTTGCGCGGTTAGCGCGGTACGCCTGACCCTCTGCAGGTTGTCAAACGAAGCCGCACAATCAACCGAAAGTCCCTCGCGTTCACCCAGGGCCAACTCGGTGGGAATGTCGCGTACTGTGCGTGTCACGGGAGCCACGACAATGCTCGTCAGCACTCCCACGACCTCCGATCGCGTCACGACAAGCACCGGGCGACGCTTATCCTCGGCCTCGGCCCACCACACCTCCCCCTGGCGGGGTGTCATTACCAGGGCTCCTCTTCGACGAGCGCCCGGGTAGAGGCGTCCAGACCCGCCAACTCATCCTCGGTCTGGGGCAGACGGCGATAGGCCTCGACAATCTGCGTCCCGACCAGCCTGCGACGATGCGCATCCACGAGATCCTCCAAACCGATGCGCATTGCCTCTGAACGGCTGGCCACGACGCCGTCCGCGACCAAGCGATCCACCTCAGCGACGAGCACGTCATCGACTCTTGCGACTAGCTGAGCCATACAAAAAGTATAGCGATATGTAATGCATTTCGTCCAATGGTTCAAACCATCCGCAAGCCCACACAGGGACCGGCTGACTTGCCGCTACGATGGGCGACCCTGGCGCTCGCAATCGACATCGTGGTCCCTACCTCGGGCCATTACGAGCTGACCCACGAATGCCTTGCGCACCTCGCGCAGCAGACCCGGTCGCATACCGTGCTCTTGTCTGACAACGGTGGCGGCAAAGAGACCGTGGAGCGCACCGCTCGCGAGTGGCCCGCGGTGCGGCTGATCCGCTCGGAGAGTTCGTTGAGCTTCGCAACCGCTTGCAATCGGGGCGCGCGGGCCGTCAAGGGCGATGTGGTCGTCTTGCTCAACAACGACGTGTATTGCCGTCCCGACTGGCTCGAGCGCCTCGTCGTGCCCTTGGAAGCTGAGCCGAAGACGGGCTCGGTCGCTTGCCTGCTCGTGCGCCCCGGCGAGCGGCTGATCGACAGCGTGGGACTGTCCGCCGACCCCACGCTCGCCGGCTTTCCCCGCCTGTCCGGCCTTCCGGTCACCCGGGCCACCGAGGAGCGTCCCGTACTGGTCGGCCCGGCGGGTGGCGCGGCGGCCTACCGGCGCACCGCTTGGGAGCAGGTGGGCGGACTTGACGAGGCGATCTTCGCCTACTCGGAGGACCTTGACTTGGCGCTGCGACTTCGCGCCGCTGGTTGGCGGGCCGCCGTTGCGCCCGAGGCAATCGCAATGCATCTGGGCTCGGCCACACACGGGCATCGCAGCGCTTGGCAGCGACGCCACGCCGGCTTCGCGCGCGGCTACCTGTTGCGCCGCTATGGCGTCCTGCGCGGCCGCCAAGCGCCACGGGCGCTAGTCACCGAGGCGGGCGTCGCGCTCGGCGACGCGCTCATCTCGCGCGACCTCGCGGCCGCGTCCGGGCGCATCGCCGGCTGGCGCGCGGCGTTCGGCTTTGAGCGCCGAACAGCACCGGCCGAGGCGCTCGCCCGGGAAATCGGGATGCGCGAGTCACTGGCCTTGCGCAGAGGAATCTACGCGCCGAGAACGTCTAAGTAGACCCGCTCCATGCGCTCCACATAACGGTCCATGCTGTATTCCTCGCGCAGCCAGGTGCGCGTCTCCTCCAAGCCCGCCCGGCCTTCGCCCCCGCGCCAGGCGCGGATTGCTCGCGAGATCGCTTGCGGGTCGCGCGCCTGGACTGTCTGCACACCGGGGCGCCCGGCGAGGATGTCGTAGACACCGGCGCCGGGCGTCAGGATCACGGGCGTGCCCGACGCGAGCGCCTCCAGCGGCGCCAGACCCCAGGCGTAGCGCTGACTCAAGATCACGAACACGTCGGCGGCGGCATAGGTGTCCTTCAGCTCAGCGTCCGATAGCGACTTGCGCGGCAGCGTCACTCGCTCGCCCAGCCCGCCCGCCGCGATCTGCGCGGCCAGCCGATCCCCGCACGCGCGGTCTTCGTGGTCGGAGCCCGCGATCAACGTATGCAACTTCGCGTCGTCGGCCAACAACGCACTCGCCTCGATCAAGTCGTCGAAGTAGCGGTGTTCGACGAGGGTACCCATGCCGACCACGAGAAAGGCGTCCTCGGCGATGCCAAGCCGCGCACGGGCCGTGGCCTTCTCACGCGGATCGAAGAAGTGCGCGGGCGGCCCCACCGGCAGAAGCAGGGCATCCCTGTGGTAGCTGCGGCGCACCATCTCCACCTGCTGGGCGCTGAGCACGGCTATCACGGCGGCACGGCGGGCATCGAGTAGATCCGGCCAGGTCAGCGCGGCATGCAACACCCGGTGTGGCAAGGAGCGCTCGCCCGTAATCGACAATTGGGGCACGATCGCGCGCTCCCACAGCGATTCGTTGTTGCGGGTCCATACTAGGGGAACCGAAAGGCGCCCGGCGGCGATACGCCCGGGCCGCAGCGCGATCCAATCGTGGGAGTTGACGACGTCGGCATCGCGGGGCACGAGCTTGGCGACCTTGGGCATCTCGAGCCAGAAGCGGCGCGCCAACTCGCGGTTGTTGGCTGGCAGCTCGAAAAGACCTTTCCTGACCGAGCGGATCTCCAGCTTGTCGGCCGCGTAGGAGAACTCGCTGCCCTCCAAGAAGTCGTAACAGGCGACGGTCACCCGGTGTCCCCGCTCCACCAGTCCGGCACCCAGCTCGAGCATCAGCCGCACGCCGCCGCCGCCCCCGGCCTTTCCGCCTACGTGATGGTTGACGAGCGCGATGTGCATTGGGGGAGAGTCGGCGGCGGCGCGATGGCCAGAGGGAACGGTCTTGCGCGGCTGGCACGCGGGCGAGGGACGCCCGACGGTCCAATATCCTGGTCGGCGAATGGTATCGACGCTCCCAGCCGACGGAGATCCGGCGCTGGCGGGCTCCTCGCAGGACGCGCACGAGGACCCGCACACGGACATCCTCGATACCACCGACGCCGGGCCGGCTGTGATCCGCAGCAGCCTGCTACGGATCGGCGGCTATGGGATCGGCACGTTGGCGACCGTGGCCTCGAGCGCCGTCGTCATCCGCCATCTCGGCCTCGTCAACACCGGACATTTCACGACGGTCACCGCACTGGTAACGATCATTCTGACCGTCAGCGACCTGGGACTCACCGGCATCGCCGTGCGCGAGTACGCCTCCGGACCCAGGGCTGACGGGCAACGGTTCCTGCGCAACCTGCTCGGGATCCGTATGACGATCGCGCTGGTTGGGCTGGTACTCGCTGTGCTCTTTGGGCTGCTCGTCGGCTACCCGACGGTGATGGTGGTGGGCACCGCCATTGCCGGAGCCGGCATGGTTGTACTGGTCGCACAGGACGGTTGCTCTGTCCCGTTGCAGGTCAGCCTGCGCTTCGGCTGGGTGGCCGGGCTTCAGCTCGCGATCCAGGTCGGGATCGCGATCGAGGCCGTGCTGCTCGCGCTCGCCGGTGCCGGTCTACTGCCGTTCTTCGCCCTGCAGCTGCCGGTCGCGCTTCCCGCGCTGATCGTGACGATGATGGTTGGAGGCCACGACTCCCGACTTGTTCCCCGCATAGACTTGCGCGAGTGGCGCACGATGGTCGGTCGGATCCTGCCCTACTCCGCCGCGGTGGTGCTCTCGGTCGTCTATTTTCAGATCGCCCAGATCATGGTCTCGGTTCTTTCAAGCTCAAGTGAGACCGGCTATTTTG
>Ga0208586_1000140_pt1 | contig 28712 bp, 33 predicted proteins | sample NGESurshal072012_6_FD_184471 | JGI IMG/M metagenome (GOLD analysis project Ga0208586, IMG submission 184471) | Arctic peat soil microbial communities from Barrow, Alaska - NGEE Surface sample 53-3 shallow-072012 (SPAdes) | ecosystem: Environmental > Terrestrial > Soil > Wetlands > Peat ... | reverse complement strand
GGAACGGTCACAACTTGCGCTCTGGAGCGGAGCGCTGGAAGGCAGAAGGGAGCCGCGAAGGGATCGCGGCGACCGGCGTCTAAACATCCTCATCGCCCTACCGCCTTCCGGTTCGCCTTCGTCGCGTTTTTGATCGGGCCGTATCTCTCACGCGCGTGGTGTACGCACGCGGCGTGCTTCCCCTTGCCCTTCTTTCTGCACGCCCTCAACGCCCTCGCGAGCTTCTGTGCGCGTGTCAATGGCTTGGCCTTGGTGGTCTTGCATCCGGTGATTGCGATCTTCGTCTTCTGGATGATCTGCTTGCCGTTCTGCGCAGTGATGGTCGTCGGCATCGACAATGATTGTCCGCAGAGGCTGCCTTTCGCGCTCGCAGGAATATCCGTCGCGAGGATCGAGTGCGGACCCTCCGGTAGCGTCGCGACAAAGATGGAGATCGGGGCGTCGGGGACTGATTCGAACTTGGAGTACGTGATCCCGCCCTTGATGTCCGTCTTGCCGTCGAGCACGATCTTTACGTCGCTTTCGCCCTGCAGCAGGAACTCGAGATCCGGGAACGCAGCGCCACCGTGGGACACCAGGATCGCCGGGCCTAAGAGCGGTGCGTTCAATATCGGCGTGACGGCCGTCGCGGAGCCCACGAATGAGTCTGCGGGGCAATTGGCAGGGTTGGTGTTGAACTGCGCTTCGGTGCAAGCGTTCTGAAGCGTCGGGATCAACCGCGCCGGCAAGGCCTTCGGCAACTGCACATCGACTTTGCCGATGTTCCCCTGGCCCGGTGCGGACTTGACGGTGATCGTTAGGCTCGCCCCTTTGGCTTTGCTCGTGCTCGCCTGCGTGGAAGCAGAAAAGCTCGGAGTGAACGCCAGATCCTGACACCCACGGACAGCGAACGGGGATGAGACGTTCACGCTCGCACCCTGCGCTCCAGTGATCCTTGCTCCCACGCCCTGCTGGGCGCAGCTCGTAGGGTTCAACATGAACCCTGGACGGTTGACTTCGACGTTGATCGTGCGCAACCGCAGCTGCACACCATCCACATACTGCGGCAATGTGTCGGAGACGATCGTCAGCGCCGCAGTGGAGGGGTTCACCGCGATCGCGGCTCTCACGACGACCGTGCCGAGGTTGAACGGTCCCGCTACCGCGGGCGTCACGATCGACAAGCCGAACGGCTGGCCCTTGTACGGGCCGGTCAGATAGACCTTGCCGCCGAGATAGAACGGATGCGGGCCGGGACCGGCACCCACCGTCGTCGTCCCGATCTGACTTTCAGAACCGCACGAGCCCGCATTCGCCTGCGCTTCCGGACACTGAGGAATACCCGCAATCTTCCCCAACAGTCCCGGCGGGGTGCTCACCGCGATACCGGAGAGATCCTGTTCGCGATCTTCACGGCCGATCGTCACCGCGAAAGGGGTCGACGCGCCCGCCGTTGGAGTCTGGCTACCCGCACTGAAGAACGGGCTGAACGGCATGCTCGCCGGACACGCGCCACCCGTACCGTTCCAGTCCACGTTGAACGAGGACGAGGGTGTGGCGTCGGGGGTGCCCGCGATCGGTTCAGTACCGGACAGGCCACCCAGACCGGAGGCACTCCACGGTGTCAGGTCTGTAGTCGTCGTGAACGTGCCGCACGTCTGGGGGTTAGCCAGCGACGCCCTCGCACCGCCGTTGAACGCCAGCAGCAGTTCGCTGAAGGGAAGCTGCGGCTGTTCTGTAAACGTGGCCTGCAACCGTCCAGTGGTCGGGTTCGCCGTCACATGACCCGCGAGCTTGACGATCACGCCCCGTTCGACCGAACGGACCTGCAAGAACAGCCGGAAGATACGTCCGTCTTCGGCATCGCTGTTGCTGCAGGGCGAGCATTCCGGCTCCCCGAGAAACACCTGACCTTCAAGCGGCACTTCAAGCAATGGCGTGACGATCTTCACCGTCCCGATCTGCGACGCCAACGGGCACGCGGCCGGTTCAGTCGGTTCAACAGTCGCGCCCAAACCAAACTGTGCGTTGCTGCATGCCTGCAGACCGTCAGCGGCCGACGGGTCCACCATCATGCCTTCCGGCAATGTCACCGTCGCATTCTTCAACTCCGGTGTGGCGTTCGCATCCGCTTCGTTGGTTTGCGGGACCTTCAGCGCGAACGTGGCGCCGGTCGGCTCATCAGCCTGCGTCGTAGCACCTTCCGAACCCGCTGGCCCAAATTCAGCCGTCGGGTCAAATGCCAAGCTATTGCAGCCAGTGAGGAACGATTCGGACAAGCTCGGCGCACCGTCTACCAGACCACTGCCGTTATAAGCCGTCCCCGACACGTAGTCCGCCGGGGCTTGATAGGTATCCATCCGGAGAGTCGTCGTCGGCGCCTGCCCAGCGCATAGGGTCGGATTCGTCAAGAACGGTTTTGCCCCAGGGGTAGGCCGAGCGCACGCAACAGTCGCGTCTTGGTACTCATGAGTGCCTGCGTTAGCGAATCCTGAGACGCCGTAGCTACAGAGCGTCAAGCTCAGCGCCTCGAGTCCATGCCCCGTAGTTCGTCCGCCCTCACCGTCTCCGATCGTCACGCCATAGTCGCCGTCACTACGCACCCGCGCGTTTAGCGCATAAAAAGCTCCGAGGTAGTCAAAAGCCACCGACGCCGCATAGCCGGGAGACGGTTCCAAGTTGTAGACCAGGACGGTGTCGAGGTCCGTCGGTGCGTTGCCCGCCGTTGGCTTCCCATGCGAAATCGCACCGCCCAGAGAGATCCGGGCAAAGCCTACGACCGAATCTTCCGGGCAGTCTATTGAGATGCCAGCTTCGGCCGATTGGGACTGGGCTTGACTGGGCGTACAACGTACGGCTGCCAGTGGGTCGCCGATGAAGCCCGGTGGGAGATCAGTCTCCACGTCCTTCGGCGTTCCACCGGCGGTCTGCAGCGAACCCGAGGTAGTAACTTCCTGGTTGAACACGAAGCTGGCAGTAGCCGCAAACGGATGCCCACCAGCCTGCGTCATTGGCGCGGCGCTCGCATTCGTAACGCTCGTAGTCAGGCTCTGAATACCGAAAGGAACAGCGGGCGCGATCGTCGTGGGGTCCGTCGCGAGGGCTGTGGCCGCTCCGCCACCGCTCACTGCGACTGTGTTCGTGACGCCGCCGCTTGGCGGGCTGCCGACAGTGGCGTCGGTGCTCACTAGAACACGCACTGTGATCGGCGGGAAGGCCGCCGCCGGTGCCAATGCCGTCGATGTCGCGCACGTGAATCCGGCTCCAGCGCCCGCAACCTTGCAACTGCCTTCGCCTTCACCCCCGTTCCAGCCTGGACCCGACACCGCGGCCAGCGCAGCCGAAGCACCAGCCAGAACCAACCCGTGAGGCAGCTCGTCGGCGACGGTTACGGGGCCGCTGGTTTCGCCGCTGGACTCGGACTCCGTCTTAGGCAGATATTCCGCGTATTCCGGGTCGACAGCCGGGGGGTTGGTCGAAGGAGCAGGACTGATTATCTTTGCCGGGGTCAACGTAGTGACGCTACCGCCGAGGTTGGTACCCGTCACCTGGCATTGCAGCGCACCCCCTTGATCGCCTTCAGTGACTTCGTATTCGGCGTATTCGGCGCCGGAGATAGGTTCTCCATTCCGAAGCCATGTGTAGGTAAAACTCGGGCTCCCGCTCCAGATGCCGGAGTTCGCTTCGCAATGTAGGTGTTCTCCCGGCGTCGCCGAGCCCCTAATGTAGGCATAGCCGTTTTCAGTTTCTACAAAGGGAGGCGTAGTATTGGAGACCGGAGACACGACGACCGCCGGCATGCTCGTGACCACCGTCGAGCCACCATCGTTAGTGCCCTTGACGAGACATTGCAATGCCGTCCCTTCGTCGGCGGCCGTGGGCGTGTAGGTGCTTTCGATCGCACCTTGAATCGGGACGCCATTGCGCAGCCATTGATAGGAGAACGTTGGTTCGCCTTCCCAGGTGCCTACGCTGCAAGTCAACAGCTCGGGTCCGTCCGCCGACGCCTTGTTCCTCACCGTGATCGTGTAAGTGTTGAAGCCGCTTTCCTGAGCAAATGTAGTTCCGCTGCCGGAAGAGGGGTCGACGCCGCAGTCCTTTTCCGGTTCGCCGGGGAAGGCTTCTTCCTTTCCAGACGGGCATTCCGCGGCCTGTTGCCCGTAGGCGTTGGCGTGGGTCATTGAGATCGCTAGTTCCGGCGCGGCCACCGCCACCCCCGGCATCACTCCACATACTCCTGTTGCTGTTACCGCCGCAACAATTCTTCTAACACGCTTTTGTTTAAGAACGGTGAGGCGAGCTCGAGCACGAGCCTTAGCGGGGTTTGATGGTCGCCGCCCTCGCTGCGCCTCCGCAGGCGCCGCAGATACTTCGGACGACTGCGGCGCCTGGGAGGCGCGTGGCGAGTGGGCTCCCTGTGGCTGAGCCTCTGCGAGCGTCACCGGAGAGGTGGTGATAACGCTCGGACAGGCCCCGCGTGTCCGGGCGCCGTTGTCCACGATGGCGTGGTGACTGTTGGTGTGACTGGTGCTGCCGTTTAAAGCGCGTGCGTGACCGTCTGCGCGCCCCCGCAGAAGTGACCTCAAGCTGACTCCTCAGTTCCCTCATTTCCCTTGCGGCACGAACCGGCTCACCTGAGCGAGAGGTGGCAGCCAGTTTTCACCTAGGAGCCAGTAAACAGATGTGGGAGGGCCACCGCACCAGTGGTCTATGGTCAAGCTCTGTCCTTGCGGGTGTGAGAGAGAAATCGAAATAACCCCCTTTCCGTTTGTGAACAAACGGAAAGGGCGATGGCTGATCCGGCGTTGATCGACAGAGCGGGTGCAGAACTACACGGCAGTGCGCCACGAGGCGCTATGGCATCGAGCGGAGATGAAAGGACTCCGTCTGTGGCCTGTCGCAGCAGGCTATTGAAGCTGGGGGCAGCCTGATCCCGGAGACGCGGGGAAGGGCGGGAGCAGCCCCGACAAAGTCAGGACAGGCCGGCACCGCTAGACGGCTTGGGCCTGGTGAGCGAGACGAAAGGCGAACGAGAGAAACCAGTGCTAAAGCTCCTTAAGAGTTCTACCGGACCCGAAACCTGGCGGACATGGGCCGGAGTGCAGCGCACGCCCTTTGGGCGACTCGAAAGCTGGTGTGTCGTACCGGCCTGGAGGCTGCGAGGAATGTCTGCGGCGTACTCGCGGCGATGTTGCAGGAGCAGAAGCTGGTCGCCGACCCGTCGAACGATGCATGGTGAACGTGGGAACCCTCTCGGTGTCGCCCTCCCTACCGGCCATCCAGGCCGGAGGTGGGCAGGCCCGTGCTCGGCCTGTTATGCCGGGAGGGGGCGGAGCCTCCGTAGTAGTCCGAGGGCGGGAAAGCCGTCCACATGGCGAAGGGAGGCAGTCAGTTCGCAGCAAAGGAACGGAATGTCAGGAGTACGACGGTGAATACCGACGAGCCGTGGCCGAGTCTCGCTGAGGCAGAGCCGCGGGTACTGAAGATCCAGACCAAGCTGCACCAATGGGCTATTGATGGCCCTGAACGTCGTTTTGACGATCTCTATAACCTGATCTATGACCCTGCTGTCCTGATATTGGCGTGGCAGCGGGTGAGGAGCAACCGAGGGGCTCGCTCGGCCGGAGTGGACGGTACAACCGCCCATTACATTCAGGCCGTCAAGGGCGAGCATGCCTTTCTCTCTGAGCTACGAGATACCCTCAAGGCCCGAGAGTTCAGCCCGGTAGCAGTACGGGAAGTGATGATCCCCAAGGCCGGCGGCAAGCGTCGCCGGCTTGGCATCGCGACCGTGGCTGACCGGGTGGTCCAGGCCGCCCTCAAGATGGTGCTAGAGCCTATTTTCGAGGCGGACTTTTTGCCGTGTAGCTACGGCTTCCGTCCCGAGCGCCGGACGCATGACGCGATCGCTGAGGTCCATTACTACTGCTCCCGCTCGTATGAGTGGATTGTGGAGGGTGATATCGAAGCGTGCTTCGACGAAATCTCGCACCCGGCGCTGCTAGCCCGGGTACGAGACCGGATCGGAGATAGGCGTGTTGTGAGTTTGGTGAAGGCGTTCCTGAAGTCCGGCATCCTCTCTGAGGCTGGCGAGCTGCGGGATAGCAACAGCGGTGCTCCTCAAGGTGGGATTCTCTCACCGCTGCTCAGCAACATTGCACTGTCGGTCCTTGACGAGTATCTCGCCAAGAACTGGGACGCAATGGGCACCTCTAACGCACGTCAATTGCGACGGCGCAAGGGCCTGGCTAACTGTCGCCTCATCCGCTACGCGGACGATTGGGTGGCAACGGTCGCTGGGGACCGGGCCGACGCTGAACGACTGCGTGATGAGGCAGCAGCGGTGCTCCTACCGATGGGGCTGCGGCTCTCCCGGGAGAAGACGAGGATCACACACATCGATCAGGGCTTCGACTTTCTTGGTGTCCGCATCCAGCGGCACAAGAAGCGAGGATCGGCCAAGCGCTTCGTATACACCTACCCGTCGAAGTCCGCCCTGGCGGCGATGACGAGCAGGGCGAGGCAAAGAGGCCGGGAGATCCCGAAGAACGAGTCGCTTGCCACCCTGCTACGCCACATGAACCGGGCGTTGCGGGGATGGACGAACTACCACCGCCACGGAGTGTCCAAGGCGACCTTCCAATACCTGTGCTCTTTCGTATGGCACAAGGTCGTTCGATGGTTGCGCCGCAAGCACCCCAAGGCGAACTGGTCGTCTCTTCGTCGCCGCTACCTACCAGGATGGTGGCCAACGGACGGTGCAATGGTGCTCTATAACCCCTCAACGGTGCCGGTCAGCCGATACCGCTACCGGGGAACGCGCATCCCCTCACCGTGGGCAAGCACAAGGTGACAGGCCACGAACAGTGCAACGGCATGAACTGGTGGAGAGCCCGGTGCGTGGAGACGCGCACGCCGGGTTCGGAGGGCGGGTCGGGGAAACGGATTGGCCGAAAGGCCAACACCGCGCCCTGGCTCGACCCTACCCCGTCTTGTCCCGATCATCGCCCGGATCGCCGGAGATGTAGTGCGGAGGTCCGGGGAGCTGGTAGCCGGATAGAGACTCGGGCGGCGCGGCACCTCGGCGGCGTCCGGGATGAGTGGGTGGAACCGACCCCTCACCTGCTTGCGGGTGCCGTGGTTTCGTCCGCCACGGCACCGCACCCTCCGCAGGTGAGAGGCGACCAGGCTTGCCCTCTATCTCTCCGGCCGGTTCAGGGCGGGTGAGCCACGCGGGCGGCGCCCCGCGTGGCTCCCTGCGGGCGCCGTGGGCTGCGGCGCCCCCTGTCCTCTCCGGTGAGCGTTGGGGAATCGTAGATGAACCGCGAGCGACTCCGCGCAAAGCGACCGCGGTGCGAGGTTCATCCGCTGGTGCTGTGGGCGGTCAACCCGGTCTTGCGATACAGCGCTGCTCGCGATGCCTACGTGCTGCGTGTGGTCGGGCAATCGGTGGGGGCCGGTGCTCCGGCGGAGAGCGCAGCGGCAGCGGTTGTGAGGGCGTGCTGACCCGCCGGTTGAGGTATATCGTTGACAATCCCACCTACTCCTCGGAGGTCGAGTGTGACCGATTTTCTGCAGGAGAAGCGCAACGAGATCAACGAGCGACTCGCCGAGCTGAAGCCCCTGGTGGATGAGTACCGCCGCCTGGAGGCCGCCGTTGCAGCTTTCGATGGCATCCCGGCCTCGCCGAACGGTGCGACCGCGCCCACACCACGCCCTGCTCGTGGCGGTCGCCGGCCGGGTCGCCCACGCGGCTCCAGGCGCGCTTCAACGGCTGTCGCCGAGGCGGCCCCGGCCGTGGCGACATCGGCTGCCAAGCCTGCGACCAAACGAGCGTCCGCCCGATCTGCGGCGAAGGCCAGGACCGCCGGCAAGCGTGCGGGAGGACGACTGAAGGGCACCGGCAAGCGGCCCTCGGAAGCCCTCGCGATCATCCAAGGGCAGCCGGGGGTCACGGTCCCCGAGATTGCGTCGAAGATGGGGATCAAGCAGAACTACCTGTACCGGATACTCCCCGAGCTTGAGCGCGGCAGCACGGTGCGGAAGGAGGGGCGCGGCTGGCACCCGGTGGCAGCCAAGGCAGCGGCGTGATTGCCTTACCTTTGGGGGGCCGACTCCAATGGGCGGATGCCGCACACCTTCGCCGGGGCGGCTTGATAGACCGGCGGGCGAATCGGAGTATCTCCGCGGTCGCGGCGATAAGCTCACGGTAACGGCGAAACAGGGGGCTCTCGGAGGAGTGGCCACAGCGTCTACCTATGACCGCATCGGGGTGGGCTACCACGGAACGCGATGCACCGATCCTGAGCTTGCGAGGGCTATCTGGGCCGCGCTCGGGGATGCGCGCACCGTTCTGAATGTGGGAGCCGGCACCGGCTCCTACGAGCCGCAGGACCGGCAGTGGGTGCTGGCGGTCGAGCCGTCGCAGGTGATGATCGCCCAACGTCCAGCCTGCGCCGCACCCGTCATTCGAGCGTCGGTCGAGAGCCTGCCGCTTGCCGAGCGGAGCGTCGACGCCGCGATGGCGATCCTCACCGTCCACCACTGGAGTGATCTCGAGGCCGGAGTGCGGGAGCTGGTCAGGGTCGTACGAGACCGGATCGTGATCGCCACGATGGACGTCGAGGTCATCGCGCAACTATGGATCGTGCGCGACTACCTACCAGAGCTGCTCGGCCAGCACGCTCGCTTCCCATCGATTGATCGTCTGCGGCAACTGCTGCCCAACCCGAGATCCGAGGTGCTGCCTGTCCCGCGCGACTGCGAGGATGGCTTCATGGCAGCCTTTTGGGCTCGCCCGGAGGCATACCTTGACCCGGCCGTGCGAGCTGCCACCTCTCCCTGGCATGACCTGCCCGCGGCGGTTATCGATCGTGCTATGACGCGATTGCGCGAAGACCTCGACAGCGGCGAGTGGTCACGCCGCTACAGCGACCTGCTCGCACGCAAGGAGCTCGACGTCGGCCTGCGCCTGATCACCGCAACCTTCTAGCGTCGTCCATGGCCGAAGCTCGTCACGGCGGGCGCGGCGGTCTTGAAGTCCTCGGCGTCGGTGCCGGCGACGGTGGTCTTGGGCTTGGGGTGCAGCTGGCGGACGGTCGCGGTCGGCCCGGCCGGATGCAGCGGCTCCAGGCGAGGAGGTTGATAGCGCCGTCGCCTGCGGCGTGGCGCTCTAGGCGGCCGTGGACGAGGATCAGCGGCTCGGTGCGGATCGTGAGCCGGTGCAGCTCGTAGAGCTTCTCGGGGACGATTACGTTCAGGTTGCCGCCTGCGTCCTCGAGCAGAAGGAAGATGATCCCGTTCGCTGTCTGTGGGCGTTGGCAGGCGATGACGAGCCCGCCGACTGCGACGCTGGCGCCGTGCGCGACTCCTGCGAGCTGGCTGATCGGGGTGGCGCCTTGTTGGTCGAGTAGGGGCACAGCAGCACGGGGTGCTGGTCGATCGAGACGCCGGTGGCTTGGTAGTCGGCGAGCAGCCGCTCCCACGGCGTAAGCGCTGGCAGGCCGGGTGCTTGTTGGAGGGGTAGTTCAAAGCGCGAGCTGTCCGTCCGCCTGGGTGGTGGTGTAGGCGGGGTGACGACCCCTAGCCAAGGTCCGGCTCCCGAACTGCTCGAACACGCGCTGTAGCTGTCGAGGGGAAATCGCCAGGATCGCGGCGACCCCCGAAAGTGTGAGCGGCCGGCGATAGCCGTGCTCGATCAGCGCGCACGCCCGAGGTACATCCTGCGGCGTTCGTTCACTGTCTGCTCACGCATCCCGCTTCGCGGCGGGCCGGCGACGGGCGTGCAGCCGCCGGGGTGAAGGTGTGCCGGAACCGAAGCGCTCTGACTCATCCGAGCTCGACCTCCCGAGGGCTGATACCCAGGCCCTGTCTTGCGATGAGCGCCAGCACGTCGCTATCGACCCAAGGGGTCGGCGCGCTCTCGCCGCCCTCCGGCGTCAGTCCGAGCCTGCGCGAAAGCCAGCTCGTGTCACCACAAACGTGCCCACGCGAGGTCTGCTTTAGATGCCCGCAGCGCATCGCGATCTCGCTCATCGACAGGCCGTCGGCCTGCGCCGTCGCGAGCGCCGCTTCGCGCAGCCCACGGTTGAGCACGAAGCGGCTCACCAAGAACCGCTCGATCTCACCGCGCAGCACCGAGACCGACACCTTCGCGTCGTGCCGATGGCCGGCCACCATCTGGCTCGTCAACGTGCGGACCGGCTCGTAGCTCTCAAGCGCCGCGACCACGTCGCGCACCGTCAGCACCTGCGGTGGCCCGGCCTGCCCCTCTGGCGGATACTGCTGCCAGCGAATCTCCGGGATCGAGACGCTGCCGAGGACGGGCTCTAGGTGGTAAGAGCTGCCGTGCCGGTCGACCAGCAGATTGCTGTCGGGCGCTTCGCCTTAATTGTGACCTTGGCGGTCGTCTTGGGGGTCGGGAATGGTCTGCAGATCGGCCGAGGTCACCCGGCCGCACCGACGACGCGCATCGGCCAGGTATTGATCGCGCATCAGACGGACATTCTCGGGCGGCTCGTCGGAAGCGAGGTGAGCGACCAGGCGCCTGTCGCCGAATGTCGTCGCGTCACGATCGATGCCGAGGACGCTGCCGCCCGCACCTGAGCGGGCGACGATCTCGCGTGAGCCCCCGAGCGGTCGGTGTATTGGCCGAGCACATCGCCGGCCGAAGCGGTCGGCGGCGGGCGACGGCCGTGCTGCGGCGCGCGCACACGGAGGCGCGTCCCGCTTTGCATGCTCACCGTCCTCTTGTGTCCCCCGCGCCGCGTCGGGCTGGCGGCCGGCTTGTTGAGGCCCAGCGCTGAACCGCCGCTCATACCGTTAGCTGGTCGTAGCGGAGCGCTGCCCTCGACAGAAACAGCATGTCCTCGGAGCTGTCCAGGAGGCCGGCGGCAAGGAGCCTGTCGATCGCGTCGGTGGTCCTGTTGCGCTTCCGTTTGGACTTTCCCAGCTCGCGCAGTACCTCTTGGCGGGCCAACGGCCGGGTGCCGTCGGTGGTGGCCAGCATCAACTCCAGCACGATCGCCTCCTCCCGGTGCTCGTGCGCGGAGGTGCTGTCGTCGTCGTGGTTGATCCCGAAGACGCGCAGCGCCGCGTAGCTCGGCGCGGCGAACTCGCCCCAACGGTTAGTCAGCCCGTCCTCCTGCAGCCGCGCGAGCGCTGCGGGGATATCACCGGGAACGGATAGTGCGCGGGTGATCTCGGTTTCGGTCCATGGGTGCGACGTTTGAAGCAGGACGTCGAGCACAGCGCGATCGAGCGCAGACGTCTCGCTGTCGGTATCGGGCCGGGAATGGTCGTTCATCTCGCCTGTTTACCTCCCATGCCGTTCATCTATCGGGCCGTCGTCGGGGCCCAGGAACGGCTGTCGGTTACAGGACCCGACCATATGGGCATCGCGGCGGACCTCCTGCGCGGGATTAACTGTTGACACACACTCGAATCCGCTAGGGACCGAAGTCAGGGCCACCCCGGCGGCAGGGCGCCCACACGCGGACGAGCTGCCACGGCGGCGCCGGGTCCGCACCGCCCGCTGCTCGCACTGTAGAGCGCCGCTCACACGGCGATCTGATCGAACCGCAACGCCGCCCTCGACAGGAACAGCCGTTTGCCGGCTCCTTCCAACAGCCCGGCAGCGCGCAGTCGTCCGATGGCGTCGATGAAGGCGAGCCTGCTTTTCTTTTTCACCTGCATTGCGCGGAGTAGCGCTTTGCGGGTCATCGATTTTCTGCCGCTGCAATTGCGCGCCAGAAGGGCCTCCAGGACCGCGAACTCGTGTCGGCGCTCGTACTCCGGCTCGGAGGTGTCGTGTTGTATCCCGAAAAAGCGAGCGGCGGCAAAGGTCGGGGAAGCAAGATCACCCCAACGGTTAACGAGCCCGTCATAGCTGAGGCGCGCGAGCGCCGACGGTATGTCACCCGGGAGGCTAGTCGTGCGAGCGAGTTCGAACTCGCTCCACGGTCGCGGGTAGTCGAGCATCAGTTCGAGAAGGGCGTTATCGAGCGCTCCTGCGGCGTCCCGGCTTTCGCGGTGTTGCATATTCGTCTGTGACCTCCCATGCCGCCGCCCCGCTAGCGCCACGTGGCGCCGTCGAACGCACGGCTTCCGGTTACAGGAACATCAACCTACGGGCCACACATGGAAATCCGGTGCAGGATGCAGAGCTGACACACACTCGAATCAGCCCGGACCAAAAATCACCCGCGACCCACCGCCGCAGGTACGGGCCGGCTCAGTCACAGAGCCTGTAGCCGACACCCCAAATGTTGGCGACCCAACAACCGTTCGCGCCCGCCTGCGCGAGCTTGCTCCGCACGCGCGAGGCGTGCGAGTCCACCGTCCGCGTCGCGCCGGGCGAGCGGTAGCCCCACACCTCCTGCAGCAGCTCATGCTTGGTGAACACTCGCAACGGGCTCTGCGCGAGACACAAAAGCAGGTTGTACTCCATGCGGCGCAGCGTCACCGGCCGAGAGTCGAACGTCACAGTATGCGCCTCTGTGTCGATCATCAGCTCGCCGTGGCTGACCACGGCCGGTGTGCTCGCGGGCCGGTCGCGCCGCTTTAGAGCCCCGATACGGGCAAGCAACTCCCGATAGTTAACCGGGCAGCGAATCACGTCGTCACTGCCCGCGTCGAACGCCCGCAGCACCTCTCTCTCCTGGCCCCCCTGGGCGATCCACAACACCTTCTGCACGGGGCTCACGTCGGGGTCAAAGGCACCGGACCGCAACTCGCGCAACACCTCCAGTAGCGCAGCGTCGCTTCCTCGCGCGAAGATCACCACGTCCACGTCACCTGGCCGGCAGCACGCCCGCAAGAACTCGCGGTCGCCCGCCCGTCTGACGTCGAACCCGTCGAGCGTCAGCTCGTCGGCGATCCCGCGGTTGCCGTCCCTTTCCCCGAAAACGACAATCGGCTTGCTGGCCACCGCGCACGGCGCTGCGCTGCTTGCTGTGTCTGTCATTACCTCTCCCTCCCGGTGGCGAGGCCCTTCGGGCGCCCACTCGCGGATACGCAGCGCTCTTCACCTACTTGGAGGTGAAGTGATACGGATCCTGCGAGTGGGCACTTCGATTGACCGTGGGCGGCCCGCCCTTTCTTGACCACGCCGCCACCGACTCAGTGTTTGCCCGACAACGACTAGCGTCCCCATCGGACGGTTAACCAAGGGGCAAGGCGGGCGAAAAAGGTGAAATGTTGCGGCTGGCCCGTTTGTGCTTGCACTTTTCGGTGCGCTGAGGTACACATTCACAGCGCCCGTTAAGGGGCGGGCCTCCGAGACCTAAAACGTGGCTACCTACGCGCCCACAACACCGACGGCTCCCGCGGAGGAGCTGGACCGCGAGCTGTTGCCGTTCCTCGGAGATAGCCCAATCGGCCTGGTGCTGAAGGCGCCGCTCGTGTTCATGGTGCCCTACCTGCCCGAGCTTGCCGCGATCGCGAACCACGCGTATCGCACGAAGCGGGAGGCGGTAGCCGACGCCGAAGCGGAAGGTAAGTGGCAGAAGGTGCTCTGGCTGCACGAGAAGCCCTACCGAATGACCGTGTTCCTATCGGTGCGCGAGCACATGAGTGACCTTGGCTACTGGCAGGCGCTCGGCAGTCTGTGGCTGGAGACCGAGAATCTCCACGAGGACCAGGACGAGTGGGTTGCTGCGCTCACCGCCAGCCGGCCTGGCCGCGCCGAATGGCTCCTGGACGAGACCGAGCGCGCCGTGCTCGCGGGCCTCGATGAGCAAGTGACCGTCTATCGCGGCTATCGCCGCCCGGGAAGGCACCTGGCGCCCAGCTGGACACTTGACCGGGCAAGGGCGGAGTGGTTCGCCAAGCGTGCGATCGACTCCCACAGCAGCGGCGGCTACCTCGCAACCGCGACCGTGCCGAAGGCATGCGTGATTGCCTACTTCGCCGGGCGTGGCGAGCAAGAGATCGTGCTCGACCCCGACCAGCTACCCGAGCCGCAGGTCACCACGGTCATGGGCCCTCTCCCTTGAGCAAGACCTTCTCTAACCGAATCTAAAAACTCTAACGCCCTCTAATAGGATCGGGTATGGTGGTCGGATGAAGAACCCCTTCCACGCGAGCTTCGGCGTCAGCCCGCCGCTGCTGGTCGGCCGCGACGAGCAGCTCGAGGACTTCGTGGAGGCCCTCGAGGATGGCCCGGGATCGGCGGGCCGCGCGACTCTCTACACCGGCGCTCGCGGTGCGGGCAAGACGGTGATGCTCAACGCTGTTGAGGACCGCGCACGCGAGCGCGGCTGGCTCATCGTCAGCGAGACCGCGACCCCCGGCTTCGTCTCGCGGATAACCCAGCAGCACCTCCCACGGCTGCTGCGCGACTTCGACCCCAAGGCGGTGCAGCGCCGCATGAGCGGCGTGGGCGCTCCGCTGAATATCGGCTCTCTCACCTGGAGCACGATCGAGGCGCACGTCGTCCAAGCAGGTCTGCGTAACCAGCTCGAGATGCTCACCGATCTGCTGGCTGAGCGCAGCACCGGCGTCCTGATCACGCTTGACGAGATCCACCAAAATCAGATCGAAGAGCTGCGCGAGCTTGCCACCGTCGTGCAGCACACGTTCCGCGAGAATCGCGAGCTTGCGTTCGTCGGTGCTGGCCTGGCCGCCAGCGTCAGCGACGTCGTCAATGACGACGTTCTCACCTTCCTGCGCCGAGCTGAACGGCACACCCTCGGCTCAGTAGCCCGCGCCGACGTTGAACGCGCCCTGCGTGAACCGATCCAGAAAGCCGGCCGCCACGTCGGCGCCCAGGCCCTGCAGATCATGGTCGACGGAGCCCGTGGCTACCCGTTCCTACTGCAGCTAGTCGGCGCCCAGGTCTGGCGGGTGAATCCGAGCGCACCGGAGATCACGGTCGAGGACGCCACCCGTGGGGTCGCCCGTGCGCGTCGTCGACTCGACGCGCTCATCCACGAGCCGGCGCTGAGCGCCGCATCAGACATCGGCAAGTCATTCCTGCTCGCGATGGCCCAGGACGACGGTCCGTCCAAGATGGCGGACATCCAACAGCGCCTCGGTGTCGACGTGAACTACGCCAGCCAGTACCGCCTACGGCTGATCGCAGCTGAGCTGATCTATCCCACTCGCCGCGGCTACGTCGACTTTGCTCTGCCTTACCTACGCGAGTACCTTCGCCAGCACTCAGCCATCGACGCATGATCGGCAAAACAGCTTTATCACTCCGCCCACCGACGCGTTCAATCCCGCTGCTGCACAACCGACCCTCTATGAGCCCCGCCCGACCGGTTACAGGAGGTTTATCGAGATCGCGTAAACCCCGTAAAACTCCGTACAACTCGGTATGAGCAAAGGCTTCGCCTGGCCCTACCCAAGCCGGCCGACGTCGGCGGCGCGCTCAACGAGGAGATCCCAGCTTATGTAATGGGCTCGGGAGGCACGTCCGTCGAGGTCGACGGGAACGCCCTCGCTGGCGAGCAGCCGGACGCACTCTCCGGGGTGGGGGGTTTTGGTCTCGTAGCTGCGCCATGCGCGCGGCACCTGGCCGCCAGGCGGAAGCACACGATGCGCGGGAAAGTCGGGCAGGTCGACCGAGGCGCGGAGCACCTCGCGGCCGTGGCGCAAGTCGCCGTGAACGACGAGGGAGATGTCGTCAAAGGTCGTCCACTCGCCAGGAGCGACCAACCGGGCGATAGCGAGGTAGGGGTTGGCGGAGCGATACCTCGGGGTGAGCCGCCAGCGGGCGTGCTCGCCGTGGCGGAAGCCTTCGACGATCCTGCGGGCAGCGAGCGCATACAACGCTGTGTGAGTGTTCGGCGCGTCGTAGTCGATCTCTCGTGCGACCTCGCGGGTTGACATGCCCTCCTCGGTGTCGAGGCCGGCCAGCGAGGCGATCTCCTGCTGGCGGCGGCCGAGCCGTGCGCTGGCGAGGTCGTCGGCGCCGCCGCCGCCATCAGCCGCGGGGCGGATCGCTTGCGCGAATGCGACCAGCGCTGAGGCGGTCGAGTCGGCGAGCTCGGCGAGCATCTCCGTGGCCCGTGGGTCATCGATCATTGTGTCTGCGCTCCTTCGCTTGACGGATTGCGCGCCAGCCCGCCCCTCGCCCCTACCGCCAAGGTGAGCGGCGGAGGGGTGAGGGAGGTAGGGCCGAGGCGCCGTGGTCTGTCACTGGCACGGCCTAGGCGATGCTGTAGCGGCGCGGCTTCTCCGTGACGAGCTTCACCTTTTTGTCCTTGGTCAGCCGCTCGAGGCAGTTGCCGACCGCGCCGGAAGAGCGCTGAAGCGCCTTGGCGATTTGGCTCGGCCCATGCGGGCCGCTGTCCTTGTTCTCTTCGAGGAAGGCGAGCACCAGCGGGTCGAGGCCGCCCGGTTTGAGCTTGGAGCCCTCGACCTCGCTGGCGCTCGGCGTGGGCTCGTCCTTCCCGCTGGCCGGCTCCTCGGCGGCGGCGGCCTTGGTGCTCTTGCTCTCGCCCGCCGTATTGGCCGGCTGCTCGCCGACCAGCGACCACAAGTCGGGCAGCCGGCGGTTGCCCTCTCGGCCGCCCTCGGTGCGGCGAACCTCGCCGTCGCTCTCTAGCTGGGCGAGCATCTTGCCGGCCGTCGAGCGGCCGACAGCGGCACTCACCGCGATCTGTGCAGCAGTCGCCTCCGGCGCCGCCGTCAGCACCTCGATGATCGCCTGCTTGGTGTTCGGGGTCTTGGTCTTGCTCATCGCTGATTCTCCTTTGTTAGAGCCCTTTCTGGGCCTTTGTCGGTGGACGTGGTAGCTCTCCCCTCGGGGCAAGTCAAGTCCTCTCGCACGGCTTCTCGGAGGCGGATCGCCCGGTTCGCTAGGACCCGTGCGGAAACACGGCCAACACGAGAATTTGAGCCCGGCGCGCACCTCGGCGACGGATCGGGCGCCCGTTGCGCCCGGCTCGCCGAAGGCGCGCGAAAGCCGCTCGCGGCGATCTCGCTAGCGGACTTGACTTCTGCTGGCGGGTCGAGCTAGACGTGTTCGGCGATGACCGAAACGGCACCCCGGAAGACCCCCAGCCCACCGGATACGCCAGCCGACATGACCGCCAGGTCGTGGGCGGCGCGCGAGGACTTGCCCTTCCCGGCGGATCGAGCTAGACGTGTTCACCCGACCAATAACCCCGAGCCAAGGAGCAGGCAAATGACAACCGAGGAGCAACAGGCCGAGATTGCCGTCGGCGAAAAATACGGCGACGAACGTTGGCGCATCAAGGAAGTCGAGACCGGCACCGTCCTGCGTGACGCCATCACGTCAGAGCGCGAGTACCGCTGGCTGTTGGACACCTTCAACCACGGCGATGAGTACGCCGACGAGCAGCAGGCACGGCGCGATGCCGACGCCTCAGCTACCGAGTAGAGATGCCGCCCACCGCCGCCACAAACCCGGTTGTAGAGGACTTGATCGACCGCCTCGGCCGCGAGGAGGACGCCCGCTTCGACCGCACACTCGGCGCCGCGCTCCAGGATGCGATCAATACCATCGAGAGCGCTGAGGGCGCGCGCGATTGCATCGCTCGCGCGGCAGCGCGCGCGCACGCCAGGTTCCCTCAGTACGAGGGCCATTGGAGCGGCGATGGGTGGCAGGTCGCAGTCATCGGCTCGCGGGTGCGAACAAAGGGCGGCACCGCATTCGAGCGCGGCGACGTGATCCTGTGGCACGAGCCGACCGCCATCGACATCCGCTTGGCGGAGGAAGACGGGTTGCCCCCGCACCGCACGGCGTACAGCATCCGCAACGGCGTCGACACAGCGTTTGACGTCTACGTGCGACCGATGGCCGAGCGATGACCACCCTGGTGGCACTCGCGGCGAGGGGCGGCCTGATAGCGCTCGTCGTATGGCTCTTCGCGGGCTTCCTCCTCCGCGCCTGCGGCGCGCTGCTGGCCGTCAGCGGCCTGGCGATCGCAGCCCTCACCGGCTCACCGGGAATGGCGATCGCCGCGATCCTCGGCGGACTCGCGTGGCTCGCCGGGCAGTGGCTGTTCGGGCTACGCCACCACTATTACCGCTCCCCCCTGGCTCGCCGTGTCTTCCTCGAATGGCTGCCCGTCCGCCTGGACCCGACGCGCCGCTGGGGTGTGCCGAATGTGCCGCCTGGGTGTCGCCGATGAGCCAGCGTGAGCCCGAAATAACCTCGCACCGAAAGGGCGCCACCATCGGGGTGAATCGGGACGGTATGCCAGTCGGCGCCGTGACCGATCTAGGCAACCGCCGGTTCGCGATGCTCGTCTACACGACCGAGTCCCCGTGGGAGCAATACGCAGGCGTCGCCAGCTCTGAAGCAAAAGCCGTCACGACTGTTGGGCTGCGCGGCGAGACCCCCGCCCATATGGAGGATCGATGAGCGTCACCGTCAGTTTCAAGGACGAGGACGGCGAACTCGGGCCGGTAGTCGTGATCGACCACGACATTTATGACAAAGACCCGGTGATCTCGAAAAACAACGCCGACGGCAGCGTCGGAGTGCCGTTCGGCTACAAGCCGCAGGGCCTCACCGAGCTTGGCTGGCTCACCCGTCGCCGTGCGCTCGCCGTAGCTGCAGAGCATGGCGTCACGCTGGAGGAGTGGTGAGCGTGCCCGACCGCAACTGCGCCCGGCGGCACACAACGACTTGTAGGGCGGCTGGCACGGCCCGTCGCTCCCGTAGACAAAAACGGGCCAGCAGCCGCCGCCCTACAAGCAACGTTCGCGGCGTGCCCGGAATAGTCAACAAAAGGTTTTTCGGTAACGCCTCCCAACGCCCTTGACCTTTACCTGCGGTCGAGCTAGACGTGTGTTCCCGCCGCAAGGCGCCCTTCTAGTTACAGGAGAAAGATCCGATGGAATCGCCGCAACCACATGACACTGGCGGAACCTCAGACGAGCGAACTTTGCCGCAGGGCACCGCGTTCGAAGGCACTGCGCTCCGCGAGCTGGCACGCTCGATCGTCGGGCAGCCCGCCATCAAGGACTCCACGGCCGAGCTGACCCAGCAGGCGCTCAAGCAGGCGACCGTGCCGCGCATGTCCGATGCGTCCCACGAGCAGGCCACCGAGGCGCTCACTACGCTCGCCACCGGCCTGCGAGCGAGCGTGGACGACGCTCTGGCAGCGCTCACCGCCGATGACTGGACGTTGATCGCCCGCGAGCTGATGGAAGACGCGCAGATGGTGGCCGAGGAGGCAGCGGCCGGCTAAAACAGCCCGGCGACCGCCTGGGAGCTAAAGCAATGGACAGTTTTTTCACTGTGAAGATCACGAGCAACGACGACTTCGGCGTGCCGTCGCTCAGCGCGCGGGATGTGAAGGACGCACTGTTGGCGAGGGCGGTCGATGAGGACGTGCCCGTCGAAGGGGTCTCGGTGGAGGCGTGGGTGAAGGTGCAGCCATGAGTGACGACGAGGCGGCTCGTACACGGGAGCTTTTGTTGACGCGGATCGCGCGTTATGGCTACGCGATTACTCAGGTGTTCCGGGCCGGCGAGGCGCGCGACCAAAGCTACACCTACACGATCGGCCTTCCCCAGCACATCGGGCATCCCGAGCTTGCGCTGTCGGGGATTGGGCCGCGCACCGCGGTTGAGGTGATACCAGCGGTCGTGGCCTTGCTGGAACAGATCCCCGAGGTTGACGGGCGGGTGGTCGGTGCGCTGGAGGATCGAAAGCCGCTGTGGATCGTGACGCTTCCGGAGGCGGTGGTCGCTTCGCGTCTCGGCGTAGCCGACTGGTGGCGCCGCGAGCAGCACGACGGGAGGCCCGGCACCGCCAAGCAGATCGTTTGTTGTGACCCGACCGGCCGGTTCCCGTGGGAGTCGGGGTGCGAGGTCGGGTACGGGAGGCTGCAGGCCCTGCTGCTCCCGGAAATAGCGGTCCGTGAGCCCCGCGTGACCGCGGCGACCAAGCAAGGAGGAACAGGTGCTACTGACTGACCCACCAACCGTTGCATTTCCCGCGCCGTCGGCGGCGCTACGGCGCGACTTCATTCGCGCGTGGGTACGCCACCACGCCGTCGGCGATTACGTCAACGAGTACATCTTCGACTGCATCAGCGAGAGTTCCTGTGATCTCGCCGAAGCGGGCCGCGCGCTGCGGGTTGCGATCAACGAGATCTTCGACACCGCCCGTCCATCGGATTGGGAGGCCGTGGTGAGAGACCTCGCGGCGCACCGCGACCGCCTGGCCGGCTTGGACGCGCCGCTCGCTCAACGGGCCGCGAGCGAGAACGGCGGGTTGAGCATGCGGCGACGGCGCTCACGGCCCACGGAAAGCCAGATCATGGACGCGGCCGAGGAACTGCTCCGCGAGCGCGGGACCGGCGTCGAAGTTAGCCTGGCTGACATAGCCACCCGTGCCAACGTCTCACTCGGCTCGATCTTCAACAACTTCGGCTCGCGCGCCGGTCTGGATTCCGCCCTCGCGGCACGGCGGGTGCTGCAGCGCGACTCGCTGTGGGCTGAGGGTGACGAGGTGCTGACGGGCGACAGCGGGCTGGGGCGCATCAGGGCGGCGGCGGAGGCATACCTGCGGCTGCACACAGATGATCCCGACGTCGCGCCGGTGTTCACCCGGGACACACAGCTACCGGATACCCCCGGTTCCCGCAGCGCTACCGACGCGATCGCGGCGAGGATCGCCGAGCAGAACCGGCACCTCGCGCGCGCGACTCTCGCCGCGATCGATGAGGGCACCATCCGGCCAGTCGACGCCCGCGAGACAGCCACGCTGCTGTGGGCCACCTGGAACGGCGTGCTCGCACTCGCACGCCGCCCCGACCAACTGCGCGCGACCGACGACGAATTGCACGACCTATACAGGGCCGCGACCGGCGCGATCCTCCACGGCTTGCGCGGCACCTCCATTCCTCTAGACGCGGACACGCGAACTACCCCGTGCGGAGCGCACATATCCGGCGCGCTCCTTCGAGACTTCCTGAAGGCGTGGATTCGCGACGACACACTCAGTCGGTGGGTCAGCCAGCACACCTTCGGCGAGCCCGACCTGCCGGACTGCAATGTCGCCGACTTACTGCGATCGACAATGACCGCGATCCTCGACTCGGCAGACGCCGAAGATTGGGAGCAGGTCGCGGCCGACCTCTTCGACGTCGCGTGGGAGTTCATACGGGACGAGCAGGCCACTTCGCGCGTGTCCGCGCCAGTACCGCCCTCTCCGGTCGAGGCGACGCTCGCCCGATTCGAGCGGCGCGAGGACACGAAGGCCCGCGGCAGGCGCAGCACCGCCCAGCGGATCATCCGCGCGGTCGAAGCACTCTGGCGTGAGAACCCCGACAGGGCACTCGCTCCGGCGGTCGTCGCCGCACGAGCAAAGGTCGCGCACAAGACGGTCTACCAACAGTTCGGTGATACCCCACGCCTGATAGCCGCCGTCAACACCAGCAGGGCGCTGAGCGTCCCGGTGCTGTGGAGCGAGTGCTGCCGGACGAGCGCCAGCGCCAGGGAGCAGATCATCGCGGCGGCCAACGAGTACCTGTGCCGCTCCCTAGAACAGCCACACGCCTTCCGGTCGATCGTGTTCCCGCACGACCCGGGCGACCGCGTGACCTGCCAAGAGCTCACCGACGCGCTTGCTGAGCGCGTCGCCGGCCAGTGCCAGCTACTCGCGGGCGTTATCGCGCGCGGCGCACACGAAGGGTCAATCGCCCCGGTCGACCCTCAGCGCGCCTCACGGATTCTGTGGGCGGCATGGAACGGCATCGTGAGTCTCGCGTGGCGCCCCGACGCACTGAGCGCCGACCCCGACGAGCTTCGCCGGCTACTCATGCACGCCACCGACACCATCCTCCGCGGACTGCCGCCGATCCAACCCGCCCGATGCGCTACCGCGTCCTAGTCCCCGCGCAGCCGAGCGCCTCGATCCCGCGCGGCGCCGCCGTCCTGGAGCACCGTCGCCGCGCTGGCGCAGCCTACGGGCGGGTGTACTCAGGCCGCGATCAGTTCGGCGAGCTGTGCGCCCAAGCAGCCCGACAGGGGCGCGGGATCGCGCTCCCTGACGGCTGCACCGAGGTCGGTTTCTACGACGAGGTCGACGGCGAGCTACGCGCCCACAACCGCGGGATCGCGCTCCTCGAGCACTGGCTCGGACGGCGGGTATACCGGGGCGATCTTGAGGCGCGCGAGAACCGATCGGCTAAACGCGCGCGAGCTCGGCGGCTGGCGTTCGAAGGCCGCATCGCCGAGGCCGCGAAACTCGACCCCCGCCTGGGCTTCTAGGCGCCGCAAGCCATGATCTACGTCAACTGCGATGCGTCCTACCACAACGGCTGGGCCGGGCTCGCCTACCAAAGCGACCGCCTCGAAAGCCAAAGCCGGCTCGTGGAATGCAAGAACAACAGCGAGGGCGAGCTACGAGCCCTCCTACTCGCGATGAGCGCAGCCGAGCAGGCCAACATTCACGACGTCATCTTCAGGACAGACTGCGAGTCCGCTGCGCGACCGCACCGAGGCGACAGCGAGCATCTCCGACCCTGGCGCGCGGAGGCGTGCCTCTATCTGGCCGCGCACCGGCCAGGCTGGTCAATCGCCCAAGTCTCGCGCGCCGAAAACGTGCTCGCCCACGCACTCGCCCGGAAGGCACGCCGATCCCGCGACGACGTATCTGTCTCCCTCGACACCCACGTCGCCGAAGCTCTGATCGAACGAGCCGGAATCGCCGAGACGCCCAAGGGCCGCTGGCGAGTGGCGCCCGGGCGACACGCGCCGAGCATCAGCACAGCGCTGGACGCCGCCCTCATCAAGCTCGCCACGGGAGGCGCAAATGCCGCGAGCTGACCACGAGCTGGCCTGGGCGATGTACTACGTCGTGCGCAGCGACCGAAGGCTCAGCTTCGCTCAGGCGATGGCACTCGGCGGTGCTGGTGCTGTGGGCTGCGCGGATCGCTTCCGCAACAGCAAGCGCTGGTCCGCGAACTTCGCCGCCTGGCAGGCGGCGGCGTTCCCCAAGGTCGCGCTGCGGGCCAACGCGGATCGGTTCGCCGCGCTGGCCGGGATCGACACGGCGCCGGTCCCCACCCAGGCCGATCCGGTCGCCCTATGTCTGCCGCCCCGACGTAAGTCAGACCGCGACCCGCAGCTAATCGAGCTTGCCCCGTTCACCGATGCCAAGCTGCCGGTCGAGCCGCCGGTCCCGGCCGAGGCCGCGCTCGTCTACATCATCCGCCCAGGCGTCATCAAGAGCATGGGCAAGGCGATCGCCCAAGCCGGCCACGCCGCCCTCGCGGTCGCCGACGAGATGGCCGTCACCCGCCAGGCCGAGCTGCACCACTGGCGAGCTCGCGGCATGGCCGGCGAGGTCCGCCTCGCCGACGAGGCGACGTGGGAGCGCCTGAAGGCCGAGGTCGAATGCGTCGTCGTCCATGACGCCGGCTACACGCAAGTGGCAGCCGGCACCGAGACCGTGTTGGGGATCCCGCCGCGCCAAGCTCAGCCAACGCTCGTCACAGAACTCGAGCGCCTGGCGTGATCGCAAAACACGCCCATCTCCAGGGCTTTCTAGTGGCGAGAGGCGGACTTGAACCGCCGACACCTCGATTTTCAGTCGAGTGCTCTACCAACTGAGCTATCTCGCCGGGCCCACGATCCTAGCGCCTCAGTAGCGGTTGAGCCATTGTCGCGCGGGCTGCGCCTGCCAGCCCATCGCGGCATTTTGGGGCGCCGGGGCGGCTCGTGTTCGCAGCGGGCTCCAGCCGGGGGGCCGGCGCCTCGGGCTTCGACGGTAGAGTGGCATCCCGGCATGAGCGACGGAAACGCACCCGGGATCACCGATGAGGAACTTGACGAATTGATACTCAGTCGGTTGAGGAATCGCTGGGAGGCCGCCAACGCAAACCTCACACCGGCAGCGACGCAGAGTGCTGCCGACCTTGCTGCCTCCTTCAACGAGCCGGAAGATCGGGTCGAGGATCGCATTCGTGTGCTCGCGATCGAAGGCAAAATTAGGGAGTCTGAGGCGGCGCCAGGCCGCTGGATGATCGTCTGAATGCCGGCGCGATTCCCGCCGCCTGGCCGACGCAGCTCGCGGGACCGGCAAAGTCGGTGTTCCGCTGGGATCGCGGTCGACATTCACTTGTATGGACCCGACCGAGGACGACGCGCCGCCGCAGCTCACGGTCACCTTCGATGACGTGCAGGGCCCCTACCGGCGCCGCCGCCTCATCGGCGCCGCCGTGGTTGCGCTAACTCTCGTCGTGTCCGGTGCGGCTTGGCGTCTGAGCAATCTCGCTCGTTCTGCTTCGCCCCGCCAGGCGCACCATTCCGCCCGCCACGGCCGACCTCACGCGCGCCCTGCTGGGCCGCTCGCGCCGGCACTTCCGGCGTCTGCACTCCCCGCCGCCCGCCCACGACGCCTCACGCAAGCCCGCTCTCCCCACAAACGCCGCACAGTTTTACAGAGCGCGATCCCGCCCAATCCAGGTTCTTCCCGTCTCAAAATTTACCCGTCGGTCGGATCGGCACGTCCACTTTCTCGACCGGACGTCGGTCAAAGTCACGAACAGGGACAGTTCGTTTATCTAGGCAAGTAAGCCAGGTTTACACGGAAGGCCAACCAACCGGCCCAACGGCACGCGAGGCCCTTCTGACGAGGGTGTGGGGGTCAACCAAACGCCCATCGTTAGAGGGTGTGCGCCGCTGTGCTCGCGGGACGTCGGCCACCGTGAAACGCGGAGGCAAAATGATGAGCCTAAATATGTCAGCCCCGTTCCTGGATTTTGTGGCCCGCCGGCTACAGGCCGTCGCCGAGCCTAACCGAATACGCATCCTCACCATGCTCCAGGAGAAGGAGGCGACCGTACAAGACCTCACCGACGAGCTTGCCACCACGCACCAGAACGTTTCCAAGCATCTCGGCATCCTGTACCAGGCCGGGATAGTCAGCCGGCGCAAGGACGGAACGAAGGTCTGGTATGCACTGGCCGACTTCACTGTCTGCCGCCTTGTCGAGCAGGCCGCACAAAGCGCCGCCGGCTACGTGGAGGAGCTTGCCACGATCGCCGGGATAAGCGGCTACTCCTAGCCCGTCCACCCGCGCCGCCAAGCCAGGGCGGCCTCAAGCAGCGGCGCCATCCGGCCGCGCCATAGCAGCTCCCGTTCCCCGCGTAGCGGGGAACCTTACCGCTGCCGAAATTCACTATCCGGCGTCTGCAACTAATTGGTTGCGTAGTTACACATATACGTGTTAGTTAATTCGTAGTAAATAGCACAGTCGCTCCTTACCTTCCGCCCTATGACTAATCCTCGTAGGACCCACAAAGGTGAGAGCCAGAACCGCTTCACCCGGCCGCAGACAGCCGGCGTGAAGCGACTGGCGCGTACCGCGGCTCGTGCGTTGTTGTGGGGATGCGTGTTGCTGCTGCTTATCCGCGGCGCGCTCTCGATGCTCAACCCCGAATCCCGCGTGCCCACCACCACAAGCGGCGTGACGGTGACTGCGACACAGCCCGCCACGGCCGAAACGGCGAAGGCGCAAAGGAAGTGATTGGCGTGTCACGGAAAAGACTTATCGGCTTTACAGGGCTGCTGGTGATCGGCCTCACGATGGCGTTCCCGGTCTCGGCATTGGCGTCGGGGAACGACGTCGGGCAGAACGTGGCGAAGCTGCTGACGGGTTACGCCACCGAGTTGTACGGCGGCATCGTGGGCGTGGTCAGCTTGATGTTCCTGGTTAACCGCAGGTACAGCGAGTTGGTTGTTTTCCTGTGCGCTGCGATCGCGGTGGCGTGGATGGTGTTCGCACCGTCGGAGATTGCCACCGCGGCTGAAGCTATCGGCAAGCAGATCTTCGGGTGAGTGGAGCGGTTCTGTGAGCGACTCCACCCACCCGATCCGCAGCTACCAGCGGATTTTCCGGCCGGATCGGCGCGTGTACGCGATCGATGGCCGGCGCATTCCGGTCCCTGGCGGCGTGCCGCTGGAGTGGCTGTGCTGGGCGTTCTGCTCGCTGATCGGCGTGCTGGTGCTGAGCCAGCGCTCGATCGTAGTCGCCGGCATCGTCGCCGCGCTCGTCGCCCTGCTAGCCGCCAGCACGAACGGCGTAGCTGGTGCGGTCCTCGGCGGACTCGCCGGATTCGTGGCGACGCTGCTCGCGGGCGTGACATTGGACTGGCTCGATTGGCCGCTTCGACTGCTCATCGCGCCGGGGATGATCGCCACGCTCGCCGGACAGTCCTCGCCCGACGGCCGCCCGGCGCACAGCTACCTGACCTCGCTGGCCGCGCTGCGGCTCAGGGCGGCCCGGCGCTCGCTGGATGGCGCGATCGGCGCCGAGGAGCAGGAGCGGTTGTGGGCGCCGCAGGTGTGGGTCGCACCCGATCAGCACTCGCCGGTACTTCACCACGGCCGGGTCAAGGGGCCCGCGAGGCTCGTGTTCGCGCACAGGGTCGTCGCGACCCCCGGCCGTGGCCGGCTCATCATCCGCCGCGCCGAGGGGCACAGGGTGCGCTCCGGCGAGCGGCTGTGTGAAGTCGTTGAGCTGGCGGAGGGCCAGGTCGTGGAGGTCCGGCCATGAGCGCCTTCTCCTTGCGCTACGCGCACGGCAACGTGCTGGTCGGCCGGCGCGAAGACCGCGCCGCGCTGTACCGGCTCGCGATGACGGCCTACCCCTATCTGCCCAACGGCGGGAAGTGGGCCCTACAGCGCCGCCTGCAGCGCCTGGCGCACACGATCGCCGCCGACTTTTCGCTGTGGCGGGTAAACAGAGCGTTCGCGGCCGAGGACTACGTCGAGCAGACCTCCGGCCTGCTCGACGCTCGCCACCAGGACCCGCAGGCGTGGCAGCACTATCTGCGGGGCCACGAGCAACGGCTGCGGGAACTCGGCTCGCACACCCCCGAGGTGTACCTCGCCGTTTCGCTCGCCGGCCCCAAACCTGACGGTCTTGGCTCCGGGCTGCTGCGCACCGTGGATCGGGTACGCCGGCAGGTGGAGGAGATCGCTGGGATCGACGGCGGCTGCCCGATCACCGGAAGCGAGCTCTCGGAACTCGCGACCCGCGAGCAGCGCATCTTCGAGCGCGTCGGCGGGGTCATCCACGCCCGCCGCGCCCGAACGGTCGAGCTTCAGTGGCTGCTCGCGCGCGCCGTATGCCGCGGGCTGGGCGAGCCGAAGCTGGATGGGAATTGGTCGCCGGACGCGCTGATCGTCCAAGCGCCGGGCGGCGGGATCGAGTTCGAGCCGCTGACGCACGACCTGCGCCGCTGCGCCCAGGCCGCGATCACCGAGCACGACCAGCACCTCGTAGTCGAAAGCGAGCACGGCTGCTCCTATCAGGCGCTGCTCGCGGTCGGCGCACTCGCCGAAGCCCCCGAGTTTCCCGGCTGGACCTCCGAGGCTTTGTACGCGCCGCTGGAGAGCCTGCCGTGGCCGGTCGATGCCGTCGTTCACTGTCGCTGGCTCGGTAACAGGCAGGCGCTCGCGCAGGTGCGCAAGCGGATCGCCGATGTCGAGCATGCTTTCAACGAGCAGGTGCAGGGCGCCGCGCACGGGCCGAGCGTCCTGGCCGGCGTCGACCGCGTCCTCGCTCGCGAATACGAGGCACAGCTACAGGCGGGCGGGCATCCGCCGATGCTCTACGGCTGCCTCGGTCTCGCGGTCGGCGCGAGCAGCGAGGAAGAGCTGGAGCGCCGGGTCGCCGCGGTCCGTGAGCAGTACGGCGATATCACCCTGCACCGGCCCGCCGGAGCGCAGTACCAGCTCTGGTTGGAGCACCTCCCCAGCGCAGACGGGTGGGCGGCGTGATGCGCGCCTACACCCAGCAGCTCACAGTTGAGCAGTTCGGCGGGATGGTCGCCACGGCCAGCAGGATCGTCGGCTCTCACCGCGGCCCATATATCGGTTACACGCCGACGGGCTCACCACTGCCGGTCCGGTTCGATCCTTCACAGGCACCAAGGGAAGACCGCGCCTCGGCGGTCCTTCTGATCGGCACGTTGGGAAGCGGCAAGACGGTCGCCGCCCAGGCGATCGAGTACGCCGCCGAGCGCAGGGGCAGCGCGATCGTGGACTTCGATCCGAAGCCCGACCACGGCCTTCACCTTTTGCCGGAGCTCGCCCGCCGCCTGCAGGTGCTCGAGCTATCCGGCGCGGAGTCACAACAGGGCCGGTTGGACCCGCTCTCGATCGGACTGCCCGATCTGCGGGAGGAGCTGGCCGTCTCATACCTCCTGGAGTTGCTGCCCGGCAACCCTGCCCAGTGGGAGAACGCGATCTCCTTGGCCGTCAAGGAAACCGTGCGGGAGGGCTCCCGCGGCTTGCTGCGCGTCGCTGACCTGTTGCTTACGAGCGACCGGCCAGGAGCAAAGGACGCCGGGGAAGCGTTGCAGGTAATCCGCGATTTCGGGCTCGCTCGCCTCGGGTTCGGCGATGGTGACACGGCCGTCACACAGGCGCAGATGCCGGTCACCACGATTCGTATGCCGGGCCTGTCGTTGCCGGACCCGGCCGCAGGGCGTGAAACCTACACCCGCGCCGAGCGCGTGTCGGTGGCGACACTTTCACTTGTCGCCGCCTACGCGCTGCAGTTGATTTCCGACGACCGCACAACGCACAAGGTCGTCGGCCTTGACGAGATTTGGTTCCTCTTGGCGAGCCCACAGGGTCGCCAAATCGTTCACCGTCTCGTCAGGCTCGGCCGCGCATTTAACGCCACGCTGCTCCTGGGCACGCACAGAATCGCCGACCTCGGCGACTTGGCCGAGCTGATCGGCGTCGTGTTTGTCTTCGGGCAGGACTCCGATGCCGGAGCGGCGGCG
>Ga0208586_1000139_pt1 | contig 28792 bp, 25 predicted proteins | sample NGESurshal072012_6_FD_184471 | JGI IMG/M metagenome (GOLD analysis project Ga0208586, IMG submission 184471) | Arctic peat soil microbial communities from Barrow, Alaska - NGEE Surface sample 53-3 shallow-072012 (SPAdes) | ecosystem: Environmental > Terrestrial > Soil > Wetlands > Peat ... | reverse complement strand
GATCACGGAGCTCGTCCTGGCCGAGCAACTCGCTTCTCTGGCCGCTCGCGACGAGACGCAGTTCACTGTCGCAGGCTCGCCAAGGCCTCTGGCGGCCAACGCGGGACTGGCGCTCTATCGCGCGGCCCAGGAGGCGGTCACCAACGCACGCAAGCACTCGCCCGGTGCGCCCGTGTCGATCACGCTCGAGTTCGACCCGCGGGTCACGAGGATCACGGTCACTAATGGACGTTTTCATTCATCCGGCTCACCGAGCGAGCTCAGTTTGACGGGCGGAGGATTCGGACTGCAGGGCATGCGCGAGCGGATCGAGCTGCTAGGCGGTCACGTCGTGGCTGAACCCACGTCCGAGGGCTTCATCGTCGAAGTGGCGGTGCCTTCATGAGGGTGGTCATCGCCGACGACCAGACGGTCGTGCGAGAGGGTCTCGTCACCTTGTTAGAGACGATGCCCGAAGTGGAGGTGGTGGGCTCAGCGGCCGATGGTGAGCAAGTGGTCGCCCTAGTCGCCGAACTGGCCCCGCACGTCGTGCTGATGGACCTGCGCATGCCGCGCATGGACGGAGTCGAGGCGACGAGGCGAATTCGTGTCGAGCATCCGCAAACCCAGGTGGTCGTGCTCACTACGTTCGCAGATGACGAGTCCATCGTCGGTGCCCTTCGGGCTGGAGCGATCGGGTACCTCACGAAGGACGCGGGTCGTGAACACATCCTGCGGGCGCTGGAGGCAGCGGTCTCGGGTCAGGCCGTCCTTGATCCGACTGTTCAGGCTCGCCTTGTTGAAGTAGCAACGCTACCCAGTGCGATCGGAAGCGGCCCGCCGCCAGACGGCTTGACCGAGCGAGAAGCCGAGGTCCTTCGACTGATCGCGGCGGGACACTCCAACTCCGAGATTGGCGAGAAACTCTTCGTGAGTCAGGCCACCGTGAAGTCGCACGTGAACCGGATTTTCGCCAAGACGGGCAGTCGAGATCGCTCCCAAGCCGTCGCCTACGCGCATCGGCAAGGAATGGTCCCATGAACAAGTGAAGACGTGCATCCGTGTTGGGCTGGTGGCTCGATCGGGTCGATCTTCTCAGCAAGTCGGGGTGTACACCGATGAACTCGTCGGTGTTCGAAGAGGACTCTCAGAGGATTCGGGCGAAGGAAAAGCATTATTTCCGACGATCAACATGGATAATCAACATGGATAATTCCCGGTGGGCGATGAGGTGGAGGTAACGGGACTATGTTCGAACCCCCTCGCACCCCTGGTCATCAGGTGAGACATCGGGGCGCCTGAGCATATTTAAAGCGCTATAAGCCTCAATGACGTCCAGACCGCGCTTCACTCGAACCTCGGAGGTTGATCAACTCGGGGCTGTCGGATTGGCGCTGGCACAGCGATCAATGTATGTTTTCACTAAGGCATTAGTTGAACTAGTGATTAGTGGAAAGAGGCAAGGGTGATTGAGTTTCAACTCGACGCGTCTTCAGGCGTCGCCACGTATCTCCAGTTGGTCCACCAGGTTCACCAAGCCCTTCAGCTTGGTCTCCTCGAACCAGGTGATCAGCTCCCGACGGCCCAGCAGGTCGTCGTCAAATTGGCTATTAATCCCAACACGGTGCTCAAGGCATACCGGGATCTCGAGCGGGAGGGCTTGGTGCGTCCCCGCCCAGGTCAAGGAACTTTCGTCGTTGGATCCCTGCCGCGCACTGACCCTGAGGCGCAAGCACGCTTCCTCGCCTCGATGACGAAATGGTTGAATTCAGCGCGCAATGCGGGTCTAAGTCCCGACGACATCGAAGCCATCTATCGAACCGCAATTCGCAACTATTTCGCCGAACGAGTTGCGTGACCACCACCGTCCCCGCCAATTTATCTCGGCAAAAAAGGAGCGACGTGACCAACATCATCGAAACGAATGATCTCGGCAAAAAGTACGACCGCCATCGACGATGGGCCCTGCAGCACTGCACCGTTGAAATCCCGGCCGGAAAAGTGGTTGGTCTCGTCGGGCCGAACGGGGCAGGGAAATCTACTCTGCTCAACTTGGCGGTCGGATTAATAGCCCCAACCTCGGGCGACATCACCGTGCTAGGCAAACATCCAGGCGATGGTCCAAGCCAACTCGCCCGAGTCGGGTTTGTCGCTCAGGATACGCCGACCTACTCAGGACTTTCGATCGCCAATCACTTGCGCATGGGAGAGTGGCTCAACCCGACGACCTGGGACAGCGATCTCGCACATCACCGAATCAGGAAACTCGGTTTCGACCCGCGTCAGAGAGCAGGATCGCTCTCAGGTGGCCAACGCGCCCAACTCGCCCTCACGCTAGCCATCGCCAAACGGCCGGAGCTTCTTCTCCTCGACGAACCTGTCGCCAGCCTTGACCCGCTAGCCCGACGTGAGTTTCTACAGAGCCTCATGGAAATCGTCGCCGAACATGGCGTCACGGTCATCCTATCTTCGCATCTCGTAGCGGACCTCGAAAGAGTGTGTGACTATCTCGTGGTTCTCGTCTCTTCACAGATCCAGTTGGCCGGTGACGTGAGCACGTTGCTGGCATCGCACTATCGGCTCTCTGGACCCCGTCGCGATCCAAGAAGCCTCCCGGCAAGCCAAGAGGTGATCGGGCAGAGCCACACCGACAAGCAGTCCAACCTGCTCATTCGAACGAACGAACCTATTCTTGACCCAGCGTGGGTCGTGAAACCGGTCACGCTGGACGATCTCGTGCTGGCCTATATGAGCCGAGCGCGCGATGACGGTCGTACGATCAACCAGGGATTGAGCGTCGTACGATGATCAAGTTCGCTTCGCTTCAATTTCGCTTCCAAGCTTACGTCGCCTTGGTGGTCCTCGTGATAGTCGGTGTTCTCTTCGGCGTAACCGGACCGCACCTCGTGCACCTCTACAATTCGACCGTTGCCCCGTGTGCGGCGCACAACGATTGTCAATCAGCCATCCTCGCGTTAACGAACACGGACAGCTCATTGCAGACTTTCGGGAATGCCCTCATCATTTTCGTGCCAGCGCTCATTGGAATGTTTTGGGGGGCACCGCTCATTGCTCGTGAATTAGAGACCGGAACCTTCCGTCTCGCGCTGGCCCAAGGCATCACCCGTACGCGTTGGCTCGTCACCAAAATCGCCATCGTGGGATTAGCAAGCATGGTGGTCACGGGCCTGCTCAGCACCATCGTGACGTGGTGGTCAAGTCCCCTCGATCGCGTGAACTCATTTGTACAGCCGGGCAACGTCGCGTTCGCTGGAAGGTTTTCCTCTTTGATCTTCGGAGCGCGCAACGTCGCGCCGGTGGGCTACACCGCCTTCGCCTTCGTGCTCGCGGTCGCCGCTGGTTTGATTTTGCGCCGCACGCTGCCTGCCATGGCAACGGCGCTCGGAGGGTTCGTTGCAACCCGACTGGTGGTGTCATCCTGGGTGCGCCCGAACCTCATTGCCCCACTCCAACGAATTGTCGGGCTGAACGACAAAGCGATATCCAGCCTGTCCTTCAATCAGTCGGACGGCCGCTTCACTTTGACCGCTGTCGCCTCAATACGTAATGCCTGGATGTACTCAACCCACGTCGTCGACAGGTCCGGCTCTGCTCCAACCTCAGCGTTCCTCGCGCAGGCTTGCCCGGCTCGGAACGGCGGTGACCCACTCACCTCGAGATGTCTATCCAAAGTCGCCACGAAATTCCACGAAGTGGTGACGTACCAACCTGGCAGTCGCTACTGGACTTTCCAGTGGTACGAGCTGGCGATCTTTCTGGGCCTCGCGGTGCTCTTGAGCGGATTCTGTCTTTGGTGGGTACGTCGCCGACTCGCATAGGGCCGCGGCGTTTTTGATCACGTCAAGATAGGCCTGGCACGGTTCTGGCGGGCGAACGGAAATTGGAAACTCACACTCAACGGGGACGACGTTGTATCTTTTACAGTATTTTTGACAGTATCTTTAACAACGTTGAGTGGGCGCTGAGGGACTCGAACCCCCGACCTGCTGAGTGTAAATCAGCTGCTCTAACCAACTGAGCTAAGCGCCCGAGAGCACAATTCTAGATGGTCCCCGCTTCGAGCATGAACCGGAGCAGTTCTTGGGAGCCCGCGAAAACAGGATGCCGGATCACGTCTTCAGTAGTTACGAGTTCCTCGCTGTGGTAGTCGGCGTCGAACGCTCCGGCTTCTCGACTGATCAGTAGTCCCGCCAGGTAGTCCCACACATTCAGTCCCGAGCGTTGAGCTACGCCGTACACGTCAAGCGAACCGTCGGCGACGAGACAGATCTCTAAGCTCGCCGCGCCGAGCGAACGATTTTGGGACCAACCGACGTTGTGCGAAGGGTAACCCGAGGATCCCACGATGGCGTGCGCGATCTCCACTTGGCCACTCGGGGCGATTGCAACACCGTCTCGACGCGCGCCACTCCCCTTCTCCGCCTCATAGATCGTGCCCGTCGCTTGATTCATCACCAGCGCCGCGACGAGTTCGCCGTTGCGCACCACGGCGAGGCTCGTCGAATAGAAGGGAATGCCTCGATCGCAGTTGGTCGATCCGTCAATCGGATCAATGACCGCGGTGAACTCTCCGTCGCCCGTGACCCCGGACTCTTCACTCATGACACGAAAACCTGCACCACCCAGAACCCGCAGTGCGACGTCGTCGGCGGCGACGTCGAGGTGATACTGCGTCGCACGGTCCCCGGAAAGTCCGCGTCCGCGGTGCACCAAAACGGCCTCACCGATTTCTTGCGCGCACGCACGTAACGGGGTTAATAGCGAGTCATTCACGCTGCCACGGTACTTGGCGTGGGGGCTACGCTGATGGTCAATGGCCGCAATTGACGTCGCTGGTTTCGTCGCTGACCTTAAAGACCATGCGGTGACGCACGGATTCCACGTCCATGATGAGCGTCACTTTGTCGAGACCTATTCGCTGCGCCAAGCGTGGGAGGTCGACCTCCATCCCGAAGACGGTTGCGGCGGTCCGGTCGACCTGCACATCGAACTCGACGTCGATCCTCGAACGCTCCTCGCCTTCGAAGACGCCGTGCTCGGTCTGCCCGATGAGGTCGATCCCCCGGACGAGTTTCACTTCCCGTTGGTGCTGACCTGGAGCCTGCCACCCATGCCGAACGGTCCCGACCTTCTTCGTCTCGCCATCGACCTCGCGCCGATTGGGGGCCTGGAGATGCCCTTAGAGGTCACCGCCACCGACGCGTTCGCGTCGCCGACCGAGAGCAGTGAACGTCGAATTTCCATCGTGGCTCGCCGCGCCATCTCACTGAGTCAAGTCGCCAAGGGAGAGGATCCCCTCTGCGACATCTTCGAACGCGGGCGCAGTGTCAGCGACTTTTTGTTGCAGGCTGCCGACTCGTGGCTCGGGTAACTCGAGTCCTCGTCCCCCTTAGCGCACTCGTCCTCGCGAGTGTCGTGCTCAGTTCGTGCGGTACGAGCGGTGCGGTCACCGACGCGCGCGCGTCGTGCGTGTTGGTGAAACGTGCGCTGGCGATCCAAACGCGAAGTCAGGCGCCGAATCTCACCGCGGCCCAGCGCGCCCACTTAGAGGGACGAGCGATGAGCGAACTACTCAAGGCGACCCCGGCCGCGGCCGACGCCACGTCCATCGACGGAAGTTGGAACGCCCTGATGACCACGATTAACGAGTCCGAGCGGGTACCGCTCCAGAATCTGGTGCCCTCGTTGACGCGGCTGTGCAAAGTCGCCGATTCCTCGACGCCGTATCTCTAGGGCGCCGTCGGGAAGCGTTGGTGCAGCCACGCCAGAGAATTCGGCTCCAGCATGGCGTCTTCCCAGCCCAACAACATGTCTTCGAGGGCCGTCAGTGAGGGCGATTTGCCGATGATCACCACCGTCAGGTCGGTGACCAGCTCCCCGTGTGTGAAAAAGTCGCCGAAGGCGTCTTCGGTCACGATGGCGTCGGGCTCGACCATCAGATAGAGCTCGCCGGTCGCTTCCACCCACGACAGTTCGTATTCGTTGTCCACGGCGTCAGTCCACTCGCCGCCGAACTCGAACTCGGCGCTCTCGCGGCGCGCCTCATTTTGCTCGTAGAAGGATTCGATGTCCATGGGCCCAGCCTACGTCTCGGCTATGTGCGCTGCCATGTGCGTGGCTGGGCGCATGATGACCGGCGTGAGAAATGTACTGCGCCGTGGCGCTCGTCGAGGGGTCCTCGGATGCGTGGCGCCACCTGTACTGGGCGCCATGACACTCCAGAACGACCTCTTAGGACAGATGCGATACGAATGGCTCCACGTGGGACACACGCCGCGGGCTCGAGCTGCGATGACGTCGCTCGCCGAACGACACCAAGACCTGGACCTCGGTTCGTTGAATGACCTCTACGACGTGGTGACACTCCTCGAGGCTCGCGGCGGGCGCAACGTCCTGGAGCGAGCCGAAATAGTGCGCGCGCTCCTCGAAGAGGCCGGTGATCCCGAAATCCATCGAGCACTCTTGCAGACGCTCATTCCGGGCATCGTGAGTGTCTGTCGCCAGTTGCGCTTCGGCGACGGCATCGTCGAGGACGCCAGCGAGACCGTAGGCGTGGCGCTCGGCCTGGCCAGTGAGCTCCTGACCGACTGGGCCGGCCAGAGTCGCCAGTACGCGGCGCCCGATATTCTTTCGGCCCTACGTGGTCGACTGCGGCGCTGGCTACTCAAGGAGAAGGCGGCCCGACGGGCGATCTCGAACTTCGATCAACACGATGAACCGGCCAGCGAGGCCTCACCCCTGCTGGCGCGGCTCCACAGCTTTCGCGGCAGCCAGTACGACCGGATTGCGCGCCTCACCTACGCGCGCGTGTACGAGGGCCACTCGCTTCGCGAAGTCGCCGCCCAGGACCATTCCGCGCCCGCCACCTTGCAGAAAGAGCTGCAGCACTTCGCTGTGCGCTTCCTTATTTGAATGAAACACAGGTCCGGAAATGTCGAATCGCTATTTGAACTCGTCACCGCTACCCTTCGAAAACAATGCCGCGCTCACCCTTTTCGCTGAAGAGCGCCCATCTCTTGATGTGGTCGAGTCCACTCTTGCTCCTGGTACTGGTCTTCACCCTGACCGCAACGTCCCCTCCGAGCGTCCCCGTGGCTTCGTCGCCCCCACCCTCTTCGACGTCACCGGTCACGACGCAGGTCCCCACGAGGGTCGTGAATACGACGACGTCGACGGCCGTCCCGAGGACGCGCCCGACACCGGACATAGTGACGGCGAATACACCGTCGACTACGTCGTCACTCGCCAGGATCTTCTCCAGCGTGACCACGACGAGCGTCAAGCCTGTCGCGCCGATATCGAACGCGAGCGCCTTGAGCGGCGATCTGTCCGGAACGCTCGGACCGGGTTTCGAAACCGTCGACGTGCCCCTACGCGGTCCGGGAAACTGGACCCTGTCTACGAGCGGGTCAACCAACCAATCACTCAACTGCGGCGCCGACAACAGCCCCGTCGTGAGCCAAGTCGTGGTGGGCTCCAACCAGGGTTGTCAACTGGAGATCGCTTCTACCTCGGCCGGGACCTCGCTCACGTGGCAGCTCACCCGCACCTAAAACGCGTCGTCGCCCCGCTCCAGGGCTGCGCGCTGGCGATCTACTTCGTCCTCTTGCCCTACGTCGTCGTGACGAAGTGGCACCGCACGCAGCGGCAAAACGATGGCGCGCTGGTCCGAGTTCTGCTCGTGGCCCTCGCTCTGTTCTGGCTCGTCTTTCTCTATCAGGTCGTGCGCGACGTGTGGCGTCTTCTTCGCGGCGGCAGCGCCGGCACCGGCGGCAGCGCTTGGCTCGCCGCGGGACTCGTGGCGCTCCTGTCGCTCTTCCTTCCGTCCTCGGCCGGCGCGTCGGCGGCGCCCCTTTCCGTGCACAGCGCAGGTCAGATTTCGCTTTCCCACCACGAACCCACCAAGACGCCCGGTCCACTACCCGTGCCGTGGCCGTCGAGCCTGGGCGTGCTACCACTGGCGCTCATGGCGAAGCGGCGCAGCGATTTGATTCGACAGCACCAGTTCGTTGACCTCAACTACGACGTCGATGAGTCCATTGAACTCTTGCGAGCACTCAATCCCGCACTGTTGCGACGTTTACGTCAGATGATCGGAGGAGGACTCGACGGCGTCCTCGACGTGCCGAACACCGTCGAGACGTCGGATTCGCCGATCGAATTTGTCGATGACTACGTCGCGTGCGCCTTACAACCGTCGCCGTACGGAACGCTGGTCAGCTTCGCCCGCGAAGGGGGGACCTTGGCGATCCTCCCCACGTGGAGCAGCCGCGACGTCGTCGACGCCGTGGTAGCGCTCCACAACGGAAAACTGGTCTATGCCGACAACGAAAATGAACTGCTCCGGGCGCTCGCCACGCGCAGCATTGGCAACACGCTCGTGCTCTACCTCGGCGATCGCGCCGAACTCGACGACGAATTGGTGGCCTGTTCGATCACCGTCACGCCGTACGGTGCTCGACCTCGGCCGGCGGTCACGTCGTCGTGGTCGACGGTCGCCCCTCGTTCGCGTCACGGTGACGTTCGTGTCGAACTGCTGCGCGCCGAAGCACACGTGGCGGGCCTCAGCGAACCGCTCACACCCACACTTCGTCGTCGCGGCGTCGAGATGCTCGCCTATCTGGCGATGCACCGCCACGAGCCGATCACCGGCGAACGACTGCGCACCCGGGTCTTGACCTACGCCGACGTCGACGCGTCACTCCGTACTCTCGCCAATACCGCGAGCGTCGTTCGACGAAGCGCCGGATCCGATGCTGAGGGACCGCGCTTGCACGCCGTCACCTCGTCGGGTCTTTACGTGACCCACGGCATTACCTGCGACGTCGAAGTCTTCTCGACGTTGATCGCTCGGGCCCGACAACTCTCCAACGCCGACGCCGCTCCCCTGGCGCACCAGGCCCTGGCGATGGTGAAGGGCGAACCCCTGGCGAGCGCGCTGCGTGGATTCGAGTGGTTCCTCGCCGAGGGATTCGGCGCGCGTCTTTCGCGCGACGGCGAATGGGCCGCCCTCGCGCTGCACCACGACGCGCTGGCCAATGGCCGTTACGAGATGGCCTTCTGGGCCCTGCGACAGGGTCTGCTCATCGATCCCTACAGTGACGTCCTAGTCGAGGCCAGGGCTCGGGTCCCTCGACTTCGCGAGTTTGGCCGCGATGCCGGTAGCCCTGCGTCACTCGAGACGGTCGGTCCCGGCCGCGCGGTAACGATGAGCTGGTCGCTGAACGGCCTGAGCAATCAGGTCACCAAGTAATTCGGCGAAACGCGGTGATGGGTGGGACTTCGCCCTCGCCCGAATACCGCGACTAGGCCAGTTTGGTCGCTATGGACGTGGCCCCGCGCAACACCTGTCCGTCGGCCCCGGCCGCGCTATAACGATGAGCTGGTCGTTGAACGGCTTCCGCGATCAGGTCACTGAGTAGTTGGGCGAACGCGATGGGCGGGTCGAAAAGATGTTTGGACAGTGAACCGGGAATCGTGTTGATCTCGTTGACGAACAGTTCGTCGTCACTGGCGAGGAAGTCGACGCGCGCCACCCCGCGAACCGACGCCACTTCGGCGATGCTCGTCGTGTAGAGCCGGACGGCGTGGGCTTGACCCTCGCTCATCACGGCCGGCAGTTCGCGCGGCGCCGAAACCATTCCTTCGCCACCCACGTACTTGTCGCGGTAGTTCAGGATCTCGGTTTGGTCCGTGCGCCGAAGGGGCCGTTCGATCGCCGAGAGGCCGAGCGACGGATAGGTGCGCACGGCGATCTGGATGTCCGAGAGATCGGCGCGGTACGGCTCCGCAACGCAGCCCAGGGCGAAGTGCGGATTCGAGGTCAGTCGCGCTATCGCGGTCGCCTCGTCGGCCACGACGTCGATGCCGATCGAGGAGCCCCCGAATCGCGGCTTCAAAATATACGGACCGTCGAACGGGAGGGAGGTGGCGGAGGAGTCGAGCAGCACTCGCGGCAGGGTGGGCAGTCCGTTCGCGACCATCACGGCGCCGAAGGACCACTTGTCCATGCCGAGCGCCGCACCGGCCACGCTCGGTCCGGTGTACTTCACGCCGGCGAGATCGAGCGCGGCCTGTAACGAACCATCCTCACCGGGGCCGCCGTGGGTGGCCAACACGACGGCTTCGAAGTCGATCGAGCGATCCTTGCCCAAGCGGGCACTCTCGAAGAAGCCGCCGTAATCGCCCAGGCGCAAGCTGAGTTCACTCGATCCTTTGGGCACGCCGTCCAGAAACGTTTCGGCCTCGACGCCGCCCGGCACTCGGTAGAACGCGCCCGTCTTGGTCCAGTAGATCCCGACCACGTCGCCCTTCGATCGCTCGAGTTCGTGCAGGGCCAACAGCCCGGTCAGTATCGAAATGTCGTGTTCCGGTGTCGGTCCGCCGAACAGCACGCCGAGCGTCATTGGATTCTTCGCAGCCACGTCATGTGAGCATCAAGGGTAGTGGTCGGGCAGGTCATTGAGATACAACACGCCATCGCCCGGCACCAACGCGGAGCGCACCCACGTGACGGCCTGATCGCGGGTGTTGAATCGGCGCACCGGTCCGTCAAATCCGAGCGTGAGGGGCACGACGTTGGTGCGGTTGACGACCACCAGTTCGGCCCCGTAGAACGCGATCTTTCTGGCCAGGGCGAGATTCTCGCCGTACTGTTCGCGACCCAGTTCCACCAGTCCCGGCGTGACGACCACGCGTCGACCGGACAGCGGCAGGCTCTTGAGGAGCTTGAGGGCGGCGACCGCGCTGGCCGGATTGGCGTTGAAGGTGTCGTCAATCACTTCGACGCCCGAGGCGGCGGTCACGACGTGGGAGCGATTCTCCACTGCGCCGACGCGCCGGAGACGATCGAGCAGTTCACCGGTGGCGACGCCGAGTTCGAGCGACGCCGCCACGGCGCAGGCCAGGTTGGTCGGCTGCACCCCGACGATGGCCGGTCCTGTTCCGACGGCGGTGCCGTCGACGCTCACGGTCCAGTTCGCGCCGTCGACCGCGACCCGCACCGACGCCGATTCGCTGGTCGAGCCGACCGTGCGGACGCGCTTGCCGGATTCGGCCAGCCGTTGGGGCCATCGCGCCAGCACCAGGTCATCGATATTGACGATCACCACACTCGCGCGCTCGGTGATCTCGTACTTCGCGGACTCGATGACCTCGAGGCGCTTCATGCGTTCCAGGTGGACCGGTCCGATGGCCGTCACCACGGCGATCTCGGGCACGCACCACGAGCAGAGCGAACGTATCTCGCCCGGGCCGTAGGTCCCCATCTCGGCGACGAACACGCGAGTGCCGTCGGCGAGGTTCTCGTTGATGGCCCGCGAGAGACCGGCGCGATTGTTAAAGCTGCGCGGTGTCACGACGATCCCCCCGTCGCCGATGAGTTGCGCGAGATGGTTCTTCGTCGAGGTCTTGCCGTAGGAACCGGTGATGGCGACGACGCGAGGGTGCACCTGAGTGAGTCGCGCCACCGCCAGATCGACGAACTTCTTGGAGCGGTGCTCTTCGTAGGGTTTCAAGACCCGGGTGGTGACATCGAGAATGACCGGGACAGCCCACACCACGACCGCGGCCGGGTACCACGGTCTCGCCACGACCAGTCCGATCAGAGCAATGGCGAGTGCGATCGCGGTGGCCACAATCGCGGTCGTCGTGACGCGGCGCGTCCACACCAACGGGCCGGTGCGACCTTTGATGGAGAGTCCCCACGGAGTGACCAATCCGTAGACCACGGCGACGGCGACGATCACCGCTTCGTTCTTGAACAAGAGCGCCGCGACGAAGGCGAAGATCAGGACGTGCGACACGGTGATCGGTCGGCGCGCGCTCCGTTCCGGCCGCGGCCGGAATCGTTCCTGTTCGTGGCGGGAGGCGCCTTGAAAATCGTCTCGCGGGGCGCTTCGCACGCCGCCATCGGACTGCTCGAGGCGTACCTTCATCTTCGGAATCAACGTCACCTGCGGCGAGGACCAGCGACCGACGAAGCGGGCCAGAACGGCCGCCTCGTAGTGCTCGCGCTGTAAGACGCGCAGCCAGCGGAGCATCTGTGCACCGAAGGCGGCGCCCAGTCCGAGGGCGAAGAGAATATCGAGGGCGACGCGCACTAGGCGAGCGCTCCCACGACATTGGCCAACTCCTCGGGCGCCTCGCTCGGTACGAGGTGCCCGACGCCCTGAAGCGAGTGCAGCGTATGCGTGGTGGTGAGGAGTCGACTGGCCCGCGTGGCGACGTCCAAGGGAACTTCACGGTCAGCTTCGCCCCAGAGCAACGTCACGGGAACATCCAGGCGAGCCAGTTCGTCTTCGTAGCTCTCGTTGACACTGATCACGAGCACCCCGCGCATGACGCCGGTTGCTTGGCGATAGTCACTCGAACCGTATTTCTGACGAGCCGTCTCCATTCGAGCGTCACTCACGACCCCCCGCGCGTGCAGCGCGCGAAGGACGCGATAGATCTTGGGCGACGACGACGACGGACCCCGCAGGAGCGGGGCACCGGTCAAGACCAAGGATCGCACGAACTCGGGATGATCGGCCGCCAGGACGCAGGCCACGGTCCCGCCGAAGGAGTGTCCGACCAGCACGAATGGTCCGTCACCGATTTCCCTTACGACCGGCGTGACTAGTTCGGCGTAGCGACGCGCCCCTCCGGGCGACGAGGGTGCCGGGGACGCGCCGAATCCGGGGAGATCCAGGGCCACCGAAGCGACGCCGCGACGGGCCAATTCGTTCGCGGCCACGGCGAAGTCTTGACCGCGACGGGCCCACCCATGGAGCCAGATGACCCGTACCGGACCTTCACCGTAAGGCTCACCGAAAAAGGTTCCGTCGCCATAGGCCCGCAGCACTACTTCAGGTTACAGACACGGTGCCGGGCCCTCGGTCGCGTCACGCCTTCCCGGTAGCGTCGGTGTGACCATGGATGAGACGACCTTCACGCGCGAATTACTCGTCGGCCTGACGCCCGAACAGCGCGAGGCGGTCATGTCGCCTTCTCGCCGACTGCTGGTGCGCGCGACCGCCGGTTCCGGCAAGACGCACGTCCTCGGGCTTCGAATTCAGCGTCGGATCGCGGACGAAGAGGTCAGCGCCGACCAAGTGCTGGCCATGACCTTCACGCGAAAGGCCGGCGACGAACTTCGCAAACGTCTTTTTGGCGCAGGGATCCGCGACGTGCGCGCCGGCACGTTCCACAAGATGGCCCTCACCATCGTGACCCAGTACCGAGAGGATCAACACCTCAAGGCTCTCACGTTGGAACCGAGCCGACGACGTCTGGTCGCGGCGCTGGCCGTCCAGTTACGCGACAGCGGTGACTTGAAGCTCGAGGAGTGGCAACTACCGCGCGTCGAACAGGAGATCGGTTGGGCGCTCTCTCAGGGCTTCAACGGAGCGACCTACGCAAAGAGCGTCCGCAAACTCCGCCGCGACGCCCCGTTACCGCCGTCGCAGTTTGCCGAAGTCCTCGATCGTTACGTCGGACTCTGTCGCGCACGAGGAGTACTCGACTTCGACCTCTTACTTTCCGAGGCGATCGCGCTGCTAACGGACGAGCCCAACGTGTTGGCGTCCTTCCGGCACCACACCAAGTCTCTCTACGTCGACGAGGCCCAGGACATGAACCCGCTGCAGTTCAGCCTGCTGCGCCAGATGGCCGGTGACGATCCCGATCTCTTTTGCGTCGGTGACCCCAATCAATCGATCTACGGCTTCAACGGCGCCAACCCCCAGTTCCTTCAGGAGATCATCCGCACGTGGCCGGACACCGTGGTACTCGACCTCACGCGTAACCATCGTTCGACGGCGCACATCATCGAGGTGGCGAGCACGCTGCTCGAGGACGGTGCGGCCGGCATCGTGCCCGCCAAGGACGACGGCGACGTGCCGATGGTCCGCGCCTACGACACCGACGCCGAAGAGGCCGAGCACGTGGCCACCTGGCTGGCCGCCAATCACCAGCCGGGTACGACGTGGCGATCGATGGCGGTCCTCGCTCGCACCAACGCGCAACTCGAGGTCGTGTCCGGGTACCTCGAGGCCGCCGGCATCCCCCACGAACGCCGCGGGCCGGAGCACTCGCCGGCGTCGGACCTCTTCACGTCGGCCGATACGTCGGCGCGCCGGCCCGATGACGAACCCAATGACGCCGTCGCGCTTTCGACGATCCACCGGGCCAAAGGCTTGGAGTTCAAACACGTGGCGGCGATCGGCTGGGCCGAGGGACAACTGCCCAACTACAACGCCAGCACCGCGCTCGAACTGGCCGAGGAGCAACGCCTCGCCTACGTGGCGCTCAGCCGCGCCGAGGACTCGATACTCATCACGTGGAGTCGCGGCCGTAATGATCCTCGTTATCCCGATCGTGCGCCGTCGCGGTTCCTGGCACCGATTGAACGGGCCATCGCCGCGATTGAACAACGCAATGCGCCCCTCACCGGTGACGCGCGACGGGCCCGCTTGGCCGCGATTCGTGCCGCGTTGGAATCCTCCGACGCGCTCGCGTCCACGGACGAGCCCCGGACCTTGCGATAAAAGGTCGGCGGTATAGTTCACTAGGGACTAATCGGAGGTGACGCATGACCGACGTCGTGAATCGATTTACGGAAAGCCAGTCCCAACTGGTCTTCAACGTTCCGCCCACCTTCGCCACATTGGAGGCCGAGCGACGTCACCGCAAGGAGCGTCTGGCCGGAGCCCTTCGCGTCTTTGGCAAGCTCGGATTCTCCGAGGGCGTCGCCGGGCACATCACGGCGCGCGACCCCGAACTGCTCGACCACTTCTGGGTCAATCCGTTCGGCATGAACTTTCGCCACATCCGGGTCTCGGATCTGATCCTGGTGAATCACGAGGGCCAAGTGGTCGAGGGCAAGCGCCCGGTCAATCGAGCCGCCTTCGTGATCCACGCCGCGGTGCACGCCGCGCGTCCGGACGTCATCGCCGCGGCCCACGCCCACTCGATCTACGGCAAGGCCTTCTCGTCGCTCGGCCGAGAGCTCGACCCCCTCACCCAAGACGCCTGCATCTTCTTCGAGGACCACGTCCTCGTCTCCGAAGGCGGTGGACGCATCGTGCTCGATGAGGAGAGCGGTCGCATTCTCGCCAAGGGTCTGGGCGACAAAAAGGCCGCCATCCATCAGAACCACGGTCTTTTCACGGTCGGCCAGTCCGTCGACGAAGCGGCGTGGTGGTTCATCACGATGGAGCGCACGTGCCAAGCCCAGCTGCTGGCCGAAGCGGCCGGCACGCCGATTCTCGTGAACGCCGATGACGCGCGCTACACCCGCGATCAGACCGGGTACCCCCTGGCCGGCTGGTTCTCGTTCCAGCCCCTGTGGGACGACATCGTAAAGACCGACCCCGAACTCTTTGACTGAGTCGATGACGCGCTCACGCGTCGTAGTGATTCAACGATGACGTCCGTGAATGGCGCTCACGCGTTACTCGCGACGCTGAGGGCCAACGGCGTCACGACGTGCTTCGCTAATCCCGGCACGTCGGAGATGCACTTCGTCGCCGGCCTGGACGATTTCCCCGAGGTCCGAGGAATTTTGTGCCTCTTCGAGGGCGTCGCCACCGGCGCGGCCGACGGCTTCGCGCGCGTTACCCGAGAGCCGGCGGCCACGCTGTTGCACCTGGGTCCGGGACTCGCGAACGGCTGGGCCAATCTCCATAACGCCCGCCGAGCACACGTGCCAATCCTCAATGTCGTCGGGGACCACGCGACGTATCACGCGACCTACGACGCGCCGCTCCAGAGTGACATCGCAGCGCTCGCCTCGACGCTCGACGGCTGGCACCGAACGACCCTAACCAGCGACGCCGTCGCGTCCGATACCGTCGAGGCGCTCGCCGCCGCGCACGGACCGCCCGGTCAGATCGCGACGTTAATCCTCCCTGCCGACGTCTCCTGGAACGAACTGTCGACGGTGCCCAACACGTGGCCCGTCGCGTCGCGTCGCCCCCTCGGCGCGCCCGATGAGCACGAGCTCCTTCGAGCGGTGGACGCTCTTCGAACCACGCGAACGGCCATCCTGGTCGGTGGCTCGGCCCTCGACGCCGAACAGTTGAACCTCGTCGAACGAATCGCCGTCGCCACGTCGTCCCAGGTGATCGTCGAAACGTTCCCGACCATCATGGAGCGTGGAGCGGGCGTCGCCAGTCCGGAACGACTCATCTACGTCGCTGAATTCGCCCTTGCGCAACTGAAGGACTTCGAGACCCTGGTGCTCATTGGTGCTCGCGATCCGGTGTCGTTTTTCGCCTATCCCAACGTGCCCAGCGGGCTTCGCGCGCCCGGATGCGATCTCATCGACGTCGCAGCACCGGGCTCGGACACCTTGACGGCGCTCCACTTCCTGGTGGACGCGCTCGGCGCCGCGACGGTTCACGTGCCCGTCGGGGACGCGCCCGCGGCGCCCACCGGCGCTCTGACGACTCAGTCGCTGGCGGCGGCGGTCGCCGCCACGTTGGCCGAGGACGTCATTGTCAGTGACGAATCCAACACCGGCGGGGTCCACTTCTACGGCGCGTCACGTAACTCGGCGCGACACTCGTGGATGACCCTGACCGGCGGGTCCATCGGCATGGGGCTGCCGCTGGCGCTCGGCGCCGCCGTGGGCTCGCGACGTCGCGTGCTAGCCCTCGAAGCGGACGGGTCGATGATGTACACGCTCCAAGCCCTCTGGACGATGGCGCGCGAAAGTCTCGACGTGACGGTCGTCGCACTCTCCAATCGAAGCTACGCCGTGCTCAACTTCGAGCGCCAACGCGTGGGGGTGATCGGCGAGGGATCGACGAGTCAACGGATGCTCGAGATCGACCGTCCGACCCTCGATCTCTGCGCGCTCGCGAACGCGCAGGGCGTGCCCGGCGTGCGCGTGACGACCGCCGATGAACTGGTGGTGGCGCTTCGTCGTTCCTACGCCACACCCGGTCCGATGTTCATCGAAGCGGTCCTGCCCAAGGGGTTGGGCTAAAGAGCGAACTCACCGATCACCGGGGCGTGGTCCGACGGCTTCTCGCCCTTTCGTTCGTCCCGGTCCACGTAGCTGGCCGACGCTTTGGCCAGTAACGCCGCGTCGACGAACAGCAGGTCGATGCGAAGTCCCCAGCCGCGGTGAAACGAGCCGTTGCGGTAGTCCCACCACGAGTAACTCGGCTCGTCGGGATGGAGTGCTCGCGTCAGGTCGGTCAGACCGGTCGCCTCGAGGGCGCGCAGAGCATCGCGTTCGGGCTCACTCACGTGCGTGGCGCCGATGAACAGCGAGGGGTCGTAGCAATCCAAATCGGCCGGCGTGACGTTGAAGTCGCCCCCGACGACGATGGACTGAGCAGCGTCGCGCGTCGCCACCATCTGGCGCAGCTTCTCGAGCCACTGGAGCTTGTAGGCGTAGTGGGGGTTATCCAGCGCTCGGCCGTTGGGCACGTAGCACGACACGACGCGCACTCCGGCGCAGGTGGCGGCGATGACGCGCGCCTCGGGATCGTCGTCACCGAAGCCGCGCGCCACGTCGTCGACGCCGAGCTTGGAGAGAATCGCCACGCCGTTCCACTGACCCTGGCCGTAGTGGGCGCTCTCGTAGCCGAGGTCGGCCAACGCCTTGGTCGGGAACTTCGCGTCGTTCTGTTTGGTCTCTTGGATGAGGACGACGTCAGGACTGCGGGTTCCGAGCCAGGCCTCAACCCGACCGAATCGCGCGGTCAACGAATTGACGTTCCACGTCGCCACTCTCACGAGAAGTCCGCTAGCACGAAGAGCAAATTGGCCTCCACCGCGGTCTTACCCTCGACGCTCGCGCGACCGTGACCTTTGCCACCACGCGCCGAGAGAAGGGTCATCTCGCACTCCACCAGGACGACGTCGCCGGGCAAGACCTGACGGCGGAATCGCGCGTGTTCGACCCCACCGAAGAGTGGCAGTCGCCCGTGGTACTTCGGTTCGGCGAGTACGACCACGGCGCCGCACTGCGCGATCGATTCGAGCAACAACACGCCCGGCGTCGTCGGTCGTCCGGGAAAGTGACCGGGAAAGAACCACTCGTCACCCTTCAGCGTCCACAGACCACTGGCGCGCTCCCCCGGTTCGATGGTGAGCATGTGGTCCAGCAGTAGGAACGGCGGGCGGTGCGGGAGCCAATCACTGGGGTTCATGGAGAGTTCGCTCATAGCAACGCCAACTCCGCGATGCGACGTTCGGCGTCGACGGCGACCAACCGAAAGGTCCGTCGATTGCCCCGCTTCAACACGTCGCGCGCGCGCGTCGGCGCGGGATCACCGAGCGACGTCGTCGGGGCGTAACACTCGATCAATTGGCCGTTCTTCAGCGCGACTTTGATGACCGCGCCATGCGAAGTGAACGCCGTCACCTCCCCCTCCAGGCGCGATCCGATCCGGTGGGCGTTGCGAAAGAGTGCGAAGTCCGCCTCGGGGTTGACGGGGTGTCGACCCCGTCGAAGTGCGACCGCCGGTGGTGGCGTCACCGACGTCTCGGCCGACTTCGCGGCCTTCTTCGGCTTCGGTGGCGCCTTGGCCACTTTGACCGGCGCCCTCTTCGCCACCTTGACGGTCTTCTTCTCGGCCAAGTCGACCTTGAGCGACTTCTTGGCCTTGCGCGGGACCTTGGCGACCTTGGTCGGCGCCTTCTTCTTCGTCGCCTTCACCGGCGTCAACGTGGTACCAATGGACGGCTTGGCCCCGTCGGACAACGTCACCGAGAGCTTCTTCACTGGCCTGGAGGTCTTAGTATTTCTCACCGGCAGTCGAGGTGTGAAGACCCAACCCACGCCCTTCACCGGTTTGCCCCCGATGAGTCGCCCGTCATCGAAGAGCCACGGGTACTCGTCGTGGAACTCCTGGAAAGAATCGTTGCTCAACACCACGCCCTTGATGCGATCGGCGATCTTCAAGATGAAGGCGTCGCCGCGGCCGATTGCCCCGGCCGGTGGCGTGACAATCTCACCGGCGAGCTCGGCGCTCTTGAAGTGAGCGCGCTCGTTCGGCGCCACGCGATGCTCGAAGCTCGCGTCGGCGACCACGATGACTTCGGCGTTCGGGTGCTCGTCGACGAACGCACGGACCGCTTCGTCCAACTGCGCGAGGCTGGGCGTGACCCGACCTTCGGTCGCGAAGTTCGATCCGTCGATCACGACGCGAAGTCGCGACGACCGTACGGGACTCACTCGAAGGCCCGCGTCAAGAGGTCGGCCTGTTCCGCGCTGTGGATGAGACTGCTACCGGTCGCCGGACTGGCCGACTCCGCTCGCGCCACGTGACGCACGTTCAGACCACGGAACTGCGAATGCATCTGGTGATGCACGAAGGGCCACGCCCCCATGTTCTCGGGCTCCTCCTGGAGCCAGACAATCTCTTGCAGATTCGGGTACCGCGAGAGCGCCTCGTCGATCGCGACCCGCGGCCAGGGGTAGAGCTGCTCCACGCGAATGATCGCCACCGTCTTTGACTCCGATTGGTCTCGGCGCCCGAACGCTTCGTGCGCGATCTTGCCGGACGCGAGGAGCGCTCGAGTGACCACCGACGGGTCAACGACGGTGTCGTCGAGAACGCTGCGGAAGGTCCCCTGTTCGAACTCACTCAGCGTCGAGCGAGTCTGGACGGCTCGCAACATCGACTTCGGCGTGAAGACGATGAGCGGCGTCGGGTGGGAACGAAGCACCTGTGAGCGCAGTAAGTGGAAGTACTGCGCCGAAGTGGTGGGTTGGGTGACGCGAATGTTGTTGCGCGCGCACAACGTGAGGAATCGTTCCAGCCGGCCACTCGAGTGCTCGGGGCCTTGTCCTTCGTAGCCGTGGGGCAAGAGCATCACCAAACTGGCCACTTGACCCCACTTGTCCTCGGCCGCGACAAGGAAGTTGTCGATGATGATCTCGGCGCCGTTCATGAAGTCGCCGAACTGGGCCTCCCAAGCGACGAGCGTGTTCTGCGCCTCGACCGAGTAGCCGTACTCGAAGCCCAGCGCCGCGTACTCGCTCAAGAACGAGTCGCGAACGGTAAAGAATCCCTTCGAATCCAAGTTGGCCAGCGGCACGTACTGTGCGCCGTTGTCGTAATCGATCAGGGCGGCGTGACGTTGCGAGAACGTGCCGCGTCGCGAGTCCTGGCCGATGAGGCGCACGTTGGCTCCGGCCCGGAGCAGCGTGCCGATCGCCAGCGCCTCGCCCAGCGACCAGTCGACGTCACCTTCGTCGAGCAGGGCGTGACGTTGGGCGAACTGGCGCTCCAGCTTGGGATGAATCGTGAAGCCCTCGGGCGCGCTCATCGTGGCCCGGGCGATCTCGAGGAGCGTCTCTCGATCGACGCCGGTCTCCGGCGCGGGGGCGTCGACCGGTACGTCGGCGACGGGCACGCCGTGTAACTCCGGTACCGGGACCGTCCGCACTTCGTCGAGCACGTTCTGGAGACGCTCGTTGAAGTCGTTGAGCGCCGCTTCGGCCTCATCGATCGAGATGTCCCCGCGTCGGACCAGCGTCTCGGTGTAGATCTTTCGCACCGAACGCATCTGGTCGATGACCTTGTACATCTGGGGTTGGGTGTAGCTCGGGTCGTCGCCCTCGTTATGGCCGAACCGGCGGTAACAGACGATGTCGAGCACGACGTCGCGGTGGAACGTCCCGCGGTAGTCGTAGGCCAGTCGCGCCGCGCGCATGCAGGCTTCGGGGTCGTCGCCGTTCACGTGGAAGATCGGCGCCTGGATCATCTTGGCCACGTCGGTCGGATAGAAGCTCGATCGGGCCGATTCCGGGGCGGTCGTGAAGCCGACCTGGTTGTTGATCACGATGTGAATCGCGCCGCCGACGTGATAGCCCGAGAGCTGACTCATGTTGAGCGTCTCGGCGACGACGCCTTGACCGGCGAAGGCGGCGTCACCGTGAATCAAGATCGCGAGGTACGGGTAGTGCTCGATCTGGGAGTCGACGTTGGTCCCGTTACTCGGTCGAATGACCAGGTCCTGTTTGGCGCGCACGATCCCCTCGACCACCGGCGAGACCGCCTCGAGGTGCGAGGGATTCGAGGCCATCGAGACATCGATGGTGGCACCGCGCGGATTCTTGAACTCGCCGCTCGCGCCCTTGTGGTACTTGACGTCCCCACTGCCCTGCACGCTCTCCGGATCCAGGTTCCCTTCGAACTCCGAGAAGATGTCGCTGTAGGACTTACCGACCACATTGGCGAGCACGTTGAGGCGCCCGCGGTGCGCCATGCCGATGACCGCCTCCTTAGTTCCTTCGTCGGCCGCGACGTCGAGGATCGTCTGCAGGGCCACGATCGTCGACTCCGCGCCTTCGAGACCGAAGCGCTTCTGACCGACGTAACGCGTGTGGAGAAAGCGCTCGAAAACCTCGGCTTCGTTCAACGCCTCCAGGACTCGATGCTGCTCGTCGACGCTCAGTGAAGCGCTGACACCCTCCACACGTTGCTGGATCCATCGCTTCTGTTCGGGATCCATGATGTGGCCGTACTCGATGCCCGTCGTGCGACAGTAGGCCTCGCGCAGGATCGACAAGATCTCTTCCAACGTCGCCTCGCTACGACCCGCGAGACCGTCGACGACGAAGGATCGCTGCAGGTCCCACATCGTGAGCCCGTAGTTCGCGAGGTCGAGTTCGGCGTGCAGGGCCGGCGGATCGCTGTGCAGCGGATCGAGGTGCGCGTTCAAATGTCCGCGCACCCGGTACATATTGATGAGTTCTTGCACTCGGATCTGCTTCAAGATGCGCTCGGCGTCGCCGTCACTCAACGACGGGTTGCGATCCGGTGCCCAGCGCGCCGGTTCGTACGCGATGCCCAGCGAGGCGAAGACGTCGTCGTAGAAATCGTGCTGACCGGTGAGACACTCGGCGACGAACTTCAAGAACAGTCCCGACTCGGCCCCTTGGATGATTCGATGGTCGTAAGTCGAAGTGAGGGTGAGTACCTTGCCCACGCCCAGTTCGGCTAGGGCGCGCGGGTCGGCCGCCTCGAAGCCGGCGGGCCAGCCCAGCGCGCCGACGCCAAAGATCGCCCCTTGACCGGCCATAAGACGTGGCACCGATTGCACCGTACCGAGCGTGCCGGGGTTGGTGAGTGACACCGTCGCCCCCACGAAGTCGTCGGCGCCGAAGTTCCCGGAGTGCACCTTTCGTATGAGGTCCTCGTAGGCCAAAAGGAACGCGCGAAAGTCCATCGTGTCGACGTCGCGGATGACCGGTACCAAGAGATTGCGCGAGCCGTCCGTTCGTTCGACGTCGACGGCCAATCCGAGCCCCACGTGTTCGTGTCGACGGATGCCGGGAGTGCCCTTTTTGTCGACCGCCGCGACGAACGACGCGTTCATGGCCGGGATCTGCGCCAAGCCCTTGACGATGGCGAAGGCGATGAAGTGCGTGAACGAGACCTTGGCGCCACTGGACCTCGACAGTGATTCGTTGAGCGCCGAACGATTGATCTCCAATAGCCTCGCTGACACCGTGCGCACGCTGGTCGCCGTCGGAACGGCGAGGCTGGCCTCCATGTTGGCCACGATGCGCGCCGCGGCACCGCGCAGGGGCGTCGCTTCGGCGTCAATGTCGGGCGCGGCGACGGCGGCAGCCGGGGCGGACGACGTCGCCACGCTCGGCACGGTGGATCGTTGGTAGTCGGCGAAGAACTCGCGCCAACTCTCGGCGACCGAGCTCGGGTCGGCCAAGAAGCGGTCGTACATGTCGTCGACGAGCCACGCGTTGGGTCCGAAGGAGCCCTTCGGCGCGCTGGGCGACGATGATTCAAGAGGCGCAGTCACGACTACCAGCCTAGGGGTCGTGCACCATGATTCTGGAGGTTCACTCACTCGCGGAACGGTAAGTTCGCAAGGTGAGTTCCGTCCCCACTCCCCACGGACTGCACTTCGTCACCGAAACGCCGATCCCCGGTCTCGCGGTCGCCGAACGTCGAGTCCTTCGGCCCGAGGCCACGATCCTCTGCGTCCACGGCGGTCTGGATCGCGGCGGATCGTTCGCCCGACTCGCGCGTCGAACCGAACGATTCGACCTCGTCACCTACGACCGACGCGGGTATCAAGGATCGCGCTCGCTCGCTCCGCTCGGACTTACGAACCACGTCGCTGACCTCATCGCCCTCGCCCGACACGAAGAAGAGGGTCGGCCCATCATCTTCTTCGGCCACAGTTATGGCGGCGTGGTGGCCTACGGCGCCGCCATCGCCGAGCCTTCAGTCTCGCGACTCGTCGTGACCTACGAAGCCCCACTACCGTGGATCCTTCGCCGCAGCGGCACCGGCGCGGCGCTGGGCGACGATCCGCAGTTCGAAGCCGAGAAGTTCTTCCGTCGCATCGTCTCGGACGGTGCGTGGGAACGCCTGAGTGAACGCGAGCGAGATTCGCGTCGGCGTGACGGTCCGGCGCTGGTGGACGATCTCACCAGCTTGCTCGCATCACCACCGCCTTTCGACATTGCGACGCTGACGGTGCCGGCCGTCTACGTGTACGGCGACATCCTCGCGCCGGACTTCTATCGAACCCTCAGCGTCGAATTGGCGGCTATCAATCCCCTCATCGAAAGCCGAGAAGTGAGGAACGCCGCTCACGGCGCGCACCTATCGGTTCCCGACCAACTGGCCGCGCTCGTCGCGGAACTGTGGGACGAAAAGTGCGCGTCGGCGTAACCGGCTCGTCGGGCTTCATCGGTTCGGCGTTGGTGACGGCCCTGGACGAGCGTGGCGATAACGTCGTGCGCTTCGTTCGTCCCGACTCCGCGCGCCGTAACGGCGAGGAGGTCCGCTGGGACCCGGCTCGCGGACTCGTCGACGAAGATGACCTGCGCCGTGTGGGTCGCTTCGACGCCGTGGTCAATCTCGCCGGCGCGGGCGTCGCCGATCGACGATGGTCGAACGCTCGCAAGGCGGAGATACTCACTTCGCGAACCAACGCCACGACGTTGCTCGTTCGACTCCTCGGTGAATCGTCCGGAACGGCCTTTCTCGCCAGTGGTTCGGCCGTGGGCGTGTACGGATCTCGGGGCGACGAGTCGCTCGACGAGTCCTCGGCGACCGGTGACGACTTCCTCGCGCACGTCTGCACCGAGTGGGAACAGGCGACGGCACCGCTCGAACGGTCCGGAACGACCGTCGCGCACTTGCGCACCGGCATCGTCGTGTCATCGAGCGGCGGGATGCTCAAGAAGCAGCTGCCACTCTTTCGACTCGGACTCGGTGGAACTTTGGGCACCGGACGCCAGTGGATCAGTCCCATATCCCTGCGTGACGAAGTGCGAGCCATCGTGTGGCTTCTCGAGAACCGCGTGAGCGGTCCCTTCAATCTCGTCGCACCGGCGGCCCTGACGAATCGCGCGTTCACCGAAGCACTGGCCCATCAAGTTCGTCGCCCCGCGCGACTGCGCCTTCCTTCGAGTGCCCTGCGAGTGGTGCTCGGTGGCCAACTGGCGACCGGAGCGGTCCTAGCGAGTCAACGCGTCGCGCCCGCGGCGTTGCTCAGGTCGGGTTTCACGTTCGAACATCCCGACATCGAATCGATCCTGTCGTCGGCATTGGCCTGACTACTGAACCGCAAAGTCCAACCAGTATCGTGGAAATGGCCCGTTAGGTGCGGGCGCCGTACCTTTGGCCATCTCGATGGCACGGGCTGAGACCTCTATGCACGTCGGACATTCCCTACGCCTCGCCCTCGCCACCCTGGTGGTACTGAGCGTGGCCGTCATCGGCGAGTCCGCGTCGGCCACGGTCGCCGCCGAACCGTCGGGGACGATTACCTACGCCGAGGCCCCGGGGGCCAATCCGAACTTCATCTTTCCCTTCATGGGCTGTGCCTACGCCTCGGTCAACAACATCAATCAGTTCCAAACGCTCATGTTTCGACCGCTCTACTGGTTTGGCTTAGGTGCCTTGGCCGCCTTCGAGCCGAAGCTTTCACCGGCCGAACCACCGGTCTTCTCCCACGGCAATCGCACCGTGACCATCACGATGAAGGGTTGGCGTTTCGCTGACGGACAGGTCGTCAACGCCCGCTCGGTGATGTTCTTTCTCAACATGTACAAGGCCGATCCGACCGCCTACTGCGGCTACAACGCTGGTTACGGAATACCGGATCAGGTCAAGAACGCCGCCGGACACGCCAACACGGTTCGCATCAACTTCTCGACCTCCGTCAATCCGAACTGGATCCTCGACAACTACCTCTCGCAGATCACCCCGATGCCGGATCGATGGGATGTGTCCTCGAGCACACAGGCATCGACCTGCGCGAGCGGAACTTACGGGAGTGCGAGCACCAACGCGGCCTGTAGCGCGGTCATGACGTATCTCTCAAAAGAAGGTTCGACGACCTCGACGTTCACCGGTGCAATGTGGCAGGGCGGCGATGACGGTCCGTGGCGTCTCACCGCTTTCAGCCCGGCCGGCAACGCTGTCTTCCAACCCAATACCAATTATCGGGGTCCCCAAAAGGCTCAGGTTCGCTACGTGAAGGAGATCGCCTTCACGACGATCCAGGCCGAAGAGAGCGACCTGCTCAATAACAATCTTTCCATCGGGTACATCGACCCGAGCGTGCTGTCGAGTCCGGCGCCGGCACCCGGTCGCGTCGGACCCAACTGGGTCCCTCTGGCGTCGCACTATTCGCTGGTCACCGGTTCGGCGTGGAGTTTCAATTACGCCGCCTTCAACTTCACCTCGTCGGACCCCAACGGTGCGGCGGTCGCTCAGCTCTACATCCGCCAAGCCCTTCAGTACGCCGTCGACCAGCGCAGCCTCATCGAAAGCGCTGACAAGGGCTACGGCTCGACGATCGATAGCCCGCTGCCTCCGAGGACGCCGGTGACGCTCAGCAAACCGGTCACCAATCCGTATCCGTTCAATTTCGCCGCCGCTCGCACCTTGTTGAGCGCCCACGGTTGGACGCTCCAGAACGACGTGCAGACCTGCACGGATGCGGGCACCGGCGATGGGCAGTGCGGCGCGAACATTGCGCAGGGCTACCAGCTCAGCTTCAACGTCGTCTGGCCCGCGGGATCGGTCCCGCTCGACCAGACACTCACGTCCGAGATCATCAACTGGCAGTCACTCGGCATTCTCATCACGCACAGCACCGACACCTTCAACAACGTCATCAGTGACTGCACCGGCGCCAAGCCCTTCGAGATATGCGCCTGGGGCTACGGCTGGTCCTACGTACCGAGCGACGACCCGTCGGGCGAGTCGTTGTTCTTGCCCGGCGGCGACTTCAACGTGGGCACCTACGCCAGCCCCCAAATGTCCTCACTGATCCGAGCTTCGATCTATGGCACTTCCACGCTGAGTGCCTACGCCAACTTCGCGGCCCAACATCTTCCCGTGCTCTACCAGCCCCAGGCGAACTCGATCGTCGAAGTCGCTCGAACGATCAAGAGTTCCGTAGGGTTCACGCCGAATCCCTTGGGCGACTTCATGCCGGAGTACCTGCACTTTTAGCGAGGCTGGCGCCCGGTTCGAAGTGGCCGCCACTCGTCGTCAAGAGCGACCGACGTCGTGCTCGCGTGGCGAACCGCTGTCGGCGAGAATGCACCCCTTCCTGGTTTTGTACGGGCCCAAACGACCATCAATCAGGACTTTCGACGATGAATTCTCTGGTGGCCGCGATTTCACCCCGTGACCGGGGTGAAGGCTCTCGAGATTTGTCATTTTTTCGCCCGGGGTGCACATTCTGGGCGACATATTTGCGGATACAGTTGCCACTAATCCATCTGTGATGGAAAGACAAATTAAATGTGACCACTTCGGTGGTACTGGGAGGATATTTCATATGCATTTTGGACGCAAACTTCGACTAGCGGTCACGGTGGGCCTTTCGGCCTGTGCGTTGTCGCTAGGTCTCATTGCTCCGACAGTGAGTGGCGCGAGCTCCGCTTCCGGAACCCTAACGTTCGCAGAAGGCGCTGGCGCTAACCCGAACTGGATATTCCCCTATGAGTCGTGCCAGTACTGCTCGGTCGACAACATCAACCAGTTCCAGGACGAGATGTTCCGACCTCTCTACTGGTTCGGCCTTGGCGGCAGTGTCACCCTTGTCCCCTCGCTGTCACTCGCGACCAGTCCCGTGTACTCGCACGGCAACAAGACGGTCACGCTCAAGCTGAAGGGCTGGAAGTTCGCCTCGGGCCAAGTGGTCAACGCCCAATCGGTCATGTTCTTCTTGAACATGTACAAGGCGCTCCCCGCTGACTTCTGGGGCTACAACCCGGGCTACGGCATCCCTGACCAGGTTTCCTCCATCACCCACACCAAGATGGCGGTCACCATAAACTTCAAGGCCGTCGTGAACCCACTCTGGATCACGAACAACTACCTAGACCAGATCACGCCGTTCCCCGACACCTGGGACCGCACGGCCTCGGGTGCGAAGTCGACCTGCGCCACCGGCGCCTACGGCTCGGCCTCGAACAAGGTCGCGTGCACGAACGTCTACAACTACCTGAACAACCTCTCGAGCCAGACCACCAGCTACACCGGCAAGCTCTGGCAGAGCGGTGACACCGGTCCGTGGAAGTTGACGTCATTCGACAACTTGGGCAACTTGACGTTCCAGCCGAACACGCACTACTCGGGTCCGGTAAAGCCGACGATCAAGTACGTGAAGGAAGTTGCGTACACGACCACTCAGGCCGAAGAGAACGACCTCCAGGCCGGCAAGATCGACCTCGGATTCGTTGACCCGGGTGTCCTCACCTCGCCGGCCCCCGCGCCGGGCAAGGTCGGTCCCAACTGGGGCAACCTGTCGTCGCGCTACAACTTGGCGACCGGCATCATTTGGGGCTTCAACTACGCGCCGTTCAACTTCAGCACGAAGGACCCGAAGGTCGACGCGATCAACCAGCTGTATATCCGCCAGGCGATGCAAGATGCGACCGACCAGGCCGGCGTCATCAAGAACATCTTCAAGGGTTACGGCTTCCCGTCAATCACGGCGCTCCCGGCGATAGTTCCGGCGGCGTTAGGCAAGGCGCCAGTCAACCCGTATCCGTTCAACCTGACGGCCGCTGAGGGTCTGTTGACCTCACACGGCTGGACCATGACCGGTGGCGTTATGACGTGCACCAGTCCGGGCACCGGGGCCACCCAGTGCGGCGCGAACATCACGCAGGGCTACACGCTGAACTTGGCGTTGGTCTACGCGAGCGGTTCGCCGGCTCTCACCCAAGAGATCACCGCCGAAGTCTCGGACTGGGCGCAGATCGGTATCAAGGTTTCGACCTCGACCGAGTCGTTCAACAGCGTGATCGGGGACTGCTCCGGCGGATCGTTCGAGATCTGCATGTGGGGCGGCGGCTGGACCTTCGTTCCGAACTACGACCCGACCGGTGAGACACTCTTCGCCGTGGGTGGTGGCTTCAACGTGGGTGACTACAACAGTGCGACCATGACCGCAGACATCAAGGCGACCGACTTCGGTAGCTCGAACTTGACGGCCTACGCGACGTACGCTGCGCAGAACCTGCCGGTCATCTACGAACCAGAAGCGACGCCGACGGCTGAGACCATCAAGACCTTGCACAGCAAGATCGGCTGGGTCGGTAGCCCGCTCCTGAACTTCATGCCGGAGTACTACTACTGGTAAAGAATGAATTGAACTGAAAAGTCCAATGAAAAAAGGGCCCCCGAAAGGGGGCCCTTTTTTTGATGCCGATAGGCCGGCCAACCTGGTACTTCTTGGCACTGGTGCCAATATTTCTCGCGAATCGCGCTGGTAGACTTCCCACGTGTTCGCCTACGTCGTTCGAAGAATCATTCAATCGTTCTTCGTTCTCATCATCGTT
>Ga0208586_1000137_pt1 | contig 28894 bp, 25 predicted proteins | sample NGESurshal072012_6_FD_184471 | JGI IMG/M metagenome (GOLD analysis project Ga0208586, IMG submission 184471) | Arctic peat soil microbial communities from Barrow, Alaska - NGEE Surface sample 53-3 shallow-072012 (SPAdes) | ecosystem: Environmental > Terrestrial > Soil > Wetlands > Peat ... | reverse complement strand
CGCTCGTCGCGGCGGCCTGCTACTCCGGTCCCGGTCGTGATCACTTTGCCGTCATCACGCCGCCGATTGACGCGACGCGCACGGGACGGTTGCGCGACGACGTCACGCGCGTCACCCAGAGTGTGGCGCGCGAACTCGAGGGCCTCATTCAACGCGCTCCGGAACAGTGGCACGTGTTACAGCCCCGGTTCGAGAGCCCCTGATGCGCGTCGTCCTCGTGTCGCCCTACGCCCTGTCGGTCTACGGAGGGGTGCAGGAACAGACGCTCGCGATGAGCCGTGAACTGGAGCGACGCGGCACGCACGTACTCATCGTGGCGCCCGATAAGAACGCCGCCGCTACCTACGACACGCCGGCCGTCGTCGAGCGTTTCGGCACCCTGCACTCCCTGCCCGCCAACGGTTCGAAGGCGCCGCTCACCCTGTCGCCCTTCGCCGCGCGCCAGGCGCACGCCGCCATCAAGAAGTATCGACCGGACGTGGTCCACTTTCACGAACCGTTCGCACCGCTGCTCGGTTACGCGGCCCTTCGCGCGCACGACTATCCCTCGGTCGCGACGTTCCACCGTAGTGGTGGTGGCCCGGCGGTCAGCCTCACGGGCCCGCTGCTGCGTCTACTCGCTCGAGGAATCGACGCCTCTGCGGCAGTGAGTGACACCGCCGCAACGACGATCCACCGGGCCAGCGGACTCAGTCCCGAGGTCCTCTTCAACGGTTTCGAGACGAGTCGATTCCTTTCGACGCCGCGCAGTCGCACTGACGACGTCGTCGTGGTGACGCTCGGACGACTCGAAGAGCGAAAAGGTGTGCGCCACGCCGTCAACGTCGTTCGCGCGCACAACGCGAAGGGCGAGGATCCTTGGCGCCTCGTGATCCTCGGCGACGGACCGCAACGTGACGTACTGAAATCGCTCGCCGCCGGTGACGACATGATTACGTTCGTCGGTGCGGTGAGTGACGACCAGAAGCGCGCGTGGTTGCGTCGCGCCAACGTACTCGTGGCGCCGGCGTTGCGCGGGGAGAGCTTCGGTTTGGTACTCCTCGAAGGCATGGCGAGCGAGACGAGCGTCGTCGCGAGTGACATCGCGGGCTATCGCGAGGCGGCCGGTGGCGTCGCCACGATGTTCGAAGCGGGCAACGACGCGAAGTTGGAAGAGGCCATCACCGCGACGTTGGCGAACGAGACGGCGACGACGATTGCTGACGCAAAGTCGCACGCCGAACACTGGTCGATGGCCCGACTGATCGACGCCTACGAGACCCTCTACGACAGTGCGCGCCAGCGTTTTGTGGCCAGCCGGTAGCCTTGTCCCGTGGCAACTAAGCAACGATCGCGCGCCCGCCGCTCAAATAACTCCCGCGACAGGGGACCGCGCTACGTCGCACCGGTCCTCGATCCCAACTGGCAGAGTCCCTACTCGCCAACCCCGGCCGAGCGCAACGCCAATCAAAAGGTCGTGCGCGCGTTCGCGTGGCGCAAGAAAATGCCCCAAACCATCGTCGTCGGTGTTGTCGTCATTGCGTTGTTCGTGGGTGTCATAGCGGCCGTCTGGTCGCCCCTCGTCGGACTTGTGGTCGGCGCACTCTACGCCTGGGATCTGCGCCGCGCACTCGTGCGCTACGAGGACCGGGGTCTCGCACTCGGCAATCTCGTCATGGATCAGTTCAAGGCCGGCGGTACCGCGACCGACCGACTTCGACTCACGACGGTGCTCGACCGATTGGCCGCCACCTTTGGCGTCGACACGGTCCTCACGTACGTCGTGGCGGACCCCGGGTACAACGCGGCTCTCGTGCCGAGCGGGTCGGGACTGTCCTTCTTCGTCACCGACGCACTCATGCGCGACTTTGAACTCATTGAACTCGAAGGCGTCGTGTCGCACTGTTTGGCCCGTCACCGTCTCGGACTGTTGTCGCGCGAAAGCGTCGCGTCCGTTATCTCAACGAGCGACGAGAACCGCGCCGCACTCGCCGGGGTCGGCACGGCCTACCGGGCCGACGAAGTGGCCGCCGCCGCCATTCGCTACCCCCTGGGACTGGCCGGCGCCCTGCACAAGTGCGCCCGTCAGGTGCTACCCAGTTCGTCCTTCTTTGCCTCTCCCACCTACGCCAACTGGCGCTGGATTTGGTTCGACGTGTGGAGTGACCGCACGGGGACCGATTTGAGTGATCTCGACGACGTCGAACTGCGCGCGCTCGCGTTAGAGGAATGGTAAGAAACGACCGGTAGGATTGCGGTATGAGTTCTACGCACGACACCTCAACTATTGGTTCGGCCCTCGTAAAGCGGGGTCTCGCCGACATGCTTCGCGGCGGCGTCATCATGGACGTCGTCAACCCCGAGCAGGCGAAGATCGCCGAGGATTCCGGCGCCGTCTCGGTCATGGCGTTAGAGCGCGTGCCCTCGGACATCCGTCGCGACGGCGGTGTCGCTCGAATGAGTGATCCCGAGATGATTCAGGAGATCCAAGCGGCCGTCACGATTCCCGTCATGGCCAAGGCCCGCATTGGTCACTTCGCCGAAGCGCAGATCTTGGAAGCGCTCGACGTTGACTACATCGACGAGTCCGAAGTCTTGACGCCGGCCGACGAAGAGCACCACATCGACAAGTGGGCCTTCACGGTTCCCTTCGTCTGCGGCGCGACGAACCTCGGTGAGGCCCTTCGCCGCATCGGTGAAGGAGCCTGTCTCATCCGTTCGAAGGGCGAGGCCGGCACCGGCAACGTCGTCGAGGCCGTGCGACACCTGCGCACGATCAACGCGCAGATGCGCCGACTGCACTCGGCCGACGCCTCGGAACTGTTCGCGTTGGCGAAGGACCTTCAGGCACCGCTTCCGCTGGTCCAAGAGGTCGCCACGACCGGCAAGTTGCCGGTACCACTGTTCTGCGCGGGCGGCATCTCCACGCCGGCCGACGCCTCACTCGTGCTGCAACTCGGCGCCGAAGCGATCTTCGTGGGATCGGGTATCTTCAAGAGCGACGACCCCGAGCGCATGGCCAAGGCGATTGTCGAAGCGGCGACGCACTACCGCGACGCGCACGTGGTCGCCAAGGTCTCCACGGGACTAGGCGCCGCGATGAAGGGCATCGAGACCGCGTCGCTGGAGCAGCGTCTCGCCGAGCGCGGCTGGTAACAGTGCCACGCGTTGGCGTACTCGCCCTTCAGGGCGATGTGCGCGAGCACACCTCGATGCTCGAACGTGTCGGGGCTGACGTCGTGGCCGTTCGCACCGCCGAACAACTTGACGACCTCGATGGGCTCGTCATGCCGGGCGGTGAGTCAACGACCATTGCCTACCTCTTGACGACCTCGGGTCTACGACCAGCGTTGGCGACGAGGATCGACGACGGGCTGAGCGTATTTGGTACCTGCGCGGGACTGATTCTCTTGGCCCACGAGATCCTCGACGGCCGAAGCGACCAGTGGAGTTTCGACGCGCTGCCGCTGTCGGTTCGACGAAACGGGTACGGACGCCAAATCGCCAGCTTCGAGACGAACGTCGACGTGAAGGGTCTCGGCGACGTACCGGGCGTCTTCATCCGCGCGCCGAAGATCGAGACGTGGTCCGAGGACCTTGAAGTCCTGGCCTTTCACGACCACGGCGACGGCGACCACCCCGTCCTCGTGCGCCGGGGGAGTCTCTGGGGCTGTTCCTTTCACCCCGAACTCACCGCTGACGACCGCGTGCACCGTCTCTACGTCGACTCACTTTGAGATTGGTAGATTGAAAAAGCCCGAATTGGGCAGGAGGAACCATGTCCGGTCATTCGAAGTGGGCAACGACGAAGCACCGCAAGGGTGCCAAGGACAGCGCCCGAGCCAAAGTCTTCGCCAAACTCATTCGCCAAGTAGAGGTCGCCGCCCGCGAGGGTGGGAGCGACGTCGACACCAACGCCTCGCTTCGCACCATGTACCAAAAGGCCCGTGAGGCGTCGGTACCGCTCGACACGATCGAGCGCGCCATCAAACGCGGGACCGGTGAACTCGAGGGCGTCCGCTACGAGGCCATCAGTTACGAGGGGTACGGCCCGGACGGCGTGGCGGTCATCGTCGAGACCTTGACCGACAACCGCAACCGCACGAGCGCTGAGATCAAGCACGTCTTCGCGAGGAACGGCGGTACGATTGCGGAGCCGGGCGCGGTGTCGTGGCAGTTCGACCGCAAGGGCGTCATTGAAGTCGCCGGTCCCGTTGACGAGGACCAACTCCTCGAGTGGGTGATGGACGCCGGCGGCGAGAACTTCGAGGCGAACGGTGCGAACTTCACGGTGACGACTGAGCCCCACGACGTGGGCAAGGTACGTGACGCCCTGGAGGGCAACGGCGCGAAGGTGCTGAGCGCCGAACTCACTCTCGTGCCCCAGAACCTCATTCCGGTCGACTCCGAAGGCGAAGCAAAGAAGATCTTGCGCCTGATGGACGCCATTGACGACCACGACGACGTTCAGAACGTCTTTTCGAACTTCGATATCGCCGACGAGATCATGGCGGCCTACGAGGGTTAATTCCCCTGTAAATGGGCCGGCGCGGGCTACTATCGAACGTATGTTCGTACTCGGAATCGACCCCGGCTTGACCAGGTGCGGCTACGGACTGGTCGAAGGATCCTTTTTGGGCGTGGAGTCCTTCCGTGCCGTTCGCGCCGGCACCATCGAAACGGACCACGAGATCGCCGTCGAACTTCGCCTCGGACAGATCTTGGTTGAACTTCGCCAACTCCTCGAAGAGACCAAGCCCGACGCCGTCGTGGTGGAGAGGGTTTTCTACCAACGAAATGCCAAGACGGCGATTCCCGTCGCCCAGGCCAGTGGGGTCGCGGTCGCGCTGGCGTCAGCCATTGCTCTCCCGGTCCGCCAGTTCAACGCTCAAGAGGTGAAGTTGGCGGTCACCGGCTACGGCGCGGCGAGCAAGTTGCAGGTGCAGGGGATGGTGGCGCGACTGTGCGGTCTGGCCGACATTCCCAAGCCGGCCGACGCCGCCGACGCCCTGGCCCTCGCCATTACCTATTTCATGGTCGTGCGCAGCGAACAGAAGTACCCGCTGGAGAGTCACGCATGATTGGTTGGCTGCACGGACAGGTGCTGCACCATCACAAGAGCGGCGCGCTCGTGTTGGACGTCCACGATGTCGGTTACGAGATCAACGTGTCGTCGCTCGACGAATTTCGCGTCGGCGACGTCGTCGGGCTCTATATCTTCACGGCCGTGCGTGATGACGCCATTGTCCTCTACGGCTTTCGCACCTACCTCGATCGCGAATTCTTCGAATTGCTCCTCGTCACGCCGGGAGTCGGGCCGTCAACCGCGCTGGCCGCACTACGGACAATGTCGACCGACGAACTGGCTAACGCGATTGAGAACGACGACGCGAAACGGATCGCCACGATTCCGGGCATCGGACCAAAGACCGCGAGTCGAATCGTGCTCGAGCTCAAGGGCAAGGTCGTGGTCACCGGTTCCTACGCGCCCGCGAAGAGTGCGACGCCACAGAACGACACCATCGAGGACGCACTGCGCGGCCTCGGTTACTCGACCCAAGAGGTCCGCCAGGCGCTCGCGGGCGCCACACTCGACGTCGACGAGGGTGCCGCACTTCGCCAGGCGCTGCAACTGCTGAGGCGTCAATGAGTCGCCACGAGATCGATATTGAACAACTGACGCGCAACGTCGTGGCACCGGTCGCGGACGAACAGGACCGACGGGCGGAGGTCTCGCTTCGCCCGAGCACGCTGGGAGAGTTCGTGGGCCAACGTGAACTCGTTCGCCACCTCGAGATCGTGCTTGGATCGGCCAAGGCCCGCAATCAGACGGCCGACCATCTACTGTTCGCCGGTCCACCGGGACTCGGCAAGACTTCGCTGGCGAGCATCGTCGCCAGTGAGATGGGCGCCGGTCTGCGCATCACGTCCGGGCCGGTGCTCTCGCGGCCCGGTGACCTGGCGGCCCTGCTCACCGACCTTCAAGACGGTGATGTCCTCTTCGTCGACGAGATCCATCGCCTGTCGCGGGGCGTCGAAGAGATCCTCTATCCGGCCATGGAAGACCGTCGCCTCGACGTCATGATCGGAAGGGGTCCGTCGGCGCGCGCCATTCGGCTCGACCTGCCGAACTTCACGTTGGTCGGCGCGACGACGCGCACCGGACTCGTCGCGGCGCCGCTTCGCGACCGGTTTGGTTTCGTTGGTCAACTCGACCTCTACGACGTCGACGAACTGACCGTGATCGTGAGTCGCTCCGCCGGTCTGTTGGACGTCACGTTGAAGGGTGACGCGGCGGCCATCATCGCCGGACGGAGTCGGGGAACGCCGCGCATCGCGAACCGATTACTGCGACGGGTACGCGACTTCGCCGCGGTCGGGGGACACGACGTCATTGACGACGACGTCGCGCGAGAAGGTCTGGCGCTCTTTGGCGTCGACGAGTTTGGACTCGACAAGATTGACCGCCGGATTCTCGGTCTGCTCTGCCAACAGTTCGCGGCCCAGCCGGTCGGGCTCACGACGTTGGCCCACGCCTGTGGCGAAGAGCCCTCGACGATCGAGGACGCCTACGAACCGTTTTTGCTTCGTGAAGGTCTCTTGATTCGCACCCCCCGTGGTCGTATTGCGACGGAACGGGCCTTTCACCACCTCGGCATCACGCCGCGAGGTGGTGGGCTGGTCTAACCAGGGAGCCGAGAAATAGTAGGGTTTCTTTGTCTATATCTCGGAGGAATTACCTATGTTGTTGGCGGTCCACATGTTTTCGGCGAGTCATTTGATGTTTGCCGCCAAAGCAGCAAAGAAGGGTTCGTCCTCCGGAATCTTCCTTCTCCTCCTCCTCGTCGTCTACGGCGCGGTCTTCTACTTCTATCTGCGACCGCGGTCCAAGCGTCAAAAGGCCGCGCGCGCCGAGGCGAAGAAGGTCGACGTCGGCGAGCGCGTGCGCACGATCGGCGGTTTCGTTGGCGTCATCACCAAGATCGAGGACGGCCTCACGACCGTTCGTGGCGCCAACGGCGTCGAGCTCGACTTCATTGCGTCGGCTATCGCCGGTCGATTCGATCCGACGCCCGTCGTCGAACCTGAGCCCGACGCGGAACACCACGAAGAAGGCGACGCGAAGTAATGGCCCAGCAGGTTGGTTCACGACGATCACTGATCGTCAGCCTCATCCTCACGGTCGCGATCTCATTCGGATCGTTAGTAGCGACGTTGTCGCTCGGCTGGGGACCGAAGCTGGGACTCGACCTCGCCGGAGGACTGTCGGTCGTCTACCAACCAACCACGCACGCCTCATCGGCCGACCTCAACGAGGTCGTGACGATTCTCTCCAACCGCGTCGACGGACTTGGCGTCTCGGGAGCGCAGGTCAACCTCCAGGGCAAAAATAACGTCGTCGTGAGCGTGCCGGGCGTCAAGGACGCGCGAAAGATCCTGCAACTGGTCGGCGAAACGGCCCAGCTGTTGTTCCGACCAGTGATCTGCCAGGTGGCTGAACCGGTGAAGGGCGCCAAAGCCGAAGTGAAGATTCCCCTCTGTGCGCCCGGTTACGAATGGAGTGCCGCCAATCTCGCCGTGACGCCCAACAACTCGGCGGCCGGATTCTCCAGCAATCAGCTCGCCACCGACCCGAACTACACGAAGGTGAAGACCACGAAACCGGCCGACGACCTGCCGAAGAACGACGTGATCCTTCCGTACCTCGGACAACCGGGAGTGCGCTATCTCCTCGGGCCCTCCGAATTGACCGGTCAGTCCATTGGTAAAGCCTTGGCGCAACAGGACCAACTAGGCGCCTGGGTCGTGAACTACACCTTGACGAAAACCGGCAGTCCTCTCTGGGACGCCGTCGCCAAGAGTTCATTTCACCAAGCGCTCGCCATTGAACTCGACGGCATCATCCAGTCGGCACCACTTATCCAGCCGACCCAGTCGTCGTTCACCAGTTTCGCCGGCTCGGGACAAATTTCCGGTTCGTTCTCGGAGAGCGGCGCCAAGGACCTCGCGATTGCGATGGAGTTCGGTGCCTTGCCCGTGCGACTCCAACCGCTCAACATCGTGACGGTCTCACCGACGCTGGGACACAGTTCACTCATTGCCGGCCTCGGCGCCGGTCTGGTGGGTCTCCTTCTCGTGTTGCTGTACACGATCCTCTACTACCGAGCGCTCGGCCTCGTGATCGTGACCGGCCTCGCGACGACCGCCGCGTTACTGTGGGCCATCATTTCCGCGCTCGGTCATACGGCCCTCGCGCCAAGTTTCGATCTCGCCGGCGTCACGGGCATCATTGTCTCCATTGGTATCACCGTCGACAGTTACATCGTGTATTTCGAACGATTGAAAGACGAGGCCCGAGCAGGGCGTTCGGTACGCACCTCGGTCGACCGCGGATTCCGCTCAGCGTGGCGCACCGTCTTGGCCGCTGACACCGTCAGTCTGCTCGCCGCCGTCTTGCTCTACCTCATTGCCGTCGGCGACGTGCGTGGCTTCGCCTTCTTCCTCGGCCTCTCCACCTTGATGGACGTCTTCATCACGTGGTACTTCACGCGACCGCTCGTCATCCTGCTCGGTCGACGCGGTTCCACCAGCCATTCGGCGCTCTCGATGGCGGCCGGCCTCACGCCAGGAGTCTCCGCCCATGAGTGATGTCATGACCGCACCCGAACACGGCGACACGCCGATGCCCGGTCGCTTCGGACGGATTTACCAGGGTAAGACGACGGTCGATTTCGTTGGGCGAAAGCGAACGTGGTTCACGATTTCGATCGTCATCATCATTCTCGGACTCGCCAGCCTCGGCATTCGCGGCTTCAATCTCGGCATCGACTTCAAGGGCGGGAGCCAGTGGACGGTCCAGGCGTCGCACATAACGGTCGCCCAGATGACGTCCGCCGTTGAGAAGGCCGGCCTCAAGAATCCGACCGTCGAAGAACTCGGAGGAAAGACCTTTCAAGTGTCGGCGCAGCTGGCGGGCTTGAAGGGTCAGGCCCTCACCGACGCCTCCAACAAAGTTGCCAACGCCATGGCGGCCGTCGCCCACACCAACTTCAACAACGTGGCCGTCTCCACCGTCGGACCGACCTGGGGTGCGCAGATCAAGGACCGTGCCCTCGAGGCGCTCATCGTCTTCTTCATCGCCGTCGTGGCGTACATCAGTATTCGCTTTGAGCCGAAGATGGCTCTCGCTGCGTTCATCGCGATGCTCCACGACCTCCTCGTCACGATCGGCGTGTACTCGCTCTTCGGGTTCCAGATCACCCCGGACACCGTGATTGCCATCTTGACCATCCTTGGTTATTCGCTCTATGACACCGTCGTCGTCTTTGACCGGGTGCGCGATAACGCCAGCGGCGTCTTTAAGAGCGGTGACATGAGCTACGGCGAGATGGTCAACCTCTCAATGAACCAGACCCTGGCCCGTTCGATCAACACGTCACTCGTCGCCATCTTCCCCGTGCTCTCGGTTCTCGTCGTCGGCGCCTACATCCTTGGTGCGACCACGTTGCAGAACTACGGTCTCGCGCTCTTCGTCGGTCTCATGAGTGGTGCCTACTCGTCGATCTTCATCGCGAGCCCACTGCTGGCCTACTTCAAAGAACGCGAACCGCGTTACAAGGAGATGGCCGCTCGTGCCGCCCAGCGCAGCGACCGGAATGTGATGACGCCCGCCGCCGCGGCCCTGCTCTCCGGGGACGGTGCCCAGCGCGCGATCCGCGGTCGGGCCTCGACCGGCACACGCGCCACCACCACGCGAGCGACGCCCGGTGCGGCGACGATTGAAGCCCGCGCGCGCAAACAAAAACGGCGATAGGGCGCCATTAGGCTGACTCCATGGTCAGTCTCACTTCTCGCTCGTCAGCCGACCCCGCGCTGACCGGCTCGATTGAGCGCCTCATCGGCCGTTTTCTCGAGCACCACGCCAACGGCGAGGTCGACGACATCCGCCGCGCTGGCGCCGCCGCCATCAAGGCCCACGAGGGACAGCTGCGCCGTACGGGCGAGCCCTACGTCACCCACCCCATCGCCGTGGCCGACATCGCCGCCGATCTGGGCCTGGACGAGGTGACCATCACCGCGGCCCTCCTCCACGACGCCGTGGAGGACACCGGGATCACGAAGGAGTGGCTGGCCAAGGAGTTCGGCGACCAGGTGGCGGCCGTCGTCGACGGCGTCACGAAACTCGACCGTTTGGAGTTCGACTCGAAAGAGGAGCAACAGGCGGCGACCATCCGCAAGATGTTTATCGCCATGGCCCAGGACTGGCGCGTGTTGCTCATCAAGCTGGCCGACCGCCTTCACAACATGCGCACCATCTCGGTGATGCCGATGGCCCGTCAGCGCGCCATTGCCCAAGAGACCCTCGACGTCTACGCGCCCTTGGCGCACCGACTCGGCGTGCAACAGGTCAAGTGGCAGCTAGAAGACCTCAGTTTCGCCACGTTGCACCCCAAGCGCTACGCCGAGATCGAGCAGATGGTGGCGGCCCGCCAACCGGAACGAGAGGACTACCTCGCCGAGGTTATGTCGACACTGACCTCGAAGCTCGGCGAATTCGGCATCAAGGCCGAAGTGCGCGGCCGGCCGAAGCACCTCTGGAGCATCTACGAGAAGATGGTCATTGGCGGCAAGGAGTTCGACGACATCTTCGACCTCGTCGGACTTCGGGTCATCGTCGACGAGGACCGTGACTGCTGGGCCGTACTCGGTGCGATTCACGCGCTCTGGTCGCCGGTGCAGGGTCGGTTCAAGGATTACATCAACTCGCCGAAGTTCAACCTCTACCAGTCACTACACACGACGGTGATTGGACCGAAAGGCAAATCGGTCGAGGTCCAGATCCGCACCTACGAGATGCACCGCCGCGCCGAATTCGGTGTCGCGGCCCACTGGGGCTACAAGGAGGACGCCTCTTCCAAGGAGATGGCGTGGATGCAGCGTCTCGTCGACGTCGAAGAAGAGGAGAGCGATCCCATTGCGTTCCTCGAGGCGCTCAAGCTCGACCTCGGACAGGACGAGGTCTACGTCTTTACGCCCAAGGGCCGCGTGATTGCGCTCATCGAAGGGGCGACGACCATCGACTTCGCCTACGCCGTGCACACCGAAGTCGGGCACCACTGTGTGGGCGCCAAGGTGAACGGTCGATTGGTGCCACTAGAGACGGTGCTGCGTTCGGCTGACGTCGTCGAAATCGTCACCAGTAAGAGCGACGCCGCGGGACCGTCACGCGACTGGTTGGCCATCGCGCAGTCGTCGAGAGCGAAGTCGAAGATCCGTCAATGGTTCCAGCGCGAGCGTCGCGACGACGCCATTGAAGGTGGTCGCGAGGAACTGACTAAGGCCCTTCGCCGAGAGGGACTCCCGATCGCGACGTCGTTGTCGTCGAGCGCCCTCGACGCCGTCATCACCGCCATGAATTTGGACGACCTCGACGCCCTCTTCATGGCCATTGACAGCGGTCAGATCTCCGCGCTCGCCGTCGTCCAGCGACTGGACCGCGAACTCCACGGCGGCGGCGACACCGAACAGCTGCCGACGACCGTCACGCGCATGCCGCGCACGACCCGTACGACGAGGCGTACCGCCGGCGTCTACGTGGAGGGACTCGACGACGTCATGATCCACCTCGCTCGCTGCTGTTCGCCGGTGCCGGGCGACAGCATCATGGGCTTCATCACGCAGGGCCGGGGGGTCTCGGTGCACCGTGACGACTGCTCGAACGCCGTGGCCCTCGCCCAACGCCTCGGTGAACGGATCATCGACGTCGAGTGGGACGGTTCGGTGAGCGGCCAGTACCGCGCGGTCTTGGAAGTCATGGCCTTCGACCGGTCGCGTCTCCTCCTCGACGTGTCGAAGGTCGTGGCCGAATACCACCTCAGCATCATCTCGAGCAGTACTTCCACGTCGGGGTCGAGAATCGTTCGCATGGTCTTCGACGTGGAGCTCGCGGACCCGACGCACCTCAGTAGCCTGTTGGCGGCACTGAAGGGTGTCGACGGCGTCTTCGACGCCTTCCGTCAACTACCGGGGCAGAACAAGAATTCATGAGCGACGCAGTCACCCCGTTCCAGGCACCGATCGGGACCCACGACGTGTGGGGGAGTGCGTCCGGGGAGTGGGAGGGCATGATCGCGACGTTCGCGCAGTTCGCCTACCGGTTCGGATTCGAATTGGTGATCACGCCGATGTTCGAAGACGTCGGCGTCTTCAATCGCGGCATTGGAGAACAGAGCGAGATGGCGACCAAGGAGATGTACGTCTTCACCGATCGCGGCAATCGCACGCACGCCCTTCGTCCCGAGGGCACGGCGCCGGTCGTGCGGGCCTTCATCCAACACGGCCCGACGACGCCGTGGAAGGCGTGGTACGTGACACCGGCCTTTCGCTACGAGCGTCCGCAGAAGGGTCGCTACCGCCAACACCACCAGTTGGGCGTGGAAGTGCTCGGTACCGACGACCCGGCCGTCGACGTTGAGGTCATTGCGCTGGCCCACCGCTTTTACGAGGCCGTTGGTCTCACGCGGTTCCGACTCCTCATCAACTCCATGGGTGATGCGGTCTGTCGCGCCGCGTACGTCGATCTGCTGCGGGCGCATTTAGCCGCGCACGTCGACCAACTGACTGACGAGCACAAGAACACCTGGATGAAGAACCCGTTGCGCGTGCTCGACTGCAAGGACGCGAACTGTATTGCCGTCACGGATGCCGGACCAATGCTCATCGACTCACTCTGTCCCGAGTGCCGAGCACACTTGGACCACGTCATTGCGGGACTCACCTCAATTGGCATTGCTAGCCAACTCGATCCCCGGCTCGTGCGCGGATTCGACTACTACACCCGCACGACGTTCGAGTTCGTCTCCGACGCATTGGAGAGCGCGCAGAACGCCATTGGCGGGGGAGGACGCTACGACGGACTGGCCGAACAGTTGGGCGGCAAGCCGACGAGCGGCATTGGTTTTGGCAGTGGCATCGAGCGGCTGTTGCTGGTGCGTGAAGCCGAAGGCGTGGCGCCGGGCACCCTGCTCAACCGCGACCTCGATCTCTTCGTGATCGACACCACCGGTGCCGACGCCGCCACGCAACTCGTCGACGAACTACGCGGCGCCGGCTTCGCCACCGACCGCGCCTACGACAATCGGTCGATGAAGGCCCAGATGAAGGTGGCCGACAAGTCCGGTGCCCGTTGGGCACTCCTGGTTGGTCCCAAAGAGTTCGAAGCCGGCGAGGTTACGATTAGGGACCTGCGGAGCGACAATTTCGAGCAAGCGCAACGCAGCGTTGCCCGAAATGACGTCGTCCTCGCGGTCGCCGAACTACTGACGAAGAGCTGAGAATGTCGAAGAATCTAGAAGCCACGAGCATGCGTGATTTCCTGTGCGCGTCGCTGCGTGAAGAACACGTGGGCCAACAGGTCGCCGTCTGCGGCTGGGTCGCCAAGCGTCGTGAGCACGGCGAGCACTTGGCCTTCCTCGACGTTCGCGACCATACCGGCGTCATCCAAGCCGTCGTCGAGGGTTCGGTCGACGTGCGTAGCGAATACGTCGTGCGCGTGACGGGCACCGTCACGCGTCGACCTGAAGGAACCGTCAACGAGAGACTCGCCACGGGACAGGTGGAACTGACGGACTGCGTCGTCGAGATCCTGTCGGCCGCCGAGCCGCCGCCGTTCCAACTCGACGACCGCGTCGAAATCGACGAGCAGGTGCGGCTGCGCTATCGCTACCTCGATCTACGCCGCGATCATATGCAGCGCAATCTCCGTCTTCGCGCCGTCGTAAATGGGGCGCTGCGAAAGGCGATGGACGCGCAGGGCTTTTGCGAGGTGGAGACGCCGCTCCTCTGGGCGCCCACGCCCGAAGGTTCGCGCGAGTTCGTCGTGCCCTCTCGGCTGCAACCGGGCGAGTTCTACGTACTCCCGCAGTCGCCCCAGATCGCGAAACAGCTCTTGATGGTCGGCGGCTTCGACCGGTACTACCAGATCGCGCGCTGCATGCGCGACGAGGATTTGCGTGCCGACCGTCAATTCGAGTTCTCGCAGCTGGACATCGAGGCGAGCTTCGCCGATCAGGACGACGTGCTCGGTTTCGTGTCGGTGGCCGTACTGGACGCCGCCGAAGCGGCCACCGGTGTTCGTCCGGGCGACATTCCCCACATCACCTGGACGGACGCCATGGACCTCTACGGCACCGATAAGCCCGACCTTCGATTCGACATGGTCCTGCAGGATCTCTCCGACGTCTTCGCCGCGACCGAGGTAAAGGCCTTCGGCGCCTCGACCGTGAAGGCCATGCGCGTGCCCGGCGGCGCGAGCTTCTCACGCAGTCGGCTCGACGAACTGACGGACTACGCCAAGTCGCTCGGTGCGAAGGGTCTCGCGTGGTTTCGCGTGACCGACGAGGGCCTCGACTCGCCACTCGCGAAGTTCCTCAACGAGACGGAGTTGACGGCCGTCGCGGCCGTCGATGACGCCCAGTCGGGCGACATTATCTTCTGTGTTGCTGACGAGTACGAAGCGGCGTGCAAGGTGCTTGGCGCGCTTCGCGTCACGCTCGGTTCACCACCAGTCAGTGAAGGACCGCACCGCTACGTCTGGGTGACCGAATTTCCAATGTTCGAGGGCCTGGACGACGACGGCAACTTGCAGGCGGCCCACCACCCCTTCACGATGCCCCACCCCGACGACCTCGACCTCATCGAGACCGATCCGCTCAAGGTTCGCTCGCGCGCCTACGACCTCGTCTTGAACGGGTGGGAGTTGGGCAGTGGCTCGGTGCGAATCCACCGCGCCGACATCCAGTCGCGAATCTTCACCGCGCTCGGCATCAGTGACGAGGAGGCGGAGAGCCGCTTCGGCTTCCTGCTGGGCGCCTTTAAATATGGTGCGCCGCCGCACGCCGGCTTCGCCTTCGGCATCGACCGCCTGACGGCGATCTTCGCCGGTGAGGAGAATATCCGCGAGGTCATTGCCTATCCGAAGACCCAGTCCGGAGCCGACCTGATGACCGGGGCACCCAAGGGCGTCACCGACAAGGTGATGCGCGAGTTGCGGATCAAGATCGTTCCGAAAGGTTCGTGAGTTACGTCACTCTTCGACGACGCCGTCGCCCAGCGCCTGAAGCAGGCCGCGCCGCTCGCTGATCTCCTTCGCCCGAAGACGATTGATGAACTGGTCGGCCAACAGCACTTGATTGGACCAGCGGGTCCACTGCGCCGATTCGTAGAGGCCGGCGAACTCACGTCGATGATCCTCTGGGGGCCGGCCGGGACCGGAAAGACGACGTTGGCGAGGATCATGGCGACGTCGGCCGGCTACGCCACGGAGAGTCTGTCGGCCGTCACGAGCGGTGTGAAGGAAGTTCGCGAGGCGTTGACTCGGGCGCGCGAGCGACTCGGCGAGCAGAGTCAGCGCACAGTCCTGTTCATTGACGAGGTCCACCGCTTCAACAAGTCCCAACAGGACTTGTTACTCCCGGCAACCGAAACGGGCCAGGTCGTCCTCATTGGGGCGACGACCGAAAACCCCTACTTCGAAGTGAACGCGGCCCTCATGAGCCGCTCGACGTTGTGGCGACTTCGACCGCTCGAGGCGAGCGACCTCGAGATCCTCGTGCGTCGGGGCGTTGCGCTGCGCGCCAGCGCCATCACCGACGACGCCTTAGACGCCATCACCTCGGCCTCCGACGGCGATGCGCGGGTCGCACTCACGACGCTCGACACCGCGATTATCTTGGCGCGCGCCACGGAGGGGAACGACGACGTCGTCACGCTCGAGCAGGTTTCCCAGGCCCGTGATGGTCGGCTGTACCACCAGTCGCGCGACACGCACTTCGACCAGATCAGTGCCTTCATCAAGTCCGTTCGCGGTTCGGACCCCGATGGCGCGCTGTACTGGCTCGTCACCATGCTCGAGAGCGGCGAGAGTCCGCGCTTCTTGGCCCGACGACTCGTCATTCTGGCGAGTGAGGACATTGGACTGGCCGACCCCATGGGACTGGTGTTGGCCGACGCCGCAGCCCGAACGGTTGAGTTCATCGGACTGCCCGAGGGACGACTGACGTTGGCGCACGCCACCTTGACGTTGGCCCTCATGCCCAAGAGCAATTCGGTCACCCGCGCCCTCGGTGCCGTGACGCGCGCGGTGCAAGAGGGCGGTCTCGTGGAAGTCCCCGATCACCTTCGAGGATCGAACTACCGGGGCGCGAGCGAACAGGGATTTGGCACCGACTACCGCTATCCCCACGATTTCGAAGGCGGCTACGTGGCCCAGCAGTATCTGCCCGACAGACTCGTGGGACAGTCCTACTTTGATCCGAGCGAGTACGGACGCGAGAAGGCACTCGTCGAAGCGTGGCGGCGCACGGTCCAGCGTGAGGACGAGGGCGATTCAGGCTCGCCAGTAGAGTAAGGCCCGTGGAAGCAGCCCAACTACGTTCAATTTTCCTTGAGTACTTCGCCGATAACGGTCACACGATCGTGCCCTCGGCGAGTCTCATTCCCTACGACGAATCGCTGCTCTTCACGGTCGCAGGCATGGTGCCCTTCAAGCCGTACTTCACCGAAGAGGAGCCGGCCCCGTGGCCGCGCGCCGTCTCGGTGCAGAAGTGCTTTCGCGCTCTGGACATCGACATCATCGGCACGACCCAACGCCACCTGACCTTCTTCGAGATGATGGGCAACTTCTCCTTCGGCGACTACTTCAAAGAGGGCGCCATCAAATACGCGTGGGGCCTGATCACCGAGGGTTTCGGACTCGACCCCGAGCGCCTCTGGGTGACGGTGCACACGTCGGACGACCAGGCCGAAGCGTTATGGCGCGACCTCATCGGGGTTCCACCGAGTCACATCCAGCGACTCGGGGAGGACAATTTCTGGCAGATGGGCGAGACCGGTCCCTGCGGACCGAGCTCGGAGATCTTCTTCGACAAAGGTCCCCAGTTCGGCGCCGACGGCGGTCCGGAGTTCGGCGGCGAGGATCGATTCGTGGAGTTCTGGAATCTGGTCTTCACCCAGTACGACCGCGAAGTCGACGGTACGTTGCTCGAGCTCCCGAAGAAGAACATCGATACCGGCGCCGGTTTCGAGCGGGTCCTCGCCATTCTCAACGGCCTCGAGTCAGTCTTCGCGACTGACCTCTTCGTGCCACTGCTCGACACCGCGTCGCGCGCCGTCAATGCCACGTACGGCAACGACGAGCAGACCGACATCGCTATTCGCCGGATTGCCGAACACGGTCGCGCGATGACCATGTTGGTCTCGGATGGAGTGCTGCCGTCGAACGAAGGTCGAGGCTACGTCCTGCGCCGCATCATTCGCCGCGCGATTCTTGCGGCGCGACGGGCCGGATCGGAGGCCAAACTCACGGCCTCGTTGGTGGACGCCACGATTGAGAAAATGGGTGGCGCCTATCCCGTCCTCGTGAAGGACCGCGACCTGATCGTTGAAGTGCTCGAACGAGAGGAGGCCGGCTTCGCGCGAACTCTGCGAACTGGGCTCTCACTGCTCGAAGAGGCGCAGCGCGACGTGGTCGCGAGTGGCCAGAGCGTGTTTCCCGGTTCCGTGGCCTTCAAACTTCACGACACGCACGGTTTTCCCATCGAACTGACCGACGAGATCGTTTCGGAGGCGGGCCTCAGCGTTGAGCGCCGCGCCTTCGACGACGCAATGACCGCCCAACGTGAACGGGCTCGGGCCAACGCCAAGACGCTCAACCTCGCCGACGACGCGCAGTACCGCGACCTCATCGAGCGACACGGCACCACGGAGTTCGTCGGGCGAGACGTGACCCGCTACAGCATCGAGACCGAAGTCGTTGCCCTTCTTGTCGGAAAGGACGGCGTCGGTGAGCTCTTCCTCGACGCCACTCCCTTCTACGCCGAATCGGGCGGTCAGGTCGGCGACACCGGTTCGGTCACCACCGAGACCGGTCTGTTCAAAGTCCTCGACACCCAGAACGTCGCTGGAGGACTGATCGTGCACCGCGGTCTCGTCTCGGGCGAACTGCACACCGGTCAGGTGGCGATCGCCACCATCGATCCGGAGCGGCGCGAGGCGACGCGTCGCAACCACACGGCGACGCACTTGCTCCACGCCGGACTTCGCAACGTGCTCGGCGACCACGTTCGCCAGCAGGGTTCGTTCGTCGGTCCGGACCGGCTCCGCTTCGACTTCTCGCACGGTGCCGGTGTGAAACCGGAAGAGTCAGCGGCCGTCCTCGAGCTGGTGAACGCCGACGTGGTCGCGAACGAAGAGGTCAGCACGATCCAAACGACGAAACAGGAGGCCGAGACCATGGGCGCGGTGGCCTTCTTCGGCGACAAGTACGGTGACCGGGTACGCGTCGTACGGGCCGGCGCACACAGTCTCGAGTTCTGCGGCGGTACGCACGTCGACCGACTCGGCGACATCGGACAGATCCAGATCGTGTCGGAGGCCTCGATCGGCTCCAACACCCGGCGCATCGAAGCGGTGAGTGCCATGGGTGCCTACCACCGAAGTCACGAAATGGAAACCGCGCTCGGTTCCGTCGCGGCGTTGCTCAAGACCTCGCTCGACGACGTCGTACCGGCTCTCGAACGACTGGTCGAGCGCCAAGGGAACTTTGAGAAGGAAATCTCGTCACTCCGACAGACCCAACTCTCAGCGTTCGCCGAGCAGTTGCACCAGCAGAGCTCGGGCGATCTGGTCGTCGCGCGCGTTGACGGCTACTCCGGGGAACAACTTCGTACGTTGGCGCAGAACCTACAGCAGCGAGGACGTCGGGCGGTCGTCTTGGTGGGCGAGAACGACGACAAGGTTTCGATCGCGGTGGCGTCGAACGATTCGTTGGACGCGCAGTCGACCGTAAAACAGTTGGCCGCCCTCGTGGGCGGTGGCGGCGGGGGATCACCTCGATTGGCGCTCGCCGGTGGACGCGACGCGAACGGCATCGACGCAGTCCTGCAAGCGGCGGCGGCGCTCTAATCGTTTCATGACCAGAGTTCTCGGTATCGATCCCGGCACCAAGCGATGCGGTATCGCAATCACGGACTCCGCTCGGACCATGGCCTTCCCTCGGCCGGCCTTCGCGCGCGACGGAGAGCTGTTCGACCACCTGGCCGGCCTGATCGAGGAGGAGGGCGTCGACACGGTCGTCATCGGACGACCGATCGCGCTCTCGGGCCGCGTCACCTCGAGCACTGACGACGCCGACTCCGTCTACCACGAGTTGACGCAACGATTCAGAAATTTATTGATCGTGCAAGTCGATGAACGCCTGACCACGGTCAGCGCCCAAAAGTCGTTGTCAGAGGCCGGATTGAAGACGAAAGCGCATCGAGATCGAATCGACAGCGCGGCCGCTGTCGTCATCCTGCAAAACTATGTAGATGGGCTCAATGCTGGGTAGTGTGCGGGGCCGCATCGTGGCCGGTGTCGTCGTGGTGCTCGTGATCATCCTCGGATGGTTCTTTCTCCAGTTCGAACCACTCTTCAGCAGTCCCGGCAAATCGGTCATCATCACCGTCCATAAGGGCGACTCGATGTCGACCATTGCCTCGGAACTGCACGCCGATGGCGTCATCGCCTCACCCTTCGCGTTTCGTCTCGACACGTTGATCTCGTCGATCAACGTCGTTCCCGGTTCGTATCAACTTCGCCAGCACTCGTCCTTCGGTGCGGTGCGCTCGATCCTGACGTCGCTGCCGAATGTCGTCAGCATTGACGTGACCGCCGGACTCACCCTGCACGAGGTGGCCGTCGATATCGCGAACAGTATGGGCGCGACGTACGCCAACGCCTTCACCGCGGCGGCAACCCAGGCCGTGACGCCGAGCAGCTTCTCGTCGCCGACCTCACTCGAAGGCCTCATTGGGACGGGCAACTACATCATTGGACCCGGAGAGTCGCCGAAGACGTTGGCGCGGCGAATGGTCGATGGATTCGAGAAGGAGGCGGCGTCGCAAGGTCTCACGCCGACGACGACGCTCAACGGTCTGAACGCTTATCAACTCGTGATCGCCGCTTCCATCGTGGAAAAGGAGGGCTACTACCCGGTGAACATGCCCGACGTCGCGCGCGTGATCTATAACCGCTTGGCGCGCGGCGGTCCCCTGCAGATGGACGCCACCGTGCTCTACTACCTCGGCAAAGACGGTGGGACCGTGACGCCGGCAATGCTCCAGACCCAGGAGCCCTACAACACATACTTGAATACGGGGCTGACGCCGACGCCGATCTGTGCGGTCTCGACCATCGCCCTTCACGCAACGCTGCACGCTCCGCCCGGGAGTTGGCTCTACTTCACCCTCATCAACCAAGATGGAACCATGAAGTTCTCCACCACGTTCGCCCAACAACTGGCCGCGGAGAAGTTGGGCCAACAGAACGGAATCGGATGAAGTGGTTCCTCGGCGTCGCTGGATCGCCCATAAGTCACTCGCTGACCCCCCAATTGCACGAGGCCGCCTTGGTAATGGCCGGCCTCGAGGGTGAGTCGCGCCGGGTCGAACTGGGTGCGGAGGACCAGTCGAAATTGAACAAAGTGATGCGCAAGGATTTTGACGCACTGTCGATCACGATGCCGCTGAAGGGCCTCGCACTCGAGATTTGTGACGAGGTCGACGACGTGGCGACCAGAACAGGATCCGTCAACTCACTGCTGCTGCGCGACGGCACGCTGTTTGGGAGGTCCTTTGACGGTGACGGGTTCGTGAACGCGGTACGTGGCGAGTTCGCCGTCGACGTCGAAGGTGCGCACGTCGTGGTGCTCGGAGCCGGGGGAGCGGCCCGAGGAATTGTCGACGGACTCGTTCGCGCCGGTGTCGCCTCCGTTGCGGTCCACGGCCGCACCGAAGCTACGGTCGAGGATCTCGTGGCGAAGTACCCGAACGTCTACGACTTCTCCCTGACGTACCGGCCGGTCGATTTAATCGTGAATACGACTCCCGTTGACGGACGAGTCGCTGACGCCGCCGTCATGCAGGGCGTGGGTGGCCACACCATCGCCGTCGATATCACCTACGAACCACGGACTTCACCGTGGAGGGCGCTGCACGATGGGGCCGGATGTCGTACGGGTAACGGGCTCGCGATGCTGGCCTACCAGGCGGCGTTGCAGATGCAATGGTGGTGGGATGCCCCTCTTGACGGGGCGAAGCTGCTGGAGGTCATTGCGTGACTGACCCAATGACCCAGCTGTCCTTTCGTCCCCGCACGAAGGAGCGCTTCGACATTGGCCTCTTCGCCGGACTGATCGTTTTGGGCGTCCTCGGCGTGGTCACGATTTACAGTGCGACACGTCAGCTGCTCATTACCGAGGGCTTTAATCCCCACTACTTCCTCGAACGCCAGGCGTTCTTCGTCGGACTAGGCATCGTCGTGATGTACGTCGTGTCCTTGATCGACTATCGACGGTTGGAGATCGTCACGACGCCGCTCTACGTCCTCTCCCTCTTGTCGCTGGTCGGCGTCTTCGTGATCGGTTCGTCCGCGCTTGGCGCGCAGCGTTGGTACAGCATCGGAATCCTGCAGATTCAACCCAGTGAGTTCACGGTGTTGATCCTCATCCTCGCCATTGCGACCTACTGCCAGCGACGGCCCGACGGTCTCTCGATGTACGACGTCGTTCGCCTCCTGGTCATGGCCGGGGTGCCGCTGGCCCTCATCATCGTGCAACCGGACCTCGGGACCTCGATCATCGTCGTGTTGTCGGTGGCCGCGATGTTGGTCATCGCTGGCGTCCCGCCGAGGTTCATGACACTGCTCGCGATCATTGGTTCGGCCGGCGTCGCCGCGGCCGTCTTCTTCGACGTGGTGCAGCGCTACGCCATTGACCGTTTCGCGGGTTTCCTCCACCAAGACTCGACGAGCCCGGCGTGGGCCAAGCTCATCTACAACGTCGTCAATGCGAAGAACGCCATTGGTTCGGGTGGACTGCACGGCGCCGGACTGTTCAACGGACTCCAAACGAATCTCGGCTACGTGCCCGAGCAGCACACCGACTTCATCTTCACCGCCATTGGGGAGCAGATGGGCTTCATCAAGTCAACGCTGATCTTGCTGCTACTCGGTTACGTCGGTTTTCGAATGTTCCGGATCGGCTACTTGGCGAAGGACTCCATGGGCCGACTGATCGCAATCGGCATCTTCATCTTCTTCTCGTTCAGCTGTTTCGAGAACATCGGGATGACGATGGGCATCATGCCGGTGACCGGGATTCCACTCCCACTCCTCAGCTACGGAGGGTCCGCGGTGCTGGTGTTCTTCACGGCCGGGGGACTCCTGCTCTCCGTCTCTCGCCGCAGTAACAATTAGGCTGAACGTCTGATGAGTGACGACGAGCCCGTATCCGACGTGCCCAGTGATGCGACGTTGAGTGCGGTCGTCCCCGACGCCGGCTCAGTTGACCCGACGAGCGACGAGATCGTCGAATCAGTTCCCGAGGTCGCCCCCGACGTTGATCCCGACACGGTCAAGTTCAACGTGATGAGCATTGAGTCGGTCCTCTTTGACCTTTCGGACCCGTCCCCGCTGGTGCACCTCATCGAAGAAGAGACGCCGTATCGCTACATTGCAATGCCGATCGCGCTGCCCGAGGCCGTGGCGCTGCACAACGCGCTCGACAAGATTGACGGACGTCGCCCCGGCACTCACGAGGTGATCGCCGAGATATTGCGGCGACTCCAGGCCGACGTCATCGCGGCACGGATCGTGCGCTACGAGAACGGCGTCTTCTACGGCGAGCTCGATCTCATGACGCCGCGCGGGCACGAGGTCTTCGACTGTCGAACGAGCGACGCGTTAATCCTGGCGGCCCGCCAGACCGTGCGAGCACCGGTCCTCTGTGCCGAGTCGGTCCTCCAGGCGTTCTACGCCTAACTTCCGTGATCGGTGCCGGCGACGGCCTTCTGACCTTTGAACTTCACCGCCACAATCTCGCCGCCTCGGCGATCGTGGGCCTCTTCGTCCGACATCCGCAGTAGCAACGCCACGATGAGGTAGTTGGCGAAGAGCGAACTTCCGCCGTAGGCAACGAAGGGGAGCGTGATGCCGGTGAAGGGCAGGAGCCGCAGAATCCCGGCCATGATGAAAAATGCCTGGAATCCCATCAACGCCGAGAGGCCAGTGGCGGCGAGGCGCACGTAGTCCGACGATGCCTTTTGCGCAATTCGGAAGCCCTCACCCATGAACGCAGCGAAGAGACAGACGACGAGGACAATACCGAGAAAACCGAGCTCCTCGGCAATCGCAGTGAAGATCATGTCCGTCGTCAGCAAGGGAATGTTGCCCGACTGACCGAGTCCGAGACCGGTACCCGTTGCCCCTCCCGCCGCGATGGAGTACCACGCGTCCGCAAGTTGGCACTGCGTCGTTGCGTGACAAACGGACCAGGGATCCATCCACAGTGTGAACCGTGCGTGCACCTGCGTAAAGAATCGGGCGGCGACGAACAAACCACCGCCGAAGAGCCCGATTCCCATGACGACGTAGGTCTTCAGTCCGGTCGTCACCCACAGCATCGAAATGAACAACGCGAAGAGCAGCATTGCAAAGCCGATGTCGTTCTCCGCGCCGAGAATGGCAATGGAAATGCCCCAGGCGAAGAGAATCGGCATCAGAACCTTGGGCGGCACGATCTGGCGGGGTCCTATTCGCAGGGTCGGTGTCGAGAGCAGTTCGCGGTTGGCGGCGAAGTAGGAAGCGAAGAAGAAGACCAGAAGGATTTTCGCGATTTCGACGGGTTGGAACGAGATCGGACCAACCACGACCCACAGCCGAGCACCGCCGAGGTTCTCACCAATGTGGGGAATGAGTGGCGACACCAATAGCGCGAGTGCGGCGAGCAACGTCAAGTAGCGATAACGGTCGAGGTCGCGGACACGGCGCACCACGATGAGCGTCACGACGAGTGCAATCGCGCTGATGAGGAACCAGTCGACCTGCTTACCGGCATAGGACGGGTTCCACCGTGCGATCTCCACGTAACCAATGCCGTTGAGCAGTGTGGCAATCGGCAAGAGGATCTGCGACGAGTTCGGGGCGAGGTAGCGAATGGCGACGTGCAACGCCAGGGAGATGGCGATGATGCTCGTCAGAAAGACCCCGAGTCGATCGGGGAGGTGGCCCTTCGCTCCGAGCGAAGCGAGTATGTAGAACGACGTCACGATGATCCACGCCAGAATCATCAGGCCCAGTTCCGTCAAACGTCCGGGTGACGGTTCGGTGAACGATTTCGAATGAACGCGGGCCGGCTCGGAACTTGCGTGTCTCGCCACAAATCAACTGTAACCCGTACGATGTGTGAATGGACCTTATAGACGCCGAAGGAGCTGGCGCACGCGTCATCGACGTGCGCGCGTTCGGTCCGGAGCGATTCTCCAGTAGAGAACTGTCGCGACTCGAGTTCGGCGCTCGACTGCTCGACCTCGCCGCCGACCACATGTTGCCCATCCTCGACCGGTTCAAGTTCATCGCAATCTTCGCCGACATGATCGACGAGTTCTTTCAGGTGCGAGTCGTGAGCCTCGAGGACAAGGTCGCGGCCGGGGTGCAGACACCGTCGGTGGACGGTGTTCGCCCTCGTCAGCAGTTGGAGTCGATACGTGAGCGCGTCCTCTCACTCGTTGAACGCCAAGACCGGCTGATGTTGGACGTGCTGTTACCCGAGCTCGCCGAAAAGGGCATTGCGATTGTGCCCTTCGCGTCGCTCGACGAGGAATCACACGCTCGGCTCACGAAATATTTCGACGAGAACGTCTATCCAGTGCTGACGCCGCTCGCGGTGGACCCCGGTCACCCCTTTCCGATGATCTCGAATCTTTCACTCAATATCGCGGTCTACGTTCGTGACGATGCCACGGGCGAGGAGCGAAGCGCTCGCGTCAAGGTGCCGAATTCATTGCCGCGTTTCCTGCAAGCGGGACCGAGTGAATGGTGCATGTTGGAGGACTTGATTACCGCGAACCTCGGGCGCCTGTTCGCCGGCATGACGGTTGGGCGGGCCGACCTCTTCCGCGTGACGCGCAACGCCGACATCTTGTTGGAAGAGGACGAAGCCGACGACCTCATGATTGCGCTGGAAGTTGAACTTCGACGTCGCCGGTTCGGCGAAGCGTTGCGCGTTGAGATTCAAAGCGGGATGTCGCCCGAATTCCTCGAACTCCTGGTTGGTCAGTTGGACCTTGACCGAACGAACGTCTACGTCACCGACGCCCCACTGGGTCTGCACGACATGTGGAGTCTTTACGCGATTGATCGTCCGGACTTGAAGGGAGAAGGTTGGTCGCCGATTACCCCTCGTCGTCTTCTCGACGGCGACCACGTGGGCGACATCTTTGCCGCCATTCGTGAGGACGATATCCTGCTCCACCACCCCTACGAGTCGTTCACCGACTCGGTGGAGATGTTCATCGCCCAGGCGGCGGCCGACCCGAAAGTGGTGGGAATCAAGCAGACGCTCTATCGCACGTCCGGTGATTCGCCGATCGTTGGCTCACTCATCCACGCGGCCGAGAGTGGCAAGCAGGTCGTCGCCCTCGTCGAACTGAAGGCCCGTTTTGACGAGGCGGCCAACATTGAGTGGGCGAAGGCGCTGGAAGACGCCGGCGTCCACGTCGTCTACGGGATCGTGGGTCTAAAAACGCACTCAAAGACGGCACTCGTCCTTCGCAGTGAGGGTGACACGACCGTCCGATACGTTCACATTGCGACCGGTAACTACAACGGCAAAACCGCGCGCAATTACGAGGACTTCGGCCTATTGACCTGCGACCCCGACATCACCGACGACATTGGTGAGCTCTTCAATTTCCTCACTGGCTTCGCGCGAATCGGTACGTACAAGAAGATCATGGTGAGCCCACTCTCGACGCGCACGAAGGTGATCGAACTCATCAACCGGCAACGGGACCTCGGGGCCTCGGGCAGCATTGCGATGAAGGTGAATGGCCTCACCGATCCGCCGATCATCGACGCCCTCTACGAAGCCAGTTGTGCCGGTGTCGAAATTCGGCTCGAAGTGCGTACACTCTGCAGTTTGCGGCCCGGCGTCGCGGGACTTTCGGAGAACATCACGGTCCACAGCCTCGTCGGCGAGTTCCTCGAGCACTCTCGGATCTTCATCTTCGGTTCACCGGGGGAGACCGACTTCTCTATCTATTTGGGTTCGGCCGACCTCATGGAGCGAAACCTCGATCGACGGGTTGAGGTGCAGGTCCCAATTCAGAACCGCACGTTGCAACAGGAGTTGCTGGAGGCCTTTGAAGTGACCTGGCGTGATGACCTCTTCACGTGGGTCCTCGGCACCGATCGCCGTTGGCGGCGCATGCAACCGGTCAACAAGTTCTCCGCGCAGAGCGAATTCAAACGGCTGGCGCTGCTCCGTTCTCGGGCGCTGACTTAGGCGCGAGTCCGTTGTCCTTGCGCCACATCAAACTGGCGTAGGAAATGCCGCCGACGGGAATGGGGATCCAGAAGTTGACCAACCGGTAGGAGAGCACCGCGACGATCGCCTGGCTGTGCGGTACACCGAAGCCCACGAGTGTGGGGATGAGGACTCCCTCGATGATGCCGAGACCCGAAGGCGTGATCGGAATCGCCGCCAGGATGTTCGCGAGTCCGTAGGCGACCAACAGGTCGATGGGCGAGATGACGTGCCCGAAGGACCAGATGAAGACCCAGAGACAGGCGGCGTCAAATATCCAGTTGAGCGAGGCCCACGTGAACGCCGACCAGAGCGCCCGTCGGTTGTTGAGCAGCATGGTGATTCGCTCGGCGACTTTGGCGAGCAGCGCGGTCACGTTCTCGGGGTTGAGTTTGGGGACGCGACGTGCGAGCCAGTTGAGCCAGTTGGCGGCCTGGCGCTGTCCCCGCGTGATGAGGAGAATCGTGCCGAAGAAGGCCGCGAGCAAGAAGACGCCCGCGAGAGCGGCGAAACCGTAGGCCGGGTTGAAACCGCGAAGTGGGATCGAGATAACGAGCGCGAACCAGAAGATCATGTTGAGCACGACCGCCGAACCGCTGCCCTGGACGGCGAGACCGAAGGCGTTGGTCTCTTTGGGTACGCCCAGTTCGTTGAATATTCGGTACGACAGTGCGCCGGCCGGTGCCGTACCGCCGGGCACGACGTGACTGATGGCGAGCCCGGCGAGATTGACGCGCAACACGTTGTACTTGCTCGGCGCGTAGGGAAAGAGCACCGACCTCGTGAGGAGCATGTAGGCGTAGATCGCGAACATCTCTAAGAGCACCGCGATCCCCACGAGTACCGGATTGACCGTCGCCAACAAGTGCAGCGACTTGCGAGCCGAGGCGAATTGTGGAACGACGAGGTACTCGAGTATGAAGACGATGAGTCCGACACTCAAAATGATGCGAACCTCGCGGGGCAGCGCGAATCGCTTCTTCTTTACCGGCTCCGCCATACGAGTACCTTAAACGCGCTCATTGGTCCGTTCCAGCCAAGGTCGCCCCGATGCGCAACGGCGCGCAACGGTACAATTCCACAATGCGCACACTCGTGGTTCTACCCACGTACAACGAGATCTTGAACGTTGAGCCGATGCTGCGCACACTACGAAAAGTTGTGCCGACGTGCAACATCCTCGTGGTCGACGACTGCAGTCCGGACGGCACCGCCAATCTCGCCGAAGAGATCGGTGACGAAGTCGGCCAAATCGACGTCCTTCGTCGCACGAAGAAGAGTGGCCTCGGTGGAGCGTACCGCGCGGGATTCACGTGGGGTCTCGAACACGGCTACGACCGCTTCGTGGAGATTGACTGCGACTTCAGCCACGATCCGAACGCACTGCCCACCTTGCTCGACGCGGCCGAGACGAACGACGTCGTCATTGGTTCGCGCTACATTCCGGGCGGTCACATTCCCCAGTGGACGCTCTCGAGGCGGATGCTCTCACGGGGTGGTAACCAGTACGCGTCAATCATGTTGGGTCTCGGCGTCGCCGACTCGACGGCCGGCTACCGGGTGTACTCGAGGAGGGGACTCGAACTGATCGATTTCCCGACCGTCACGGCCGACGGCTACGGATTCCAGATCGAGATGACCTATCGCGCCAAGCGCGCCGGCGCCTCCATCGTCGAGGTGCCCATCTCCTTCACCGACCGCGAACTGGGCGAGTCGAAGATGTCGCGCGCAATTGTCATTGAGGCCCTGTGGCTGGTCACCAAGTGGGCGGTCGAGCGGCCTTTCGGCCGCGGCGCTCACTGAACGACGTCGACGAGGACGGACGAGAGGAAGCTGGCCAATTTGGCCTTCGTCTCTTCACGCTCGGCCGTCGGATCGGACTCGCTCACAATGCCCGCTCCGGCCCAGGCTTCAAACGTATTGCCCCGCAACATCACGCCGCGAAAACCAATCCACCATTCACCGTCACCCTGGGCGTCGATCCATCCGAGGGGGCCAGCGTAGTAACCGCGATCATGCTGCTCGAGGCGTTGGATGAGTTCGTAGGCGCTCTTCCTCGGCACGCCGCCAACGGCCGACGTCGGGTGCAAGAGACGGAGAACTTCGAAGGCGTCGGGAGCGTGCGCTTCATCGTCGGACATCGCGGTGATCCACGTGCCGAGGTGCGCGAGGGTGCGTAACGTCACGATCGAGGGACTGGCGTCGGCACTGACGTTGTCGTAGATGGTGGCGAGCGCCGTCACGATCTCGTTCACCGGCACACTGTGTTCGTGAAGGTTCTTGGTACTGCCGAGCAACCAGTTCTGATAGTCGTCGGGGGCGACGTTCGGAGGTAGGGCAATTGTGCCGGCCAGGGGATGACAGGACAACCTCGCACCTTCACGGCGAGCGATCAACTCGGGAGTGGCACCGACGAATCGACGGCCGTCGCTCGTGGGCACGCTGTAAATCGTGCAAATGGGCTCGCGCAGGCGAAGGCGTTGCGCGATCGCTGCCGGGTCAATCACGTCGGGT
>Ga0208586_1000136_pt1 | contig 28927 bp, 29 predicted proteins | sample NGESurshal072012_6_FD_184471 | JGI IMG/M metagenome (GOLD analysis project Ga0208586, IMG submission 184471) | Arctic peat soil microbial communities from Barrow, Alaska - NGEE Surface sample 53-3 shallow-072012 (SPAdes) | ecosystem: Environmental > Terrestrial > Soil > Wetlands > Peat ... | reverse complement strand
CCATCTTGACCTTCACTTCGTTGGCGTGCGGCTCGTCGATCTCGATGGTCTCGGTGTGCCACGGACCGTTCACTTCCGTAAGGATTGAGGCTCTCACGTCCATACTTCCCCCAGTGTTCGAAGCGGGTTGAAGGACCCGCGAAGCCACTCTACCGAGCGACTTACGCTCCGCGCGAACGCTCCCTACATCTGCTCGGGCGCGTCGATACCGAGCACCGAGAGTCCGGTCGCGATCGTGCGCGCACTCAGGTCGCAGAGCGCCAATCGCTGCTCGCGAACCTCGCCCTCGGACGTGAGAACCGGACAGGCGTCGTAGAACGCGGTGAGCCGCTGGGCCAGATCGAAGAGGTAGACGCAGAGACGATGCGGCTGCAACGAGGCGAGCGACGCATTGAACGCGTCGGGAAAGGCGAGCAGTCCGAGGGCGAGCTCTCGTTCCTGCGTCGTCTCGAGCGAGAAGATGACCGAACGAGGTGACCACGGCGCACCGAGTCGTCGGAAGATCGATTGCAGCCGCGCGTAGGCGTACTGCAAGTACGGACCGGTGTCGCCCTCAAAGGCAATCATTCGGTCGAGGTCGAAGACGTAGTCGTGCTGTCGGTCCGTGGAAAGGTCGGCGTACTTAATCGCCGCTCGCGCGATCTCGACGGCCAATTCAGTTCTCGCCATGTCATCGAGGTCGGTATTGCGTTCCTTGAGGGCCCCGTCGGCGCGCTCAATCGCTTCGGTGAGTAACGACGCCAGTTTGACCGGGTCGCCACTTCGCGACTTGAACATCTTGCGGTCGGTGCCGAGCACATTGCCGAAGGTCACGTGTTCACAACGCACCCGTTCGGGCAGCCAGCCCGCCATGCGGGCGACGGCGTACACCATCTCGAGGTGCTGGGCCTGAGGGACGCCGACGACGTAAAGGATCTCGTCGGCGTGCAGGTGGTCAACACGGTCGCGCACCGCGGCGAGGTCGCTCGCGGCGTAGCCAAATCCCTCGTCGCGCTTTTGGACAATGAGCGGTAGCGGTTCACCGTCGCGGTTCGTGAAGCCCGGAGGAAAGACGCAGAGTGCGCCATCACTCTCGACGAGGAGACCGGCCTTGTCGAGGTCGGCCACGACGCCGGCCAGCATGTCGTTGTAGTACGACTCGCCAACGACGTCGTCGACGCCGAGCGAAATGCCGAGGTCGACGTAGACGAGGTTGAGATAGTTCACCGACTGATCGACGATCACGCGCCAGAGACGAATCGTTTCGGGGTCGCCCGATTGCAGGGCGACGACGCGGCGGCGACTCCGGTCCTTGAACGACGCGTCGGTGTCGAACTTGACGCGGGCCTCCTTGTAGAAACCGTCGAGGTCCTTGATCGACAGCTCGTCGGCGCCGGAATCGGCGCTCTCGTCGATGAGGTGCTCAATCAACATCGCGAACGGAGTTCCCCAGTCGCCCACGTGGTTGCGGGCAATGACGCGGTGACCAGCGAATCGGTACATTCGCGCCAAGGCGTCACCGATGACCGTGGAGCGCAGATTGCCCACGTGCATCTCCTTGGCGACGTTCGGTGCCGAATAATCGATGACCACATTCTTCGGCGAGGTCGTTGATTCGCTTCCGAGCCGTTCATCAGGGAGCAGTGCACTCAGTTGGCCCTGCAGGAACACGGGCGCGAGCGTGAGATTGAGGAAACCCGGTCCGGCGATCTCGATGTCGGCAATGCCCGCCAGGTCCACGTGGCCCACAATCTCCTCGGCGACGTCGCGTGGAGAGCGTCCGGCACGTTTGGCGAGCGCCATGACGCCGTTCGCCTGATAGTCACTCCGGTCGGAGGTGCGCAGGACGGGATCGGCGCCCCGCTCAACGGCGTCAAAAGCCGCCTGGAGCCGGCGTTGGAGCGTGTCGTAGGTCGACGTCATGGGGACAAGTCTCGCACTTGCACGAGGAACTGAACGCCACGGAGGCGAAACGGCCCACGGAGGAACACGGCAGAATAGAGGTATGCCCTCCCTTAACTCATTCGGTTCAGAAACCACCCTCAACGTGAACGGTCGATCGCTCACCTATTACTCGCTTCGCGCCGACGCGCTGGCCCAACTCGGCGTCGACCGCCTTCCCTATTCGATCAAGGTGCTGCTGGAGAATCTGCTGCGTCACGAAGACGGCGTGAAAGTTCGCGCCGCGGACATCGAGGCGCTGGCCCGGTGGGGCGAGATGCCGACCCGCCACGGCGAAGCGGCCGGCGAGGACGCGAAGGAGATTGCCTTCACCCCCGAGCGCGTCTTGATGCAGGACCTCACGGGCGTGCCGGCCGTCGTCGACCTCGCCGCGATGCGTGACGCGATCATCGCCCTCGGGGGTAATCCCGACAAGATCAATCCCCTCGTGCCGGTCGAGTTGGTCATAGATCACTCCGTCATCCTCGAGCGATCGGGCACCGCGGAGAGTTTCGAACAGAACGTCGCCATTGAGTACGAACGAAACGTCGAGCGCTACACCTTCCTCAAGTGGGCCCAGAGTTCCTTTGAGAAGTTCCGCGTCGTGCCTCCGGGGATGGGCATTTGTCACCAGGTGAACCTCGAGCACCTTTCACGCGTCGTCTTCGAAACGAACGGCGTGGCGTACCTCGACACGCTCGTCGGTACCGACTCGCACACGACCATGGTCAACGGCCTTGGCGTCCTCGGCTGGGGTGTCGGCGGCATCGAAGCGGAAGCCGGCATGCTCGGTCAACCGACGTCCATGCTCATTCCCCCGGTCGTCGGGCTTCGCCTCTCGGGAGCGCCACGTGAGGGCGTCACGGCAACTGACGTCGTGCTCACGATCACCGAACTGCTTCGCAAGCACGGCGTCGTCGGCAAGTTCGTCGAGGCGTACGGACCCGGAGTCGGATCGTTGTCGCTCGAAACGCGTGCCACGATTGGCAATATGTCGCCCGAGTACGGCGCGACGTGCGCCATCTTCCCGATCGACCAGTTGACCGTCGACTACCTGGCCTTCACCGGACGTCCCAAGAGTCAGTTGGAACTCGTCGAGGCCTACGCCAAAGTGCAGGGACTCTGGCACGACCACGCGGCCACCGAGCCGGTCTACTCCGAGTACGTTGAGCTCGACCTCACGTCCGTCGAGCCGAGTCTCGCCGGACCGAAGCGTCCCCAGGACCGCGTCTCGCTCTCCGGCGCGCGCGGCGCATTCCTCAACGCGCTCGGTCGTGAACCCAAAGAGGTGAAGGGCACTGAGATGGCCGAACACCTGCGCGAAGGTGCGGTCGTCGTCGCGGCGATTACCTCGTGTACCAACACGTCCAATCCGTCGGTGCTCGTCTGCGCCGGACTGGTCGCCAAGCGAGCGGTCGAACTTGGACTCTCCGTGAAGCTATGGGTGAAGACCTCACTCGCACCCGGGAGTCGCGTCGTCATGGACTACCTCGAACGGGCCGACCTCGTGAAGCCCCTTGACGCGTTGGGTTTCTACCTCGCGGGGTACGGCTGCACGACGTGCATTGGCAACACCGGACCGCTGCTCGCCGGCGTCTCGGAGGCCGTCAACGAGCACGATCTGTCGGTCGTCTCGGTGCTCTCGGGTAATCGCAACTTCGAGGGCCGCATCCACCCCGACGTCAAACAGAATTTCCTCGCCAGTCCCCCGCTCGTCGTCGCGTACGCCTTGGCGGGCACCATGGACATCGACCTCAGCGCAGAGCCACTGGGCATTGGCATTGACGAGAAGCCGGTGTATCTGGCCGACCTGTGGCCGAGTGATGCCGAGGTCGCCGAGGCCGTTCGTTCCTCAATCACCCCCGAGATGTTCGAGGAGCGCTACGCGAGCGCCTTCAGTGGTGACGAGCGCTGGCAGAAGGTGCCGACAACCGACGCCGTCACGTACGCCTGGGACGCGAAGTCGACGTACGTGAAACTCCCGCCGTACTTCGACGGACTGACCATGCAGCCCGGCCTCGTCACCGACTTCGCCGGTGCGCGCGTGCTCGCGAAGCTCGGCGACTCACTGACGACCGACCACATCTCGCCCGCCGGGAACATTCGGGCCACCTCGCCGGCCGGTCGCTACCTCATCGACGGCGGCGTCGCCGCGGCCGACTTCAATAGCTACGGCACGAGGCGCGGTAACCACGAGGTCATGATGCGCGGCACGTTCGCCAACATCCGCATCCGTAACCAGATGACCCCGGCGACCGAGGGCGGCGTCACCATCAAGCTTCCCGAGGGAACCGAGATGTCAATCTTCGACGCGGCCATGGCCTACCAGGCGGAAGGGACGCCGCTCATCATTCTCGGCGGCAAAGAGTACGGAACGGGATCGAGTCGCGACTGGGCGGCGAAGGGCACCAAGCTCCTCGGCGTGAAGGCCGTGCTCGTCGAGAGCTTCGAGCGAATCCATCGTTCGAACTTGGTCGGTATGGGCGTGTTGCCCTTACAGTTCACTGCCGGTGAATCGGCGGCGACCTACGAGTTGAACGGCACCGAGAGCTTCGCAATCGAGGGACTCGATCCCCTCAACCGCGGTGAGACGGTGCCCAACGTCACGCTGACCGCGACCCGTGAGAACGGTGAGGTGGTCACGTTCGCGGTACGGCTGCGCATTGATACGCCCACCGAGGCCGAGTACTACCGTCACGGCGGCGTACTCAACTACGTGCTGCGCCAACTCGCGAGCAACTAACTCGTCTCGCTCGCCAGCGCGGCCACCGCTGCCGCGTCAGTGCTTTCGAAGAGCGCGATCTGTTTGATCGCGGGATTGGGCGACTTCGCGAGCCGATCGCGGACCTTCTGGTTCGCGCGCGCGAACGAGATCGTGATGCCGTCGCGGAGGAGGTCGGCCGCACCCTGGGCGAGCGCCGTCATGCCCGTGAAGTCGATATCGGCGATCGCGACCGCGTCGATGATGACGTGACGGGTTTCGGGCAGTTTCAGAATGAGATCGTGAATGTCGCGGCGAAAGACGCCCGCGTTGGCGAAGAAGATCTCCTCGCCAAACAGCACGGCTAGCACGTGATCGACTCGCTCAACGCCCTCTTCTTCTTTGGGCTCCCAACTCGTCGTACCGGCCCTTCGCCCCAACTCGACCATCCGCGGTCGAGCCGATCGCCAGGTCTGATCAAGGATGGCGAGACCAACCGCGATGGCGAGTCCCTGTTCCACCCCAATGAAGACCACCCCGAGGGCGGAGATGAGGGCGAGCGCGAACTCCCAGTGACTGGCCGCGAACACCTTCTTCAACTCGTTGACCTTGATGAGCCGCCCGCCGACAAAGAGCAGGACGCCGGCGAGCGCGGCGAGTGGAATCATGTGGGCGTATTTGGCGAAGGGTGCGAGTACGAGGGCGCCCACGCCGGCGACGAGCAGGACCAGTTTCGTGCGCCCACCGGCCAATCTCGTGACCGACGTGCGAGCAGGGCTCGCGTTCACCGGAAAGGCGCCGACGAGGCCGCACGCGACGTTCGCCAGTCCAACGCCCACGAAGTCACGACTGATGTCGTCGGCGATCGCGAGGTCGTCGGCCGTCGTGCGACAGGTCGCCGCGCTTTGGCTGAGGATGACGATCACCAGCGTGAGCGCCGTCGTCGCAACCAGGCCCCACTGTGATCCGCTCAACCAGTGCAGTCGCCACTTCGGCAGACCGGCGCTGACCGTGCCGAGCTGTTGCACGCCGTGACTCGCCAGTGACGCCGTGGCCGTCACTATCGTCGCCGCGAGTACGGCCGCGAGCGCCCACGGTAGTTTCGCGTTGAGCTTCTCTCCCACCACCATCAAGGCGAGCGTGCCCAGCGCAAGAGCGACCGACCACCCGTTGGCGTTGCCGAACTGGTGGCTGATCCACGCAAGGCGGGCGACGAAGGACTCGCCGCCCGAGGACACGCCGAGCACCCGCGGCAGCTGGTGGGTGATGATGATGACGCCGATGCCCGAGAGGAACCCGACCACGATGGGTAGCGAGAGAAAATCGGCCAGCCAACCTAGTTTCAAGAGTCCGATGAGCGTCACGATCAGACCAGCGATGATGGCGGTCGCCGCCACCAACTCCAAGTACAGCGGTGATGAGGCCGGCGCGACCCGCAAGAGCGCCACCGCGAAGAGTGGCGCGATCGTCGAATCGGCCCCAACCGAGACGATTGGGTTTGATCCAATCGCGAAGAAAACGAGCGTCGCCGCGATGAAGGCAATCATGGCCGTGAAGGCCGGTACTCCCGCTAACTGTGACGTGGCCAGTTGCTCGGGAATTGCGATGGCGAGCAACGTGACGCCCGCAAGAAACTGTCCGGGAAAACTCGTCTTGGTCAGGCCGGCGAAAAATTGACCTCTCCCGCGAGCGACGTAACGTCGTCCAATTGGTGTGTGATCGGTGACGGGCGCGGCGTCCATGTGGACAGACTACGACTGCAGTTATGAGGACTAACTGGTGACGATGACTTTGAAACCTTCGGCGAGCTTGTCCTTCTTCATGCCGGCACTCTTCGCCGTCGCGCCGGCCCAGGTCTTCAACATCTTCTTCAGACTCTTGTGATCGCCGACTTGACTGACGTGACGCTTCAGCGCGGCGTGCTTGTATTTGAATCGCTTCGTAATGTCGACGACCATCGTGGGCTGACCGCCGCTCAACCAGACCAGCGGCACCGTGTGCGGCGTCAGGCCTTCGCGAAGCAGTTCGGGGAATGCGTGGGGGTTACGCGCGTCAGGGTAGACCGCGCGCATCGTCGCTTCGCCCGATGCCATGTGATCCGGGTGCGATGCTCGAATCCGCTCCCAGTTGCGCTCGGGGCTCTGGGTAATCACGAGATCGGGGCGGTGCGTGCGGATTACGCGCGCGATCTCACGGCGAAGTAACAACGTGGGCTCAACTTGACCGTCGGGCCAACGAAGAAATGTGATGTTCGTGACACCGACTTCACGGGCGGCGGCGCGCTGTTCCGTCTCTCTGATCTCGGAACGTTCTTCGCGCGTCAGGGTCGAACCGTCACCCCCAGCATCGCCCGAGGTGACGAGGCAATACGCAACGTCGACACCTTTGGACGTCAAGGTGGCGATGGTACCGGCCGATCCGAAATCAACATCGTCGGGATGCGCCACGACAACGAGGGCGCGTTTCATGGACTTGTCGTACTTGAAGACGGGCAACGCCTGCTTCTTTTTGCTCACAGTACTGAGTCCTCCCTGGTCGGATCCCAACTTGCCAGATCCTTCAAGTGCGGGTCATTACTGAAAACCTCAACGATGGGACGCTTTAATCCAAGTCGGCGCATAATCACTTCAGCTTCAATAATTTGATTCCACAGTAACAAAGAGACCACAACTCCCGTCGAGCCGGCCCGAGCGGTCCGTCCGGATCGATGGAGATAGGCCTTTTGGTCTTCTGGGGGGTCGAAGTGCATTACGCAGTCGACCGCATCAATATGCAGTCCGCGGGCGGCGACGTCCGTGGCCACGAGAACGGGCAAACGGTCGCCCGAGAAGTCGGCGAGGGCCTTTTCGCGCTGGCTCTGGCGAAGGTCGCCGTGAATCGCGGCTGCGTCGACGCCCTCCTTCTGCAGTTGTTCAACCAAGCGGTCGGCCCCGCGCTTCGTGCGACAGAAGATCAGCGTCTTATCGAAGGATGAACAAATGGCCGAGGCGACCTTGATGCGGTCCATCTGGTGCACGTTCAAAAAGTGGTGCACCATCAACGAGACGGTCTGGGTGTCGCTCACCACCTCGTGAAAGACAGGATCGGTGAGGTACCGCTTCACGAGACGGTCAATGGCCCCGTCCAGCGTCGCCGAGAAGAGCAAGGTCTGGTGGGGATGTTCCGCAATCCTGCGAAGTACCCACTCAACTTGGGGCATGAAGCCCATGTCGGCCATGCGGTCGGCCTCGTCAAGGACGAGCACGTCGAGGTTTTCAACGTTCACTTCACCGCGGTCGCCGAGGTCGATCAGGCGTCCCGGGGTGGCGATGATCACGTCACAGCCCTTTCGAAGCGACTTCACCTGGCGCTCAATGTCCGCCCCACCGTAAACGGCGTTCACGTGAAGTCCGAGAGCGGCACCGAGCGGCTTCAGTACTTCGTGCACCTGCACCGCTAACTCACGGGTCGGCAGCAGCACCAAACCCCGTGGCCGTGCCGGTTGCCCATCCTTGGCCTTGAACGATTCGCCAGCGGCGATGCGCTGGAGCATTGGAAGGCCGAAACCCAGGGTCTTACCTGATCCAGTCTTGGCCTTCCCGCAGACGTCGCGCCCGGCGAGGGCGTCACTAATGGTGAGTGCCTGAATCGGGAAGGCGGTCGTGATGCCCTGTTCAGAGAGCACCCGGACAAGATCAGGTAGGACGCCTAGTTCGGCGAAGGTTTTATTGGTGGCGTACAAATCCTGTGCCGATGGCACGGACTGCTTGATTTCACTACTCACGGGACAACGACGTTTCTCGGTTGGACCCGAAACCGGCGTTCGAAAGTGTGGGCCCAAGCTCAAGTACTAGAGCTTCTCCCCTAGTCTAGGACAAAATATCGGATTTACTCCATCAATTGAAGGAAAACACCATGGCACGACTGGACATCGGATCGAAGGCACCGGCCTTTACACTCCCGAACCAGCACGGGACATCCGTGTCACTCAAAGATTTCCAAGGCGAACGCATCGTCCTCTACTTCTACCCCGCCGACGACACACCGGGTTGCACCAAAGAGGCCTGTCAATTCAACGACGGACTTGGACAATTCCGCACTCTCGGCGCGAGGGTGATCGGTGTCTCACCGGATAGTGCGCAAAAGCACGTCGCGTTTCAGAAAAAGTACGCGCTCGCCTTCGATCTTCTCACTGACGCCGACAAAAAGGTCATGGAGCAGTACGGCGCCTACGGCGAAAAGATGCTGTACGGCAAAAAGGTTCAGGGGGTCATCCGTTCCACCTTCGTGATTGGACCAACCGGGAAGATCGAGCACGCCTGGTACGGGGTTCGCGCCGACGGGCACGCCGCCAAGGTCTTGGCGGCCCTCGAGGGCTAACTCTGGCTTTGGCGCCGCACGGACCGGATCCGGTGCCACAGTCCAAAGGCAATAGCGAGCACAACGAGCGCGATGATCGGGTACTCGACAGTATGGAAGTCGCCGCTCACGTGCTTCCAGTTCTTACCGGCGGCGTAACCGAGGCCGGCGAGCAACGCAACCCAGGCCGCCGACCCAATCGTCGTAAGGACTGCGAAGCGAACGCGGGCCATCTCGGCCATCCCGGCCGGCACCGAGATGAAACTGCGAACGACCGGGATGACGCGACTAATCAAGACTGAGATCGAGCCGTACTTCTCGAACCAACCTTCGGCACTGTCGAGGTCCTTATGGGTGAGCAGTATCCATTTTCCCCACCGGTCGACAATCGTGCGTCCCCAGCTGCGTCCGACTTCGTAGGCAATGATCGCGCCGATGAGTGAGCCGATCGTGCCGATGACAATGACGCCCCAAATCGTAAAACGAGCGTGGCCAGTGACGGCCGCGGTGCAGAGCGCGCCGGCGAAGCCGTACGCGACCTCGGAAGGAATGGGAATACAGGCCGATGAGAGAACGGAGAGCACGAAGAGGGCGAAGTAGCCGTAGTGCTGAATGAAGGATTGCATGTCGCCATTCTTACCTAAGCGGCGAACGAACTGAGTCGTGGGCCCTCGGGGCCGACTGGGAAAGGGGTGCAGTGGGCCACGTGCGGCAGATTGACCCGATTGACGTCGCGTGGCTGGCCCACGTAGGGGGTGTCACTGACGCCACTGACGTCCACGAAACAGGGCCCTCAGCGCTGGTGCGACGAACACCAGTAGGTCGTTCGTCCGCCAATCGTCGCTTGGAGCATTGTCGAACCGTCACGGGGGCAGAAGGCACCGGGAAAGCGACCTTCCATGTGATCACCGAGGTGTGAGCCGCCACGGCGCGCCAGCGTACGCATGGTCTGGGTAAAGGCGCGATAAAGGTCGGCCCGTTGTTGGGTGTCGAGCAGACCGGCCGGTGTCCGCGGATCGATACCGGCGCGGTAGAGGATCTCGTCGCCGAGAAGATTACCGATGCCGGCGACCGCGGACTGATCGAGCAGTCGCGCTTTAATCGGGGGTCCGTCGCCCCGTGTTGCGAGCACTCCTTCGAACTCTTTCTTCGTCAGTGTGAGAGCGTCGGGGCCGAGTTCGCCAAGATCGGGGTCGATCTCGAAGCGTGCGAGTCGCCTCGGATCGTGCATCAGCAACTTTCGTCCGTCGCTAAATTCAAGACCGCCTCGAACCCAGTCACGTCGAAACGTGTGCGGTCCGTAGAAGAGGCCGTCGATTCCGGCGTCGTCGTCGATCAGAAGGACGCCCGTCATTCCGAAGCGCAGACCGAGACGAACGCCATCGGTGTCGAGCAAGAGCAGTTTGCCGCGCCGATCGGTACCCGTCACCGTGAGATTCTTCACGCCTCTCGCCCACGCGCCGACATTCGTCAGTTTCTTGGCGGTGTAGGCGTCGGCCCAACCGCGCACGATTCTTGAGCCGACAATCCTGTCAGCCAAGCGGCGATAGGACTCAACTTCAAGGATCTCGGGCACGGCGCGAGCGTATCGGCAATCGCACAGTGAATTCTCGTCGGTAAGGTTGAGCAATGGCACTTGAGAAGCCGCAGTGGAAAGAACTCTTCAGCGAAGTGGTGACGTCTGGACTCTGCACGGGGTGCGCCGCGTGCGTCATTGCCTGTCCCCACCCCGTCCTCGAGTACGAGACCGAGAACGGTGTCTACAAGCCCTTCCACCTCGACATCGACGGCGGTCCCGACGATTGCACGCACGGTCAAAAGGGTTGCACGATGTGCACCCGGGCCTGTCCGCGTTTTCGCAACTGGGAGTCGGAGATCGACACGCACAAGTTCGCGCGCGAGCGCACCGAGGACGAAGTCTGGGGAATTGGTGACGTGCTGCTCGCGCGAGCGACTGACGAGTCGCTCGTCGAGAACGGCCAAGACGGTGGCTTCGTTTCGGCGCTCCTCATCTACGCGTTAGAGAATGACGTCATCGACGCGGCGCTCGTCAGTGGTCTCGAGGGCGACGGATCGACGTGGCGCGCGGTACCCCGGGTGGCGAGGACTCGCGCTGACGTGATCGAAACCGCGAAGTCGCGCTACACCTACAGCGCCAATCTCCTCGCGTACCCCGAGGCTGCGGAGGCCGGGGCCGAGCGAATCGCCGTGGTCGGCATGGGCTGCATGGCGTCGGCACCCGGTGTCATGCAGTCGCGCAAGGCCGGCAAGATTGCCCGTCGACTCAGTCTCACCATTGGCCTCATGTGTTCCAAGACGTTCGATGATTCGATCTTCGAAGAGCTCTTCGAGGCGAAGTACGCAATCAAACGGGCCGACATCTTGAAGATGAACATCAAGGGCGTCTTTCAGATCTGGACGAAGGACGGACACTTTCACGAGATCCCGTTGAAGGAGGCCCACGCCTACACGAGGGAGGGCTGCAAGCAGTGTCCCGACTTCGCCGCCGAGCACGCCGACATCTCGACGGGTGGGATTGGCGCCTTCGGAGACTGGACGCTCGTCATTGTGCGCACCGACCAAGGGCGCGAGTTGTTGAGTTCGTTGAAGGAGAACGGTCTCATTGAGACGCGTCCCGGCGACGACGACCCCGGCGCCGTCGCGCTCTTGCATAAATTGGCGACGGTGTCGCGCAAGCGATGGCCCGCCACGGCCCCGCCCGGCCCGCGACGCATCCCAGTCATTATCAATTAGGCGGCAATTAGTGTCGGACTGTGCCCACTAGACCTTCGTTCACGACCGTCTTGTTGGTGCGTCACGGGGTGACGGCGACGACCGGCATCGTGCTTCCCGGTCGCGCACCGGGTCTGCATCTCTCCGAACGCGGCGTGGCGCAAGCCGACGAGGCGGCGCGACGGATCGCCGAAGTTGGGAGCAAGCCCGTTGCGCTCTACGTCTCTCCGCTCGAGCGAGCGAGGGAGACGGCGGCACCGATCGCGAGGGCACTGCGACTGCGCGCGAAGTTCGAGCGCGGTCTGCTCGAGTGCGACTTCGGCGACTGGACCGGCAAGAAGTTGAATCTCCTCGCGAAGAAGCCTGAATGGCGAGCCGTCCAACAGGCGCCGAGTACGTTCCGGTTTCCGAGCGGCGAATCATTCACCGAGATGCAGTTGCGCATGTGGACAACGCTGGAACGACTGGCGGCGGCGCACCGCAATAAGACCATCGTCGTCGTCAGCCACGCCGATCCGATCAAGGCCGCCGTCACGTACGCCCAAGGTGTGCCGCTCGATCTCTTCCAGCGAACCGTCATTTCGACCTGTTCGATCAGCGCCATCGGCTTCACGAATGGAACCCCGGTCGTGCTGACGGTTAACAACATCGGCACGCTGAAGGACCTCGCCCCCTCATGAATTACGTCTTCTCCAATCCCGATCGGGTGATGGTCGGCGTGCGCGGTGAAGTTGGAAATCGACTCTTTCTCCTGCAGGTTCGAGAAGGTCGCCGACTCGTCATCGTGAAGTGTGAAAAGCAACAACTGAACGCACTGGCCGAATGGCTCGGTCAAGTCATTGGCGAACTCGGCCGACCGGGACACCTTCCCGACGATCTCTCGCTCGAGCCGGAGTACGAATCGGACTTCACCGCCGGTGACATCGCCGTCGCGATTGACGAAGAGTCCCACACCATCGACGTCACGTTCGAGTCGCTCGAGGGCGACGACCAATTGGACGTCACGCTCTCCCTCGAGTGGGCCGGGGCGCTCGCTATCGCCATCACGCATCTCGTGGAGGCCGGTCGACCGACCTGTCCCCTGTGCGGTGGACCGCTCGACCCCAAGGGGCACGACTGTCCGCGCACGAACGGCCACGCTCCCCCGATTAGGTAGAGCCGTGAACCGCGACGAACAACGAACGTTGCTGTTAAAGGGCTCGATTGAGGTTGAGGGCCGAGTGCAGGGCTCCTCCAACCAGGCGCTCCTCGTGACCGTTGAACTTGACGGGGTGCTGGCGCAGGCCTGTTACAAAGCCGAAGCCGGCGAACGGCCACTGTGGGATTTTCCCGACGGCCTCTGGCGACGAGAAGTGGCGGCATCCGAACTCGATCACATCTTGGAAACCGACCTCGTGCCGACGACCGTCGGACGCGAGGACGGACCGTTCGGCATTGGTTCCCTGCAGTGGTGGGTCGACGACAACATGGAAGACCATTACTTCACGCTCCGCGAGAATTCGCAGTTCCACGACTGGTTCGCCGAGCTCTGCGCCTTCGACGTGATCGCCAACAACGCCGATCGCAAGGCCGGACACGTGCTGTTCGACGGGACCCGCTGTTGGGCCATCGACAACGGACTCTGTTTCCACGAGCAGGACAAACTTCGCACCGTCATCTGGGAGTACGCCGGATTGGAGGTCGAGGGCCACCTTCTCGAACGCGTCGAGCGTTTCGCCGGTGGCGCGACCGGCCACGTCGGTGACTGGCTGAACCCAATCGAGTTGGCCCTCGCCCAAGCGCGCGCCCACGGTCTGGTGGAGAGTTCGTTCTTCCCGATGCCCGACGAGGACCGCGACTGGCCGCCCTACCCCTGGCCACTCATTTAGATAAGCGGCACGACGCTGCCGTCGAGTTCCGGTACGCCCGACTCGAGGAGGCCGAAGGTGAGGATCGCACCGACGCCAAAGAAGAGGGCCGCCCACCAAAACGCGACCGAGTAGCCGTGCAAGGTAGCGAGGACCTCCGCCTTGTGCAGTGCGGTCGTCGCGGTCGAAGGAGTGAGTCCGAGGGTTGCGCGAATGGACCGTGCGGTGACCGTCACGGCGATGGTATTAAGCAGCGCGACACCCATCGACCCACCAATCTGCTGGGTCGTGTTGACGAGTGCGGACGCGGCACCGGCGTCGCTCGGGCGTATGCCGGCCGTCGCGCTCGCGATGGCCGGCGCAAAGATAAGTCCCAGACCGAGACCGATGACGATAAGGCCGGGCAGCACATTCGTGAAGTAGCCGGCACTCGGTGACAACTTCGTAAAGAGGACCATTCCCAGCATCGAGAGCAGCATCCCCGTCGGTATGAGCGGTCGCGGTCCGTTGACGGCGAGGAGTCGGGCACTGGCGATGGTCGCCGACAACGCAATCGCACCAACGAGTGGCAAGAAGGCAACGCCCGTCCTCATCGGCGAGTAGCCGAGCGTCCCCTGCAGGTAGTACGCGAGGAAGAGCGAGATGCCGAAGATCCCGATACTCGTGAGAAAGAGCGCGACCAGCGAACCTGCGCGCACGCGGTTGATGATGAGTCGAAGCGGCAAGAGCGGTTGCTTGGAGCGTTGCTGCCACAAGATGAAGAGGATGAGGAACACGACACCGAGGAAGAGACTGCCCCAGGTGAAGAGGTTCGACCAGCTGGTCGTGACGGTGTTGCCGAATCCGTAGACGACGAAGAACAGTCCACCGCTGGCGAGCACCGTGCCCAGCACGTCCAAGTGCACGTGATGTTCACGCCTCGCGCCAGCAACAAAGAGCGCCACGCCGACTATCGCAATGCCCGCGAAAATAACGTTGATGAAGAGGCACCAGCGCCACGACGCCCACTGGGTCAGTGCGCCACCCAACAGCAGACCGATCGCGGCACCGGACGCACCAATCGCCCCGTAGATCGAGAATGCCTTGGCCCGCTCCTTCGGATCGGCGAACGTCGTCGTGAGTGCGGCCAGAGCGGCCGGTGCGAGAAGTGCGCCAAAAGCACCCTGGACTGCGCGTGCGATGACGAGCGTCGAGAAACTGTGCGCAGCGCCACCGAGCGCCGAGGCGAGGGCGAAGCCGGCGAGTCCCACGTTGAGCGAAGTTCGACGGCCCCAGAGGTCGGAGAGTCGTCCGCCGAGCAACAACAACGAACCGAAGGACAGCGCGTAGGCCGTGATGAGCCACTGTCGATTGGCGGTAGTGAAATGAAGGTCGCTTTGGGCGTGCGGTAACGCAATGTTGATGACGGTGGCGTCGAGCGCGACCATGAGTTGCGTGATGCTCAAGACGCCGAGAGCCCACCACCGACTCAATGATGGAGTCGCGGGCCCGTCGCTCATACGTCGCAGCCTAAATTCATCGAACCGTCAGGGGACGAACACGTGGTGCAGGCACGCCTTCGCCGAGCGCCGTCTCGAAACATCAACGTTTTACTAGCCGCGAGCCTTCAGAGCCTCGATGAGAGCGGGCAACACCTTCAACACGTCACCGACGATCCCGAAGTCCGCGATCTGGAAGATCGGGGCGTCGGGATCCTTGTTGATGGCGACAATGTTCTTCGAGCCCTTCATGCCGACCATGTGCTGCGTGGCACCGGAGATGCCGCAGGCAATGTAGACCGTTGGTTTCACGGTCTTACCGGTCTGGCCGACTTGGTGCGAATAGGGAACCCAACCGGCGTCCACAATGGCGCGTGAGGCGCCGGCCGCTCCGTTGAGCAATTTAGCGGTCTGTTCAATCAGTGAATAGTTTCCCGCCTCGCCGAGTCCCCGACCACCCGACACGACGACCGCGGCCTCTTCGAGCTTCGGGCCCTCACGCTCTTCTACGTGCGTCGCGGCAACGAGGGCACCGCCGGTCGAACCGAGGTCGCCAATGGGCGCGCTGACGATCGCCGCCGCCGCGCCGCCGGCCGACTCGGCGACGAACGACTTCGCGCGAACGACGATGATGCCGGGGCCCTCGCCGGTGAAGCGGGCCCTCACGGTTTGACTTCCGCCAAAGATGGGGTGCTCGGTGACGAGACCGTCGTTCTCGGTGAGTCCGGTGACGTTCGTGAGGACCGGTCGATCGAGTCGGGCGCTCAGACGGCCGGCAATGTCACGTCCGTCGTAGGACGTGGGTATGAGAATCGCGTCCGGTGCGTGACTCGCGACCAGCGCCGCGATGGCCGACGCCACCGGTGCGCCCGGCAGGCCACCGTTGAGAGCACCCACGTCGTAAAGCGTCGTGGCACCGAACTCGCCGGCCTGCGCCGCCAGTGATGCGCCGTCACCCCACGTGACCGCCGAGACCGTGGTCGCGAGCGAGCGGGCCTGGGTGAGGAGTTCGAGCGAGGTGGTCGTGAATGAACCGTTCGAAGGTTCGACGACGACCCAGATGTGTGACAGTGCCATGGCGATCTCCCTACAGAACCTTGATCGATTCGAGGAAGGTCACGATGCGCTGGGCACCGTCGCCCTCGTCGACGTGTTTTTCACCCGCGGCGCGACTCTCGGCGGCGACCACGTCCGTGATCTCTTGACGCGCGCCGGCCGGACCCGTTTCGCTCGCGAGGCCCAGGTCGGTGACCGCGAGTGTCTCGAGCGGCTTGGACTTGGCGGCCATGATCCCTTTGAAGGAAGCGTAACGGGGTTCGACCACCCCGGCCGTGACGGTCACCAAAGCGGGTAGCGGCGTCGTCACTTCGTCGTAGCCCGACTCGGTCTGGCGTTCCACTTTGACCGTGGAGCCGTCGATGGCAATCGACTTGGCGAACGTGATTGACGGCAGACCGAGCAGTTCGGCGAGTTGAACGGGCGTCGTGCCCGTGTAGCCGTCGGAAGACTCGGTCGCACAGAGGATCAGGTCGGGCATGTCACGCTTGATTACGGCGGCGAGCACTTTGGCGGTGCCGAGCGCGTCGGTACCGCGAAGTGCGTCGTCACTCACGATGACGGCCTTGGCGGCGCCCATGGCGAGAGCGTTGCGAATGCCCGCCACGTCGTTGGCCGAGCCCATTGAGACGACCGTGACTTCACCGGTACCGGCCTTATCGACCAATTGCAGCGCCATTTCAACGCCGTAGGTGTCGGCCTCGTCGAGAATCAGTTTGCCGGACCGATCGAGGTTGAACGAGCCGTCTAACGACTGCGGCGCGGCCGGGTCGGGGATCTGCTTTACGCAGACAACGATATTCATGGGCCTAAATCTAGAGCATCGCTGACGGGCAGTTATCAGACGAGATTGGCCACCACGTCACGGGCCAAGGCGGGATCGTCGGTGATAATGCTCGCGACACCGAGTTTGGCCATGGCCGCCATGTCGGACGGCGCGTTGACGGTCCAGACGTTGACGTCCACGTCAAGTTCCTTGGCCTCTCGCACGACCTCATCGGTCACGAGCGAGAAGTGGGGATTGACCGCATTGAAACCAAGGACGTGCGCTTGGACGACTGCCGACCTGAGATCCACGTTCCAGACCAACCACCCGACGTTGAGCTCTCGGTCGAAGGAGCGCACGACGGCACAGGTGGCGACGTCAAAGCAGGTCACGATGACCCGTTCGGTCCTGCCGACGTCGTGAAGGGCCGTCACGACACGCCGCGCGAAGTCGCCCGTTTCGTCATACGTGGGCTCGCTCGGCGATCGAGAGTTCTTGATCTCCACGTTTATGGTCAAACCTTCGAGGGCGTTGATGGCGCCAACGAGGCTCGGTACGTACGACGGCAGGTTGGCGGCCTGGGACTGGGAAATGATCAGGCCGTTCGCTGCGGGGTCGTGATGAATGACGAGTTTTCCGTCGAGCGTCTCGCGGACGTCCAATTCGACGCCGTCCACGCCCAAGGCGACGGCGGCGGCAAATGACGCCAGTGTATTTTCGCGCTCTGTGTAGTGCACGCCGCGATGGGCGAAGACGTCAACCACCCGACGAGTTTGACAGGTCGTATGCGAATTACATCGATGTCGAGCGAATTACATCGATGTGTGCGCGATTAATCACGTTTCACCCCTTGTTATTCGGTTACAAATTCGTTAAAATTGAACTCCCACCACCGGTGAATTCTTCGTGAATTCGTTGTGGAATTACCCCCCAATTGAAGGATTTGAAATGTCGTTGATCTGGAACAGAACTCACGCTTGGGACGATTCGGATTGGCGCTCAAATGCCGCCTGTCGCGATACGGAACCGGAGCTCTTCTTCCCCATCGGGACGACCGGCATGGCGACCGACCAAATCGAATCCGCGAAGCGCGTGTGCCTCAACTGTGACGCACAGAAGGCGTGCCTCGAGTTCGCGTTGGCGACCAACCAGGAATCGGGCGTGTGGGGTGGCACGACCGAGGACGAGCGTCGCAAACTTCGTAAGCAGTGGTTGGCCGCGCGCCGCCGTGCCACCGCCGGCTGATCGCCGAACATCCTCACGACCTCGGTCGTCGTGAACGCTCGGTGCGAGATGACTACGGGCGAGCAGTAATCGGCACCGAGACTCGAACGGACGTTCCGCCGCCGTCGGCGTAGCCAACGGTGCTCATCTCAATGGTTCCGTGCAGTTGGGCACGGATGAGGTCGCGCACGATGGAGAGGCCGAGGCTCGTGGGCACCTCCAACGAGAAGTCCTCACCGAGTCCCCGTCCGTTGTCGCGAATCTCGGCAATGGCGTTGTCGTTCTCGCGCAGGAGATTGAGCGTCACGATTCCGACGTGATCGTTTTTCGGGCCACCGAACTCGGTGAACGCGTGTTCGACGGCATTGGTCAGTAGTTCGGCGAGCGCCACGGCCAACGGTGTGGCGAGATCGGTTGACAAGATACCCAGTTCACCGTTCACGACGATCTCGACGGGATGAAGGGCGAGCACGGTGTCTTCGACCAGCAGTACGAGCGAGCGCACGATCTCGTCGAAGACCACCTCCTCGCCGGGCTCTCGCGAGAGAACCTCGTGGACGACCGCGATGGAGCGCACTCGACGTTCGGCTTCGCCAAGGGCAATACGGGTTTCCGCTTCGTCGCTGCGACGGGCTTGGAGTCGCAACAACGACGAGATCGTCTGCAGATTGTTCTTCACGCGGTGGTGGACTTCGCGCACCGCCGCCTCTTTGTTGAGCACGAGTCGGTTGAGTTGTCGTAAATCCGACACGTCGCGGAGCATCGTGACGCAGCCCGTGACGAGTCCGTGCTCGAGCAGAGGGACACAGTGGAAGAGGATGGCGACGTCGTGACCCCGGTCAATCTCTTCCATGGCGGGAATGGCGAACTCCAACGACCGCTCGACAACCCGCACGCGCAGTCCAAGTTCCGGCAACGTTTGACCTTCGGCCGGCGCGTAGATCCCCATTCGGTGTAACGCGTTCGTGGCGTTCGGTGTCGCGAACTCCACCCGGCCGTCTCCGTCGATGAGGATGATGCCGTCACCGACGCGTGGCAATCCGGGACCGGCCACTCCGTCTTCGCGGAAGGGGAACGTCGAATCGGCCACCATGACGCAGAGCCGTTCGAATATCGAGAGGTAGGCCTGTTCGTAGAGCGAGGCCGGACCGCGAAGTGGGCCTTGCAGGCGCACCATGACGGCGACGACGTGGCCGTTGAAGCGCACCGGAACACACCAGACCGGCACCACGTCATCGATGGCCTCGACGTTGACCTCGCCGACAATGCGCGTCCCACTTTCGTAGGCCAGAGCGACGAGTGGCCACGCGTCGGGACGGTGCGTCGTTCCGACCAGGTCGTCATTGATCATCGTCGAGCGATTGTTCGGACGCATCTGCCCGAGCACGACGAAGCGGACATCGTCGCCACCAAGTTCGTCGTTGACCTTGGTCATCAACAACAGGTCGGAGAAGGCGAGGTCGGAGAGGAGTGACCACGATGCGGTGAGTCGGAGAAGGTGATCCACGACGGGGTTGGAGAGTGTCGTGCTCTGGGCTGCGAGTTCGGCGAGCGTTGGCACTAGCTGGACCGAAGCGGCGTCATACTCCGCTGGCGACCGGTGTACGAAGCCAGTTCGTGCACGTCACGCGCTTCGAGCAGTTCGGCCAAATCGTTCGAGCGCTCCCCCACCCGTTCGAGTCGGTGGGCGTCGCTCGCCGTGGTGAACGTCAGTCCCTTGGCGACGTAGCGGTCGAGGAGCCCTTGAGCGGGGTACTGCTCGCCCACGGGCTTCTTCCACCCGGCCGATGAGCATTCGACTGACACGTCGGACTTCGCGGCTGATTCGGCCATCAGGTCCCAGTAGTCGCCAGGATTCGACGCGTGGAATCCTGCGACCTTGATGAGGTCAGAGTGGGCCAGCACGTCCACCGAGTTGGAGGCACACAGTTCTTCGAGGGCGAGTGCGTAATCGGCCCAGCACTGGTCGACGTCGCGCACCGCCCACTCGTGCATCTGTACTTCACTATCGATGTCGTCGAACTGCCACGTGCCGAGCCAGTGCACCGATCCAATGAGGACGTCAAAGGGATACTGCGCCAAGAGTCCCGAGACGGTGTCCATCTGCCCCCGGCAGTAGTCGACTTCGAGGCCGATCTTGACCGGCAGTCCTTCGTCCTTGGCCCGTTGCGCCAGCGCAACGTACTGTTCGAGAGAGTTGCGCGCGTGAAAGTCGAAGTACTCCGCCATCGCGGGGCTCGTTGGTTCGTGACCGGACTTCAACCAGAACGGGCCGAGGGCCGACATGACGTCGACGAAGCGGTTGGCGTGCTCGGTGAGCGCCAACTCGGTGACGCCGTGACGGGCCGCCTCGTCGCAGTACGCCGCGATCTGATCGAGTTTGTACCAGACGGACGACTCCGAGTGGGGCCAGAGGTGCAAGTGGTAGTCGATCACCGCACGAGGTCGATTCTCTAGGCCGAGCCGAAACCGACGATGCGCTCACCCGACTGCGTGCCGAGCTCGACGTAGGCAATTCGAGCGGCGGGAATGCCCACGCGGCGACCTTTGCGATCAGTGAGCCAGAGCACCGTGTCGTCAGTCATGGCGGCCTCCACTTCCTTCATGACCTTCTCACGCTTGGCGTCCTCGGGCAGGATGACTTCGATCTCTTTCATTGACTGCACGATGCCTATGCGAACTTCCATCTCGACTTCTCCTACGTTGGCGACTCTCTTCATGCTACGGCGTTGAGGCATGATTGAAATCGTGACCAACGAGCCCATCTCTGAGCGAAGCCGTCGCTGGGCCGCCACCATGGAAGGGTACGAGGGCGCTGCGGACGACGTCACCGTCGCCCACGAGAACTCCAGCGCCACCATCGACGTCGCACTCGGTTCGAGGGCCGTGACCGGTTCACTGCGCGAGCGCGAAGCGCAGTTGGACGCCCTCTTGGCCGGCGGCGCCACCCGCGGTCGCGGCGCCGGTAACCGCGCCCGCGAAGAGCAGCCGGACGAATTTCGCACCTGCTTCGAGCGTGACCGCGACCGAATCCTCCACTCCAGCGCCTTTCGTCGTCTGGCCGGCAAAACCCAGGTCTTCGTCTTTCCCGATGACCACATGCGCACCCGGCTCACGCACGCCCTTGAAGTCGCCCAGGTCGCCACGGGCGTCGCCCGCGCGGTGGGCCTCAACGTCGCACTCACGGAGGCCATCGCCCTCGGACACGACTGCGGACACGGACCGGGCGGTCACGCCAGCGAGGAAGCGCTCGACCCGTTCGTGCCCGGCGGTTTCGATCACGCCGCGTGGGGCGCCGACGTCTCGCTCGTCAGTCTCAATCTCTGCGCCGAGACGCTCGACGGCGTGCGCAATCATTCCTGGTCGAGGCCGGCCCCGGCAACACCCGAGGGCGAAGTCGTAAGTTGGGCCGACCGCATTGCCTACAGTTGTCACGACTTCGAAGACGCCGTCTCGGCGGGCATCGTGCTGCAAGAACAGTTACCGGCCCTCGTGCGTGAGCGGTGCGGTGATCGACGAAGTCAACAACTGGGTTCCTTCATCAACGCGATGATCCACACGATTCGTGAGACCGGTGTCATTGGCATGGACGCCCGTCACTCCGAGGCCCTCGCGGCCTTTCGCACGTTCAACTACGAGACGATCTACTTGCGAGGTGCCTCGCGCCAGCAGGCGTCGGCCGTGGTGGGAATGCTCCGCGCTCTCGTCGAGTACTTCGCGGCCCATCCCTCGCTCATCCCCGACGTGGCTGAAGGTGTCGGCGACCTCGCGAACGAGAGTGCTGCCTTAGAACTGGCCGTCGCCTACGTCGCGGGCATGACCGACCGCTTCGCGTGTCGATCGGCCGTCACGTTGCTCGACTGGCCCATCGACCAGTTGCCGAGCGGGATCGACCGCTAGGGGTTGTTGGCGTCGAACAGCGACGCCATCGGCGACTGCCCCCCGCGCATCCATTCGAGGCGCAGTTCGGTGATACGGAGTGCGGAGTGCTCGTGAGTGAGAATCCAGAACTTGTCGTTCAGCACGGCCTGTTCGACGGCGACGCCAACGTCGGCCGCGTCGATGCCCGCGTTCACGAGCGCCTTACCGATTTCCCTGATCTCATTGGCTTCGCGGTTCTCGGTGAAGCTGACCAGTTCTTTGGGCATGTTGCGGTCGGACTCGTAAATCCTCGTCTTGACGAAGTTGGGGCACAGGACCGAGCAGTGGACGTTCTTGCCGGTGTTGGCCAATTCGTGAAAGAGCGATTCGGTGATGCCGACGACGGCGAATTTGCTCGCGTTATACGGCCCCATGCCCGCGACGCCGACGAGGCCCGCTTCGGAGGCTGTGTTGACCACGTAGCCCTCATTCTGTTCGAGGAAGAGGGGAATGAATGTGTTCATGCCGTTCACGACGCCGTCCAAGTTGACGCTCATCACCCAGTCCCAGATTTTCTTGGGGGTCCCGATGGTCGAGCCGCCGGCCACGCCCGCGTTGTTGAAAATGAGGTGGGCGGCACCGAACTCCTTCAGCGCCGCATCACGAAGTCCCTCAACGTCGCTCTCCTTCGTCACGTCGCAGTGCACACCAATGACGGCGGCTCCGTCGGCCTTCAGTCCGTCAACGGCGATCTTCAGGGGTCCGTCCTCGATGTCGCCGAGGACCAACTTCGCGCCGGACTTCGCGAACTGCTTGGCGGTGGCGAGGCCGATGCCACTCGCTCCACCGGTGATGACGGTTGTCTTTCCTTGCAGCTCCACTATGTCCCCCTCGACGTCGTCACATCAGCTTGAGTTCTTGACGATAGACGCGCGCGGGACCCTGCGCCGCTACGGTCTTCGCCAGCGCCGTGAACGCTTGGGCGACGTCACTCTCGGGATTGGTCACGACGATGGGCTGGCCCACGTCGCCGCCCTCACGAAGTTTCGCTTCGAGCGGAATCTGGCCCAGCAGGGCGATGCCCAATTCCTGCGCCAGTTTCGCGCCGCCGCCGGCACCGAAGATCTCGTATCGCTTGCCGTCGTCGCCCGTGAACCAACTCATGTTCTCAATGACGCCGCGGACGCTCAGTTTCAGTTTTCGCGCGGCGTAGGCCGAGCGCTGGGCGACGCGCTGGGCCGCTGCCTGCGGTGTCGTGACGACGTACATTTCAATGCGCGGCAACACTTCGGAGAGCGTGAGCGCGACGTCGCCGGTCCCCGGCGGCATGTCGATCAAGAGGAAGTCGGGCTCGTCCCACCACGCCTCGGTGACGAGTTGTTCGATCGCCTTGTGCAACATCGGACCTCGCCAGATAACCGGCTGTTCGTCGGGCACGAAGTAGCCCATCGACACGCACCGCACTCCGTGCGCGAGCGTCGGAATGACGGTGTCACCGAGGACGATTGGATCGTTGACGGCACCAAGCATCTTGGGTAGTGAGAAACCGTAGACGTCGGCGTCGAGGACGCCGACGTCGAAGCCACTCTGGGCGAGCGCGATGGCGAGATTGACGGTGACCGACGATTTGCCGACGCCGCCCTTGCCCGACGAGATGCCCAGGATTCGGGTCTTGGAGAGTTTGTCGAGGAACTTCGGCGTGGGGTCGCCACCATGATCGTGGTGACCGGGACCGGGGTCGCCGGCCATGGCACCGCGTAAAAAGTTGCGCAGACCGAGCAACTCTTCTTCGTTCATCGAGCGAACGACGACGATCGCACCGGGGGCTCGCTCCTCGATTGCCGCTTCGAGCAGCGCTAAGTTCGGCCAACTCGACACGGGCAAGATCAGTTCAACCTGCAGCGTTCCACCGGTTTCCGTGACGTCACCGAGGAATCCCAACTCGCCGAGGTTGCGTACCAATTGCGGCTCGACGATGGAGGCGAGTTCGCGTTGCAGTTGGGCGTTTGAGGTCACTTCATTCCTTTGAGAGAGCCCCTTGAGGTTACCGGCGCGCGAGGGACCGTTGCTCCTAGACTTTCTTTGTGTCAACGACGACCAACGAGAACGACCTGGACCCGGCCCTCTTCACCGCCAAGGTCACGAGTCTGACGCACTCCTTTGGTGACAACACCCGTCGAAAGATCTACCTCTATCTCCGAGAGCACCCCGGCGCCACCGCGACTGAACTCTCGCGTCACTGCCAGGTCCACGCCAACGTCGTGCGCCACCACCTGGAACGACTCTCCGAGTCTGGTTACGTCACCTTCGACAACGTGCACAAGACCACCGTCGGGCGCCCGGCGAAGGGCTACCGCGTCGTGGACGCCAATCTCTTCATGGACGGGTCAATGCGCCGCGACGCCCTGCTCGTGGCGCTGTTGGAGATGGCCCTTGAGCGCCTCGGCCCCGAGGCCTCCGAAGCAATGGCCCACGACGTCGGTATTGAATACGGCCGCTCCCTCGCCGAGTCGGTGGGCGCCAACGAACCCAATCCAACCATGAAGGCGGCGATGGAGTCGATTGCGGGCATCCTTACCGCACACGGCTTCGCGGCACGAGCAGAGGAGCACGACCTCGAACAATCGGTCGTCTCCGACAACTGTCCTTTTGGCACCGCCGCGCAACATCACCCGGTGCTTTGTGCAGTCGACCGCGGTCTGATTTCGGGCATGCTCGACGGCCTCGGGGCCGCCACCACAAAAGTCACGCTGACCTCGCGTGCGAGGGGCGACGCCACCTGTCGCGTCACCGCTTAACGCACCGACGGGCCGTCGCGTGCCGTCGGAGGACGCAGTAGCGAACCCGAGAGTGCCCCTGCGAACAATCGTTGGGCAGTGGGGACGGCTCGGGTGCATTGGATTCGGCGGTCCCCCAGCCCACATCACGCTTCTTCGTCGACTGTGCGTCACCGACCGCGCGTGGATGGATGAACCCGAGTTCGAGGATGCCATCGCGACGACCAGTTTGTTGCCCGGCCCGGCTTCAACGCAGTTGGCGATCTACTGCGCGTGGCGACTTCGCGGAGCCGTGGGCGCGCTGGTCGGAGGCATCTGCTTCATTACGCCCGGACTCGCACTCATCATCGCACGGGCCGCGGTGTTCCTCGAGCACCATCCACCCCTCTGGATTCTCGGCGCGTCGGCCGGTGCCGGTGCCGGCGTGCCAGCCGTGGCACTCCACGCGGCAACGCAACTACTTCCCCAGAGCCGACAACGCCTCGATGCCGAGAGGTTTGCACTTCTTCGTTGGACCATCTACGGCGTTGTCGGTGTCATCGTCGCTGCCACCATTGGCCAGTTCGTCGTGCTCGCACTACTCGGCTGCGGAGTACTCGAAGTCGTGATTCGTTCCCCCCGCGGCCACTCTCAACACGCGGGACTCGTGCCACTGGCGGTGGCAAAAGGTGCCGCGCTGGGAGGTGTCGGCGCACTCGCGTGGGTCTCACTGAAGATCGGAGCCCTTTCGTACGGCGGCGGATTCGTCATCATCCCCTTGATGCAGCACGACGTGGTCTCGACCTACCACTGGATGACCGCCTCGCAATTTTTGAACGCCGTCGCGCTCGGTCAGATCACGCCGGGACCACTCGTCCAGACGATTGCCGTCGTCGGGTACGCCGCCGGAGGTGTTGGATTCGCAGTGCTCGCCGCCGCGCTCGCCTTCGGTCCGTCGTTTCTCTTCATCATTGTGGGAGCCCCGCGCTTCACCGCTCTGCGCGTCAACCGCTCGGTCATCTCGTTCCTTCGCGGCGCCGGTCCGTGCGTCATTGGTGCAATCGCTGGATCCTCGATCGTGCTCGGACGCTCACTCACCCAGCCCTGGCAGTTCGCTCTCTTACTCGTGGCGCTGCTCTGGTTCTTCGTCTTGAAGAGAGGCGTGGTCCCTCTTCTCTTGTTGTGTGGAGCGGTGGGCGTTGTCCTGGCGATGACCGGGATCGCGCTGTAAACGCGTCAGCGCTTCGCCAGAATCGAATTCACGCGCTGCGTTGTGGCGAGTAATTGCGGGACCAATTCCTCTCGGACCTGCTTCAGGTTGGTTCGCCCGACCGGGGTCGAAATGTTGATGGCGGCAACGGTGCGTCCGGCGGCGTCGCGCACCGGCGCCGCAACCGAACGCAGTCCGATTTCCAACTCTTGATCGTTGAGAGCCCAACCACGCTTGGCGACCTTTTCCAGCTCAGCCAAGATCTCCTTTTCCGTGCGAAGGGTGAACTTCGTCAAGGCGACCATCGGCGCCTGGGAAAGATGGCGACGCTGCTCGGCGACCGTCATATCGGCGAGCAGGACGCGACCGGTCGATGTGCAGTACGCCGGCAATCGACTACCGACGGAAAGCGAAAGGGTCATGATCCGCGATGTGGCGACTCGACTGACGAAGACAATGTCGGCACCGTCGAGGACCGACACCGAGACCGACTCCTTCACCTTGTCGCTCAAATCCTCAATGAAGGGCTCGACGATCGTTCGGAAGGGCAACGAGGAGAGAAAGGAGTAGCCGATCTCCAGAACACGCGGCTGCAGAAAGAATTTTCGATTGTCGACTCCGACGTACCCGAGGGTGATGAGCGTATGGAGGAGTCGTCGACAGGCGGCGCGACTGTACCCCGTGGAGAGCGCGACTTCGCTGAGCGTCTGGCGAGGGTGATCCTCGTTGAAGGACCGAACGACTTCCAGTCCGCGCTCCAGTGACTGAACGAAGTCACGATCGCTGTCTTCCACCGTCCCCCCAACCCTTCGATCGTTTTTTCACTATTGAGCATTCATGTTCGCACAACGAACAGTGCCGTGGTGACTCTCCTCACGACCGACTGAGGTGCCGACGTATCTTTGGTAACGCACTACATTCCTTCAATGGACTTCGCATTCGCCGAACAGTTCACGAACGAGTGGCTGGACGCGTGGAATTCGCACGATTTGGAACGAATCCTCAGCCACTTCACTGATGACGTGGTCTTCACATCACCGGTCGCCATCAGGGTCCTCGAAGGCTCGGACGGCGTCATCCGTGGGAAGGCGGCCCTTCGCCACTACTGGGGCATTGGACTCGAGCGCATTCCCGATCTCCACTTTGAACTCGAGTCGATCTATCTCGGCGTGAGGACAGTGGTGATCAACTACCGAAACCAAGCCGGCGCGCTGGTCAATGAGGTGTTGACCTTCGATGGTCCGTTGGTCGCCACCGGACACGCCACGTACGAAACGGGGCCGACAGCGTGACGGACGCCACGAACGGTGATGCCACGTACCAAAAGACCCCGTTCGAGTGGACGAACACCTTGACCCTCGTCGAATACCGTGATTCCGACCACGTCAGTTTGCACTCCGTGAGCGACGTCGATGCCTTGATCGCGGTCGTTGCTCGGGTCTTCGAGGACACCGTCGACCGGGCCGACGTGGCCACGGTCGAGGAGCTCGGTTCGACCGAGGCCGCCCGACGACTCGTGAACGCGCCACCACTGTGGCGCACGAGTTACGAACCCGAGTGGTGGCAGGTGCTTCACGTCGACGACGAAGTCGCCGGATTCATTCTGCCCGTCACCTACGACGAGAGCGACGGGCGAATCGGCACGATCTTCCACGTGGGAGTCCTCCCGGCGTACCGCGGTCAGGGTCTCAGCCGCGTATTACTTCGCCACACCGTGCACGCCTTGATGGGTGCGGGCGTCGAACGAATCTTCTGCGACACGGCCGCCAACAACACGCCGATGGTTCGCTCGTTCGAGGCCGAAGGTTGGACGAGACTCGCTGACCGCGTCGTACCAATGCCCCATCACTTCGTGCGCGACCGCGACGGTCACTAGCCACCACGTCCGGCTCGGTACGCTCATCGATCGGCCGGAGGAACTTTCGACACCGCACTGTCACCCACAAGGAAGTAGCGCGACTCACGTTCGCGACCCTTCGAGAGACCGATCCGTCGAGTGACGCCAATGGCGCTGTCGGCGACCGTTGACATCGCGGAAAGAAAGCTGACCCGACTGTGTGGGTCACAGCTGTCGAGTCCACTGTCGCTCCCGGTGATGCCCAACCCCTTCGTGAGGTTGCCCGGACCTCGCAGGTTCACCGCGGCGTCGTCGGCGTCGTCGTGACCGAGCAACACGGCGCCTCGGAGCAGGACGGCGCTCGGCGTACCCACTCCCTCGGTGACGACGTTCACGCACCAGTGCATCCCGTAGATCAGGTACACGTAGAGGAAGCCGGCCGGACCGAACATGACCGCGGTGCGCGGCGTCGGGCCGCGGTATGCGTGACTCCCGGGATCGTCGAACCCCGCGTACGCCTCGGTCTCGACAATGCGAGCTCGACGTACTCGATGCGCGTCACGAACCTGAAGTACGGAGCCGATGAGGGCTCGGGCCACGTCGTCGGGTGCGCGCTCGAAAAACGATCGCTCGTAGGGCGTCGGTTCGTTGACCCGGTCCACGAGTTCAATCTTTGCGGACGCGCCGACTACTTCTTGACGGGCGTCAATCCAAATTTCTTGAGAAAAGGGGCGGCGATTGCCATTTGATCGACGGAAGGCTTCGATCGAAGGAAGATCTCGAACTCACTCTTCGCAACGTGCTGATTGCCCGGTGTGGAGTCGGCCACGATGGCGAAGTACAGCCGCGGCGCCGCGGCGTGCGGTGCCACCGCGATCGCCTTTTCGAGGTCCTTGATGCCCGCTTTCACGACGTCGGACTTGCCCGCCGAACTCCCGGCTGAGAAGTCGAGCCATCCACTTTGGGTGAGGGCCGTCACGTTCTTCGGCTCCAGCACCAACACTCTCTGATAGGCGTTGAGTGCGGTCACGACCTTTCCTGCGTGGACGTCAACTTCTGCTTCGCTCAACAGTCGAGCGATGAGCTGACTTCGCGTCAGGCTGAGGTTGCCGGTATCGGAGTTACCGGCCTGGCGCGGTGAGGTGGCCGCCACCAACGTAAAGACGAGCACGACCGCGAAACAGACCAGCGACACGACGA
>Ga0208586_1000135_pt1 | contig 29071 bp, 30 predicted proteins | sample NGESurshal072012_6_FD_184471 | JGI IMG/M metagenome (GOLD analysis project Ga0208586, IMG submission 184471) | Arctic peat soil microbial communities from Barrow, Alaska - NGEE Surface sample 53-3 shallow-072012 (SPAdes) | ecosystem: Environmental > Terrestrial > Soil > Wetlands > Peat ... | reverse complement strand
AGCGACGATCGAAGCATTCACGGAGATGGCTTTACCTCCGATTCTTTACGGTGCATCTCGAATCGCGGGCAATGATGCGTTTGACACCAATGGTGTCCGCGATCTTCGATGTTATGGACGAAGACGGTAAGGCGGTCGCCGAAGATCGTGAGCAGCGTGCACAACGGGACGGCGATCGCGCACATCGTCCAGACGTGCACCCACATCGGAACTTTGAACGTCGCCGCGGTCGCGGTCGCGACTCCGTGTTGGCCGGCACCGGTTTCGGCAATGACGCGTCTCTTCCCCATCCTCTTCGTGAGCAGCGTCTGGCCAATGACATTGTTGATCTTGTGTGAGCCGGTGTGCGCCAGGTCTTCGCGCTTGGCGTAGAGGCGGATACCGAGGCGCTCCGAAAGTCGCGTCAGCGGCGTGACCGGCGTGGGCCGACCGGCGAACTCGCGTAGGACGAGGTGGTATTCCTCTACGAACGTCGGGTCGCTCCACGCGTCGACGAAGGCGCTTTCCAGTTCGAGACACGCCGGCATCAGTGCCTCGGGTACGAAACGGCCACCAAAGTCGCCAAAGCGTCCCGTCGCGTCGGGTGCGGACATGAAGTCACCGGGACTGCTCACGCGGTCGACTTCTGTTCGAACGCCGTCGTCGCGTTGTGCACGAAGCGGTTCACGAGTGCTCGGTCCTTGATGCCGGGCGAGGACTCGACGCCGCTCGCCGTGTCCACGCCCCAGACGTTGGTGAAGGAGATCACGTGCGCGACCGAATCGGGTCGAAGACCTCCCGCGGCAATGACGGGAACGCTGAACGGTCGTGCGTCCAACTCGTCCCATGAGTGGGCCTGCCCGCTACCCGGCCGGGCACCGTCGATATGCACCAGGTCGACGGCTCGCTCGTCAAATTCGAAGAACTCGTCACTGCCGATGGAGAGTGCCTTCACGATCGTCAGCCCGCGTTCGCGCAACGCGGCGTGCAAACGCTCGCTCAACGGACCATGCAGTTGCACGGCGTCGACGTCGAGCAGTTCGACCGCCTCGAGGACGACGTCATCGCTGTCCTCATTGAAGACGGCGGTTCGCACGATGCGCCCTTTGGTTGCCGCGGCGATTGCCAACGCTCGATCGAGCGAGAGTTGGCGAGGCGACTTCGTCAGTATCAGTCCTAAGGCATTGGCTCCAGCATCGATGATGGCATTGGCGTCGCCGAGCGTCGTGACGCCACAGATCTTGATGTACCAAGGGGTCAGTTCATCCACGATGCACCAAGGGAACGGAGCTGAATGCGCGTACTGTGTCGACCACCGAGTCTGAGGTCACGAAGGTCTCACCGACCAAGACGGCGTCGAATCCGGCCTCCGCGGCGCTCGCAACGTCACCGCTCGTGCGCAGCCCCGACTCACAGACCGTGACGATTGACGAGGGCACCATGTCGATCACCCTCGCGGCGTGGTCGCGGTCTACGTCAAAGGTTCGAAGGTTGCGCTGGTTGACGCCGATGATTCGTGCACCGCAGTCAACTGCGCGCGTGGCTTCGTCGCGGTCGTGCACTTCAACGAGCGCGTCGATGCCCACCTGGTGGGCGAGCATCACAAACGAAGCGAGCTCTTGGTCGTCGAGGGCCGCGACGATCAAGAGCACGGCGCTCGCTCCCATCGCGGCGGCGTCCAGCACGTCATTCTCGCTCACCGTGAAGTCCTTACGCAGCAGTGGCAGCGTCACGCTCGAGGCGACGGTGGTGAGGTCGTCGACCGCTCCAGAGAAATGTTCGGTGTCCGTGAGCACGGAGATTGCGGTGGCACCCCCCTTCGCATAGTCACGTGCGAGTGCTGCGACGTCGAGTGACTCATTGAGCCATCCTTTGCTCGGCGAACGGCGCTTTACTTCCGCGATGACTTTCACGGAGTCGTTCATCTGACTGGCCAACGCTTCGAGCATGGACGGACCCTCATAATGAACCTCTAGGCGATCGCGCCACGACCTCGTATCGGCCTGGGCTCGCGCGCGATGATGCGTGAGAATCTCGTCGAGGTACGTCGCCACCATCACAGAATCGTAGTTGTGCCAAGCGACTGTTCCTTCACGGCTATCTTTGCTTCATGTCACGCGCAGACGGTCCACGATGACGGGTTCGTTTTCCAGTGACGTACTCAACCCACTCGTGCGCGGCACGAATCTTGAACGTGCGCAAGCGCGCGACGCGTTGGCGGAGATCCTTGCGGGTCAGGTCGAAGGCGTCCTGATTGCGAGTTTCCTCACGGCGCTGACGTCCAAGGGCGAAACCGCTGAAGAGATGACCGGTTTCATCGACGCCATGATCGCCTCCGCCACCACGTTCGACATCGGGGCTGACGCGATTGACATCGTCGGCACCGGAGGCGATCAGTTACATACCGTCAATATCTCGACCATGGCTTCGCTGGCTGTCGCGGGAAGTGGCGTCGCCGTCGCCAAACACGGCAATCGCGCCGCCTCATCATCAGTCGGATCGGCCGACGTCCTTGAAGCACTCGGTGTGCGACTCGACGCGCCCGAAGACGTGGTCCGAGCCTGTGTCGCGGGCGCGGGCATTGGTTTCCTCTTCGCGCCGACCTTCCATCACGGTCTTGGCTACCTCACGCCGATCCGAAGAGCACTGGGCTTTCGAACCATCTTCAACGTGCTGGGACCGCTGGCCAATCCGGCGCTCGTTCGACGTTCGCTCATTGGTGTCGCGCAGGCGGCGCTGTTGGACTCCATGGCGCAGGTCCTCGTGGCACGGGGTATTGACTACGCCATTCTGGTCAACGCTGACGATGGACTGGACGAGCTTTCGCTGGGTGCGCCGTCCACCTTGCACGTGATTACTCCGGGATCGGCCAAGGTGGAGCGTCTTGACGCCGGAGCAGCGTTAGGACGCCGACACGATGTTGCCGCGATCCGAGGTGGCGACATCGACGTCAATGTTCGTGCGGTCCGGTCCTTTCTGAGCGGTGAGCCGGGACCCGTCTTTGACGTGGCCTGCGCGAACGCGGCGTTAGCCCTGATGGTGTCGGGTCGGGTTGACAACGTTCGTGACGGTTTCGACATGGCGGCCCAGAGTGTGCTCGAGGGGCGCGCCGAGAACGCCCTCGATCGTTTGGTCGAACTCTCCAACGGCTAGAGGAGGCGAAGTTCCTTCTTGTACCAGGCGGCGTTGGCCACGTAGGACGCGGCGTTCTCGACGATTGCCTCCTCGCCACTCACGTCGAGTTTGATGATGGCGGGCACCCCCACGGCGAGAGCGTTCGCCGGCACGTTCATGCGGTTGCGAACGACCGCCCCGGCGCCGACGGTGGCGCCGGAATGCACGGTCGCTTGGTGGAGCACGACCGAACCACTGCCCACGAGCGCTCGATCTTCAATCACGCACCCCTCGAGATGGGCGAGATGGCCAATCACACAGTCGTCACCAATGACCGTCGGAAAGTCGGGTACCGCGTGGATGATGGCGCCGTCTTGAATTGACGTTCGCTCACCGACGATGACCGTGCCGTAGTCACCGCGCAGTACGGCGCTCGGCCACACCGACGAATGTGCGCCGACGCGCACGTCACCGATGATCACGGCGTCAGGGTGGATGAAGGCGTCGGCGTGAATGGTGGGCGTGCGCTCGCCGAGTGCATATATGGGCATGAACATTCTCCTAGTGACTCAGCCACGAAACTAACTGAAAGATACGCCAGATGACGTAGATGATCGTGATCACGATGAAGAAGCGCCATCGCCAGGGCACCGGCTCACGTACGGGCTCCGCGATTTCGCTGCCGCAGACCTCACATCGATCTCCGTCAACGGGTCGATCACAGTTCTCGCACCACTTGGTCACTATTCAATCCGAACGCGCACTCGAAGCGGGGATGAGCCGAGCGAGAAGCGCTCTCGCAACGACCGCTCCACGTAGCGCAAGTACGTCGACGGGAGTCGTCCCGCAATGAACAGTGTGAAGGTTGGCGGCTCCGTGGCGCCCTGGACGGCGTAGCGAATCTTGCCGGTCGGAGCGGGTTGTTTCATCTGCAAGTCACGGATAGCGCGGTTGAGCGCACCCGTGGGCACTCGCTTGCCGTAGTCGGCGGCCGCGATGGAGAGGGCCGGCAGAATGCGGTGCACGCCCTTGCCCGAAGTTGCCGTGGTCTTCATCACCGGCGCATCACCCAAGAACGCGAGCTTCTCCCCCACGGTGGCGAGCACGGCGTCGCGCTCGTCAATGGGCACGAGTTCCCACTTGTTGAGTACCACCAGCGAAGGACAACCGGCGGCGGAGATTCGTTCGGCCAGGCGCTGGTCTTGACCGGTCGCGCCAAGGGTGGCGTCGATGACGAGAATCGCAATGTCGGACCGGTCGAGGGCGTCGAGGCTGCGCAGTACGGCGTAGGTTTCGAGTCCCGCCTCGGTCTTGGCCCGGCGACGCATACCCGCGGTGTCAATGAAACGAATCAGACCCACGTCGGTCTGGACCAGCGTGTCGATCGCGTCGCGCGTGGTGCCCGGCAGGTCGTGCACGACCGAGCGCTCCTCGCCGATGAGTTGATTGAAGAGTGTTGACTTGCCGACGTTGGGTCGACCAACGATTGCCACGCGCAGTGCACCGTCGTCGTCGGCGTCCGCCACTTCTTCTATGAGGCGCTCCTCGCCGAGTTGACGTACGATTTCGTCGAGCAGGTCGCCGGTACCGCGACCGTGTTGCGCGCTGACCGTGTGGGGGTCGCCCGCGCCAAGACCGAGGAACTCCCAACTGCTCGCCTCGTGTTGGGCGTCGTCGACTTTGTTGACGACTAAGAGCAACGGCCGACCACTTCGTAGTGCCCAATTTGCGGCGTGGGTGTCTTCATCGACCATGCCCGTCGTCACGTCCACGACCAGTAAGACGAGATCGGCGCTCGCGAGTGCCGCCTCGGCCTGCTGGGAGACCTTGGCCTCGAGCGAGTCACCGGCCTCAAGCCAACCCCCCGTGTCGACGACGTCAAAGGTCAGTCCACCCCATTCGACTTCCACGGCCTTGCGGTCGCGCGTGACACCGCGATGCTCTTCGACCACGGTGACGCGTTTTCCCGCGAGGCGGTTGACCAAGGAGCTCTTGCCGACGTTGGGGCGCCCGACGATAACGACTTGGGGCTTGGTCACGACGTCACCAGACCCTTCGTGCGTACCGAGGCCAGCGTGGTGCGCAGATCTTGACCCGTGGTGGCGACAACCATGACGGGACGCGCGAGATCTTCCAGTCCGAGACCGTCGAGGAACCGTCCCTCGGAGAGACAGACGTCGGGAAGCAGGACGACCGTCTCGGCCGGCACGTCGGCCAGGGCATTGATGAGGTCTTGACCCGTGAGGAGACCAGCAACCTTGATGTTGCCCCCGAAGAACCGGTTTTCGACCGCGAGGATCCGCACGTCGCCAAATCCGTGTTCGTCGAACATGGTCCGCAGGATCGGCGCGGCATACTCGCCGGTGACGACCAAGACGTCATCCCCGTGGCGCGGCTCGGTGTCGCCACCGCGCGGCGCCCGATAGCCCAAGGCTGGCGCGCCGTCCACTGACTGGAAGAAGCCGGTGCCCAATTTCTCCATGTACGTCTGGTCGACGAAACTCTGCACGAAGGCGGCGACGAGTCCGATCCCGTTCTCCGCTTGATCGAGACTCTCGAATTTTGTCGCCGAGGGAGGGGTCTGTCCGGCGACGAGGTAAAACTCGTCACTGGCGAAGACGCTGACGCGCCCGAGAATCTCCAGGGTGAGCGCCTGGAATCGCTCGGCGAGCGCCACGACGAGTTCGGCTTCCGCCTTCGTGTGCGAGCGCATGGTTTTCTCGTCGGAGAAGGCGCTCACCCCCACCGGGACCAGTGCAACCGACGTGAGCTCGGGATAGAGCGAGATGACGTCGTGGAGCGTGCGCTCGAGGTGGTGTGCGTCGTTGACGCCGGGACAGACGACCACTTGGGCGTGGACCTCAATGCCGGCTCGAAGGAGCTCCTTGAGCCAACGAAGACTGGTCGCTCCTCGAGGATTGCGCAACATCTCGGCTCGTAGTTCGGGGTCGGTCGTGTGAATTGACACGTAGAGCGGCGAGAGACCTTCGTCGATCACGCGTTCGAGGTCGAATTCGGTGAACCTCGTGAGCGTCGTGTAGTTGCCGTAAAGAAAGGACAGTCGAAAGTCATCGTCCTTGACGTACAGGGAGCGGCGCATGCCTTTGGGCAGTTGGTAGATGAAGCAAAAGGAGCAGTGGTTATCGCAGGTTCGGATGCGGTCGAAGACCGCTGAGTCGATGCTGAGGCCGAGCGGTTGGCCCTCTTCCTTTTGAATCGTCACCTTTCGCGACAACGCTTCGCCTTCGCGTTGCACGACCAGGGTCACCAACTGGCCGTCAATGAGTTGCTGGTACTCAATAATGTCGCTGGGCTCGCGTCCGTTGACACTCAGAAGTTCGTCGCCGACGGCCAAATCCACGCCGGAAGCCGGTGAATCAAATGAAATTGAGGAGATTCGGGCGCCCGACACGGGTCCAGCCTACGAGGATTCGCCAAAGTCCGTAACTAGGCTGGATGCTGTGAATGTTGACAAGGTCGTGCTCGCAGCCCCTCGCGGCTTTTGTGCCGGCGTAGAGAAAGCCATCAAGGCGCTCGATTGGATGACGCGAGTCTTCGAGCCGCCGGTCTTTTGCTACCACGAGATCGTCCACAATCAGTTCGTCGTTGACTACTTCAAGTCCCTGGGCGTCGTCTTCATCGACGACGTGACCCTGGTACCAGCCGGCGCACCGGTCATGTTGAGTGCCCACGGCTCGCCGCCCGAGGTCATTGAGGCCGCGCGAGCGTCCGGCGGCACGGTCATCGACGCCGTTTGCCCTCTCGTGACGAAGGTCCACCACGAACTCAAGGTTCGCGCCCGCAAGGGCTACACCGTGCTCTACGTGGGACACCAGGGCCACGAAGAGGCAGTGGGCACGATGGCCGTCGCCCCCGACTCGGTCCATTTGATTGAGTCCACCAACGACATCGACGAACTGGGCCGGGTGAACGGACCGCTGGCACTCCTCAGCCAGACCACCCTCAGCCTGGACGAGTGGCAGGACCTGCGCGAATACGCCGAGGAGAAGTTCCCCGACATCTGGATGCCCAATCGCAGTGACCTCTGTTTCGCGACCACCAACCGCCAGGCGGCGTTGCGCAAGATCGCCGCGACCGCCGACGCGGTCGTGGTCATTGGCTCGGCGAACTCGTCGAACACCGTCGCCCTGACCAAAGTTGCCGAGGCCGCTGGCTGTCCGCGCGTCCTTCGTGTGAATGGTGCCTTCGAGCTTCCCGACGACCTCTCGGGCGTGGTCGCAGTCACGGCCGGCGCGTCAGCCCCGGAGTCACTCGTCAATGAGGTACTCGAACTTCTCAACCCCACCAACGGCGTCACGGTCGCGTCGGTCACGGTGGAGGACGAATACTTTCCCCCTCCCCCGGAACTTCGCGAGATGCTCAAAACGCTGTCCGCACTGCTCGATCTCGTCCTCCAAACGCCCGACGCGTCAACGTTCGACGGTGAAGCCGACCGCAAATTCACCGCCGCCGAAGTCCTTTCGGCAGCGAGTCGCTAAGTCTTTGCGGTCAAGCCCCGTTGATTAGTCTTTCTACGTGAGTTTCTTAATCGAGGTAGTGACAAGACTGCGCCACGGCACCTCGTGACGTCGACACATCTTTACCCGGGAGCACCATGGTCAACGACGATCTAGAGCTGCGACGATCGCAGAATCTGCGCCAGTACGCAATTGCCCAAGCTCTCGCCCGTCTCGACACCGAGCGTCCCGGGGCCAAGCCCGAAGCCATTGTGGTTGCAGTCTGCGCCTACGAAGAAGAGGGCAACATTGGCGGCGTCCTCGAGAAGATGCCCACGTCGATCAACGGCGAGCCGTACACGGTCCTCGTGGTCGTTGACGGCGGCGAGGACCGAACGGCCGAGATTGCGCGCTCCTTCCCCGGCGTGCTCGTCATTGAGTTCCCGGTCAACCTCGGCCACGGCGTGGCGTTGCAGGTGGCCTACCGCTACTGCGTCAACATGGGGGTCAAGTACGTGGTGACCCTCGACGCCGACGGGCAAAATGACCCCGCCGAGATTCCCCAGATCCTCGCTCCGCTGCTCAATGACTCGACAGACTTCGTACTGGGAAGTCGCGTCCTTGGTGTCGATCACACGTCGGACAGCATCCGAAAGACCGGCGTGCGCTTCTTCGCTTTCATCATGAATCGGATGACGAAGTCGAATTTGACCGACACCTCAACGGGCTACCGCGCGCTGCGCGTGACGATGCTCGCCGACGTCGTCGATCGACTCCGCCAGCAGCAGTACCAGACGTCTGAACTCCTGATCACGTGTCTCAAGCGAGGCTGGCGCGTGAGCGAAGTGCCGACGGTCTGGCACGAGCGTAACTCCGGCGAGACCAAAAAGGGCAAGACCTGGCTGTACGGCTTTCGCTACGCGCGGGTCGTCTTCGGGACCTGGTGGCGCGAGCGCTAATTAGGGGACTGACATTCAGTCACACCCGGAGCAACCGATACATGATGGCGACTCGACGAGTGACTCAGCAAGTGGTCATGACTTTCACAATCTGCTCGAAGAACCGCCCAACCCTCACAGGTTCATCATGTGAGGGTGAAGACCACTTACTAAGTTGAGTAGGTGGCGTAAACCACCACCGAGACGACCTTGGGAATCGAGCTGGTGTTGAAATCTCCGCTGCCGTAATTGACGGTCCCGGGTGCATCCACGGACACTTGTCCCACCGTGATCGAAATCGGTTTGCCCAACGTGACGTGTTTGCCCAACGCGGCTTGGGCACGCTGTCGAGCGTTGGCGGCCGCCTCGGCCGTGAGAGCGGGTCGCAGTTTCTTCAATCCATTGAAGGTGTACTGCGGTTGTTGGGCGATGAACGGGACGTTTTTGGCGAGCAGGAGATTACTGACGGCCAGAACAGGCTGCATGGCGGTCAGGCGAGAGGACTGCACGGTGACCGTTTGGCTCATAGTGAAACTGGTCACTTGACCGGTGGCCTGTGTATTGGGTTGCACGTTTACCGTGCCCAATGAGATTTCGTCGTTGAGTGCTCCGGCGGCGATAAGCGCGTTGCGAATCTGGGCGGTCCACCCGTTCAATTGCGCCAGCGCCGCCGAGGTTGTCGGCTGCGTGCTGGCCACACTTGCCATCCATTGGAATTTGTTGGACGTGACAGCCTGGGCGGCAGAACCGGTGATCGTGATCTGGTTGGTCTGCGGTTGATTTCGGTTTCGGACCCCCGATGCGACCGAGAGCGATCCGATGATGAACGCCGCCGAGAGGATGATCATTCCAATCAGCTGCTCATGTGACCGAATCGAGCCTTTCTTCCGGGACGCTGGAACTTGGCCCTTATTCTTGATGCCGATGTTGGCTCCATCTTCGACACTCACGGCTTGAGGTTATCCCAACTCTTACCCCATTTTTCTGACCAATTCGCCGCGAACTGCCGCGTGCGTCAGGAATGTCAGTCCCCTAAGTCGACCCTCCACCGACGTGTGATATCGGAAACTGCGGTTCGCGCCGGAATGCTCCGTCAAGGAGGACGGGCACGACGTCGCTGACGCCATAAGCGGACGCGTACTCAACGTCGTCACGACAGCCCCGCTCAACCAACTCGCGACCGGACGAGCACGTGAGCATCGTGTTGGCAATCGTATCCTTGGCGTCCCGCCACGCTGCGGCAGCGGACTCGGCTTCTGGCGATAAGTCACCACCTAAATTCGCCAGCACCGCGCCGGCACCCAAGAGATCCTCGAGGGAGGGCCGCAAGGTCCCGTCCGGCCAACGCTCCCCACACGCCAGCACCGTCACGGGCAAGGAGGCGGCCGCGAGATACTCGGCCACCGCGGGAGCATTGCGCAGGCACGCCGCGATGACGATGGATCCGGTCTCGGCGGCGATCAGCGAACAGGCCGAGCCATTGGGCGACGGCAGGACGACGGCGTCGAGTGTCGCCTGACTCAACAGCGCCGTTGGGGAGAGTGATGAACTGGCCGCATCGGGGCCGTCGGAAAGCTGCGCGCCGACTGAATCGGCGAAGGAACGAGCCGACGCGTCCTTCCATCGATACGGGTAAGCGATCGCCGCGCGGCTGACCACGGCCTCCACCGCGGTCGTAAAGCGAAGTACGTCGACGACCACAACAATCGACCCCGCTCGAGCCAGGAACTCTGAGCCCGACGGTCCCCACTCGAAGCGACGGGAGTAGTCGCCCTGTGCGCACCACGACGAGTGGGTCATTGTCTTAGTCTCCCTTGACGGCCTCGCACCTGGTGAATCCACTCGTTGTTGATCAGGACATTCGAATAGTTCAAGATCTAATCGTGCCGGTCGTTCCGTGTCGCACTCGCCAAATCGAACTTAGCCACTAAGGCTTTCGAGGTAGACGGCCTCGAGAGCCGCGCGCAACTCCTCGCTCTTGGCGGCCAGTGCCGATCGCGCGACGCGACCCTGCGATGATGGCGGCTGGATCGGCGCGCCCACCACAATGCGAATCCTTGAGAACCGTGGAAGCTTCGCACCCTTGGGCATGGCCTTGTCACTTCCGCCGATTCCCACTGGCACGATGATCGCTCCAGTGCGCGCCGCGACAAACATTGCGCCGTCATGCAGTGGCGCGACGGCTCTTCCCTCTTGACGAGTGCCCTCGGGGAACAGCACCAGTGCGTGACCTTGGCGCAGTACCTCTTCGGAAAGTGTCATTGACTCCCGATCGGCCGAGCCCCGCTTCACGGGGAAGGCGCCAAGGTGCGTGATGAGCGGGCCAAGAATCGGCACACGGAAGATGGAGTCCTTCGCCATGAAGAAGACCTTGCGTTTCGAAATGAAGAGCGTGAGGGCAAAGTCGACGTTCGAACGGTGGATCGGGGCGATGAGGACCGGACCGGTGAGGGGAATGTTCTCTGCCCCCACCACCGTGGGACGGAAGCAAAGCTTGGCCGCTACGGCCACGATGCCAGCACAGAGCCGGTACGTGAGCGTCCGCTTCTCGCTTAGTTGGAGACGTTGTTCTTCAGCCATTGCACAATCTCCTGCGCGACATCCTCGACGTCGCGACCTGTCGTGTCTAGCACGATGGCGTCGTCGGCCCGACGCAGGGGCGACGCAGCACGTGTGGAGTCGGCTTCGTCTCGTCGAGCGACCGAGTCCTCACCCTCTTCTCCTCGCCGTCGGGCCCTCTCTTCGAGTGATGCCGTCAAAAATATCTTCACAGACGCGTCGGGGAACACGACGGTCGTGATGTCGCGACCTTCAACGACGGTGCCGAGCGGCTGAGCGGCCGCGAGATCGCGTTGGCGCGACACCATTGCTGCGCGAACGCGTGGGTTCGCCGCAACCACCGAGACCGCAACATTGATCGCGTCCGAACGAATCTCATCCTCAACGTCGCGGCCATTGACGCTAACGCGTGGCAACGTCGTGAGCGTTGCGGATTCGGCAATCGCGGCCACCGCGTCGGCGTCGTTGACGTCAACCCCACGGGCGACTGCTTCGAAAGTGACTGCTCGATACATTGCGCCGGTGTCAAGAAACGACCAACCGAGATCGCGCGCGACCGCGCGCGCCACACTCGACTTGCCGGAGCCCGCGGGACCGTCGATGGCGATGACTCGGTCGCTCACTCGAGCGTCCGCAGATCGTTGAAAAAGTCCGGGTAGCTCGACGATACGGTGTCGGCGGACATGATTGACGCGCCGGCACCGGCACACCCGGCCACCGCACTCGCCATCACCATCCGGTGATCGAGCGTCGCGTCCATCGCAAAATCAGCGAAGCGGCTGGCGTCACCAAGTCCTTCAATGAAGAGGTCGTCGCCCTCAGACCAGACGTGACAACCCAACTTCGCCGCGAGTGACAGCGATCCGTCAAAGCGATTGGACTCTTTGAGACGAAGTTCACCCATGTCACGAAAGGCGCTGACGCCGGACGCCGCTGCTGCGGCCACGACCAATACCGGCACCTCATCAACCGAGGGAATCTCCTTGGCGTGCACTTCGGCTGCGAGCAGTTCGGAGCTTCGCACGACAACCGTCATGGTGTCACCCGTGCTCCGTACGCTCATGGTCGCGCCCATTCGCTGCAGCACACCAAGAAAACCAACCCGCTCCGGTGCGCTGTCGACATCGACGATCTCTATAGATGCCCGAGGATGAATGGCGCCCAGCACTGCGAAGAACGCTGCCTGCGACGGGTCGCCGGGAATCGTCCACGCGGTCGCCTTGGGCCGACCGGGGTGCAGCGTGACGCTTCGTCCCTCAGTGTCTTCGACGCTCACCACGCCAATGCCGGCGCGCGACAACATCGTTTCGGTCGTCGGACGAGTTCGCACACGCTCCACAACGGTCGTCGGACCCGACGCGGCGAGCGCCGCGAAGAGGATCGCCGACTTGACCTGCGCGCTCGCCATCGGCACTTCATAGGCGACGCCGTGCAAGGTGCGCGAACCTTCAATGAGCAGCGGCGCGACGCTACGGGGGCCCTGTCCCTTAATCGAAGCGCCCATCAACGCCAGGGGTGTCGCAACACGGTCCATCGGTCGCGCCGAGAGCGACGCATCCCCAACGAGTCGGTGCGTTCCGGGCACCGCGCTCGCGATGCCCGTCAAAAGACGCATGGTCGTGCCCGAGTTGCCACAGTCCAGTGCTTCATTGCTCGCGTGCAAACCGTCGAGCGGGCCGGTGACGAACGCCACGTCGTGTTCGTCACGGCGAAGAGCGCCCAGTTGCTCCATGATTCGGCTCGTTGCGACAACGTCCAAGCCTGGTGAGAGCCCAACGATGGTGCTCTCACCAGGCGCCAACGCACTGATCATGAGCGCACGATGCGACGTGCTCTTATCACCCGGTACTCGTAGTGATCCCTCCAAAACCTCGGCGTGCACGACGCGTACCTCGCTCATTGTTCGCGGACCACCTGGAAACCGAGTTCGGTCAAGGCGTCACCGAACAGCTGCGTTTGCTGGGCGTCAATTGCCAGCAGCAGCGTGCCGCCGACGCCCTCGATGCCGTGAGCGATTTCAATGTCGTAGATGTTCACGAGTAATTCCGACGCCGCCATCGTGACCTTCGCGAGCACACCCGGTTCGTCGCTCACCTTGACGCGCAAATAGGCAAGATCATCGGAACTGAGCGCTCGCCCGGGAAGCTGTCGACGTGCGCTGGCGGCGCTCAACAGGCTCTCCAAGATCACGTCGCGCCCGTTGTCGAGCAGCGCCTCGCGAAGTCCACGAAGACGCCCTTCGAGCGACGCGAGACTTTGGGCGACTGCTTCGCGATTCTCGAACAGTATGTCGGGCCAAATCGAAGGGTCACCGGCCGCGACTCGCGTCATGTCTCGAAAACCACCGGCCGCCAGTTGGAGAAGTACCGCATCTTGTTCGGCGACCTGACTCGCCTCGTTCATGAGCGAGCCCGCAAGGAGGTGCGGCACGTGACTGGCGACGGCGACGAGACGATCATGATCGTCCGCACTGATCGCTACGACATTCGCTCCAATCTCACGAAGTACACCGTGCAGCACGCTGTACGCCACCGCCGAAGTGCGATCGGTGGGCGTGAGCACCCATGTGCTGCCAGCGAAGAGGTCCGCCCGCGCGCCCGAGAGGCCCCGAAGTTCGGATCCCGCCATTGGATGACCGCCGAGGAATCGGGGGTCAAGTACGCGGTCGACGATCGATCCTTTGACGCCGGCGACATCGGTCACGATGAGCGAGGGATGGCCGAGCGTTTCGAGAATCGATGTCGCGACGGACGCCACGACGCCCGCGGGAACGGCGATGACCACAAGGTCAACGTCCGGCGTCAGGTCAGTGTGAGCAATGACATTTGTGGCAAGCGCCAACGACTCGATGCTTTCATCGAGATCGGCGCCCGAGACCGTCCATCCGACCTCACGCAGTGCGAGGGCGAGCGAAGCGCCGATTAACCCCAGGCCAACGACGTGGGCTCGACGACTACTCGGGGAGGTCATCACGCAGGCCTTGGGCGTTTCTCAAGTACACGTGACGAAGTTCGGCGCGAGACCTGGTGGTGTAGACGTGCATCAAGATCCGAACACAGAGTGGCATTGCACCGGGGACGTTGATTTCGCTGGCGCACAGGAGCGGAATGTCGCCAAATCCAATGCCGCGAGCGCCGGTGGCGGGGAACGCGGAGGTCAGGTCCGTCGTGGTCGTAAAGATGATACTGACCACGTCGTCATGGGAGAGATCATTACGATCCATCATGCCTCGCAGGAGCTCCTGGGTCGCGGTCTCAATCTCCTCGGGCGTGTTGGACGCGCACGTGGTTGCACCACGCAGGCCTCGAAGTTGTGCCGATCTCATGCAGGCATCGTAGAGGCGATGGCGTCGGTCATCCCAACCGCCTCCATCAGACGACGCACTTCGGCCAGCGAGAGTTGTCGTGAAGAGCCCGGCGAGAGAGTGGCGTCTTGGATCGGTCCGATCCGCGTGCGCACGAGTCGAGTGACGTCGTGACCCACCGCCGCACACATACGTCGGACCTGGCGGTTGCGACCTTCGTGGATCACGATGCGCAAAAGTCCTTCGCTGACGCGACTGATTTGGGCCGGACTGGTTATTCCATCGTCGAGTTCCACTCCGTCGCGCAGGCGTCGAATCGCAGCCGGTGAGGGATCCCCCTCCACCCGTGCCAGGTACTCCTTGGCGATGCCCGAACTCGGATGGGTGAGCAAGTGTGCGAGTCGGCCGTCGTTGGTCAAAATGAGAAGTCCTTCGGTGTTCATGTCGAGACGGCCCACGGGAAAGATTCGCACCGCACTCTCGACCAGGTTGAGGACGGTCGTGCGGCCTTGGGGATCGGACGCCGTCGTCACCACGCCGTCGGGCTTGTTCAGGAGAAAGTAGACCGTGTTCTGCGCCGTGGGCGCCAGCGATCCGTCAACACAGATCACTTGCACGTCGGGATCGACCCGATTGCCGAGCTCGGCGACTCTCCCGTCGATCGTGACGCGCCCCTCGGCAATAAGGATCTCGCAGGAACGTCGAGATCCGAAGCCCGCACGCGCCAGCGTCTTTTGCAGCCGCTCGCCCTCGTCCAACTACGAGACCTCGGTACTTTCATCAACGTCGAAGTTCATTTCGTCAACGAGTTGATTCGCGGTTTCGATCGGTGGCATGAACTCCTCGATGGGCGGAAGGTCGCTCAGTGTCGCCAGCGCCATGCGATCGAGGAACAGTTCCGTGGTGCCATAAAGAATCGGTTGACCTGGTCCGCCGGCCCGTCCGACTTCCTCGATGTAGCCGCGCTGTTCCAAGAGGCGCGAGACGCCGTCGACGTTCACGCCTCGCAGTGCCGTGATCTGTGCCCGCGAAATCGGTTGGCGATAGGCAATGATCGCCAGCGTCTCGAGCGCTGCCGAACTGAGACGATGGGACACGTCACGGTTCGCGAACTTGGCCACCCAGTGCGCCACGTCCGGTGATGATTGCAGGACCCAGCCACTCGCCAGTTCGGCCAATTGGAATCCCCGTCGGTCGCGCGCAAACTCACTGCGCAGCTCGCGCAACTTCGCGGTGACCTCGTCACTGTCGGCGTCGACCACGTCAGCCAACTCCTCGGCCGAGATTGGCTCGAGGGCGACGGTGAGCATCGCCTCGAGTTTCTGTTCGAGCGAGAACTCATCCCTCATAAGTATCAACCCTTCCGATGTCGAAGTTCGTACCTTCATCGAGCCACTCGATCTGAACGTCGCCGAAGGTCGAACCCTGCCCCAGTTCGACGAGTCCGAGCTTGCAAAGCTCCAGGAGCGCAAGGAAGTGCACGATGACCTCAATGCGACTCCCCAGCCCTTCGGTGAGCGTGCGAAAAGAGAGACGGCCCATCGATGGAAGACGTTGCGAGAGGGAGACCACCGTCTCGGCCACCGACACCGCGTCCACGGTCACGTGATTGAGGCGAATCACCGGTACGGGCTTCTCTTCGATGCCACGTAAGTACGCGCCGGCGAGCAGTGCTGTCGTGACACCGGCGAGCAGATCCGGAGGGGTTACTTCGAAGCCGTCGTCGATGCCGCGGAGCCGCGGAAAGGCTCGACTCGCGCGCTCGAAAAGCGACACAAAGGCATCGGCGAGCGCGGCGTACGTCCTCAACTCGAGCAGTCGAGCGAGCAGGACGTCGCGCTCTTCCCAACCAATGAACTCTTCGTCGGGCTCGCTACCATCACGTCCGGGCAAGAGACTGCGGCTCTTCATCTCGAGCAAAATGGCGGCGATCAGCACAAACTCCGAGAGTTCAGCCACGTCCAGTGAGACTTGGTCATCGCGAAGAACTGCGACAAACGCATCCACGATGGGGCTCAGCGGCACGTCGAGAATATCCATGTCGTGGGTGCTGATCAGTTGGAGGAGCAGCTCCACGGGGCCGCTGAAGGACGGCGTCGTCACGACGAAGGTCACGAACTAAGACTACTGGCTCATCACTTCACGCCCGTCTCGTAGAATTGCGCGATGAGAATTCTCTCGGGCATGCAGCCCTCGGGCACGTTGCACATTGGCAACTATCTCGGCGCCCTGAAACAGTGGGTCGAGGCGCAAAACCCCGACGCCTTTTACTGCGTGGTTGACCTGCACGCGCTGACGCTGGAGATTGAGCCCGCGACGTTGCGCGAACAGACCCTCGACCTCATCGCGACGTATCTCGCCGCCGGTCTCGACCCCGACGTGTGCTCGATCTTCCTCCAGAGCGAGGTGCCCTATCACGCCCAAATGAACTGGCTGCTCGAGTGCGTCGCGACGTACGGCGAGCTCAGCCGAATGACGCAATTCAAGGAGAAGTCCTCTCGCAAGCACGGCTACCGCGTCGGTCTATTGACGTACCCGGTCTTGATGGCCGGTGACATTCTGCTCTACGAAACGACCGAAGTGCCGGTCGGTGACGACCAGCGCCAACACCTCGAACTCACTCGAGTGATCGCCGAACGATTCAACAATCGTTACGGTGAGACCTTCGTGGTACCGGTCGGCGTGCAGCCGAGGGTGGCCGCGAGGGTGATGGACCTCCAGGAGCCGACGCGAAAGATGTCCAAGTCGATTTCGAGCCCACTCGGCTCGATCTTCGTGACGGACTCCGCCGACGAAATTGACAAGAAGATCAAGAAGGCCGTTACCGACACTGACAACGACGTTCGATTCGACTGGGACAACAAGCCCGGTGTGAGCAACCTACTCGAGATATTCTCAAGCTTTAGTGGCGAAACGCCGGTTGACGTCGCCAGTCGCTATTCGCGTTATGGCGACCTGAAGAGTGATCTGACCACACTCGTTGTCGAATCGCTGGACCCGGTGCAGAAGCGCTACCACGAACTTATGGCCGACCCCGAGGAGCTTCGCGCAATTGCCGCACGCGGCGCCGAGCGGGCCTGCGACGTTGCTGGTCCCGTCTATCGACGTGCCGCGCAGGCAATGGGTCTTCTCTAAATCAGACCGAGCCACCAGTTCTGGAGGTCACCGAAGGCCGTCGATCCGAAGTGGAAAACGTATTCGCTCAGGATGACGAAGACCATGACGAGTGGCAGCGCGCGCGCGCGAAGTTGATAGTACGTCCCCAGGTGTTTGTTGGGCACGAACCGTTCGATTACCGCGGAGCCGTCGAGCGGTGGAATGGGGAGCAAGTTGAAGGCCGCGAGCAAGAGATTCGAGATGCCCAACGCGTAGCCGATATTGAAGAGCGTTGAATCGCGGTAATAAATGAAACCGTTCGTGACGGTGATGTCGGCGTTGGCGTGGGCGCACAGTAAGAGCCCAATCGCCGAGAGAACGATATTCACGGCGGGCCCCGCCAGCGAAACGTACAACGACTGCTGACGAGGTTTGCGCAAGCGAGAGATGTTGACGGGTACAGGCTTCGCGTAGCCAAAGGGCGGGAGACCGACCAAAAGCATTAGTCCGGGTAGCAGAATCGTTCCGAAGGGATCGATATGCGCGAGCGGGTTGAGGGTGAGACGGTGCGCGTTCTTCGCCGTCGGATCACCGTAGTGATTGGCGACCCACCCGTGACTCACTTCGTGCAGAATCACTGACGGCAACAATGCAATATAAAAGTAATAAGTGTGAAACATCGAATCCTTCGCTCTAGTCGTGGGCGCGCGGGTGCGCGTTTTGATATTCGCGCTTGAGTGACGTTACCGCGACCGCGGTGTAGATCTGCGTCGTGGAAATCGAGACGTGGCCGAGTAGTTCCTGCACCACACGGATGTCGGCCCCGTGGGCCAGCATGTGCGTGGCACAACTATGGCGAAAGACGTGTGCGCTGATACGCGAGCGCTCAATGCCGACGTCGAGCGCCCGCTTATCAATGATGAGGTCGATGCCCTGACGCGAGAGCACTCCCCCGCGAGCATTCAGAAACAGACGAGAGTCCTTCGGGGCGTCAGGAAAAGACGAGCGTCCCCCTGGTCCGAGGTAGTCGCGTAACGCACTATTGAGCGATGTTCCCATGGGGACAAGTCGTTGTTTGGAACCCTTGCCGGTGAGCAAAATTAACTCTTCGTCAAAGTCAAGGTCTTCGAGTCCAATACCGACGACCTCCGACACTCGCGCCCCGGTGCCGTAGAGTAGTTCCAGAAGTGCACGATCGCGAAGGTCACTCGGGGTCGTTCGACCAATGGAGTCGATGAGTGACTCGACTTCCTCTTCTCCGAGTGGTTTGGGCAAGGTCCGACCCCGACGACCACCTTTCAATCGGATGCTCGGATCGAGTTCCAAGTAGCCCTCAACGAATAGATAGGCAAACCAACCCCGAATCGAGGCCACGCTGCGCGAGATCGAACTCTCTGCGCGCTTTTGACGGCGCAAGGTATTGCTGTATTGCTCGAGGTCACCTTCGCGCAGTGTCTCGACGTCCAAGTGGTGCTTGTCCATCCACGCGAGGAGTCGCAATAGATCTCGGCGATAGGCCTCTAGCGTGGCGCGGCTTCGACCCTTTTCGATGGTGAGCCACTGAAGATACTCCTGCAGGTAACGATCAGAGTCCGTCAAAGAATGTCCCGTAGACGCGATTGAGGGCGACGGCCATCGTGTTGTCGATCGCGGGTTCATCACGAAGAGTCTCTCGCAGATCCTTGGGCGAGAACCATCGCACAACGGAGCTGGTCTCTTCGGGTCCCGTAGGGCTGCGTTCGACCTCGTGCAGCGAACGGGCTTCGAAGATATACATGAGCTGATTCGACCATCCGGGTGAGGTCATAAAGGTGCCGAGCAACGTCCAGTCGTCGGCTTCACGGCCCAGTTCTTCTCTCAGTTCGCGCTGCGCGGCACTGAGAACTTCTTCACCGGGCACGTCGAGTGTGCCAGCAGGGATCTCCCAACTGAATCGATCAAACGGTGTGCGGTACTGGCGTATCAGTCCTATCTCGCCACGATCGTTGATGGCGAGCATTGCCACGGCGCCGGGGTGGGTGACGACGTCGCGTTCGAAGGTCGCTCCATCGTGTTGCACGACGCGACGTTCCACTGAGAAGACGTGCGACGTGAGAAGTGACGATGTCCCAACGACGTGGAACGAATCGCTCACAGCGTCGCGTCGACGGATTCCGGATCGATGATGTGTGGCTCTCGCCCTTCCGCGCGAGCGGCGGCCGCTTTGACGAGACCCAGGAACAGCGGGTGGGGACGATCCGGTCGTGATTTGAACTCTGGGTGCGCCTGCGTGCCCACGTAGAACGGGTGACTGGCGACCTCGGTGAACTCGACGAGGCGGCCATCGGGTGAGGTGCCCGAACAGCGCATGCCCGCTGCTTCGAACTGGGCGCGGTAACGCGAGTTGAATTCATAGCGGTGACGGTGACGTTCCGACACGACCGTGGTGCCGTAGAGTTCGGCGACCACCGAACCTTCGTCGAGCATGGCGGGGCAGGCGCCGAGGCGCATGGTGCCACCAAGGTCAGTGACGTCCATCTGCTCGGCCATGAGCGCAATCACTGGCGCGGACGTGCTGATTGAGATTTCCGTTGAATGAGCGTCGCTCAGCCCCAGACAGTGTCGCGCGAATTCAACGACCATCACCTGCATACCCAGACAGAGTCCCAGGTAGGGGATGTCGTGTTCTCGAGCGATGCGCGCCGCGGCGATCATGCCCTCGACGCCCCGTTCGCCAAAACCACCCGGCACCACGATGCCGTCGAGCTGGCGAATCCGCTCGGAGTCAATCTCTGAAGGGACTCGTTCGGCCTCCAGCCATTCAATGACGGTTTTGGCACCAACCGCGAAACCGGCGTGGCGAATCGACTCCCCGACCGAGAGGTACGCGTCGGGCATGGTGACGTACTTACCAATGACGCCAATTCGTAGCGTCTTGGATGTTGAGTGCACGCGACGAACGACCTCGCGCCAGGCGGTGAGATCAATGGGGTTGGCCTCGAGGTCGATGCCGAGCGTGTTGCACACCATCGTGTCAAGACCCTCGTTATGCATCGTGATGGGGATGTCATAAATGCTCGGCGCATCAACCGCCGAAATCACGGCGCTCATGGGCACGTCACAAAGGAGGGAGATCTTGCGTTTCAGACCGTCCGAGAGCGGTTGGTCACTTCGACAGACGATGACGTCGGGCTGAATACCTCGCGACCGCAGTTCGGTGACCGAGTGTTGTGTTGGCTTCGTCTTTTGCTCGCCCGACGGTGCGAGATAGGGCACAAGTGTCAGGTGCACGTAACAGACGTTGTCGCGTCCGGCGTCGCGACGGAACTGGCGAATTGACTCAATGAACGGGACGATCTCGATGTCACCGACCGTGCCGCCGATCTCGACAATCACGACGTCCGCGCCGAGTGTCCCTAAACGACGTACCCGTTCCTTGATTTCGTCGGTGATGTGCGGAATGACTTGCACGGTCTTGCCCAGATAATCGCCTCGACGTTCCTTGGCAATCACGTTTGAGTACACCGAGCCGGTCGTCGTGTTGGACATCTTGGACAGTGACTCGTCAATGAATCGTTCGTAGTGTCCGAGGTCGAGGTCGGTCTCACCACCGTCGTCGGTCACGAAGACCTCACCGTGCTCGCCGGGATTCATGGTGCCGGGGTCAACGTTGAGGTAGGGATCGAGCTTGCACATAGTGACCTTGAGGCCACGAGATTTAAGAAGTCGACCGAGCGAGGAGGCCGTCAGACCCTTCCCGAGAGAGCTCGAAACACCACCCGTTACAAAGACGAATTTGGTCATTCGTAAACCGCCGCTTCCACGGAACTCCAGCATAGCGATGACGTGCGACGAGACAGAACTATTAACGCCGTGTTTCAAGCATCTGGCGGGCGAGCGACCGCGATTCGGGTGTGATGGTGTCGCCCGCGAGCATTCGAGCAATCTCGTCCACGCGCTCGTCGCCGCGAACGACGCGAACATTCGTAAAGACCTCATTCTTGCGAACGGTCTTTTCAATGACGAAGTGGTGATCGGCCTTTGCCGCAACGGATGCCAGATGGGTGACCGCCAAGACCTGCTGGCGCTGACCCACTTCGCGCAGACATTCGCCTATCTGTTGGGCGACCTGACCACCTAAGCCGGCGTCCACTTCGTCAAAAACGGTAACGATGTCTTCATGTGAGGTTTCGAGCGAAAGGGCGAGAAGAATTCGACTGAGTTCGCCACCACTCGCGAGCGACTGGAGCGTTCCTTCGGGCTGGCCGGGATTGGGCGTGAAGAGGACCTGCATCGATGACCCGTCATCGCCGTCAACTTCAATTCGGATCTTGGCGTGCGCGAGCGCTACACGAGGCAACTGCCGCGCGACTGATGCCGTCAGGGCAACCGCCGACTCTTCGCGGGCGCGTCGTGCTTCCTTCGCCAATGTGCTCTCTCGCGTCTCTAAAGCCACGATCTCTTCGTCGAGTTCAGCCACCCGCGTGGTCGCATCGTGATGCGTCTGTCGACGTCGCGCCAGCTCTTCCAAGAGCGTCAACGCCGCGTCGAGGGAGCCACCATATTTGCGGGCCAGGAGCTGCAGCAAGGTGGCGCGGTCCTCGAAGGTCTGGATCAAACTCGAGTCGTACGCGTCAGGATCGGCGAGCGCCGCGAGTTCGTGCACTCCTTCGCGCGACAGTTCGAGCGCGTTGCGAAGCTGTGCCCGAGCGGATTCGTAGGCCTCGCCGCTCGGCACCGCATTAATAGCGCGAGCGAACTGCGTGAGTACCGAAGTGTCATTGTCCGCGTCCAGTTCGTCCATAACCGCAACTATCGCGACCTGACCATCGCGCAGTTCGGTCAGACGCGTGAGCTCCGCGAGCGTCTCATCGAGCTCCTGCGCTGAGATAATCGCCGCCCCTTCGAGTTCATCAATCTGGAACTCCACGAAGTCGAGCTCGCGCTCTCGCGCGCCGCCATCGCCGCCCAGTTGATCACGCAGACGCCGTGACTCACTTAACGCCTGGCGCGTGGCGACGAGTTCCTCAGTCGATACTCCCCCGCTCTCATCGACGATCTTCACAATCTCAGCGCGACTTCGAAGCGTGAGTGAATCGTGCTGTCCGTGAATAACGATCAGGTCCTGCGCGAAGGAACGCAGTGCGTCGGCGCTACTCGGCACACCGTCAACCGCGCTGCGCAGACGACCAGAGACGGTCATTTCGCGTACGAGCACGACCTCACGGTCGCCGTCGAGACTGAAGACCGCGGCCGCTCGCATGTCGGGGGCAGTCGCATCACGACTAAGTGATGCGTCACCGCCAAGACAGAGCTCGAGTGCGCCGAGCAACAGTGTCTTGCCGGCACCGGTTTCGCCCGTCAGCACATTGAAGCCGGAGCCGAACTCCAGTCGAGCCTCGTGAATGACGCCGAGCCCGTGCGCGTACAATTCGACCAACTGTGACTTAGGCATGTCCCTCTCGAAGACCCTCATGAAGTCGAAAGGCGAGATCGAAACTTCGCGTGGCCACGACCAGCACCGGCATTGGACTTTGACGCACTTCGACCGACTGTCCGGCGTCGAGCGAGCCAATCATTCTGCCGTCGGCGACAATGATGGCGGGTTTATCGTCAGCAACGAGACGGATGACCTTGTCCTGGGCGACAACGATTGAACGGTCAATCGTGAAGTGCGGTGCGACGGGCGTCATAATCATCACCGGCAGTGTCGCCTCCACCACCGGGCCACCGGCCGAGAAGTTGTAGCCAGTGCTGCCGGTCGGTGTCGCGACCATTACACCGTCAGCTGAGTACGTCAGATATTCGTCGTCGTTGACGTAGGTCCGTAATCGAACCATGTGACCGGCACTCGCACGCTCGACCACCACCTCGTTGAGGGCAAACTCTTCAACGTCGTTGCCCGTCACCGTAATGCGCAGTGCTAAGCGCTCCACCACGTCGCCGCCGTCGAGCGCTTTCATCGCGTCGGCGACCAATTCAGTCGGGGGAACGTTGAGCAAAAAGCCAACGCGCCCGAGATTGACGGCGAGCACGCGCGCGCGAAACGGGTGGGCCAGACGCGCTGACTGCAGAAAGGTTCCATCTCCTCCGAGACTGACCACCAGCGTGGTCGAATCAATGTCCGGTCTCGAGTCGAGGTCCAAAAGGTGCAGCGCCGATGAGACGCCTTCGCTATGGAGATGTGCCTGAGCCTCATGGGCGAGTTGGACCGCGTCCAGTCGGTTGCTGAACGCCGTTAGTAGCACCTGGGACATGTCGCTCCTCGCTGCCATCATGGTAGTAACAACGGCTGACATTCTCCGGCGAACGCACAACGATCGCGGGTCGGGTCCACATGAAATGTCAACTCGGCCAACCTGCGCCGCTCGGTATGCTCATAGGCAAGTAACTGCCACAACTTCAAAGCGTGGCGACAGGAAAAACGGGGGGATTCGTCGTGGCCTACGTGGTTTTGATTGTGGTCGCACTCGCGATAGTGATTATCGCCGCGATATTCACTCGACGCCGAGGCACCGCTCGCGCGTTCGCGTATGCGCCGTCCCCAGAATCGCTCGATGAGAAACTCGTGAGCCTGCGTGAAGTAGCGGTCACGCCGGTACTTTCGCCTGAGGCCTCGACCCAGGAGATTGTGAACCGAGAGTTCGTCGCTGACAGTGCCGATGACCTCATGGATCCGCACAACCCGCGTCACGCGCAGTGGGTGCGAGACCACCCCGACGTCGAAACGGACGAGGAGTATCTCGCCGAACACCCCGAGGACGCACCGACGCCACCAGAGAGCTGATCGCGTCGTTAGGGCGCCAACGCGAGTGGATGCTTCATAAAGAATGACCACATCACTTCATTCGCACTCACGGCATCAGACTGCGGTCCAAGTACGTCGGTAATGAGCGGCGACTGCGTCGGTCCACCGGGCCACTCGTGACCCTCGCCCTTTAACGAATAGAGCTCGACGCCGGCGCCGCCATTGCATCGTGCATACGCGGTCAGGGTGTAGCCGTTGTGTTGTTGAATCGTCGCGGGCGTTGCGCACGCGTCCTGTCCCGCCCAGAGTGACGCCGCCACTTTCACTGGGTACGTCCAGTAGGCCTGACCGTGTCCCTTATAGGGATCGATGGGGTCGGCCGTGCCGTGGAAAGCGACCACGGCAACTGGGCGCGTGCTCGGGCACGGTGCCGGGAAGCGAAGCCCCGCTACGGGCGCGACAGCAGCGAAGACACCTGACGCGTCACAGGCCAACTGACTCGCCATTCGCCCTCCGCCCGACATTCCGGTCGCGTAGACCTCGTTGCGATTGATGCAGTAGGTCGACTCCAGCACACTCACCAAATTCACGAGGAACGTCACATCGTTCGCCGAAGCTGTGGGAGCGTACGTGCCGCCAACGAGTGGAACGTTCGGAACATTCCAGTCGAATCCCGATCCGGCCACGATGAGCCCCTGGGGATAGGCGACGATGAACGTGTGTTCGTCCGACGCTGCGTCCATTCCGGAAAACGACTCCTGGTCCTGGGCGGTTGATCCCGAACCATGCATGTTCAATACGAGTGCCACGGCCTTCGATGACGTGTAACGCGATGGAACGTGGACGATTACCACGCGCCGGTGGCCCGCGATCTTCTTGGTGGACGAATGTGAGCCGCGCACGACGTTTGACCCGCATCCTAAAGTCGATGACGTGGCCGCGGAGACCGATGTGACGTGCGACGACAGAATGAGGCCAGCAGCTACCACGGCGGCGGCGAGCACAATCACCACACCGCGACCCGCTCCACGCGACGGCGAATACGCACCTCTCATCGCCCTACATCATAAGGAGGTTGAGCGCGTATTGCCTCGTCGAGGCCCTTGTCGTGGTAACGAATGACGAAGGGTTGTGTTGCTGTGGTTCGGTCTTTTTATGTGCTGTGGAAGAATTCAACTAATGAATCTTGCGATTGTCGGTGTTGTCGAGAGATGAGCGTTTGGTCGCGGTGAGTTCCACCGAAGAGCACTCCCTCTCCTGGCCAAACCTCCTCGAGGCGCTGCCCGACGGCACCGCGCTGATTGACGTTCACGGGGTGATGCAGTACGTGAACGCGGAGCTCTCGCGCTTGACTGGCTATAGACGCGACGAACTGGTCGGTCAGAATGTTCAAATCCTTGTGCCACCGCAGTTGCGCTCAATGGAGGACGAGGCCCGCCGCGAGTACATCAGAGATCCCGAACGGCGCCTCGTCTGGAATGATCGACATCTTTCAGTACTTCGTAAAGACGGGAGTGAGCTCCCGGTCGACTTTGCGTTGTCACCGATAACGCTCGACGGTCATCAGTGGACGGTTGGATCGATCCGAGACAACAGCGTCCAACGAGCAGCCGAGCAGGCCCGCATCGAAGCAGAACAACACTTTCGTCTGGCCTTCGAAGACAATATGGCCCCCATGGTCTTCACGGACCTGCAGGACCGAATCATTGCGGCCAATGACGCCTTTTGCACGATGATGGGACGAGGGCGTGGCGAACTCATTGGCTTCGACTCGAAGCCCTTTACGCACCCCGACGACGTGGGCATCACCGAAGCGTCGCACGCTCGGTTCCTTCACGACGAAATTCGCCAGATGAAGTACGTGAAGCGCTACCTCCACTCCGATGGACGGCTCATTGTCGTGGAAGTCTCAAAGTCACCCGCTCGAGATGAAGCCGGCAAGACCTTGTACTTCATCATCTCTGAACGCGACATCACAGAAGAGCGCAAGTTGACGGCGCAGTTGTCGTATCAGGCACTTCACGATCCCCTCACTGGCCTGGCCAACCGAGCACTCTTCGACGATCGTCTCTCCCAGGCTCATTCGCGAGTGATGCGACATGGCGGCCACGGGGCGCTGCTACTACTCGACCTCGACGATTTCAAAGGAATTAACGACACCTACGGCCACTTAGTCGGCGACCAACTACTGGCCGATGTGGCGCGCCGCCTGGAACTCGTCTCTCGCTCCAGCGACACGCTGTGTCGATTCGGAGGTGACGAGTTCTTATACCTCGCCGAAGCAATCAGCGGACCCGAGCAGGCTGAACTGATTGCGCAGCGATTCTTGGGCGAGCTGGAAGAGCCCTTCATAATTTCGGGTCTGAATCTCGAGCAACGCGCCAGCCTCGGCGTCGTTGTGTGGGATTCGAACAGTACGGACGTCGCGGAAGTTGTGCGCGATGCCGACGTCGCCCTCTACGAAGCCAAACGACTTGGAAAAGGACGCCACTTCGTCTACGTCCCGGGTATGCACCACCAGGTGGTCAATCGTTTCTCCCTCGTCCAGCAACTTCGCCAAGCCATTCCTGCCGGCGAAATGGCAATGCACTATCAACCCATCATTCGACTCTCAACCGGTGCAGTCGTGGGCTTTGAGGCCTTAATGCGGTGGCATCACCCCGAACGGGGCTGGGTTCCGCCTGGCGTGTTCATTCAGCTCGCGGAGCAGAGCGACCTCATTTTGGAACTCGGCTCGTTCGCACTTAATGAGGCGATCACGGCGGCGAGCGCGTGGAGAAAGCACTCGACGGATCAAGACGAGCCCTACGTCAGTGTCAACCTCTCCGCTCGTCAGTTCCACGACCCCGGACTACTGGATAGCGTGAAACGCGCACTCGATGCCGGTGACCTTCCGGCCGACCGACTCATCATCGAGATCACCGAAGGCGTTGCCTTGATCGAGGTAAATGACACACTCAAAATGCTCGAGCAGCTCACGATCCTGGGCATTGGTGTCGCCCTTGACGATTTCGGCACGGGCTTCTCCTCGCTCTCCTATTTGGCGCTCCTCAATCCGATGGTCATAAAGGTCGATCAAAGCTTCGTCCGTCCCGAGGTCGAGAGCATTCACAGCGATCGACTACTCGAAACCATCGTCTCGTTGGGCCACAACCTTGGCATGACCATGCTCGCCGAAGGCATCGAAACCGGCGCGCAACTCGATCGACTTCGCGCGCTGCACTGCTCGCTCGGTCAGGGCTTCCTCTTTTCGGCCGCCGTTCCCTTTGACGAAGCATCCGCGATGGTCGGCACGTCGTTTTCGCTCTGAGCGCAACCCCTGTTGCGTCATCGTTCTCATACCAGTTCGACCCCAGTACGATGAGGTTCACTCGTCAGTGCGCATAGAGCAACACGCGAAGGAGGAGCTCGTGACGTTTCCCGATTCGGTGCAGCGCCTTGTGCGTCAGCGTGCGCGGGGAACCTGTGAGTGCACTGCCAGTTGGTGTCCCCACTATGGCCACTGCCGACTGCCCGCCAAGGAGTTCCACCACAAGAAGCCCGTGGAGTCAGGCGGCAATGAGGAAGCTACGAACTGTCTCTTCTTTTGCAAGGCCTGTCATGGCCGTGCCCACACGACGTCGGGGCAACTCGGTCGCCTCTAGATGGCGGTGGTACCTCGCGACGCGGCGTTATTCCTACGTCGCGGAATAGACCAGTTCGTGGTCCGTTCCTTCACTCTCGTCACGAAGTGCCGTGGCCCGATAGACCCGCGTAGGGCCGTACCAGTCAGTGAATGCACGACTGCATTCGCCTGTCCAGAACCTCATTTTAGATTTTTTTTTTTAGCTTCGACTTCAATTCTCACTTCGGGCTCGGGTTCGAGCGGTTCCTCCGCGAAAAGATCGGGCCGAAGCGCCATCGCTTCTTGCAACTCAAAGAAGTGACTCAGCCAGTATTCGTCAAAGCGTGCACGCCATCGTTCGGCCCCTTCGGGCGACGCGAACGCCTCGCGTACGAGTGAAGGGGCGATGAGCGCCACGAATCCCGGCACTTCTACGGCGAGGTAGCGCAGACGCAGGAAGTCGAGAAAGGAGATGACGGGCCGTGTTGCCACCGGCGGGGTCAGTTCGGGCAGCGACGCTCGGACGCGATCGTCCTTCAAGAACGATGCGGTCAAGAGAAGTGCCAGCACCTGCTCCTCGGAACTCTCAGCCATAGCGATGAGACTCTTGCCCACATTGTCACGGCCGTGACCCGAGCCGCCGAACACTTCCTGCACGATTGAACCCATATTGGCAATGAGACCAAGGAGTTGGAGCGCGACCGGCCGAGCGTTTGAAATCTCCTTGTCGTCAAGAGTGCCGACGAGCTGAATAAAAAGTTCATCCATGCTCTCACGCATCATTGTGAGTGCGACCTCACCAGCGCGGCGCACGTCGTCACTGCGCGTGGGCGCAAGTCCCGCCACGTCGCGCTCAAACAGTCCAACGTCATTGCCATCGAGGAGCGCGAGGTCGCCGTTCATTAAATCAATAAGGAGCGCGGTGAACTCGGAGTAGAGCTCGGATCCTCGCCCGAGACGTTTACGAGCCGACGCCATCGCGGGGCCGGCCTTTAGGTGCTGGAAGAACACCTCTTCCAGCACATCGCGTTCGCCCTTAACGTCCTCTTCTGGGTCGTCGCTGGCGGCCACCGCTCGAATCTCTCGTAGTTGCTCGTCCCATCGAGTGGCCCGCTTCAACAGGTACGTGCGAATGAGGTCGGGCTCAACGTCGAATCCCTCCCACCACAGTCGCCACGCCAGTTCGTCGAGCTGCTTGGTGCTCGTACGGAGGCGCGAAATTCGCAGCATTCGCTCCGCCGTGCCGGCGGGGTACCTCGCCAGCGAGCCGCGACCGCCGCCAGGATCGTGGAA